>Ga0316583_10000296_pt1 | contig 13971 bp, 13 predicted proteins | sample J_170502JBrBrA_D_FD_204513 | JGI IMG/M metagenome (GOLD analysis project Ga0316583, IMG submission 204513) | Rhizosphere microbial communities from salt marsh grasses in Alabama, United States - J_170502JBrBrA | ecosystem: Host-associated > Plants > Roots > Rhizosphere | place: USA: Alabama... | reverse complement strand
GGCGATGCGCGACACCGGCAGCGAGACGTCGTGCTTGATCGACAGCCCTTCGATCCTCTCGGCTTCCGACATGTTCTCGCGCAGCCCCCACATGGCCTGCGCCTGCGCTTCGCTCTGGGCGATGGCGGCATCGGTGATCAGGCCGGCGTCGGCCGCATCGACGAGAAAGCCTTCAAGCATCCCCGTCAGACCACCGTCGGCACTTGCCTCGGAAAGCTCGATCAGCACCTGCCACTCGGGGCGACCGGCGAGCGGTTCGCGGCTGTCGGGGATATGCTTGAGCACCAGATCGAGCCCGTGCCGCCCGATCAACTCGAAAGCGGTAACCCGATCGCCAAGCTGGTCGCGCAGCCGCGCCAGCAACTCGACGGCAACGGTCGGATCAGACACGGCGGTCCAGGCAGTAGCAACTTGGCGCGGCCGCGGATAGAGCTTGAGCACGGCGGCGGTAATCAGGCCCAGGGTGCCTTCGGCGCCGATGAACAACTGTTTGAGATCGTAGCCGGTGTTGTCCTTGCGCAAGCCCCGGAGTCCGTCCCAGATGCGGCCGTCCGGCAGCACCACCTCGAGCCCGAGACAGAGATCGCGTGCGTTGCCGTAGCGCAGCACCTGCACGCCGCCAGCATTGGTGGACAAGTTGCCGCCAATGGTGGCCGTGCCCTCCGCCGCCAGCGACAGCGGGAACAAGCGGCCGGCCGCTTCCGCCGCCTGCTGCACTTGCTGCAGGATGCAGCCTGCTTCGACGGTGATGGTGGCGTTGGCGGCGTCGACGGCGCGTATCCGATTCATGCGCGTCAGGCTGACCAGGATTTCGGCGCCGACGCCGCGAGGCGTGGCACCACCGCACAGGCCGGTATTGCCACCCTGCGGCACGATGGCCACGCCCTCGGCGACACACCGGCGCACAACCTCGGCAACTTCGGCCGTAGCCGCCGGCCGCACCACGGCCAGCGCCGTGCCCTGATAGCGTCCGCGCCAATCCGTGAAATAGGGCGCCGTGTCGGCGGCGTCGGTCAAGACGTTGGCGTCGCCGACCACCTTGCGCAGCGCTTCGATCAAGTGGTTCATATCGACAACGCGTGCTCGACGGCAGGCATCATGCGCTTGACCGCCAGGCGGCCTTCCGCCATCGCTTCCTGGCCGCGGTGATAGTCCATCAACGCGAGGTGGCCGAGACGCGGCGAAATGAGCACATCGGCGGGCTCGCCGGCCAGACGGCTCCTGGCGATACGTGTCTCCATGATATGGATGCTCATCGCGAGCACGCTGGTCATCGACGGCAGGCCGTCATCACGAGTCAGGCCGAGACTGGCCAAGACGCGCTTGGTCCAGCGCGGACTGTTCTTGTCTTCGTGCGCCAGTTCTCGCCTCAGTGAACTGCCGATGACGTCTGAACCCAGGTCCACAGCGATGACGATTTCGGCACCCAGTGCCCGGCACAACGATACCGGCACAGGATCGAGCAACGCACCATCGACCAGCAACCGGCCATCGTGCATGACCGGCTGAAGCAATCCCGGCACGGCGATCGACGCACGCACCGCCGCGGCCACCGAACCATCGCGCAGCCAAACTTCGCGCCCGGTGGCAAGATCCGTCGCCACGCAGCCGAAAGGCTGCTTCAGTTCAGCAAAATCGCGGTCTACGAACTGCCGTTCGAAGAAGCTCAGCAACTTGTCGCCCTTGAGCAGGCCACCACCGAAACCGACGTCGACCAGCCCCACCACGTCGCGCACGGTCAGGGCGGCCACCCAGGCTTCCAGTTGATCGAGTCCGCCGTCGGCCAGGGAGGCGCCGACCAAGGCACCGATCGAGCAGCCGCTGATCACCTCGGGCACGATGCCGGCCTCGGCCAGTGCGCGAATGACACCGATATGCGCCCAGCCGCGTGCCGAGCCGCTGCCGAGCGCAAATCCGATGCGTGGTCTTCGGGATGCGGTCATGACAGTTGTCCGAACAAGTCGTGAACATCGCAATCGGTGATCTTCACCGTGGCGAAATCGCCGACTTCGAGTTGGTGGCCATCGACGACATAGACGAGCCCATCGATCTCAGGCGCGTCGGCGCTGGAGCGGGCGATGGCGCCCTCCTCGTCGACATCGTCTACCAGCACGGCGACGGTCTTGCCGATACGCGCTTCCAAGCGGCGCGTGCTGATGTCCTCCTGGTGCTGCATCAGCCGCGCGCGCCGTTCCTCGCGCACCGCTTCGGGGAGCGCGCCCGGCAGCGCGTTGGCCGCCGCGCCCTCGACCGGCGAGTAGGCGAAGGCGCCGACACGATCGAGCTTCGCGGCATCGAGGAATTGCAGCAGTTCGTCGAAGTCGGCCTCGCTTTCGCCGGGAAAGCCGGTGATGAAGGTCGAGCGAATGGTCAGGTCCGGCACCTGGCGCCGCCAAGCGGCAATACGATCGAGCGTCTTGTCGATGTCGCCAGGCCGCTTCATCAGCTTGAGGATGCGCGGATTGGCGTGCTGGAAAGGCACGTCGAGGTAGGGCAGGATTTTGCCTTCGGCCATCAGGGGCAGCAGATCGTCGACATGCGGATAAGGATATACATAGTGCATGCGTATCCAGACGCCAAGTCCGCCGAGCGCCTCGGCAAGCTCGAAGAGCCGCGTCTTCACCGGCCTGCCGCCCCAGAAACCGGTGCGGTACTTGACGTCGACGCCGTAGGCACTGGTGTCCTGCGAAATGACCAGGATCTCGCGTACGCCGGCCTCGACCAGCTTTTCGGCCTCCGCCATCACCTCGCCGATCGGCCGGCTGACCAGATCGCCGCGCAAGCTGGGAATGATGCAGAACGAACAACGGTGGTTGCAGCCCTCGGAGATCTTCAGGTAGGCGTAGTGCTCGGGCGTCAGCTTGATGCCCTGCGGCGGCACCAGGTCGACGAAGGGATCGTGCGGCGCCGTCAGGTGGTCGTGCACCGCTGCCATCACTTCGGCCAGCGCATGCGGGCCGGTAACGGCGAGCACCTTGGGATGCGTCGCGCGCACGATGTCGCCCTTGGCACCCAGGCAACCGGTGACGATGACGCGGCCGTTCTCATTCAGCGCCTCGCCGATCGCCTCCAGCGACTCCTCGACCGCGGCGTCGATGAAGCCGCAGGTATTGACGACGACCAGATCGGCATCCCGATAAGATGAGGAAATATCGTAGCCCTCGGCGCGCAGCCGCGTCAGGATCTGCTCGGCGTCGACCGTCGCCTTGGGGCAGCCGAGCGAGACAAAGCCGACGGCAGGTGTCTTGCGCTTCGATTTCATCGAGGGCTGGGCAGGCGCGGGCACGAGGTTGAGAATGCGCCATTCTAGCCCGTCCGCTTCGCCTGCCCGACCCGGCCGTCTAGGCGACATGGGCACCGGACCTTGAGTTTGCCGCCAGAATTCCTATATTCGCGACGTAGGGTTGTCTCAAGGAGGAACGACATGAAGCTCGAATCGATCAAGGAAAGTTTCGATGCGCTGCGCGACTCCGTCGCCGAAGGCTGGCAACAATTGCGTCAATCGGCGGCCAACGCCCTTACCCGTTTCCGCCCGGACGAAACGTCACGGCTGCCGGAGCGCAAGGACATCGATGACCCGTTCTTTGCGCTGCATGGCTGGTCGATGCTGGGTGGCGAGGTGTTCGAGGACGACAAGCGCGTCGTCGTACGCCTGGAAGTACCCGGCATGGACAAGCAGGACCTGGCCATCGAGGTGCACGACGACATGCTGGTGCTGAGCGGAGACAAGCGCTTCGACCGCGAGGACAGCGAGGGCCGCTGGCGCGTCATGCAGTGCGCCTACGGCAGCTTCCGCCGGGTGATATCGCTGCCGGCCACCGTCGTCGTCGACCGCAGCAAGGCCAGCTACCGCAACGGCGTCCTGCGTGTGGAGTTACCCAAGGCGGAGCCCAGACAGCCGAAGGTGACGCGCATCAAGGTGTCCTGAACGCCATCGGCCGCGCCGGACGGGACGACTATTTCTTGTCGGCGGTCTTGTCCGGCTCGGCCGGATAGTTGGGGAACTGGAAGCCGGTGAACAGCTTGCGCGTCTGTTCCTGCATGTTGTCCTGGATCTGCTGGAACATCTTGGCGCTCTGCTCGACGTAGGCGCCCATCATGCTCTGCATCGCCGGCCCCTGGAAGGTAAGGAACTGTGACCACAACTCCTTGTTCATCAGCGTGTTGTCGCCGTAGAGGCTCTTGGCCTGTTCCTGCAGCTTCTTCTGCATGTCGGCGAAGGCCTTGATGTTGTTCTCCAGGTACTTGCCCATCATGCCCTGCATGGCGTTGCCGTAGAAACGGATCATCTGCGCCAGCAGATCGGACGAGAACATCGGCGAGCCGGCAGCCTCCTCTTCGAGGATGATCTGAAGCAGGATGCTGCGCGTCAGATCCTCGCCGCTCTTGGCGTCGACGACCTGGAATTCCTCATGCTTGAGCACCAAGTCCTTGACATCGACCAAAGTAATATAGGTGCTGGTACGCGTGTCGTAGAGACGGCGATTCGGATACTTCTTGATCAGTCTGACTTGCTCGGCCATGGCACCCTCCTCGCCACAGGACTGTGGCGGCGCAGCAATTATAAGACGAAACCCCCGCCGTAGCGGGGGTTTATCCGGGCAGCCAACAGACCTACATCATGTGCAGACCGCCGTTGATGTTGAGGGTGGCGCCGGTCATGTAGCCGGCCAGGTCCGAAGCCAGGTAGGAACACAGCGCGCCCATCTCCTCCGGCTTGGCCAGGCGCTTCATCGGCACGCTGTCGACGATGGCCTTGAGGATGTCCTCGCGAATGGCCATGACCATCTTGGTAGCGACGTAGCCGGGAGCGATGGCATTGACGGTGACGCCCTTGGTCGCCAACTCCTGCGCCAGCGCCTTGGTGAAGCCGATGACGCCGGCCTTGGCCGCCGAGTAGTTGGCCTGGCCGGCCTGGCCCTTGACGCCATTGACCGAGGAGATGTTGATGATGCGGCCCCAGCCGCGCTCGGCCATCTTGGCCGAGAACTGCTTGGTCATGTTGAACAGGCTCGACAGATTGGTCGAGATCACGGCTTCCCACTGGTCCTTCTCCATCTTGGCGAAGAAGCGGTCGCGCGTAATGCCGGCGTTGTTGACCAGGATGTCGACGGGACCGGCGTTGGCCTCGGCCTCGGCGGCCATCGCCTGGCAGTCGTCGATCTTGGTGACGTCGCCGGCGACGCAGACGAAGTCCTTGAAGCCGGCGGCCTCCATCTCCTTCAGCCACTCGTCCTTGTTGTCGTATTGGGGATGATAGGCGGCGACCACCTTGTAGCCATCCTTGACGAAGGCTTGGCAGATCGCGGTGCCCAGGCCGCCCATGGCGCCGGTGACGAAAGCTACTCGTTGAGTCATGGTCACTTCTCCTTGTAATTGCTGGCGGCCTGTTAGCGGAATCGCCGCCGTTGATGGAAATGTTAAGGCTAGGCCTTTTCCTTGACGTAGCGTCCGGGAGCCGGCTCGCGGGTCGGATAGGCTTTACTGCCAAGCCGGCCGCGCGCCCTGACTTCGCCGCCGGCATACGCCCGCAGCCAGTCGATCCAGCGTGGCCACCAACTGCCCTTGACCTCCGTGGCGCCGGCCAGCCACTCGTCGGCCGACGCCGTCGAGGCGTCGTTGATCCAGTGGCTGCGCTTGTTCTTGATGGCCGGATTGACGACGCCGGCGATATGGCCGGAGGCGCCGAGCACGAAAGTGCTGTCGCCGCCGAGCAGCGCCCGGCCGAGATAGGAGCTCTTCCAGGGCACGATATGATCTTCGCGCGAGGCCAGAATGAAGGTCGGCATGTCAACGCGGCCGAGGTCGGCCTCGACGCCGCACATCGACAACTTGCCTGGTCGGCGCAGGCTGTTCTCGAGGTACATGTTGCGCAGGTACCAGGCGGCGAACGGACCCGGTAGATTGGTCGAATCGGAATTCCAGTAGAGCAGGTCGAAGGCCGGCGGCTTGCCGCCCTTCAGGTAGTTGCCGACCACGTACTGCCAGATCAGGTCGTTGGCGCGCAGCGCCGAAAACATCGAAGACAGCTCGCGGCCGGTAAGCAAGCCGCCCTTGCCGATGGTTTGCTCGCGCATCGCGACCGAGGCTTCGTCGACGAAACAACTGATCTCGCCGGCGTCGGAGAAGTCGAGCAGCGTCGTCAGCAGCGTCAGCGAGGCCACCTTGTCCTCGCCGCGCGCCTTGGCCACCGCCAGTGCCGCCGAAAGGATGGTACCGCCGACGCAGAAGCCGAGCGCATTGACCTTGTCCACGCGGCAGATCTCGCGCGCGACGCGCAGCGCGGTAAGAGCGCCGTGCTCGACATAGTCATCCCAGGTGAGGTGCCCCTGCTCAGCCTGCGGGTTGCGCCAAGACACCAGGAACACCGTCTGGCCCTGCTCGACCGCGTAGCGGACGAAGGAGTTTTCCGGTTGCAGATCGAGGATGTAGTACTTGTTGATGCACGGCGGCACCATCACCAGCGGACGCTTCGCCACCCTTTCCGACAGCGGCGAATATTGGATCAACTGCATGACCTCGTTCTCGAACACCACGGCGCCGGGCGTGACGGCCAGGTTGCGGCCGACCTCGAAGGCCGCGTCGTCGGTCATCGAGATGCGCCCCTTCTCGAGGTCGGCGAGCAGGTTGTGGATGCCCTGGGTAATGCTTGCGCCTTGGGTCTCGATTGCCCGCTGCACGAATTCGGGATTGCTGGCGATGAAATTCGACGGCGCCATGGCATCGACAAACTGGCGCGTGACGAAGCGTAGGCGGTCCTTGGCCAGCGGATCCTCGACCGGCGCCGTTTCCGCCATCCGCTTCAGGATGTCGGCATTGATGCAATAGGCCTGACGCAGATAATCGTAGACGGGGCTCTCGCCCCAACTCGGATGATCGAAGCGTCGATCGCCCGCCTCGGGCGTCACCACTGCCGGCGACGGATCACCCTTGCCGCGTTTGAGCATCGCCTGCCATAGCTCTGCATGGCGCTGACGCCATTGTTCCTGCAGTGCAGCCATGGCCTCGCCATGCGGCCTCCAATACTGGGCCCACATCTGCATTGCCGCCGATGTATCGGGTGCTTCCGCCATTCACTACCCTTCCCGGCGATTGGCGCCGCCGCTCAGCTTCGGGGTCATATTGCGTTGCAACATTCTAGCCGTCAACCTTTGGTGGAACAACGGACTCCATATAATCCAACCATGTACATCATCGCGATCGGCTGGATCTACGTCACCTTGTTGATGGCGTTGACCGAGAACAATATTACCGCCGGAATTCTTACATTCGGCTTATACGGCCTGGCACCGCTGGCATTGGTACTCTGGTTGCTGGGAACGCCGGCCCGGCGGCGGGCGAAGCGTCTGGCGCGCCAGGACGAGCAGCCACCCGATTCGCACTGATCGGCGCGGCCGCGCCGGCGCCCGCTGCCGCGATCACACGGTCCAGATCAGGCTGGCCATGCGACCGGTAGTACCATCGCGCCGATAGGAATAGAAGCGGGCGTGGTCGGTATAGGTGCAGAAGTCGCCACCATAGACCCGCGTCACTCCCAATTTGGCCAGCCGGTGTCTGGCCAGCACATACATATCGCATAACCATTTGCCGTTGAGTCTGGCCGTAAACGCCACCTGAGCCTTCGGGTCGTTGTCGGTAAAGGCAGCCCAGACTTCGGTACCGACTTCGTAGACGCTGGGGCCGATTGCAGGCCCCAGCCAAGCCAGCAGGCGTTCGCCCGGTTTGGCCATCTCCTTCACCGTCACCTCGACGATACCGGCGGCAAGCCCCCGCCAGCCGGCATGCACGGCGGCGACGATCGTGCCGTCGTCATCGCAGAGCAGAACCGGCAGGCAGTCTGCGGTCAGGACGGCGCAGACGCGCCCGGGCGACGAGGCGATGCTGGCGTCGGCCTGCGCGTTGTTGAACGAATCCTCGACCCGCACGCAGCGCGTTTCGTGCACCTGCTTCAGCCACAGCGGATCGGCGGGCAACTGCCGGCGCAGCATCTCGCGCCGTGCGGCAAGCATCTCCGGATCGTCATTGACGCTCTCGGCCAGATTGCCGAAGGCGCGCGTGGTCACCAGCGCCCGCACCGATGCCGGCGCCGGCCAGTCGGGAACGATGAAGCTACTCACGGCGCAACTCCTCAAGCAATGATGTCAGGTCCGCCGGCAGCGGTGCCTGCCAGTGCATGATGCTCCCTTCCGACGGATGCCGCAGCGACAGCTGCCAGGCATGCAAAGCCTGCCGCTTAAAGGCATCGAGTCGCGTATCGGTGGACTTGCGTTTGCCATAGACGGGATCGCCGACCAGCGGATGACCGATGCTGGCCATATGGACACGAATCTGGTGAGTACGCCCCGTCTCCAGACGACACTCGATCAGTGTCGCGGCGGCAAAGCGCTCGCGCACCGCGTAATGGGTGCGCGCCTCGCGACCGCGCGTGACGACGGCCATCTTGGTCCGCTGCACGGGATGCCGGCCGAGCGCGGCATCGACGACCCCATCCCCGGCGACAACGCCATGGACCACGGCAAGGTAATGCCGGCTGACGCTCCGTGCCTGAAGCTGGCGCACCAGATCGGTCTGGGCCGCTTCCGTTTTCGCCACTACCAGGAGACCACTGGTGTCCTTGTCGAGGCGATGGACGATGCCGGCGCGCGGCACCGCGGCCAACGGTGGCCAATGATGTAGCAGCGCATTCATCATGGTGCCGGTCCAGTTGCCGCTGCCGGGATGCACCACCAGGCCGGCGGGCTTGTCGACGACCAGCAATTGAGCATCCTCGAACACGATCGACAAGGCAATGGCCTCGGGCTGGTGCTGAGACTCGGCCGGATCGGCCACGGCATCGACCTCGACGCGCTCGCCGCCCCACATCTTGCGCTTGGCATCCACGGCGACGCCATCCACCGTCACCCGCCCCTGCTTCAGCCAAGCCTGGAGACGACTGCGCGAATGCTCGGGGAGCAGCCGCGCCAACGCGGCGTCCAGCCGCAGGCCGGCATGTTCGAGTGGCACCACTAAGGCGTGCCGGAGCCCTGAGCTATAATCGCCCGACTTTGATTGCGGAACGTTCATCATGCGTAGTTTAGCTTTCCTGGCCCTGATGCTTGCCCTGTTCGTCGGTGGCTGCGGCCTGCTGCCCGGCGAGATCGACGAGACGGCCGGCTGGTCGGCAAACAAGCTTTACTCAGAGGCCAAGGATTCAATGTCGGAGGGTTCCTACGACAAAGCGATCAAGCTGTTCGAGAAACTCGAGTCGCGCTATCCCTACGGTCGCTATGCGCAGCAGGCGCAACTGGACATCGCTTACGCCAACTACAAGCAGGATGATGCGGCAGCGGCAATCGCCGCGTGCGACCGCTTCATTCGCCTGCACCCGAATCACCCGAACGTCGACTACGCCTACTATTTGAAAGGGCTGATCAACTTCAACGGTGACCTCGGCCTGCTGGGCAAGATCAGCATGCAGGACTTGACCGAACGCGATCCCAAGGCGGCCCGGGAATCCTTCAACGCCTTCAAGGAACTGGTCACGCGCTTTCCCAAGAGCCGCTATGCGAAGGACGCCGCCGCGCGCATGAACTATCTGGTCAATGCCATGGCCGCCCACGAGGTGCACGTCGCCGACTACTATTTGCGCCGCGGCGCCTACGTCGCGGCCGTCCATCGTGCCCAGAATTCGATCACGACCTACCCCGAAGCGCCCAGCAACGAGGAAGCGCTGTTCATCATGGTCAAGGCCTACGATGCCCTTGGCATGAACGATCTGCGCGACGACGCCGACCGGGTCATGCACAAGAACTTCCCCAATAGCGTGTATTTCAAGCGCGGCTTGAAGCAGAAGGAGCCGTGGTGGAAGCTGTGGTAACCCACCCCTTGGAAGGCGAAGTCTTCCAAGGCAATTAATGGCCCCCCCGGCCCCCTCCCGTGGAGGGGGAGCCCGCTTGCTCGCTACGCTCGATAGCTTGGGGTTACACGTAGTTTCCGCTTCCCGATTGCCGCCTCCGGCGGGCCGTCTTGCCTTGGGGCGGCCCGGCGAGGTGTTGCCCCCTCCCCCCGGCCCCCTCCCATGGAGGGGGAGCCCGCTTGCTCGCTGCGCTCGATAGCTCGGGGTTACACGTAGTTTCCGCTTCCCGATTGCCGCCTCCGGCGGCGGGCCGTCTTGCCTTGGGGCGGCCCGGCGGCAAGACTACGTTGTATCGCGCTTAACGGCGCTGGCGTCTGGTTTCGAAGAGGCAGATGCCGGCCGCGACTGAGACGTTGAGGCTCTCGACGGTGCCGGTCATGGGGATTCTGGCCAGTTCGTCGCAGGTGTCGCGGGTCAGGCGGCGCAGGCCGGTGCCTTCGGCGCCGAGCACCCAGGCGATGGAGGATTCTTGGTCGATGGTGTAGATGTCCTTGTCGGCCTCACCTGCAGCGCCGATGACCCAGACGTTGCGTTCCTTGAGTTCCCTCAGGCTGCGTGCCAAGTTGGTGACGGTGATGTAGGGCACGGTATCGGCCGCGCCGCTGGCCACCTTGACCGCGGTCGCATTGAGGCCGCAGGCGCGATCCTTGGGCGCCACCACGGCGTGCGCGCCGGCGGCGTCCGCCACGCGCAGGCAAGCACCCAGGTTGTGCGGATCCTGGACACCGTCGAGCACCAGTAGCAGTGCCGATTCGGTCAGCGGTTCCAGCACGTCGTCAAGCGTCAGGTATCTGTGCGTTGCCGTGATTCGGGCAACCACACCCTGGTGCCGCGCCCCGCCAGTCATGCCGTCGAGCCGTGCCGCATCGGTTACGACCACGCGTATTCCCGCGGCCTCCGCGGCACGCAGGAGGTCCCGGGCGCGGGCATCCTGCCTGCCCTCCGCCAACTGAATCTCCTTGATGTCCTCTGCCGCATGCCGCAACTTGGCGATAATGGCGTGAAAACCATGAATCAGGCGGGTTTCGGACATTCGAATTCCTAATGCAAAATAGGCAGCCGGCGCCGCCTCTACCGGGCGCGCCATATTACCGCAGGCCACCCCGCCATTCGTCGGCGACGAGCTGCCGATTAGGGTTGCCCGCCTTGTGACATCGTAGTATGGCAGCTAATATGTCAACCGGAGCCTGGGTATCAGGAGTAGGAATGGCAGCGGTATCGTCTTTATCGAATGGTCAGTCCGCGGTCCAGAGCGGATGGCAACAGTTGCAGTTGCAACAGGCCAGACGCACCGCCGATCAAGCCGAGGCAGAGGCCCAGTCCTTGCAGCAGCAGGCCGCCAGTGCCCAACGGGCCGCAAGCCGGGCCGACGCAAACGCCCAAACCTTGGCATCCGCCGCCAACCAAGCCGATTCCAACGCCGGCCGCGCGAGACAAGGGGTGGCAGCCCTGGAAACCGTCGGTAACATGAAGGCCGCGCTTTCGAATTCCGTGCAGCACGTGCTGGCCAGCCAGCAAACATCGCAGGCGACGCAAACGGCAGAATCGACGCAATCGGTTACCAATAGTCAGGGTCAGGTAACCGGGACCGTCGTCAACGTAACCGCATAAGCGAGCCACGCAGGCGAGAACAATGCGTGGACGCGAGTCTTGACAGGAGATCGACATGGCCATCAGCTCAGTGACTTCCTCGACCAACGCCGCGGCCCAGCAGGCTCAACAGGCCCAGCAGGCGGAACAGACGCGTCAATCCGACGCCAAGGCCGAAGCGGCTGAGACCAAGGCCGCCGAGAAGGCAACCGAGCAGCGCCAGGATACAGCGCAGACCAAGCAGAATGAGCAACCCAAGCCCGTCGTCAATGCCCAGGGCCAGACGACAGGGCAAGTGGTCAACACCAGCGCCTAAGTCCAGGCAAGCCAAGCGGCGGTTCTAGCGCTTCGTGCGCCTACCGGCAGTGGCCGGGGTTTCCACTACCAACCGAAAGTCGATCTTGTTCTGGTCGAGGTCGACGCGCACCAGTTGAACCCTGACGCGATCCGATAGCCGGAAGCGGCGACCGCTGCGCTCGCCGACCATGGCGTGCGCCGCTTCGTCGAAGTGGAAGTAGTCCTGGCCCAGTTCCGAAACGTGCACGAGCCCTTCGACGAAGACGTCGTCGAGCGCGACGAAAATCCCGAACGGGACCACGGCCGAGATGCTGCCGACGAACTTTTCGCCGATGCGATCCTGCATGTAATAGCACTTGAGCCAGGCCTCGACGTCGCGCGTGGCCTCGTCGGCGCGGCGCTCGGTGGCCGAGCAATGCAGGCCAGTCTCCGACCAGTCGCCGGGAGAGTATTGCGCACCGGCCAGTGCCGCCTTGATGCCGCGATGGATCAGCAGATCCGGATAGCGCCGGATCGGCGAGGTGAAGTGGGTGTAGCTCTCGTAGGCGAGGCCGAAGTGACCGACGTTGTCCGGGCTGTAGATCGCTTGGCGCAGCGAGCGCAGCATCACGGTCTGCAATAGCTGCTTGTCCGGCCGGCCTTGGATCTTCGCCAGCAGCTGCGCGTAGTCCTTGGCGTGCGGATCCTCTCCCCCGCCCAGATTCAGGCCGAAAGTGGCCAGGAAGTCGCGCAACTTGGCCAGACGCTCCGGCGTCGGTCCTTCGTGGACGCGATAGAGCGCCGGATGTCCGCGCTCCTTGAGAAAGTCGGAAGCACAGACATTGGCCGCCAGCATGCATTCCTCGATCAGGCGGTGGGCATCGTTGCGCTCGTAGGGCTCGATGCGCTCTATCTTGTCGTACTCGTCGAAAATCATGCGCGTTTCGACGGTCTCGAAATCGATGGCGCCACGCTTCTGCCGCGCCTTGACCAATATGCGGAACAGGGCATCCAGGTTCTCGAGGTGCGGCAGCAGCGGCTCCAGCCTGCGCCGCGCCTTGACATCGCGATCGTAGAGCGCGGCTGCCACCTCGGTATAGGTAAGGCGCGCATGCGACCACATCACTGCGGCATAGAAGCGATAGCGCTTGATCTCGCCGCTGGCCGAGATGGCCATGTCGCAGACCATGCACAGCCGCTCGACCTGCGGATTGAGCGAGCACAGGCCGTTGGAGAGCTTCTCCGGCAGCATCGGGATCACGCGGCGCGGGAAGTAGACGGAATTACCGCGCTCGTAGGCTTCCCGGTCGAGCGCGTCGCCTGACCGCACGTAGTGGGAAACGTCGGCGATGGCCACCACCAGCCGGAAACCCTTGCCCTGGCGCTCGCAGTAGACCGCGTCGTCGAAATCCTTGGCCGTCTCGCCGTCGATGGTCACCAGCGGCAGCCCGGTCAGGTCCTCGCGCCCCTTCCAGTCACTCTTGCGCACCACGTTCGGCAATTTGGTCGTTTCGTCCCGCACCGCCTTCGAAAACTCGAACGGCAGTTCGTGCTTGCGCAGGGCAATCTCGATCTCCATGCCGGGATCGGCGTAGTTCCCGAGCACTTCGACGATGCGGCCGATCGGCTGCGATTGCTTGGTCGGCTGCTCGACGATTTCCGCTACCACCACCTGGCCGGATTTCGGCTTGGCCCCTTTCTTATCCGGCGGTGCCAGCAGGATGTCCTGACTGATGCGCCGGTTCTCGGCGACAACGAACCAGACGCCATGCTCCTGGTATACGCGGCCGACCACGCGCGCGTTGGCGCGCTCGGTAACCTCGACGATCTTGCCCTCGGGACGGCCCTTGCGATCCATACCGACGACGCGGGCGATGGCGCGGTCGCCGTGCAGCACCTTGGCCATCTCCTTTTCCGCCAGGAACAGGTCGGCGCCACCACCGTCGGGCACCAGAAAGCCGAAGCCATCGGCATGCCCCTCGACGCGGCCACGGATGAGATCGGCCTTGTCCGGGATCAGCCAATCGCCGCGCCGGTTCTGCAGCAGCTGGCCGTCGCGCGCCATGGCGCCCAGACGGCGGCTAAAATCCTCGCGCTCGGCAGGATGAACGTCGAGCAACTTGCAGAGGTGCTCGAAGGAGGCGGGCACCCCCTGCTCACCGAGCTGTTGCAGGATGTATTCGCGGCTCGGCAGCGGGTAGTCATACTTG
>Ga0316583_10000295_pt1 | contig 13972 bp, 19 predicted proteins | sample J_170502JBrBrA_D_FD_204513 | JGI IMG/M metagenome (GOLD analysis project Ga0316583, IMG submission 204513) | Rhizosphere microbial communities from salt marsh grasses in Alabama, United States - J_170502JBrBrA | ecosystem: Host-associated > Plants > Roots > Rhizosphere | place: USA: Alabama... | reverse complement strand
TCGCCGCACTACCAACTCGAAGTCTCGCGCCAGGGACATATGGACGAACTCGACGTACTGGTGGAAGCCAAACCCGAGGTGATCTCGGTCGCTGACAAGGACGCCGCCGCCGCCGAACTGCGCCACCACATCAAGGCGCTGATCGGTATCAACACCCGCGTGCATATTCAGGGCACCGGCACTATCGAGCGCTCGACCGGCAAGGCCAGGCGCGTCATCGACAAGCGACCGAAGGATTGACATGAGAGAGTTCGTGGAGCACATGATGACTTCGAGCGAAGCGAGCCAGATTGTCACCGCCCACCGCTGGCTTTGCACAGCCAGCCGGCTCCGGCGGAGCGGAGCAGCGCTCCGCGAAACCCCGCCTACGCCCCCCGCGAGGGGGAGGACGGGAGGGGGCGGGAGCATTTGCCGGTTTTCGCGTCTTTCATCCCCTATGGGTGATTTTCCTGGAAGAGGTAGGCGTTAACATGAAACCGCATCACTGGCCATTTTCCTTTATCGTTTTCACCTTCCTCGGCATCATCGCCCTGATCGTCGGCATCGTCGCATTGACCGGTATCGGCGCCAGCATCAGTCCGTTGCTCGGCGACGAAGGCGCCGGCATTGCCATGATCGCCACGGCCATCGCCCTATTCCTGACTGGAGCCTTCCCCTTAGTCCTGCGCCGCCTGGCCGAGAAGGAAGGCGCATGACAGCGAAAAACAAATTCGACTCACCACAGAGGACGCAGAGGACACAGAGAAAACCAAACGTCTCCAATCGGTATTTCTCTTCGTCTTTCCCCTGCGTCCTCCGCGTCCTCAGCGGTGAATAGCCTCCTCTCCCGAGATCACTTCTCCGGGCACGCGGTCGACTATGCCAAGTTCCGCCCCGGCTATCCGGACGCGTTGTTCGACTGGATCGCCACCCAAACGACCAATCACGACCTCGCCTGGGACTGCGGCTGCGGCAACGGTCAAGCCAGCGCACCCCTTGCCGATCGCTACCGACGCGTCGTCGGCACCGACTTCTCGCCGCAGCAGATTGCCCAGACGAGGCCGCACCCGCGCATCGAGTATCGCGTCGCGCCGGCCGAGCAAAGCGAGCTCGCCGACGCCAGTGCCGACCTGGTTACCATCGCCCAGGCACTGCACTGGTTCGACTTCGACCGCTTCTACGCCGAAGTCCGCCGCGTGCTAAGGCCCGGCGGCATCATCGTCGCCTGGACTTACCAACTGCTACGCTCCGACTCAACCGTCGACGCACTCCTGATGGACTTCTACGGCCGCGTACTCGGGGCTTACTGGCCGCCTGAACGCAAGTGGGTCGATGCCGGCTACCATGGCATGCCCTTCCCGTTCGCAGCCATCGACACACCGGCCTTCGAAATCCGCCTGCAATGGACACAAGCGGATCTGCTCGCTTATCTCGGTACCTGGTCGGCCACACAACGCTTTCGGAAGGCTGAAGGTACCGATCCGATACCTGCACTGGCCGATCGACTGACAACCGTCTGGGGTGAAGGCACGCGTGAAATCGTCTGGCCGATCGCGATGCTGGCCGGCCATGCCTGAGGCTGCTCCCTACACGGACTTGACGCCGGATACCGTGCTCGACGCCTTGGAAAGCGTCGGCCTGCACTGCGATGGCCGCCTGCTGGCACTGAACAGCTACGAGAACCGCGTCTATCAAGTCGGCATCGAGGACGCGTCACCCGTGGTCGCCAAGTTCTACCGGCCGGGCCGCTGGTCCGATGCGGCCATCCTCGAAGAACATGCGCTGGTGGCGGAACTGGCCGAAGCCGAAATCCCCGCGATTCCGGCGCTGGTACTCGGCGGCACGACGCTCAACGTCCATGGCGGTTTCCGCTTCGCCGTCTTTCCGCGCCAGGGCGGTCGGCCGCCCGAACTGGACATGCCAGGTGTGCGCGAATGGCTGGGCCGGTTCGTCGGCCGCATCCACGCCGTTGGCGCCCGGGCACCGTTCTGCGCCCGCCCGGCGCTCGACATCGGGACTTTCGGCGAAGCGCCGCGCCGCTATCTGCTCGAGCACGACTTCATCCCGCCGGACCTGCTCGCCGCCTGGACCAGCGTCGTCGATCAGGCACTGGCCGGCGTGCTGCGCTGCTTCGAGCGCGCGGGCGACATCGAGGCGCAACGCCTGCACGGCGACTGTCATCTCGGCAACGTCCTGTGGACGGACGAAGGGCCGCATTTTGTCGATTTCGACGACGCCCGCACAGGGCCAGCGATCCAGGATCTCTGGATGCTGCTGTCCGGCGAGCGTGAGCAGATGACGCGCCAACTCGGTGAACTGCTCGACGGCTACGAGCAGTTCATGGACTTCGATCGCCGCCAACTACACTTGGTCGAAGCCCTGCGCACGCTGCGCCTGATCCACTTCAGCGGCTGGATCGCCCGACGTTGGCATGACCCCGCCTTCCCGGCCGCCTTTCCCTGGTTCAATACGCAGCGCTATTGGCAGGATCGCATCCTCGAACTGCGCGAACAGATCGCGCTGATGGACGAAGCGCCCTTGGTGGCCTAAGCTGGCCAGATGGAAACTGCGACTCTCGGCGGCGGCTGCTTCTGGTGTCTGGAAGCGGCACTGCGGCAATTGGCGGGCATTCATTCGGTGGTCTCCGGCTACTGTGGTGGCCACGTCGACCGACCGAGCTATGCCACCATATGTTCCGGCGACACCGGGCACGCGGAAGTCGTGCAAATTGAGTTCGATCCGGCGGTGATCGACTACCGAACCTTGCTCGAGGCCTACTTCGCCATCCACGATCCGACTACCAAGGACCGCCAGGGCAACGATATCGGCAGTCAGTATCGTTCCGTGATCTTCACGCATGCGCCCGAACAGGAACGCATCGCCCGCGCGTTGATCGCCGAATTGACCGAACAGCGAATCTGGCCGCGCCCTATCGTCACCGAGGTCATACCGGCACCAGCCTTCTGGCCGGCCGAGGACTACCATCAGGACTACCTGGCCAACAATCCGCACCAGCCCTACTGCATGGCCGTGGTGGCGCCGAAGGCGGCCAAGCTGCGCGAGAAGTTCCGCAATCGCCTACGCAATCGAGAAGGCTAGGCTGCCGAGACCCTCGATGGCGGCGACGACTCGGTCGCCGCGTTCGAGCGGCCCGACCCCGGCAGGCGTGCCGGTGAAGATCAGGTCGCCGGTGCACAGTTCGACGTAAGTCGACAGTTCGGCAATCACTTCGGGTACCGACCAGATCATGTCGGCCATGTTGCCGCGTTGGCGGGCAACGCCGTTAACCGAAAGCGAAATGGCGCCGGCCGACGGATGTCCGAGGGCGGCGGCGGCCTGGATCGGTCCGATCGGCGCCGCGTGGTCGAAGGCCTTGGCCATTTCCCAGGGCTGACCCTTCTTCTTCAATTCCGCCTGCAGATCGCGGCGAGTCAGATCGACACCGACGGCGTAACCGAAGACATGGCGCTCAGCGTCGGCAACGGCGATGTTCGTTCCGGCGACGCCGATGGCGACGACCAGTTCCACTTCGTGATGCAGGTTTGCTGTGCGCGGCGGATAAGGCACCAAGCCTTCATCGCCTGCCGCAACCGACACCACGGCATCGGCAGGCTTGGCAAAAAAGAAAGGCGGTTCTCGCCCCGACTCGCCCATCTCACGGGCATGCTCGGCGTAATTGCGGCCGACGCAGTGGATGCGACGCACGGGAAATTCCGCCGTGCTGCCGGCAATGCCGACGCTGACCCTGGGAAACTCGAACAGAGAGAACATATGCCAATGTTAGAATGAAGTTGGGGACAATCGCAACGTTTGCGTGGCACAGACCGCCGCGCCGGTGCAGTCACGATGACGCCATGACCCGTAGTCGGAAGGTAGCAGCGACATTCTTGTGCGTGCTGGCGCTGTCGCCAGCGCTGGCTGCCGATGAGTTGCCCGCCCCGTCACTGCGGCTCTCCCGCCAGTTGACGCTACCGCCGCGCGGCCAGCCTGTCGATAAGACCGAGCGCGCTCTGCTCAGGGTCGAATGGAAGGCGGCACAGTCGGGTGTCGACGAAGCGGCGGCCGTCGACGACATGCTCCTGAAGCTGCGGCGGATGGGCCGTTCCGTGACGCAGTTGCGGCGCCAAATGACCGGCACGGTGTCGCCGCTGCCGCGCCGGGAAGCCATGGACCCGGTTCCCGTCGAACCGCCTTCTGGCCCTGCCAGCGACTACTGGCTGCCGGCGATCGCCACCATCACCGCGCTGGCGTTGCTTTTCGTTGTCTGGCGCCGTCGCCGGCACAAGCCGTTGATGAAAGGAACGACGTTCGAACCACTGGACGCCACGCTTACCGCAGTCCTGCCGGGCACGCCGATCAGGGGAGCGGCGGAAACGCTGGCACCGCCGACCATCGACAGCGGGCAGGCCTTCAACGACGATCGTCCGCCGATAACGATCGGTCGGCTGACTCCCCCCGGAGACGATCAGATTCCCCTCGACCTGGCGGACGTCTTGGTCTCGATGGACCTGGTGGACGGCGCCGTCAAGACGCTCGAGGAATACATCCGTCAGCATCCGCGCCGAGCGCTTTGCCACTGGCTCCGGCTGCTTGAGGTCTATCGCCGCTCCGGCATGGAAAAGGAGTTTGAAGCCGCGGCAGGTGAACTCAACCAGCAATTCAACGTGGCCGCCATCGACTGGCAGCCGCCGGAGACGGCAGTCCCGGCATTGGCGCTGGACAGCTATCCGCACATCCGCGCCCGACTGCAAACCGTGTGGCGGCGACGCGGCTGCGCCGATTATCTGACTCAGTTGCTGGAGGACAATCGCGGCGGCACCCGTATCGGTTTCCCGCAGTCGGTGGTCGAGGAGATTCTTTTCCTGCAGGAGATTTTGCGCGACTAGACCGGGTTGTCGATGTCGACGAACTGGCAGTCGAGCCCGAATTGCCGATGCAGATGCTCGCCCAAGGCCATGACGCCGAAACGCTCGGTGGCGTGATGGCCGGCGGCCAGATAGGGAACGCCGGATTCGCGCGCCAGATGCACCGTCTGTTCGGAGATTTCGCCGCTGATATAGCAGTCGGCGCCAGCAGCAATGGCCTGCTCAAACCAGCCTTGCGCCGAGCCCGAGCACCAGGCCAGCCGCGCAACCGGCCGCTCGCCATCGCCGACCAACAGCACTGCGCGGCCGAGTATTCGCTCAAGACCGGCGGCGATCTCGGCCGCCGTCGCCGTCTGGGCCGGACTGCCGATGAAGCCCAAATCCTGGTCGCCGAAACGGCCTTCGACGTGCCAGCCCAGGCGCCGCGCCAACTGGGCATTGTTGCCCACTTCGGCATGGGCGTCGAGCGGCAGATGATAGGCGAACAGATTGATATCGTGGCCCAAGAGCGTCGCCAGGCGCGTCTTGCGCACGCCCGTGACGCGGCCGTCCTCGCCGCGCCAGAACCAGCCATGGTGCACCAGCACGGCATCTGCCCCTCGGCGCACCGCTTCGTCTAGCAGGGCTTGACTGGCGCTGACACCGCACACGACGCGCGCGATTTCGGCGCGACCTTCCACTTGTAGGCCGTTTGGGCAATAATCCCTATATCTTTCGGCCTCCAGAAACCTGTCCAGATGATTCCGAAGCTCATCGCGCAGCATTTCCATTTCCCTTACTGAAAGACCGTTCCATTATGCGCCGGTTGTGGCTCGTATTCGCCCAGGCCGTCACCGTCAGCGTGGCGGTGCTGTTCGCTGTTCAGACGCTGAAGCCCGAGTGGCTGGGCAGCCACGCCAAAGATGCGGTCGGCATCGTGGCCTTGCACGAGGCGGTGCCGACGGCCGACAACCGCAACGTAGCCTCCTACAACAACGCCGCCAAGCGGGCATTGCCGACAGTGGTGCATATCTACACGACACAGGAGGTGCGCTCGGACCACCCGCTGGCCAATGATCCCTTCTGGTACCACTTTTTCGGTGGCCGCAACAGTCCGACCGAACGCCGTTCCGGGCTGGGTAGCGGTGTCGTCGTCTCCGACAAGGGCTTCATCCTGACCAACTACCATGTCGTCGAAGGTGCCGACGACATCCAAGTCGCCAGCAACGACGGGCGCAAGTTCGAGGCCAAGGTGGTCGGCTCCGATCCCGAATCCGACCTCGCCGTGGTGCGCATCGCCGCTGATGCCAAGTTGCCCGCCATCACCTTCGCCGCGCCGAACTCGCTGCGCGTCGGCGACGTCGTGCTGGCCATCGGCAATCCGTTCGGTGTCGGCCAGACGGTCACCTCGGGCATCGTTTCCGCCCTTGGCCGTAGCCACCTCGGCATCAACACCTTCGAAGATTTCATCCAGACCGATGCCGCCATCAATCCCGGCAATTCCGGCGGCGCCCTGGTCGACAGCAACGGTTTTCTGGTCGGCATCAATTCGGCGATCTATTCGCAGAGTGGCGGCTCCATGGGCATCGGCTTCGCCATCCCGGTGTCGCTGGCGCGCAGCGTCATGGAACAGATCATCAAGACCGGCACCGTCACGCGCGGCTGGATCGGCGTCGAGGTGCAGGAGATATCGCCCGAGTTGGCCGAATCCTTCGGCATGCCGTCGACCGACGGTGCCCTCATTGCCGGCGTCTTGCGGGGCGGCCCCGCCGCCAAGGCCGGTATCCGGCCTGGCGACGTCCTGCTGGCGATCGACGGCAAGAAGATCACCGACGCCGAGAACATGCTCGAACTGATCGCCGCGCTACGCCCAGGCGAGACCGGCCATATTTCCCTGCGCCGCGAAGGCAAGGAGGTCGACGTCTCCGCCATCATCGGCAAGCGGCCGAAACCGCCGGCAGACTAGTCGTTCTGTTCGGACTCGCCCTCGCCGATGTTTTCGGCCAGAGCCCCGTGCTCGTCGGCTTCTTCCTGCGCCTTGACGACGAAACGGGCCAGTTGCAAGCCCAATTCGAACAACAGGCACATGGGAACCGCCAGCATCAGTTGCGAAGTCACGTCCGGCGGTGTTACCACGGCGGCGATGACGAAGGCGCCGACGATGGCGTAGGGACGCATACCCTTGAGCTTATCGAGGCTGACGACGCCGAACTTGACCAGCAGCACGACGACCACCGGCACTTCGAACGTGACGCCGAAGGCCAGGAACATGGTAATGACGAAGTTCAGGTATTGCTCGATATCCGGCGCCGGCGTGATGCTGCTGGGGGCGAAGTGGGCGATAAAGCGGAACACCGTGCCGAATACGAAGTGATAGCAGAAGGCCATGCCGAGCAGGAACAGCAGCGTGCTGCCGATCACTAGCGGCAATGCGAATTTCTTCTCATGCTTGTACAGGCCGGGGGCAATGAAGGCCCACGCCTGGTAGAGGATCATCGGTAACGCAATGACGAAGGCCGCCAGCAACGTCACCTTCAGCGGCACCATGAACGGCGTGACGACACCGGTGGCGATCATCTTGGCACCGGTCGGCAGGTTCGCCATCATCGGCCGGGCGATGAAATCGTAAACCTTGCCCGACCACGGCATCAGGCACAGAAATACTATCCCCACCGCCACCAGCGCCCGCAGTAGACGGTCGCGCAGTTCGATCAGATGCGAAATGAAGGTTTCCGCCCCTTTTTCCATCAGTTTTGTGACTTGTCTCCGGCCGTCCCGGTAACAGCCTTTGCTGGCGATTCGGCACCCTGCCCAGCCGCTTTCTGCTCAATGCCCTGGGCGATCGACTCGTTGAGTTCCGTTTCGACCGATTTCAATTGTGCATTGACCGAGGACTCCATATCCCTGGCCTCTTGGGCAACCTGCTGTCGCATGTTCTTCAACTCGTCGAGTTGGATCTCGCGGTTGATGTCGGCCTTGACGTCGCTCACGTAGCGCTGCAAGCGGCCGAGCAACAGGCCGGCGGTACGCGCCACCTTGGGCAACCGCTCGGGTCCGATGACGATCAGCGCCACCAGGCCGATGACTACCAGTTCCGTGAAGCTGATGTCGAACATGCGAACCCCGAAAAAAACGAGCGGGCCTGACCCGCTCGCATTTCGCCTTGACGGGACATGCCCGTCAGACTTTCTCCTTCTTGGCCTCGCCCTCGATGGTATGGCCGACTTTCTCGGGCTCGGCCGGCTGTTCTGCCTGGCCTTCGGAAGCGCTTTCCTTCATGCCCTCCTTGAAGCCCTTCACCGCGCCGCCCAGATCCTGCCCGATGTTGCGCAGTTTCTTGGTGCCGAACACCATCATCACGATCAGCAAGACGATCAGCCAGTGCCAAATGCTCAAGCCGCCCATTTCCATCTCCTATGCCTTCGGCAGCATCCGGCCCAATGGTTCCGGACCGCCGAGTATGTGTATATGTAAATGATACACCTCCTGCCGGCCGATCCGCCCGGTGTTGATGATAGTACGGAAACCGTCGGTCAGCCCCTGGCTGCGCGCCAATTCACCGGCTTTGGCCAGCATCTTGCCCAAGGCTGTCTCTTGACTCATGTCAGCCTCGTAGAGTGACGCGATATGGCGCTTAGGGATGATCATGAAATGTACCGGTGCCTGAGGTTGGATGTCGTGAAAGGCAAAAATATCCTCATCCTCGAAAATCTTTTTCGACGGAATCTCGCCCTTGGCGATCTTGCAGAAGATGCAGTCGTTGCTCATTGCGGCCTCCTCGACCGTTTCTCGTCCAGCCCGGAAATGCCTTCCCGGCGCCGGAACTCGACCATCACGTCGTCGACGCCGACATCAAACTGTGTCAGCAGAACCAGGCTGTGAAACCAGAGGTCGCAAACCTCGCGCACCAAGTGCAGGCGATCACCGTCCTTGGCGGCCATGATGGTTTCGGCAGCCTCCTCGGCCACCTTCTTGCAGATGGCGTCGGTGCCCTTGGCGTAAAGGCTGGCGACGTAGGAGGTCTCCGGCGCCGCCCCCTTGCGCGCAATCAGGGTCTCCTGCACGCGGTGGATGACTTCGAGATCGATCATTTGTTGTTCCCCTTCCCCCCAACCCCCTTGCCACGGAAGGGGGTAACGGGTGTTCGCGGGACAAGCCCGCTCCACTTGATGGCTTGCCGCCTTGGGGCGGCCCGGCGGCGGCTCACTTGTATATCTCCGCGGGATCCTTGATGACCGGCTCGACCGCCGTCCAGCGATTCTCTTCCAGCCGCTGGAAGAAGCAGCTCTTGCGGCCGGTGTGGCAGGCGATGCCGCCGACCTGCTCGATCTTGAGCAGGACGACGTCGTTATCGCAGTCGGTGCGCATCTCGATCACCTTCTGAAAATGCCCGGATTCCTCGCCCTTGTGCCAAAGCTTGCGCCGGGAACGCGACCAATAGACGGCTTGGCCGATCGCCGCCGTCTTCTCCAGCGCCTCGCGATTCATCCAGGCGAACATCAGGACGTCGCCACTGGCGGCATCCTGGGCGATCACCGGCACCAGGCCGTGATCGTCCCACTTAATTTCGTCGAGCCAGGTAACCGTCACAGCCGCACCTCGATTCCCAGGTCGCGCATGTATTCCTTTGCTTGGCGCACCGTGTATTCCCCATAGTGAAAAATGCTCGCTGCCAGCACCGCGTCGGCCTTGCCCTGCCGGACACCGTCCGCCAAGTGCTGGAGATTGCCGACGCCACCACTGGCGATGACCGGGATGCCGACCGCCTCGGCCACGCGCCGCGTCAGCTCGAGATCGAAGCCGTTCTTGGTGCCATCACGGTCCATGCTGGTAAGCAGAATCTCGCCGGCACCAAGCTGCTCGACGCGCCGGGCCCACTCGATGGCATCGAGGCCGACGTTCTTGCGCCCGCCGTGGGTAAACACTTCCCACTTGCCGGGGCCGGTCTGTTTGGCGTCGATGGCAACAACAATGCACTGGGAGCCTACCTTGGCAGCAGCATCAGCGACCAGTTGCGGATCGTTGACCGCCGCCGTGTTCATGCTCACCTTGTCGGCGCCGGCATTGAGCAGGCGGCGCACGTCCTCGACCTTGCGCACGCCGCCCCCGACCGTGAGCGGGATGAACACTTGCTCGGCGCAGGCCTCGACGATATGCAGAATGATGTCACGGTCGTCGGAACTGGCGGTGATGTCGAGAAAGGTGACTTCGTCGGCCCCCTGTTCGTCGTAGCGCTTGGCCACCTCGACCGGGTCGCCGGCGTCGCGTAGTTCGACGAAATTGACGCCTTTGACGACGCGGCCAGCATTCACGTCCAGGCAGGGGATGATGCGTTTAGCGAGCATAAATTCGTTTCACCGCACAGGACACAGGGAACGCAGAAAACAGCCTCGGCTCGACATGGTTTCCCTCTGCGTCCTCCGCGCTCTCTGCGGTTAATTGTCTTTTCCAGGAAGCTTGTCGGCCTCCACCTGTGCCTTCTGGAAATCGAGCTTGCCCTCGTAGATGGCACGGCCGGTGATGGCGGCCATGACACCTTCACTCTCGACTTCGCACAACGCCTTGATGTCCTTGATGCTGGCGATGCCGCCGGAAGCGATGACCGGAATGCGCAGGGATTGTGCCAGCTTCACCGTGGCGTCGACATTCACGCCCGACATCATGCCGTCGCGGCCGATATCGGTATAGACGACGGCTTCGACACCGTAATCCTCGAACTTCTTGGCCAAGTCGATGACGTCGTGACCGGTCATCTTCGACCAGCCGTCGACCGCTACCTTACCGTCCTTGGCGTCGAGGCCGACGATGATGTGGCCGGCGAAAGCCGTGCACGCATCATGGAGAAAGCCGGGATTCTTGACCGCCGCGGTACCGATGATGACGTAGCTGATGCCGTCGTCGAGACAGCGCTCGATGGTATCGAGATCGCGGATACCGCCACCCAACTGGACGGGAATCTCGTCGCCGACCTCCTTGAGAATCTCCTTGATCGCCGGCTCGTTCTTGGGCTTGCCGGCGAAGGCGCCATTGAGGTCCACCAGGTGCAGGCGGCGAGCGCCCTGCTCGATCCAGTGCCGGGCCATGGCGGCCGGGTCTTCGGAAAACACCGTGGCATCGTCCATGGCGCCCTGCTTGAGGCGCACGCAATGCCCGTCTTTCAGGTCGATCGCGGGTATCAGCAGCATAGTGGTATCGGGGTCGTAAGGGACGAATCGGCGCCGCTCACGGTCGCCAGCGCAGGAAGTTGCCGAGGAGTTGCAGCCCCGCCTGGGCACTTTTCTCCGGATGGAATTGCACGGCGAAGATGTTAGCGCGGGCCACGGCGCTGGTAAAGGGTATGCCGTAGGTGGTCGAACCGGCGATCACGGACGACTGCGCCGGCTCGACGAAATAGCTATGCACGAAATAGTAGCGGGCGCCATCGGCAATGCCCTGCCAGAGCGGATGTGCTCCGGCCTGCGTCACCTCGTTCCAGCCCATGTGCGGAACCTTGAGACCGCGCGCAACCGTAACATCGGCGGCAAAGCGGCGTACCCGCCCGGGCAGGATGCCGAGCCCCGGCGTATCCCCTTCCTCGCTGTGTTCGAACAGCATCTGCAAGCCGATGCAGATACCGAGAAAGGGTTTCGTGGCAGCGGCGGCAACGACAGCTTCACGCAGACCGCAGGCCGAAAGCTGGCGCATGCAGTCCGGCATGGCACCCTGCCCGGGAACGACGACGCGGTCCGCCTTGGCCACCTCCGCCGCGTCGGAAGTGACGACGACGCGCTCGCCGTCGGCAACATGCTCGATGGCCTTTGCCACCGAGCGCAAGTTACCCATGCCGTAGTCGACAACTGCAACAACGCTCATGATCGAATCAGAGGCTGCCCTTGGTCGAAGGAACTCCCGATGCGCGCGGGTCGGCCTCGACGGCCATGCGCAGCGCCCGGCCGAAGGCCTTGAATACGGTCTCGGCCTGATGGTGGGCGTTGTCGCCGCGCAAGGCATCGATATGAACCGTAATGCCGGCGTGATTGACCAGCCCCTGGAAGAATTCGCGCACCAGGTCGACATCGAATTCGCCCACCGTACCGCGCACGAACGGCACTTGGAACACCAGTCCGGGCCGACCCGAAAGATCGACCACAACGCGCGACAGCGCCTCGTCGAGCGGCACGTAGGCATGGCCGTAACGGCGCACGCCCTTCTTGTCGCCGACGGCCTTGGCCAGCGCCTGGCCGAGCGTAATGCCGACGTCCTCGACGGTATGATGGGCATCGATGTGCAGATCGCCTTTCGCCTCGATCTCGAGATCGACCATGCCATGGCGGGCGATCTGATCGAGCATGTGGTCGAAGAAACCGATGCCCGTGGCCAGCCGCGACTTGCCGCTGCCGTCGACATCGAGCTTTACCCGCACCCGGGTTTCCAGGGTATCGCGTTGGACTTCGGCGCTGCGCATTTCTTGGCGACGCATGGGAGGACGAAAACAAGCCCATGATACCATTTTGGCCTGAATACAACCCCTGTCCGCCACTGCTGTCTTTTCCCCATGAGCCGTTATTGGAGCGACGTCACCAAATCGCTGACGCCCTACGTGCCCGGCGAGCAGCCGAAGGTCGCCGACCTCGTCAAACTCAACACCAACGAAAATCCCTACGGGCCGTCGCCGAAGGTGCTGGCGGCGATACGCGAGCAAGCCGGCGACGGGCTGCGCCTCTACCCCGATCCCGAGAGCACGCCGGTCAGGGAAGCGGTGGCAAGGTGGTACGGCGATATCGAGGCGGAACAGGTTTTCGTCGGCAACGGCTCCGACGAGGTGCTCGCGCATGTCTTCCTGGCCCTGCTCAAGCACGAGCGCCCGATTCTCTTTCCCGACATCACCTACAGCTTCTACCCGGTCTATTGCCAGCTGTACGACATCGCCTACGAGACGGTACCCTTGACCGAGTCGATGGAGATCCGTCGCGAGGACTACCTGCGCCCCAATGGCGGCATCATCTTCGCCAATCCGAATGCGCCCACCGGCCGTGCCCTGGCGTTGGCCGAGGTCGAGCGCATCGTCGCCGGCAACCCCGAGTCGGTGGTGGTAGTGGACGAGGCCTATGTCGACTTCGGCGCCGAGTCGGCAGTACCGCTAATTAGCCGTTACGCCAACCTGCTAGTGGTACAGACCTTGTCGAAGTCACGTGCGCTGGCCGGGCTGCGCGTCGGCTTCGCCATCGGCCAAGTCGAGCTGGTCGAGGCACTGAACCGGGTCAAGAACTGCTTCAACTCCTACCCGCTCGACCGGCTGGCGCTGGCCGGCGCCACCGCCGCCATCGAAGACCGCGAATGGTTTGAGCGTACGCGCCAGGTGGTAATCGAGAGTCGCGCCAAGCTTACCGCCGACTTGGCCGCGCTCGGCTTCGAGGTACTGCCCTCGGCGACCAATTTCGTCTTCGTTCGCCACCCGCGTCATGACGCGGACGAACTCGCGCGTCAACTGCGCAGCCGCGATATCATCGTTCGCCACTTTCGCCAGCCCCGCATCGACCAGTACCTGCGCATCACCGTCGGTACCGACGAACAGTGCGGCGCCCTCGTGGCGGCACTCACGGCGATGTTCGGCTGACAACCTTAGTCAGAATGCCCAGCGCAACTTCACCGAAACGGTCTGATTGAGGAAGCTCTCGCGATATTCGGCATCATAGCGAGCCGTAATCTGCATGCCGTCGGCCGTGTTGTGCACGGCGCCCATGCCGCCGCGAACCAACCATGGGCTGGGATCGATTCCGTAAGTAACGAATGCCGCACCTGGTGCGCCCGCAAATGCCGCCGTGATCGCCGCGCGCTTGCTGAGCGCGTCATAGCCGACGCCCAGATTGCCCGTGATCTTGGTTCGATCGTTCAGTGCGTGCACCAGTTTTCCGTCCAGGCCGATCACGAAAGCTTCGGCACTGCGTCCCTTGACATTCAGATCGAGCAAACCAGCGCCGCTTTCCCTGTAGCCATCGTCCTTGATCCAGGTGTAGTCAGCACGCACCGATGGTACTACGGTGGTCTGGTCGCTGAGCCTGTAGCTCCGCTCTACGCCGACTCCGAGCTGAGCCGTCTGGCTCGAATAGCTGGAGCGAGCGGTAGATGAAGTGAAAGCGATTTTGCGTTGCCCCTTGTTGGTGTTCTGT
>Ga0316583_10000293_pt1 | contig 14030 bp, 14 predicted proteins | sample J_170502JBrBrA_D_FD_204513 | JGI IMG/M metagenome (GOLD analysis project Ga0316583, IMG submission 204513) | Rhizosphere microbial communities from salt marsh grasses in Alabama, United States - J_170502JBrBrA | ecosystem: Host-associated > Plants > Roots > Rhizosphere | place: USA: Alabama... | reverse complement strand
GTTTCCCAAGCTGGCCGGACAGCAGAAGCAGTACATCATCAACCAGTTGCACAACTTCCGCGGCCACGACCGCGCCGACCCGCCCGGACCCGAGTTCATGTGGGGATTGACGCGCAGCCTGACCGATGCCCAGATCGAGGGCATCGCCGACTACTTCAGCAAACAGACCTCAGCGCCGAACCAGGCGGTAACCGTCGCCCGCTTCGATGCCGGCAAGAAACTGTTCGACGACGGCCTGCCCGACAAGGGCACGCCGCCCTGCCAGGCCTGCCACGGCCAGCAGGCGCAGGGACTGCGCAACTTCCCGCGCCTGGCCAACCAACACGCCTATTACCTGATGCGGCAACTCCATATCTTCCAGGAGACCAACTTCCGACCGGGCACACCGATGAAACAAGTCACCCACGCGCTGACGCCGGAGCAGATGTACGACGTAGCGGGTTATCTCCAGGCACTCAATGCCGAAGGCAACGTGAAGTAACGGGACGCCAACTCCCATCGACTCGGAGACTTTGATGAAACGACAAGTGTGCACCGCGCTGATCCTGGGAGTCATTGCCATGCCGGCGTTCGCCGACAAGTACACGATCGACCCGCTGTTCACCGTGCCCACCTTCGAGGTCGGCCACTTGGGCTTCACGACCCAAAGCGGCCGCTTCAACAAGGTTGCCGGCACGATAACGCTCGACCCGGCGGCAAAGAAGGGCAGCGTCGACCTGACGATCTACACGGCATCGATCGACATGGGGTCGCCGGCCTGGTCGGCGCACCTGATGAGCGAAGGCCTGTTCAACGTCGACAAGTTCCCGACCATGACCTTCCGCTCCCGGCACCTGGAATTCAGCGGCAACAAAGTGATCGGCGCCGACGGCGAATTCACCATGCTCGGCGTCACCAAGCCGCTCCATGTCACCGTCAGTGGCTTCCTCTGCAAATCGCACGGCAAGAAGACGGTATGCGGTGCCGACGTCACGGCCAAGCTGAAACGATCGGACTTCGGCCTCACCAAGTACATCCCCGAGGTCAGCGACGAAATCAGCGTGCGCGTGCCGGTCGAAGCGGTCAAGGACTGAGTGGCGGCCCTCGCGGCGATGGCTAGACGTTGAACAAGAAGTTCATGACGTCGCCGTCCTTGACGACGTATTCCTTGCCCTCGGCGCGCATCTTGCCGGCTTCCTTGGCGCCCTGCTCGCCGCGGCAAGCGATGAAGTCGTCGTAGGCGATGGTCTGGGCGCGGATGAAACCGCGCTCAAAGTCGGTATGGATGACGCCGGCCGCCTGCGGCGCGGTGTCGCCGACATGGATGGTCCAGGCGCGCACTTCCTTGACGCCGGCGGTGAAGTAGGTCTGCAGTCCGAGCAGGTGGTAGGCGGCGCGGATGAGCCGGTCGAGGCCCGGCTCGTTCATGCCCATGTCGGCGAGAAAGATCTGCTTATCCTCGTCGGCTAGGTCGGCAATCTCGGCCTCGATGGCGGCACACAGCGCCACGACTTCGGCGCCCTCCTGCTGCGCGCGGGCGCGTACCGCATCCAGGTGCGGATTGCCTTCGAAGCCATGCTCATTGACGTTGGCAAGGTAGAGAACGGGCTTGGCGGTGAGCAGGAAGAACTGGCGCAGATTGCCGCGCTCTTCCTTGGACAGGTCGAGTGCGCGTACCGGCTTGGCTTCGTTCAACTGCTTCTGGCACTTCTCGAGCACGTCGACCAGCAGTCTGGCCTCCTTGTCGCCGCCGGCCTTGGCCTGCTTGGAGTAGCGCGCCAGCGCCTTTTCGACGGTAGCCAGGTCGGCCAGCGCCAGCTCGGTGTCGATGACCTCGATGTCGCGGATCGGATCGACGTTGCCCGAGACATGGACGACGTTGTCGTCGGCAAAACAGCGCACGACCTGGACGATAGCGTCGGTCTCACGGATGTTGGCCAGGAACTGGTTGCCCAGGCCCTCGCCCTTGGAGGCTCCGGCCACCAGGCCGGCAATATCGACGAACTCGACGATGGCGTGCTGGATGCGCTGCGGCTTGACGATCTCAGCCAGCGCCTCGAGGCGCGGGTCGGGCACCTCGACGATGCCGACGTTGGGTTCGATGGTGCAGAAGGGATAGTTCTCGGCCGCAATGCCCGACTTGGTCAACGCGTTGAACAGCGTGGACTTGCCGACATTGGGCAGGCCGACGATACCGCATTTGAGGCTCATGTCATGTTCCTATATCAGCCGCGCCAGCGGCTCGCGAAGCTCCCCTCTCTCCGGGAGAGGGGCTGGGGGTGAGAGCTAGGCCATCTCACGGAGTTCTCTCTCATACTGCTGACAGCGGGTCCGGGGGCGAAGGCTTGGCGTTGATCTTCTGCATCGCCGCGTTGAAATCCGCCTTGGCCAACTGCGGCCAGGCCAGCAGCGCGCGATCGAGCGCGGCGTCGATCGGCTCGCCTTCTTCCTTGCGCGGCGGCTTGAGCACGTAGTTGACGACTTCGTTGCGATCGCCCGGATGGCCGATGCCCACGCGCAGCCGCCAGTAATCCTGGGTGCCCAGATGCGCGGTCAGGCTCTTGAGCCCGTTGTGGCCGCCCAGGCCGCCGCCGAAGCGCAGTTGCAGCCGTCCCGGCGGCAGATCAAGCTCGTCGTGCACCACCAGCATTTCGGCCGGCTGAATGCGATAGAAATGCGCCAGCGCCTGCACGGCGCGGCCCGATTCGTTCATGTAGGTCGCCGGCATCAGCAGCCAGACGCCGGCGTCGCGCGCGTTGGTCACCCAGCCCTGGTAGCGCGGCTCGCGCGAGAAGGAAACACCGAGTTCGCGCGCCAGACGCTCACAAAACCAAAACCCGGCGTTGTGCCGGGTTTCAGCGTATTCGGCCCCGGGGTTGCCGAGGCCGACGACCAGACGCAGTGCGGGACGCAATTATCGCCCCCCACGCTCACTTCGTTGTGCGGCAAGGCCGCATCCCGCTGTGCGGGACCAGCCTTCGGCTGTCCTGCGGTCTGCGGCCTGGTCGCTGCCCCCCACGGGGGGGCGCCCCGCCTCGGGGCGGCCCAGCGGCGACGGCATCACATCACTTCTTGTCGGCGGCGGCAGCCTGGCTCTCGTCGGCGGCAGCCCCTTCGGCCGTCTCTTCGCCCGCGGCACCAGCGCCGCGTACGACGATAGTGGCGACCACCGGATCCTCGCCCTTGTGCAGCACGGCTTCGACGCCGGCCGGCAGCGGGATCTGGGTGACGTGCAGGGACTGGCCACCCTCGATGTCCTTGAGGTCGATCTCGATGAACTCGGGCAGGTCCTTCGGCAGGCACTTGACGTCGAGCTCGGTCATGACGTGCTGGACCATGCCGCCGGCAAGCTTGACGCCCGGAGAGATCTCGGCGTTGACGAAGTGCAGCGGTACCTTCTGGTGAATCTCGTGCGTGGCGTCGATGCGCTGGAAGTCGACGTGCAGGATCTGCATCTTGTAGGCGTGGCGCTGGACGTCGCGCAGCAGGCAGATCTCGTCGGCGCCGTCGACGCTCAGCGTCAGCACGGAGGAATAGAACGCCTCCTTGCGCAGATGCTGAAAGAGCTCGTTATGGTCGAGCTCAATCGGTTGTGGCTGGCTTTCGCCGCCATAAAGAATACCGGGAACCCGGCCGGCGTTGCGCAGGCGGCGGCTCGCACCCGTGCCCTGCGCTGCACGCTTAGTGGCTTTGACTTCGATTTTCATTGCATGCTCCAGAATGGACTGCCCGCGACCAGGCAGTGGGTTGAGAAAAGGATCAGCCGCTCGCCGGGCCGCCCCAAAAGCGGCGGCGCCCCCCGGTAGGGGGCAGCGAACGACAAGGCCGAAGGCCGCAGGACAGCCGAAGGCTGGTCCCGCGAAGCGGGATTCGGCTTTGCCGAACAATGTGAGCGGGGGGGGCCAATTTTGTTATTCCATGAACAACGAGGACACCGACTCCTCGTTGCTGATGCGCAGCATGGTCTCGGCCATGAGCGCGGAAATGGAAACGACGCGGATGCGCGAACTGGCCTTGGCGTCGTCGCGCAGGGGGATGGTGTCGGTGACCACCAGCTCGTCGAGCTGGGACTCGTTGAGGCGAGCGATGGCGCTGCCCGACAGCACCGGGTGCGTACAGTAGGCGACGACGCGCTTGGCGCCGTGCTCCTTGAGCGCCTGCGCCGCCTTGCACAGCGTGCCGGCGGTGTCGACGATGTCGTCCATGATGACGCAGCTTCGATCCTCGACGTCGCCGATGATATGCATAACCTCGGAAACGTTGGCGCGCGGACGGCGCTTGTCGATGATGGCCAGATCGGCTTCCAGGCGCTTCGCAGCGGCACGTGCGCGCAGCACACCGCCGACGTCGGGCGACACCACCATCAAGTCGTCGTGGCGCTGGCGCCAGATGTCGCCGAGCAGGATCGGCGTCGAGTAGATGTTGTCGACCGGAATATCGAAGAAGCCCTGGATCTGGTCCGCGTGCAGGTCAACGGTGAGCACGCGCTGGACGCCGACCGCCTGCAGCATGTTGGCGATCACCTTGGCGGCGATGGGCACGCGCGCCGAGCGCGGGCGCCGGTCCTGGCGGGCATAGCCGAAATAGGGGATCGCCGCGGTAATGCGTCCGGCCGACGACCGCTTCAGGGCGTCGGCGAGAATGATGATTTCCATCAGGTTGTCGTTGGTCGGCGCGCAGGTCGACTGCAGGATGAAGACATCCTTGCCGCGCACGTTCTCGAGCAGTTCGACGCTGGTCTCGCCGTCCGAGAAACGGCCGACGGCGACGCGGCCGAGCGAAATGTTCAGGCGCTTGACGACATCGGCCGCCAACTTGGGGTTGGCGTTGCCGGTGAAAACCATCATGCTGTCGTAGGCCATCTACCGCATCCGTGCTAACGAGGGGGCAGATCGTCATCTGCCCGGAGAATCTGGCTGGGGAGGAAGGATTCGAACCTTCGCATGCCGGAATCAAAATCCGGTGCCTTAACCAGCTTGGCGACTCCCCAAGAACCGGCGAACCTGCAGTGGAGGGGCGCCGAAAGGACGCGCATTGTCGGGCTTTTGGCGCTCTATGTCAATTCCGACAGCGGGTGGCGATTGAGTCCGCGGGCGACGAAACCGCGCATCCCAGCAGGCATTTGCGCCTCGGCGGCGAGGGCCGCAGCCTCGCCGGCGAATTCGGCGAAACAGCAGCCGCCCGAGCCGCTCATGCGGGCCGGGCCGCGCTCGCGCAGCCACGCCAAATGCATAGCGACCTCGGGATAAAGCCGGCAGGCGACCGCCTCGAGGTCGTTACCACCGAGGCCGGGCCGCCAACGCATCGGATCGATGACCGGCGTATCCCGTCGCAACGCCGGGTCGCGGAAGACTTCGGCCGTCGGCACCTGGATCTCGGGCACCGTTACCAGGTACCAGGCCGGCGGCACCTCGATATCCCGGAAGCGCTCGCCGACGCCTTCGGCAAAGCAGTTGTGGCCGTGGATGAACACCGGCACGTCGGCGCCCAGGCGTAGGCCCAGCCGCTCGAGTTCGTCGGGAGGGAGGCCGCAGCCCCAGAGGTGGTTGAGGGCGATCAGCGTCGTCGCCGCGTCCGAGCTGCCGCCGCCGAGGCCACCGCCCATGGGCAGGCGCTTGTCGACCTCGATGGCGACGCCGTGGCCGACGTCGCTGGCCTCGCGCAGCAGGCGCGCCGCGCGCACGGTCAGGTCGAGTTCGGGCGCCACGCCTGGCAGCGGCGAGGTCAGCACGATGTCGCCGCCGTCGAGCGGCGAGAAGCGCAATACGTCGCCGCGGTCGATGAACCTGAACGCCGTCTGCAGCAAGTGATAGCCGTCGTCGCGCCGGCCGACGATATGCAGGAACAGGTTGAGCTTGGCCGGCGCCGGCCAGGCCGAATACCAGCCCATCATGGCGTAACGCTCCAGTGATCGATCTTCAGGCGCACGTCGAGATCGTCGCGCTGGAATTCGATCAGCGTCGGCAGCGCGTCGGGTGCCGGGCTCTGGTAGTCGAGGTAGCTGACGCGCCAGCCGGAGCCCGGTGGCGGCGGGTGGCCGGTCAGCCAGGCCGGCAGGTCGTCCAAGGGCAGCCGAGCGCCGAGGGCACGCTTGGCCAGCCCTTCCCAGTCGGGGGCGACGATCTCGCGATGATCGGCGGTCACCAGCCGCGCGCCGGCGGCATCGCGGCTCAACTCGGCAACCCCCTGCCCGAGCGGCGTCGTCACCAGGATGCTGTCGTGGCCGGCATCGTGCCGCCATACGACGCTAGCATAGTTGTGAACCTCGCCCTGACGCACGGCGATGCGTCCGTCAAGCGAGAATGCCCGCAGCGTGCGCGGGGTGTGCACGACCGGCGCGCTTGCACAAGCGGCCAGCGTCAGGCTGGCGAGGATTGCACCGAGTCTCTTCAGGGCTTGTCGTACTTCTTGATGGTATCCATCAACGCCGCGTTGGTGGGATTGGCCTTGATCGCCTCGTTCCAGGTCTTGCGGGCTTCGTCCTGCCTGCCCATGGACCAGAGGACTTCGCCGATGTGGCCGGCGATCTCGGGATCGGCGCGCTTGGCGTAAGCCTTTTTCAGCATCTCGAGTGCTGCCTTGGCCTGGCCGCGCCGGAACAGCACCCAGCCCTTGCTATCCATGATGAAGGGATCTTCGGGCGCCAGTTGCAGCGCCTTGTCGATCAGTTGCTGCGCCTCCTCGAGACGCTCGTTGTGGTCGGCCAGCGAATAGCCGAGCGCATTGTAGGCATGCGCGTTGTCCGGCTTCAGCTTGATCAACCGGCGCAGGTCACGCTCGAGGACGTCCATCTTGCCGATCTTCTCGGCGCTCAGGGCCGCCTCATAGAGCAGGTCCGGCTGGTCCGGATGCAGTGCCAACCCATCCGCCAGCACCTTGTAGGCCTCCTCGTGGCGGCCGCTGTCGCGCAGCAACTGCGCTTCGGCAATCAGTAGCTGGCTGCGCTGCTCGACGCTGGTGGCGGCCGTGTCGTGCAGGGTCTTGCGCGCCTCGTCCATCTTGCCTTCGACGGCGAAGACATGGGCGATGCGCATGCGCGCGCCGAGATACTGGCCGCCGGGACCGATCTGGTTGTACCAGTCTATGGCCTTGGCCCAGTCCTTGCGCTCCTCGGCGATCTGGCCCAAATAGAGCCGGGCGCTGTCGCTGTCGTTGTAGCCGAGTTCGATCAGGTGCTTGAACTGCTTCTCCGCCTTGTCGTAGTCCTTCAATTGGACCGACAACACGGCAACCGCGTAAACCATGCTGACGGCGTCAGGTTCGTCGGCCAGCAGGGTTTCGAACTGCTTCCTGGCGTCGATGAAACGGTGGTCGGTAACCAGATCGCGCGCGTAGGCAAGGCGCGCACTGCGTGCCTCCGGGTTGGCGGCGACGAATTCGCCGAGGGCCTTGGTCGCCGCGGCCCGGTCCGTCATCAGTTCGCTGCGCACCAGGGCCGCATATTCCCAGTCGGGGCGAATGGCCAAAGCGCGATCGATCTGCGCCCGCGCCTCATCGTTCTTGCCGGCGATATGAGCTGCCTGGGCGAGGGCAAAATGCGCCTCGGCCAGGCCGAGATAAGGCTTGGTGATCTTCTCGACCAGGTGCCACATGGCCTTCTTGTCCGAAATGCGCACCAGCACGCGATTGAGCTGCAGCAGTTGCGGACCGACCTTGTCGCCTGCGGCGGCAAGCTGTTGGCTCAGATACACCTTGAGATCGTCGATACGATTCATCGCCGCCAACAGCCCCCCAACCATTTGCTTGGGTAGCGGCGACGAAGGCTCCAGTTCGGCCCAAAGCTTGGCGTCCGCGAGTGCCTGCTCGTAGCGGCCGCTGACCAGCGCCGCCTCCGAGGCACGGCGGGCGATGCGCCGATCGCGCGTGGTGCGCGCGAGATCGCTGTAGATGTCTGCGGCGAGGGACATGTGGCCGCGTGACCCGGCGATCTCGGCCAGCAGGATCTGGTACAGGATTTGCGGCGTCAGCTCCAGGTCAGGCAAGCCGGTCGTGTTCTTGTCGGTGCCGCCGCCGGCGGCATGGGCCGACATGGCCAGCAGCACGGCTACGACGGCAATCAGGAATCGGGATTTCATCGTTGGGGGGCGGGGGCTGTCGGAAACGCGCCTGTCACATACAATAGCCGAGTGATGTTAGCAGGTTAGCGCGAGAATCACATGCCCGAACTGCCGGAAGTTGAAGTGACGCGACTCGGATTGGCGGCGCAGTTGGTCGGCCGTCCGGTCAGCGGCATGGCGGTGCGCACGCCAACGCTGCGCTATCCGCTGCCCCCCGAGCTCGGCTCCACCCTTTCGGGCCGGCGCCTGTCGACGATTGCCCGGCGCGGCAAGTATTTGCTGTTCGAATTCGATGACGGCCATCTGCTCATCCATCTCGGCATGACCGGCAGCCTGCAACTGGTGGCGCCGGACAGTCCGCCTCGGAAACATGACCATGTTGACATCGCCTTCGGCGCCAAGGTTCTGCGCTTTCACGATCCGCGCCGTTTCGGTGCCCTGCTCTGGATCGCCGGCGATCCGGCCGAACATCCGCTGCTGGCGCACCTCGGCCTCGAGCCGCTGTCGCACGGATTCAGCGCCGACGCCTTGGCGACGGCACTCGCCGGTAGGCGCACAGCGGTAAAACCGGCCATAATGGATGCCAGTATCGTAGTTGGCGTCGGCAATATCTATGCTTCGGAGAGTCTTCATCGCGCCGGAATCGATCCGCGCACCCCGGCCGGCCGCATCTCAAGGCAGCGCTTGGCGCGCCTGGTGCCGGCAATCAAGGCGACGCTGCGCGCGGCGATCCGCGCCGGCGGCAGCAGCGTACGCGACTACGTGGGCTCAGACGGCCGTGTGGGCAACTTCCAACTCCGCCACCGCGTCTATGGCCGAGCCGACGAACCCTGCCGCACCTGTGGCGCCATTATCCGGATGCTTCGCCAAGGCAACCGATCGACATATTATTGTCCCCGATGTCAGCATTGATGAGCCAAGAATTCCCACGCCGGAAATCCGCTGCGCGGACTTCATCCCTCATGGGGCCGAGAATGCTCGGGGCGGCCCTTTGTTTTCTCGAGTGAACTGCCGATGACCCTGACCCAACGCTTCGATTCGTATCGCGCCTGGCGCGACGACGTCAATCTGCTGGTCGGCCGCCTGCAGGACTGGCTGGTCGAGTGCGATCTGCTCGACAGCCAGACCGAGCAGCGCCTGCGCCGCATCCAGGCACGGCTGGCCGAGGACAAGCTGGTGGTGGCCTTCGTCGCCGAATTCTCGCGCGGCAAATCCGAGCTGATCAACGCGCTGTTCTTCGCCGACCGTGGCGGCCGCCTGCTGCCGTCGTCGGCCGGACGCACGACGATGTGTCCGACCGAAATCTCCTGGGACAAGAAGCAGCCGCCGCACATCGCCCTGCTGCCCATCGAGACGCGCGCCGAAGGCGCCAGCATCGCCGACCTGCGCCAGGTGCCGGAGGCCTGGCAGCGCTTTGCTTTCGGCGACATCACGTCGGCCGACAGCCTGGCCGAGGGCCTGGGCCGCGTCGGCGAGGTCAAGCAGGTGCCGTCCGATGCCGCCCAGGCGCTGGGTTTTGCCGTCGGCGACGGCAGCGACGGCACTCTGGTGATCGATGCCGAAGGGCAAGTCGAGATCCCACGCTGGCGCCACGCCCAGATCAATTTCCCCCATCCGCTCCTGGCCGAAGGCCTGGTCGTACTCGATACGCCGGGTCTCAACGCCATCGGCGCCGAGCCGGAACTGACACTGTCCCTGCTGCCGAGCGCACACGCCGTGCTGTTCATCCTCGCCGCCGACACTGGCGTCACCCAGACCGATCTTTCCGTCTGGCGCGACCACGTCGGCAACGGACCGGGCCGGCTGGTGGTGCTGAACAAGATCGACGGCCTCTGGGATGGCCTGCGCCCGGTCTTCGAGATCGAAGACGAGATCGAGCGCCAGGTCGCCTCCTGCGCCGGCATCCTCGACGTCCCGCCCGCCAGCGTCTTCGCCGTATCGGCGCAGAAAGGCCTGGTGGCCAAGATCAGCGGCGACGACGAACTGCTCGACAAGAGCCGCCTGCCGCATCTCGAAGACGCACTATCCGAGCAGTTGCTGCCGGCCAAGCGCGAGATCGTCTCGCGCAGCACCGCCGCCGAAGCGCGCGCCATTGCCGGCGACGTGCGCCGGCTGCTGGAGACCCGCAGCGCCGCGCTCGGCGCCCAGGCGGAGGAATTGTCCGGCCTGCGCGGCAAGAACACTGGCGTCGTCGATCGCATGGTCGAAAAAGCGAAGACGGAAAAGGAAACCTACGAGCGCGGGCTGCGCGAGTATTACGCGGTGCGCAGCGTTTTTTCGCAGTTGTCCGACACCCTGTTCAGCCACCTGGGCATGGAGACGCTGCGCAACCATGCCCGGCGCACGCGCGACGCCATGCGCCAGGCCCGCTTCACGCCGCAACTGGTCAACGCCATGGGCGAGTTGTTCGGTGCCGCCGGCGAAAGCCTGGACGCCTCGGAACGCACCATCGCCGAAATCCTGGAAATGATCACCGCCATGCGCGCCAGATTCGGCCGCGCCTACGGCGTCGAACTCGACCCGCCGCCGACCTTCTCGCTCAAGCCACGGCGCAAGCAGCTCGACAACCTCGAGAAGACCTTCCGACGTCAGTTCAGCGGCTTCCTCAGCCTGCTGACGCGCGACAAGCGCACGCTGACCCAGCAGTTCTTCGAGACCGTCGCCTCCGAGGTGCGCAAGACCTTCGACCAGAGCAACCGCGATACCGAGCATTGGCTGCGCACGTTGATGGCCCCCCTGGAGAACCAGGTGCGGGAGATGCAGCGGCAACTCAAGCACCGACTCGACAACGTGCGCCGCATCCACGAGGCCACGGACAGCCTCGAGGAAAGCATAGACGAACTAAGCCAAGCCCAGACGCAACTGAACGATCAGCTGGACAGGCTTGGCAAGCTGGAAGCCGGGTTGGATGTCGTGCTGCAGCCGCCCGGCAAGAACAGCCTGCGGGCGGCTGCCTGATCGGCGCTTTATTTGCCGGTCAGCTTGAGGAATTTCGCCATCAACTGATCGTGGCTCTCGACGTGGTCGGGATCGTTCGGGATGCAATCGACCGGGCAGACCTCGCGGCACTGCGGCGTGTCGAAGTGACCGACGCACTCCGTGCACTTGCTGGGGTCGATGATGTAGATCTCGTCCCCTTGGGAAATGGCGTTGTTCGGGCACTCGGGCTCACAAACGTCACAGTTGATGCATTCGTCGGTAATTATCAGGGCCATCTTGGTTTCCTCTGCTATAGCTAAGTGGTTGGACCAACTTTGTCCGCCAACCGGGCCCCCACCAGCGGTTGCACGAACTTCGAAACATCGCCTCCCAGGGACGCGATTTCCCGCACCATCGTTGCGGAAATAAACATGTACTGTTCGCTCGGCGTCAGGAACACCGTTTCGACGTCAGGATACAGAACGCGATTCATGCCTGCCATCTGGAACTCGTACTCGAAGTCCGAGACGGCGCGCAGGCCGCGCAGGATCACGCCGGCGTGCTGGGCGCGCACGAACTGCATCAGCAGCCCATCGAAGCCGGTCACCTCGGCGTTGGCGTAAGGGGCGAGCACCTCCCTGGCCATGGCGACGCGTTCGTCGAGGTCGAAGAAGGGCTTTTTCGAGGGGCTCGCGGCGATGCCGACGACGACGCGATCGAACAGCTTGCTGGCGCGGCGCACCAAGTCTTCGTGACCGCGCGTGAGCGGATCGAAGGTACCTGGATAGACGGCGATTCTGGTGTTCATTCGCGTTCCAACAACTGATAACAGACCTGTCCTGCCCTGCCCTGCTTTGCCACCGCCCATGGGGCCGGTGGCTCGATGGGCGCCTCGGCCTCGACGTACAATCGGCCGTCGGGCGCAATCAGCGCCGGCAAGTGCGGCCATAGGCGATCGAGCCAGCCCAGCCGGTAGGGCGGATCGACAAAAACCAGGTCGAAACGGCTCCCCCGGCCAACGGCCGAAGCCGCGAATTCTAGCGCATCTGCCCTGACCACGACCAATCGCTCGCCGTCCAGCGCGGCGGCGTTCTTGCGCAGTCCCGCCAGGGCGCCTTGATCGCGCTCAACCAGGGTTACCGAGGCGGCATCGCGCGAGGCGGCCTCGAAACCGAGGATGCCGGTGCCGGCGAAGAGGTCGAGGCAATCGAGACCCGCCAAGTCCTGTCCCAGCCAGTTGAACAGCGTCTCGCGCACCCGGTCCGGCGTCGGCCGCAGCCCTGGGGCATCCTCCACCCGGATCAAGCGACTACGCCAGGCGCCGCCGGTTATGCGGATGCGGCTCACTTGCAGAATAGTTTCGCCGCCGGGCCGCCCCAAGGCAAGACGGCACGCCGCCGGAGGCGGCAACCGCAATCGCCGCAGGACACCGCGTCCCGTAACAATCGAGCGCAGCGAGCTTGCAGGCTCCCCTTCCGCGAGGAAAGGGATGGGGGTAGGCGGGCCATCAATCGGTTGCCACAACGACGGTGACCAGATTCTCTGGCTTCACGTGGCGGGCGAAGGCTTCGCGCACTTCCTTGGCGGTGACGGCATTCACCTTGGCCGGGAAGTCGTCCAGGTAGGTCACCGGCAGACCGTAGAAGCCGATCATCGACATGTAGCCGAGCAGTTTGGCGTTGCTGTCGGTGTTCAACGCCAGGCTGTCGACGTAATGCTTCTTGGCCGCCACCAGTTCGGCGGCGGTGGGTCCGGTCTTAAGGAAGTCGGCCAGCACGTCGTCGGCGACCTTGAGCGCCGCCTGCGCCTGGTCGCGCTTGGTCTGCAGGCCGATCTCGAACGGCCCGTCGAGCTTGCGCGGCATGAAGTACGAGTAGACGCTGTAGGCGTAGCCGCGTTTCTCGCGCACCTCCTTCATCAGCCGGGAGACGAAACCGCCGCCGCCGAGCGTGTAGTTGCCGACCAGCAGCGGGAAGTAATCAGGAGCACCGCGCGCGACGCCGGGCAGGCCGATCAGGATATGGCTTTGCGTGGCCGGGTGCGGAATCTTGATGACTTGCGCCTGGGGCAGCTTGACCGCCGGCAGCGGCCTTTCGGGCTGGCCCGCCGGCAGATCCTCGGTCAGCGACTGGGCGATGCGCTCGGCCTCGGCGCGATCGACGTCGCCAATGATAGAGACCACGGCGTTCCCCGCCGAATAGAAGTCGTGATGAAAGGCGACGACGTCGTCGCGACCCAGGCTGCCGACGCTCTCGGCGGTAGCGCTGACGCCGTAGGGATGGCCGGGATAGATGGCGGCGGCGAAGCGTTTCTCGGCGATCGCCTCGGGCCGCGTGTCGGCGTCGCGGATGGCGGCGATGGTGCGCGTCTTCTCGCGTGCCAGCACGCCCTCGGGAAAGGTCGGCTTGGTCAGCAACAGCCGCAGCAGGTCGAGGGCGGCGCCCTTCTCCTTGGCCGAGGACAGCGTGCGCAAATGCAAGCCGGCGCGATCCCTGCCGACCGAGCCCGACAGTCGGGCGCCGACATCGACCAGCCGGTCGGAGATCTGGTCCTCCGTGAGATCGCCGGCGCCGGCATTGAGCAGATCCTGCGTCATGGCCGCAAGGCCCGCCTTGCCGGCCGGGTCGTAGGCGGAGCCTGCCGCAAAGTCGGTCTCGACGTCGAGGATCGGCAGGTCGTGGGTTTCGATGAAATAGACGCGGGCGCCCGAAGGTGCCACCCAGTGCTGGATCTTGACGCCGGCCTGGGCGGTGGCGGTGCAGCAGAGAACGAACAGGGCGATGAGTATGTTCTTCATTGGCTTCTTCTCCTCAGCGCAGTTCGGTCGTCGCCGGACGATGCACCACCGGCTTGTCGATGGGCTGCGGATCGAGCACCGCCACGGTCAGGCTGTCGTCGTTGAAATACTTCTTGGCCACCGCCTGCACCTCTTCGGCCGTCACCGAGCGTAGCTTCTCGAGCAGCTTGTCGTAGTCGCGCCAGTCGAAGCCGGCCGCCTCGAAGCCGCCGATCTCCATCGCCTGCGCCATCATCGAATCGCGCTTGTAGATCTGGCCGGCGACGATCTGGGTCTTG
>Ga0316583_10000291_pt1 | contig 14058 bp, 8 predicted proteins | sample J_170502JBrBrA_D_FD_204513 | JGI IMG/M metagenome (GOLD analysis project Ga0316583, IMG submission 204513) | Rhizosphere microbial communities from salt marsh grasses in Alabama, United States - J_170502JBrBrA | ecosystem: Host-associated > Plants > Roots > Rhizosphere | place: USA: Alabama... | reverse complement strand
CAACGCCGTGGAGATCAACAACACCTTCTACCGCATGCCGACGGCTCGGGTGGTGGAGGCCTGGGCGGCCCAGGTGCCCGCGGGATTCCGCTTCTCGGTGAAGGCGTCGCAGAAGATCACGCATCGACGACGCCTGCAGGGTGCCGATGAAGAGACCCGGTACCTCGTGAGCACGCTATCCGCCCTGGGTCCCCGATTGGGTGTGATCCTCTTCCAGCTCCCTCCCAATCTCAAGATGGACATGGACCGGCTGACCGCGTTCCTGGGTACGCTGCCCCGGGAGCTGCCCGTGGCCTTCGAGTTTCGACACGAGAGCTGGAAGGACGACTCGGTGCTGGATGCGCTGAGGGACCATGGGGCAGCACTGTGCTGTGCCGACACCGACGACGCCGAGACGGACGAGCCCATCGTGGCCACCGCCGCGCACGGCTACCTCAGGCTGCGACGCCCCGGGTACACCGATACGGATCTGGAGCGGTGGGCGGGCAGGGTGCTGGCGCAGCGGTGGCAGCGGGCGTTCGTGTTCTTCAAGCACGAGGAAGCGGGCGCGGGGCCCCGCATGGCACGGCGCTTCCTGGAGATCGCGGCTCCGGGAGCGGCGTGAGGGGACCGCCACAGCCGTAGAGGAACCGCTCCGTACGGGAGGAGATCATGGGCAAGGGCGACAAGAGGACCGAGAAGGGTAAGCGCTACCGGGGAACGCACGGCAAGACGCGGCCCAGGAAGCCGAAGAAGCGTACGAAGGACGCCGCCGGAAAGTAGATCGCGGTGGGCAACCCTCAGGGGTCTTGATGCGTCGAAGTCCGCGGTGGAAGGGAGGGGAATGGCCCCGGGCACTCGAAGTCTCCCGGGGGAGGTGGCAAGAACATCATGGACCCATGACGGCTTGCACGACGCACCGGGGCTCGAGCATCCCCTGGCCTCGCTGCGGTTTTCCGCGTCGGGCAAGCCCGACGCGGTTTTTCTTTTTTTGGTGGGAGACGAGGAATGATCGCAGTCGAAGGGGTGACGAAACGCTACGGAAACCTGGTCGCGGTCGACCGACTCTCCTTCCAGGTGGACCGGGGAGAGGTGGTGGGCTTCCTGGGTCCCAACGGCGCCGGCAAGACCACGACGATGAAGATGCTCACGGGCACCCTCCAGCCCGACGAGGGCAGGGTGCTCTTCGAGGACCGGCCCATCTCCAGGGATCTCATCGCGGCCAAGCGCCGTGTGGGCTACCTGCCCGAAGCGAACCCGCTCTATGACGAGATGCTCGTAGCCGAGTACCTCGAGTACGTGGCGGAGCTCAGAGAGATCTCCGGGAACGAGGCCCGCGCAGCCGTCGCCGACGCGGTGGAGGAGACCGATATCGCGAGCGTCTTCTACCGCCCGGTGGGGGAGTGCTCGAAGGGCTTCCGCCAGCGCATCGGGCTGGCCGCCGCGATCCTCCACCGCCCGGAGATCCTGATCCTCGACGAGCCCACCGAGGGGCTGGACCCCAACCAGCGCGTCGAGATCCGTCGCCTGGTGGGCGACCTCGGTCGGGAGCGGACCGTGCTGCTGAGCACCCACGTCATGCAGGAGGTGGAGGCCACCTGCTCGCGCCTGATCATCCTGCGGCGGGGGAAGCTCGCGGCGGAGGGCGACGTCCAGAATCTGCTCACCAATCGGAGCGGAGCGGCGCGTTACGTGGTGGAGGCTCAGGGCGAGGGCGTCGCGTCGGCCCTGGCGGGTCTGCCCGGTGTGGCCTCGCACACGTCCGACACCGTGGACGGGCGGGTGCGTGTGAGCCTGCAGGCCCGCGGCGAGGACGAGCTGCGGCCGGTCATCTCCAAGATGGCCGGCGAGAAGGGCTGGACGCTCTGGGAGCTGCACCGCGAGCGAGCCACCCTCGAGCAGATCTTCCGTGACCTGACCTCGGAGGAAGCCGAGGACGCCGATACCGAGGAGCGGGACGCAGGTGAAGGCGCCGCCGCAGCGGAGGAGGAGGACGCCCGATGATCCGCTCGATCTACACGGTGGCCAAGCGCGAGCTGCGCAGCTACTTCGACTACCCCACGGCGTACGTGCTGGTGGTGGCGTTCATCGCCATCTCGCTCTTCCTGACGTTCCGGAACATGTACGCGTCCAACACCGCGTCCATGCGTCCGCTCTTCGACCTGCTGCCGGTGCTCTTCTCGGTGTTCGTGCCGGCCGCCACCATGCGCAGCTTCGCGGAGGAGCGCCGCGGGCACACCCTGGACTGGTTGCTGGCGCACCCCGTGAGCGAGCTCGAGGTCGTGGTGGGCAAGTTCCTCGGGGACTGGGCCTTCGTGATGCTGGCGCTCCTGGGGACCCTGCCCACCGCGGTGGGCGTGCTCCTGGCCTCGACCGCGGATCCCGGGATCGTGTGCGCCCAGTACATCGGGGGAGCCCTTCTCGCGGGACAGCTCGTGGCGCTGGGCCTGTGGGCATCGAGCATCACGCGCAACCAGATCACGGCGTTCATCGTGGCGGCCGTGTCCAGCTTCGTGCTCTTCCTCATCGGCCTCCAGGTGGTGCAGATCGGGCTTCCGACGACGATCTCCGGCGCGTTGGCCCACCTGTCCGTGGTGAGCCACTTCCAGAACGTCGCCCGCGGGGTCATCGACCTGCGGGACGTCCTCTACTTCGTGTCCACCGGGGCGTTCTTCCTCGTGCTGGCCGGGGGCTCTGTGGCCCGCACGCGGCTCAGCCGCGGCGGGTCCGACTTCAAGCGGCTGCGCATGGGGTCCTGGGTGGTGGCGGTGCTGATCCTGGTGGTCAACCTGCTGGGGAGCCACGTGCGCGGGCGCCTGGATCTCACCCGGGACCACCTGTTCACGCTGGCGCAAGGTACCCGGAAGGTGCTGGGCAACCTCAACGATCTGGTGCAGGTGAAGCTCTTCGTCTCCGACGCGCTCCCGCCGGAGGTTCAACTCCAGCTCCGGGACGTGCGCGACCTGTTGTCCGACATGAAGCACGCCGCCGACGGGAAGCTCGTCGTCACGGAGGAGGACCCGGACAAGAGTCCGGCGGCGAAGAGCGAGGCGCAGTCCTTCGGCATCGGGCCCATCGAGTTCAACGTGCTCCGCGAGCAGGAGTTCCAGGTGAAGCGGGGCTACTACGGTCTCGCCGTCATCTACGCGAACAAGCACAAGGTCTTCCCGGTCATTCAGCAGACCAGCAACCTGGAGTACCGACTGGTCTCGGCCATCGCGGGGATGACCCGGAAGACGAAGTTCGGGGTGTCGTTCGTGTCGGGCTTTGGGGCCAAGGGGTCCTTCGACATTCCCGGCCTGCGGGACAACCTCCAGGACCGATACACCATGCGGTCCGTGGACCTCACCACCGACAGCACCGTCCTGAACAAGGATTCCACGAAGGTGCTGGTGCTCGCCGGTCCCACGCAAACGCTGGACAGCACGGCGGTGAGGCACCTGGAGAAGTACGTGAGCTCCGGAGGGGCCGCGCTGCTCCTGCTGCCTCCCGTGAACATCAACAACCGGAACTTCACGCCCGTCCCCGTGCAGTCCGGCCTGGACGGGTACCTCAAGGCCCACGGCGTGATCATGGGTAAGGAGATGGTCATGGACCTGGCCTCCAGCGAGCGGGTTTCGCTGGGGCAGCGGGGCCTCTTCAACGTGGTCTCCCCCTATCCCCTGTGGCCTATCGTCTTTCCCGCGGGGAGCAGCCCCGTGACCCAGGGCCTGAACGCAATCACGCTGGCATGGGCGAGTCCGGTGAACGTGGGTGACTCCGCACACGTGACGGCGCTGCTTCACACGAGCAAGGCGGGGGCGTTGCGAAGGCTGCAGATGCCCATCAATCCGGATCAGAACTGGAGCAACGTGCCGAAGGAAGACCTGGGCGTGCGCACCGTGGCGGTGGCGGAGAACCCGGGTCCCGGCGCCGGAAAGATGGGCCGCATGGTGGTGGTGGGGGATGCGGCGTTCGTGGGGAATCAGTTCATCCAGAACAACCCGCAGAACCTGACCTTCGTGGCCAACGCCATCGACTGGCTGGCCCAGGACGAGGCCCTCATGGGGATCCGCTCGAAGAACAGGGAGCCGCCGGACCTCAGGTTCGCCTCGAACTTCGGGCGCAACCTGCTCAAGTGGGGGAACCTCGTGGGGATCCCGCTGCTGTTCGTGCTCTTCGGCCTCGTGCGCGTCACGGGACGCCGCCGGAGGGCCGAGGCGCGTTGGAGGGAGGTGGTCTCGTGAGCGAGAAGACGCTGAAGGCCCTCGTGGTGATCCTGTTGGGCGCGGTCATCCTGTGGGGCGGCGTGACCCTGGTGTCGCGATGGACGGGGGGCGGTCCCACCGCCGCGCCCGCCCTGGCCGACGTCTTCCAGGCAGCCAAGGCCGACTCCGTGACCGCCGTGAGGATCACGGGTCCCAAGGACTCGGTGAGCCTCGAGCGCAAGGGCACGAAGTGGACCGTGAACGATTTCGCCACGGACTCGGGCATGGTGTCCGACTTCTTCTCGACGCTCCGGAACACCAAGATCGGGGAGCTCGTGTCCACCAACCCGGCGAACCAGGCCGCCATGGGGGTCAGCAAGGACAGCGCGTGGACGCTGTCCTTCGATGTCGGGGGCAAGGCCCACACGCTGCTGGTGGGCAAGACCGGGCCGCGCTACGCCACGGCGTACGTGCGCCTGCCGGGCCAGGACCGCGTCTACCTCGCGAACGGCAACCTGCGCTCGGAGGTGACCCGGCCCGTGGCCGACTGGCGCAACAAGCGCATCGTGGCCCTGGACACCGCCTCCGTGCACCGCATCGAGGTCGAGCGGGACGGCAAGTCCTACACGCTGCTGCGCTCCGACAGCACGTGGACGCTGGCGGGCGGCGAGGCCGTGGACAAGACCGCGGTGCACGACATCCTGGACGAGCTGTCCGGGTTGCAGGCGGCGGGCTTCGTGGAAAAGGGGGACACCCTGGCGAAGAGTCCGGAGGGCGCCCACGTGCTGGCGCTGTCGGCCTCCGGCGACACCCTGGGCCAGGTCACCCTCGGCTCCGGCAAGGCAGACCGTTGGGCGCGCACCCCGGGTGACTCGGTGACGTACCGGCTGGCGGGGTGGCGCGTGGACCGGCTGGTTCCCGAGCGGAAGACGGTGGTGTCGGTGGCGAAGAAGGCCGGCGGCGTGACGACGGCGAAGCGGAAGCCGGCAGCGTCGACCGCGAAGAAGAAGGAGCGCCTCACTCCCCGAACTTGATCCCCTGCGCCAGCGGCAGCTCGGTGCTCCAGTTGATGGTGTTGGTCTGCCGGCGCATATAGGCCTTCCACGCATCGGAGCCGGATTCCCGACCACCGCCCGTGTCCTTCTCTCCGCCGAAGGCCCCGCCGATCTCGGCACCGCTGGTGCCGATGTTCACGTTGGCGATGCCGCAGTCGGAGCCCCGGTGCGACAGGAAGCGCTCGGCCTCGCGCAGGTGGTCGGTGAAGATCGCCGAGGACAGCCCCTGGGGTACGCCGTTGTGGATGGCGACGGCCTCGTCCATGTCGTCCACGGCTTCCGCCGGCGTGGCGTCCTTCCGACCGTACTCGATGATGTAGAGGATGGGAGCGAAGGTCTCCTCCTGGACGATCTCGTAGTCGTTCCTGGCCGCCGCGATGCACGGTGTGACGTAGAGCCCACCGGGGTAGTCGTCACCGGTGAGGGACTCTCCGCCGTAGAGGATCTCCCCGCCCTCCTCCACCACCCGTCGGCGGGCGGCCATGAGGTCCTTCACCGCCTGCTCGTTCACCACCGGCCCCATGAGCGTGCCCTCCTCCATGGGGTCGCCGATGGGAATGGTCTCGTAGGCGGCCACCAGCCGGCGCACGAGCTCGTCGCGGACGGAGGAGTGCACGATGATGCGCCGGGTGCTGGTGCAGCGCTGCCCCGCCGTGCCCACCGCGCCGAAGAGGATGGCGGGGAGGACCAGGTCCATGTTGGCGGACGGCGTGACGATGATGGCGTTGTTGCCGCCCAGCTCCAGGATCGTGCGCCCCAGGCGGCCGTTCACCACCTCGGCAACGTGCTTGCCCACCACCGTGCTGCCCGTGGCCGACACCAGCGGGATGTGCACGTCGTGGAGCAGGTGCTCACCCACGCTGGAGCCCTTGCCCACCACCAGGCTGAAGATGGCCGGATCGACGTCGTTGGCGCGACACACCTCGGCGGCGATCTTGGTCACCGCGATGGCGGTGAGGGGCGTCTTCGACGCCGGCTTCCACAGCACGGCGTCACCACACACCGCCGCGAGAGTGGCGTTCCAGCTCCACACCGCAACCGGGAAGTTGAACGCGCTGATGACCGCCACGACGCCCAGGGGGTGCCACTGCTCCCGCATGTGGTGGTCCGTCCGCTCGGACTGCATGGTGAGGCCGTAGAGCTGCCGCGACAGGCCCACGGCGAAGTCGCAGATGTCGATCATCTCCTGCACCTCGCCGCGGCCTTCCACCAGGATCTTGCCCATCTCCATGGCGACCAGGGCGCCCAGGTCGTCCTTCTTCTCCCGCAGCCTGTCACCGAGCTCGCGTACGATCTGGCCGCGCCTGGGGGCGGGGACCTTGCGCCACTCCTGGAAGGCCTCCCGGGCGCGGGCCACGACCGCGTCGTACTCCTCTTCGGTGACCTGCCGCACCGTCGCCAGCCGGGTGCCGTCGATGGGTGAGAGAACGTCCAGGGTCGGACCGGATCCGATCCAGGTGCCGCCGAATCCGCCGGGGTTGATGTCGTCGATGCCCAGGTTGCGGAGAATCTGCTCGTGCATGATACGATCCGTGATGAAGTCGGGATGGAGGTGCACAAGTCTCTTATCCCCGGCGGACGATTGGAAGGGCGCGGAGGGAGAGGACGGAGCGGGAGGGACGGCCACCCCTTTCCCCACCGATCACATGACGCCACCATGCCTCGTTGCGGGGTGCCACTCGTTCCCGCGCGGTGCGGGAGGTGCGGGAGCGCGCCGAACCAGGAGAGCCGGAGACGGACGATGGCCACACGTATGCGCGGAGTTCTCACCCTGGTGCTTCCGGGACTCGTGGCCGCCTGCACGGGGACCTCGGGGCCGGCGGCCGTCTCGGAACCGGCGGCGTACGTGGATCCCCTCATTGGCTCGGCCAACGGCGGCAACACGTTTCCCGGGGCGGTGACACCCTTCGGCATGGTCGCCTGGAGCCCGGAGACCACCCTGGGTGACCCCACCCGCCGCCCGGCCGCCGGCGGCTACCAGTACGACGCCACCCGGGTACGGGGCTTCAGCCTCACGCACCTCTCGGGGACGGGGTGCCGGGGGGCGTCGGGCGACGTGCCCTTCCTGCCCTGGGCGGGCGACGTGCGCTTCTCGCCCTCGGCCGACACGACGGACCGCGTCTTCGCCGTCCCCTTCGCCCATGCCAACGAGACCGCGGAGGCGGGCTACTACCAGGTGCGGCTGCGCACCGGTGTGAACGTCGAGCTCACCGCGACTCCGCGCACGGGAGCCGCGCGCTTCACGTTTCCCCCGGACCGGCCCGCCGCGGTGCTGGTGCGCACCTCGGACTCGGAGGTGGGGTCCGGCGACGCCCACGCCACCGTCGACCCGGAGACCCGCACGGTGAGCGGGTGGGTGTCCAGCGGCAACTTCTGCGGCTACCTGTCCCGGGTGCCCCCCACGAGCTACTACACGCTCTACTTCGTGGCGCGCTTCGACCGGCCGTTCTCCGGCACCGGTTCCTGGGTGGACGCCACGCTGAAGCCCGACGCCACCGAGGCGTCGGGGGGGACCACCTGGGACGCCCACGGCTATCCCGTGAAGGGGAAGGGCTCGGGGGTGTGGGTGGCCTTCGACAGCGCGGGCGGCCCGGTGGTGGACGTGCGCGTCGGCATCTCGTACGTGAGCCTGGACGGCGCGCGGGCGAACCTGGAGGCGGAGGACCCCGGGACGGCGAGCTTCGACGAGCTGCGCGCGAAGGCACGCGCCTCGTGGGACCAGGCGCTGGGCCAAGTGAAGATCTCCGGTGGCACCGACGCGCAGCGCACCACGTTCTACACGGCGCTGTACCACGCGCTCCTGCACCCCAACCTGTTCAGCGACGTGGACGGGCGCTACGCCGGCTTCGACGGCGCCGTCCACTCGGTGGAGGGCCGGCAGAAGGCGCAGTACGCGAACTTCTCCGGGTGGGACGTCTACCGCTCCCAGCTCCAGCTCGTCACGCTCCTGGATCGGCAGAGGGGGGCCGACATCGCGCAGTCGCTCTTCAACCAGGCCACTCAGAACGGCGGCGACTGGGACCGGTGGACGCACAACACCGGCGCTACCCACGTGATGGAGGGCGACGCCGCGGCGTCCGCCGTGGGGGCCATCGACGCGTTCGGCGGCACCGGGTTCGACGCGGGGGCGGCGCTGGCCTCGCTCCTGAAGGCCGCGCGCACGCCGACGGCGGCGGACTCCAGCAACCAGGGGTGTCCGGTGCTCTGTCCCGGTCAGAGACCCTCGCTGGACGACTGGCTCACCCTGCACTACATCCCGACGAAGTCCAACGCGTGGGGGGGCGCGGGGGAGACGCTGGAGGACGTGACCGCGGACTTCGCCCTGTCGCAGCTCGCCCGGAGGCTGGGGGACAGCACCGCCTACCGGGAGATGCTCGCGCGCTCCGGCTACTGGCGGAACCTGTACAACCCGAAGGCTACGCCCACCGCGGGCTACATCCAGGACCGCAACGCGGACGGCACCTGGCCGGAGCTCGACCCGGCCTCCAGCCGTGGATTCGCCGAGGGCTCCAGCGCGCAGTATACGTGGATGATCCCCTTCGACCCCCGGGGCCTCTTCGGCCTCATGGGGGGCGACGCCGCGGCGGTGGCCCGCCTGGACGCCTACTTCCACATGCCGGACGGAGGGTGGGCCCTCACCGGGCTGGGCGGTCTCCATTCGGAGATGGACAACGAGCCGTCGGTGGGCACGCCCTGGCTCTATCTGTTCGCGGGACGGCCGGACCGCACCGAGGCGACCGTCCGGCGGGTCCTCGAGACGCTGTGGAGCCCCACGCCCTACGGGATCCCCGGCAACGACGACCTGGGCGCCATGTCCTCGTGGTACGTGTGGGCGGCCATGGGCATGTATCCGCTCATCCCGGGACGCGCCGAGCTCATGCTCACCAGCCCGCTCTTCCCACGCGTGGTGGTGCGCCGCGCCGACGGCACGGAGATCACCGTGGAAGCGCCGGGCGCTTCCGCACGCGACGTGTACGTGCGCGGCCTGAAGGTGAACGGCGCCGCCAGCCGGCGCTCTTGGCTCCCGGCCTCGTTCGTGGCGAAGGGAGGCACGTTGCGCTTCGATCTGTCCGACACGCCCGGCCCGACGTGGGCACGGAGCGCCGCGGACGCGCCGCCCTCCTTCGGACCGTCGGGGAAATAGGCGAGGGGGCTTGAGCGACGGAGAGGCATTCGGTCGTGCTCGTGGACATCACGTCAACGCCTTCTCGGCCCAGAATCACTCCGCTCGCAGTGAGATGGTGGGATCCACCCGTGCCGCCCTCCGCGCCGGGGCCCACGCTGCCGCGTGAGCGACGGCCGCCAGGAGAAGGAGCACGCCCAGGTATGTAGTCCCGAGCGTGGCGGGATCCGGCACGCCGTCCTGGTTCTAGTCGTCCACCGTCACGAGCCGCCTCGCGTGCGGGAAGGGCAGGGGCTCCAGCAGCATGGGACTGGCCACGCTGAACACCGCCGTGCTGGCGCCGATGCCCACGGCCAACGTCGCCACCGCGGTGACCGTGAACGTGGGGCTCCCGCTCAGCCGACGCAGGGTGTGCAGCACGTCCGCTGCCGTCGTCTCGATCCCGTGCCCCCAGCCCGACGCGCGCACTTGCTCGCGCACCACGCCGACATCCCCCACTTCGAGCCGGGCCGCGCGGCGCGCCTCCCGGGGCGAGAGCCCCCGTGCGAGGTGCGCGGCGGTCGCGCGCTCCAGATAGTCCCGGACCTCGGCGGCGACGTCCCCGTCCGCCTGTCGCGGTCGGAAGAGCGCGCGCAGGCCGCGCGCCAGCGGACGCAGGAGCGACACGACTCAGCCTTCCGCGTTGAGCAGTCGCATGACGGCTGCCGACCGGCGCATATGATTGTCAAGATGTGATAATCAAATGGAATGGGTGCAGAGAGACTCTGTTCAGGCCCAGGGATCTCCGGGAGCTTTCTGCCCCAGAGTCCGGACGAGACGGACGGACCCGCGTCCGAAGAGCTTCTGCAGCTCGCGCACGGTGTCACCGTCGGCCTTCGTACGCAGTGTGCGCGACTTGAGCCGAGGGGCCACGTCGCCGTTGTCGGAGCCCACCTGCAGGAGCACCGGCGCCGCCCCGGGGTGCGCGGCGAGCACCTTCTTTGCCTCGGCGAAGGCGGTCTCGGGAACCTGCGAGCCCAGCTCGAGCTCGATTTGCACGGAGATCTCCCCGGAGGTGGCGACGTCGTCGAGACGCCGGGCCGAGTCCAGGAAGACGGGTGGATCCTCCTCGTCGCGCTCCCGGCCGCTCACCTTCCCGGAGATCAGGACCACGGCGTCCTGCTGGAGGATCTCCTTGCACGCCTGCCACGCGTCCCGGAACGCCAGCACGGTGGCGGTGCCCTGGAAGTCCTCCACCGTGATCTTGCCCCACTCGGAGTTGTCCTTGCGGGATATCTGCCGTGCCACCGAGGTCACGACGCAGGGCAGCTCCACCGGCTGGCCGGGACAGCTTCCCAGGGTAGCGGAGGTGACGGGCCCGAAGGCACGCACGACCTCGCGATAACGGTCCAGGGGGTGCCCGGAGATGAAGAACCCCAGGGCCTCCTTCTCCCGGGCCAGGCGGTCGGGCTCGGCCCACTCGGGGATGTTGGGCAGGGGCGGCTCGGACCGGGCCATGACCGTGGCGTCGCCGAAGAGGGAGCCCTGACCGGCTTCGATCTCTGCCTGGCGGGCCTGCACCTCGGCGTACGCGGCGTCGAGGCCGGCCAGGAGCTGGGCGCGGTGGCCGAAGGCATCCAGCGCTCCCGCGGCGATGAGCGCCTCGCAGGCGCGCTTGTTCAGCGCGTGGGTGTCGATGCGGTCCAGGAAGTCGAACAGGGAGCGGAAGGGTCCCGTGCTCCGCGCCTCGATGATGGACTTCACCGCGCCGGCCCCCACCCCCCGCACCGCCCCCAGGCCGAAGCGGATCTGGCTCACGTCGGTCACCGTGAACTTCCATCCCGACTCGTTCACGTCCGGGGGCAGCACCTCCACCGGATCGTCGAGCCGGGGAAGATACCGCGGCAGCTCCCTGCACTCCCCGATGTACTTCACCACGTCGTCGGTCTTGTCCAGCACCGACGACAGCAGGGCCGCCATGAACTCCGCCGGGTGGTGCGCCTTCAGCCACGCGGTCTGGTAGGAGACCAGCGAGTACGCGGCGGCGTGGCTGCGGTTGAAGCCATACCGGCCGAACGTCTCGATCTGGTGTGCCAGGTCCTCGGCGACGCGCCGATCCACACCCCGCTCGACGGAGCGGGTCGTGAAGTTCCCCAGCTCCTTTCTGATGAGCTCCGCGTCCTTCTTGCCCACGGCCTTCCGGAGCACGTCTGCCTCGCCCAGGGAGTAGCCCGCCAGGACGTTGGCGATGCGCATCACCTGCTCCTGGTAGACGATGACGCCGTACGTGGACTCCAGCGTCTTCTCCAGGGCCGGGTGTGGATAACGGACCTGCTCGTGACCGACCTTGCGTCGGATGTAGACGTCGGTCATGCCGGTGTCGAGCGGCCCGGGGCGGATGAGCGCGTTGGTGGCCACCAGGTCGTCGAAGCGGTCGCAGCGCATCGAGCGCAGCTTGTCGTTGGCCAGGCTCGACTCGAACTGGAAGATCCCCGCGGTGCCGCCCTTGGCCAGCATGCGATAGACGGCGAGATCGTCCAGGGGCACGTCGTCGATGGTTTCGTAGACGTCGCCCGTCACGGGGTTCTTCAGCGCTCCGTAACGCGCCTTCACCATGGTCACGGCGTCGTGGATCACCGTGAGGGTCTTGAGCCCCAGGAAGTCCATCTTGAGGAGCCCGACGTCCTCCAGGCACGTCATGTCGTACTGGGTGACGGCCATGGAGTCCTCGCCGTCGCCGTTCCCGTTCTTCCCGGTCTGGATGCAGACGGGCACGTACTCGTCCAGCGGACCGGGGGCGATGACCACGCCGGCGGCGTGCACGGAGGCGTGGCGGCTGAGCCCCTCCAGCGTCATGGAGTAGTCGAACAGCCGCTTGTGGCGCTCGTCCAGGTTGTAGAGGTCGCGCACCTCCTTGAGGCTCTTCACCGCCTCGTCGACGGTGAACTGCTGCTGAGGCGCGTTGGGGATGAGCTTCGCGATCCTGTCGGTCTCGGCGGGCTCGAAGCCGAGGGTGCGACCCACATCGCGGATCACCGCCCGGCTCTTCATGGTGCCGAAGGTGATGATCTGACCCACGGCGTCCTTGCCGTACTTCTGGCGCGTGTACTCGATGACCTCGCCGCGGCGCTCGAAGCAGAAGTCGATGTCGATGTCCGGCATCGAGATGCGCTCGGGGTTGAGGAAGCGCTCGAAGAGCAGGTCGTGCTCCAGGGGATCCAGGTTGGTGATTCCGAGGGAGTACGCCACCAGGGAGCCGGCGGCCGAGCCGCGACCGGGACCCACCGGGATGTCGTGGTCCCGCGCCCAGGCGATGAAGTCCTGGACGATGAGGAAGTATCCGGCGTATCCCGTGCCCTTGATGACCCCCATCTCGTAGTCGAAGCGCTCCTGCACGGACGGGGCGAGGGGATCCCCGTACCGCTTGTGCGCCCCCCGGAGAGCCAGGTACTCGAGGTATTGGTACTCGTCGGCGTGGCTCTCGGGGAGGGGGAACGCCGGCACGTGGTACTTCTTCTCGAAGGAGACGTCCACCTGGTCGGCGATGGCCAGGGTGTTCTCCAGCACGTCGGGCCGTTCGGGAAAGCGGCCGGCGATCTCTTCGGCGTTCTTGAAGTAGAGTCCCCCGTCGTAGCGCATGCGCTGCGGGTCGTCGCGATCCTTGCCCAGACCGATGCACAGCAGGACGTCGTGGGCCTCGTGGTCCTCCGGCTGCAGGAAGTGCACGTCGTTCGTGGCCACCACCGGAAGCCCCAGCTCGTCGGCCAGCGCGAAGACCTTGCGGTTGAGCTCCGCCTGTCCCTCGGTGTCGTGGGCCTGGACCTCCAGGTAGTAGCGCCCTTCGAAGAGCTCCGCGTACCAGGCGGCCGTCTCGCGGGCGCCCTCCACGTCGTCGGCCATGAGGTGCCGAGCCACCTCCCCGGCCATGCAGGCCGAGGACACGATGATCCCCTCGTGGTGCCGCGCCAGCACCTCGCGGTCCACGCGCGGACGATGGTAGAAGCCCTCGACGTATCCGATGGAGGAGAGCTTCACGAGGTTCCGGTACCCCACCGGATCGCGGGCCAGGAGCACCAGGTGGTAGTAGGCGCGCTCGCCCTGGCCGGAGCGGGAGCGGTCCCGCCGGTCGCCCGGCGCGACGTACGCCTCCATGCCGATGATGGGCTTGAGCCCCGCCCGCTTCGCGGCCCTCTGAAAGGTCCAGGCACCGAACATGCACCCGTGGTCCGTGAGGGCGAGCGCGGGCATCTCGTACTCCTTGGCCCTGCGCACGAGGCGGTCGATGCGGTTCGCGCCGTCGAGGAGAGAGTACTCGGAGTGGGTGTGGAGGTGGACGAAGCTCAAGTATCGGGGTGCTGGGGTCGACGGCGGTGAACGGACCCATTGTAGCGAGGCCGCACACGTGGGAACAATCGCGCGTGGACGACACCTCGCGACCACGCGCTTTCCCGGTGCGCGGCGGCGGCGGCGAGCGAGGGCCGGCGGAGGCGCGAGCCCTTCGCTCGGAGCCACTCGCCAACGAACGGGCGGGCCTTCGGGTTCACGCGAGGGGGCTCGCGGAATCGTCGCTCAGGGCTCGCGCCTCCGCCATCGCCTCTCTACGCGGAGGGCGCAAGGTGAACCCTCGCTCGGAGTCCGCGCCTCCGCCTCCCCTTGCTCGCCACCTGGGGGACGGCCTCACGGACCCTGGATCTCCGCTCCGCGTATCCGTACTGTCGACGACGGCCCGGGCTCT
>Ga0316583_10000290_pt1 | contig 14071 bp, 16 predicted proteins | sample J_170502JBrBrA_D_FD_204513 | JGI IMG/M metagenome (GOLD analysis project Ga0316583, IMG submission 204513) | Rhizosphere microbial communities from salt marsh grasses in Alabama, United States - J_170502JBrBrA | ecosystem: Host-associated > Plants > Roots > Rhizosphere | place: USA: Alabama... | reverse complement strand
GCCCTCCCGCGCCTGGGACGCGTGTTCGAGCTCTCCACCGACGCGCGGGGCGTCGTGCTCGGTGCGATCGTCATCTGTCTCGTCGGCGTCGCGGACGACCTGTGGAACCTCGACGCCTTGACCAAGCTGGCCGGGCAGGTGCTCGCCGCCGGGGTCATGGTGCTCTCCGGTGTCCAGCTGTACTGGTTGCCGTTGCCGAGCGGACCACTCGTGCTGACCCCGGAGATGGCGGTCGTGCTGACGGTGCTGACGGTGCTGGTCACCGTCAATGCCGTGAACTTCGTCGACGGGCTCGACGGGCTGGCGGCCGGCGTCGTCGGGCTCGGCGCGCTGGCCTTCTTCTCCTACTCCTACCTGCTGGCCGTCGTGGAGGGGCTGTCCCGCATGACGCTGCCGGCCCTGATCAGCGCTGCCCTGGCCGGCATGTGCCTGGGCTTCCTGCCAGCCAACGTCCACCCGGCGCGGATCTTCATGGGCGACTCCGGGTCGATGCTCATCGGGCTGCTGCTCGCCGGCAGCGCCATCAGCCTCACCGGCCAGCTCGACCCCGAGGTGCTGCCCAGCGGCTCGGTGCTGCCGGCGCTGCTGCCGCTGCTGCTTCCGGTGGCCGTCATCGCGATCCCGTTCCTGGACCTGCTCGCGGCCGTGTGGCGGCGGACGCGCGCCGGGCGCAGCCCGTTCGCGCCGGACAAGCAGCACCTGCACCACCGGCTGCTCGACCTCGGTCACTCCCACCGGCGGGCGGTGGCGATCATGTGGGTGTGGGCCGGGCTCGTCGCCTTCGGGCTCGTGCTCGTGGCTCTCGTCGGCGGCACCGTGACCGTGGTGGCGGTGGCTGTCGCCGTGGTGGCCGGGGTGTTCCTCACGCTGGGTCGCCCGGTGGGCTGGTTCGGCCGGTCGATGACACCCAAGGCCTAGGCTGGGGCGGTGCCCGACGCCCCGTCCTCGCACCCGATGCCGGCACTGCAGCGGGTGCTGCGCGTCGGGGCCCTCGGCCTGGTCGTCGGCCTGCCCATCGCCGCTGCCGCCGGGTGGCTCGTGGACGGAACGGCCGGGCTGCTCGGCGCCGTGCTCGGGGTGGCGATCCCGGCGCTGTTCTTCGGTGCCACCGTCGTGCTCGCCCTGGTGACGATCCGGCTGTCCCCGGCCGCGCTCGGGATGGTCGTTCTCGTCTCGTGGCTGGTCAAGCTCATCCTGCTGGTGGTGGCCCTCGTCCTGCTGGATCAGTCCGAGGCGTGGTCACGGCCGGTCTTCGGGGTGGTGTTCCTGCTCGCCGTCGCCGGATGGCTGGGCCTGGAGGCCTGGCTCGTGCTGCGCACGCGCCAGCCCTACGTGTCCCCGTCGGGTGCCTCACACCGACCCGGGTCGCCGTCCGCGCAGCCGGGCGGAGTTGGTAGGGTCCGGGCTAGCCATGACCGGCAAGAGTGACCGCCCGCGTCGACGGTACGGACTGGTCGAGGGGGAACAGGTCGCCTGGTCGGTGATGGCTACCCTGATCGCCGGCCCGCTGGTCTACGGGGTCGTCGGGTGGGGGGTGGACACGCTCGTGGGCACGAACCGGGTCTTCCTGGCTCTCGGGGTGCTCGTCGGGTTCGTCCTGAGCACCTTCATCGTGTACATGCGGTTCGGACGGGACTCGAGGGAGTAGACGCGCACCATGTCGGGAATCGTCGTCCTCGCCTCCGAAGGCGACACCTGGAGCCCACCGTCCCTGGGGGAGTTCTTCCCCCCGGCGATCTTCTTCGAGGGCACTCCGTTCGAGATGAACCGGATCCACCTCATCGCCATGCTCATGACCGGGTTGCTCTCACTGTTCTTCGTGATGGCGTTCCGCAACCCCCAGGTCGTCCCGCGCGGGGTGCAGAACGTCGGTGAGGTCGCCCTCGACCTCGTTCGCACCTACATCGTCGACGAGATCCTCGGCGTCGAGGGGCGCAAGTACACCGCCTACCTCACGACGCTGTTCTTCCTCATCCTGTCCTTCAACGTGACCGGGATCATCCCGTTCGTCAACATGCCGGTGAGCGCCACCATCGGCTTCCCGGTCTTCCTCGCCCTCACCTCCTACGTCGCCTTCAACTGGGCCGGGATCAAGGCGCAGGGGATCGGCGGCTACCTCTCCAGCAACCTGTTCATCCCCGGCGTCCCCAAGGTCATGTACATCCTGCTCACGCCGATCGAGTTCCTCTCCACGTTCATCCTGCGCCCGATCACGCTGGCCCTTCGTCTCATGGTCAACATGCTGGCCGGGCACCTCATGCTCGTGCTCTTCTTCTCGGCGGCGTGGTACTTCATCTTCTTCCCGAACAGCCCGCTGCAGCCGATCCTCGGCATCGGGGTGTTCGGGGCCGGCTTCGCCTTCACCCTGTTCGAGTCGCTGATCATCGTCATCCAGGCCTACATCTTCACGTTGCTCACCGCCGTCTACATCGCCGGGGCAACAGCCGAGCATCACTAACCCACCGCACCCCACCAGGAAGGAACCGCAGTGGACCCCGTCAACCTCGCAGAGGTCACCGGCTCGGTAGCCGCCATCGGCTACGGCCTGGCCGCCATCGGCCCCGGCGTCGGCATCGGCATCGTCGTCGGCAAGGCCATCGAAGGCATGGCCAGGCAGCCGGAGATGACCGGTGTGCTCCGGACCAACATGTTCCTCGGCATCGCCTTCACCGAGGCGCTGGCCCTCATCGGCGTCGGTCTCGGCTTCGTCTGGCAGGGCTGAGCCCGTGGATGTCGTGACGCTGCTCGCCGCGGAGGGCGGTGAGGACGTCGAGGGCAGTGACATCCTGCTGCCGGCGATCTACGACATCGTCTGGTCAGCGGTCGCCTTCACGATCATCTTCGTGCTGTTCTGGCGGTTCGTCCTGCCCCGGCTCCGGACGACGCTGGAGGCCCGCACCGAGGGCATCGAGGGCAAGCTGGAGCAGGCCGAGGCGGACCGGGCCGAGGCGGCCGCCCTGCTGGAGCAGTACCGGTCCCAGCTCGCCGAGGCCCGCTCGGAGGCCGCCCGGCTGCGCGCCGACGGCCAGGCGCAGCGCGCCTCGATCGTCGCGGAGGCCCGGACCGAGGCCGAGCAGGCCGCCCGAGCCGTCAACGAGCAGGCGCAGGCCCGCATCGGCACCGACGTCGCGGCCGCCAAGTCCCAGCTCTCCCGGGAGGTGGGCGTCCTGGCCAGCGACCTGGCCGAGCGCATCATCGGGGAGTCGCTGGACCCGGCCCGCACCCAGGGGACGATCGACCGGTTCATCGCCGACCTGGAGTCCGCCGCACCGGAGTCGGGCCGGTAGGACGATGCAGGGAGCGAGCAGAGAGGCGATGGCGGCGGCCCGGGAGGCAGTCGCCGAGCAGCCGTCCTCGCCGACGTTGGGTCCCGAGCTGCTGTCCGTGGCTGCGCTGCTGGGCCGCGAGAGCACGCTGCGAGCCGCATTCACCGACAACGGCATGCCGGCTGAGGACCGCTCGGACCTCGCCGGTGCCCTGCTGTCCGGCAAGGTGGGCGAGGCCACGGTGGCCGCCGTGCAGCGCGCGGTCGCGCAGCGCTGGTCCCGCCCCCGGGACCTGGTCGAAGGGGTGGAGGCGCTCGGCGCCGAGGCGATGCTCGCCGAGGCGGAGGCCCATGGTCGCATCGACGCGGTTGAGGAGGAGCTGTTCCGCTTCACCCGCGTGCTCGCCTCCTCCAGCGACCTGCAGGTGCTGCTGACCAACCCCGCGGTCGCCGACGCCACGAAGGCGCGGGTCGTCACCGACCTGCTCGAGGACAGGGCCCAGCCGGAGACGGTCGCCCTCGTCACGCATGCCGTGGGCCACCCCGGTGGACGTCGGGTCAGCGACGTCCTCGACGAGCTCGTCGACCTCGCCTCGACCCGGCGGGAGCAGCTGCTCGCCGACGTCCGGGTACCGGTCGCGCTGTCGGACGAGCAGCGGACCCGGCTGTCCGCCGCCCTCAGCCGCATCTACAGCCGACCGGTCACGCTGGCCGTCTCCGTCGAGCCTGACCTTCTCGGCGGAGCCCTCGTCCGGATCGGCGACGAGATCATCGACGGGTCGGTGGCCAGCAAGCTGGCCGACGCCCGTCGCCGCCTCACCCAATGACCGACACACCCACGCAGGGAGCAGGAGCACGATGACCGAGCTGTCGATCCGGCCGGAGGAGATCCGGGACGCGATCTCCCGCCACGTCGCGGAGTACCAGCCCGAGACCTCCCGCGAGGAGGTCGGCCAGGTGGTCGAGGCGGGCGACGGCATCGCCCGGGTCGAGGGGCTGCCCTCGGCGATGGCCAACGAGCTGCTGGAGTTCACCGGCGGCGTCCAGGGCGTCGCGCTGAACCTCGACGTCCGCGAGATCGGTGCGGTCATCCTCGGCGACTTCCAGCCGATCGAGGAGGGTCAGCCGGTGCGGCGGACCGGCGAGGTGCTCTCGGTGCCGGTCGGCGACGGCTTCCTGGGCCGCGTCGTCGACCCGCTCGGCGGCCCCATCGACGGCCTCGGACCCATCCACGCCGACCGACGCCGAGCGCTCGAGCTGCAGGCCCCCACCGTGGTGCAGCGTCAGCCGGTGAAGGAACCGCTGCAGACCGGGATCAAGGCCGTCGACGCCATGACGCCGATCGGCCGGGGTCAGCGGCAGCTCGTCATCGGCGACCGGCAGACCGGCAAGACGGCGCTGGCGATCGACACGATCATCAACCAGCGCGAGAACTGGGCCAGCGGTGACGCCGCCAGGCAGGTCCGATGCATCTACGTCGGCATCGGCCAGAAGGGGTCGACGATCGCCTCGGTGCGTACCGCGCTGGAGGAGGCCGGCGCGATGGAGTACACGACGATCGTCGCGGCCCCGGCGTCGGACCCGGCCGGCTTCAAGTACATCGCCCCCTACACCGGCTCGGCCCTGGGCCAGCACTGGATGTACGAGGGCAAGCACGTGCTCATCGTCTTCGACGACCTGTCCAAGCAGGCCGAGGCCTATCGGGCCGTCTCCCTGCTGCTGCGTCGCCCTCCGGGTCGGGAGGCCTACCCCGGCGACGTCTTCTACCTGCACTCGCGGCTGCTCGAGCGCTGCGCGAAGCTGTCCGACGAGCTCGGCGCCGGGTCGCTGACCGGACTGCCGATCATCGAGACCAAGGCCAACGACGTCTCGGCGTTCATCCCCACCAACGTCATCTCGATCACCGACGGCCAGTGCTTCCTGGAGACCGACCTGTTCAACTCCGGTGTGCGCCCGGCCCTCAATGTGGGCATCTCGGTGTCCCGGGTCGGCGGTTCCGCCCAGGTGAAGGCGATGCGCAAGGTCGCCGGGTCGCTGCGCCTCGACCTGGCCCAGTTCCGCGACCTGGAGGCCTTCGCGGCCTTCGCGTCCGACCTGGACAAGGCCTCCCGGGCTCAGCTGGACCGGGGCGCGCGCCTCGTCGAGCTGCTCAAGCAGCCGCAGTACGACCCGTACCCGGTGAACAAGCAGGTCGTGTCGATCTGGTCGGGCACCAGCGGCGGTCTCGACGACGTGCCGCTGGAGGACGTGCGCCGGTTCGAGGCGGAGTTCTTCGACTTCCTCTCCCGCGAGCGCGCCGACCTGCTGGCCGACATCGCCGACACCAACGACCTGTCCGACGCCACCGCCGACGGGCTGGCCGAGGGCCTGCGGACGTTCAAGGGCCAGTTCGTCACCTCCAGCGGCCAGCCGCTGATCAAGGACGAGCCGGTCGATGCCATGGAGGAGGAGGGCGAGCCCCTCGCGGTGACGAAGAAGGTCCGCAAGGCGCCGGCAGCGGGCACGGCCGGGAAGACGGTCTAGTGGGGGCCCAGCTGCGCGTCCTGCGCCGGCGCATCAGGTCGGTCGAGTCGACCAAGAAGATCACCCGGGCGCAGGAGCTCATCGCCGCCTCCCGGATCGTGAAGGCGCAGAACCGGCTCGACCAGACTCGTCCGTACTTCCAGTCCCTCGTCCAGGCCCTGTCGGCGGCGGTGTCCAACGCGACCATCGACCACCCGCTCCTCGTCCCGCGCGAGAACCCTCGACGCGCCGCCGTGCTGGTGTTCACCGCCGACCGCGGGTTCGCCGGGGCCTACTCGGCGAACACCATCCGGGAGGCGCGGTCCCTGCTCACGCTGCTCGAGGAGCAGGGCATCGAGCGGGACCTCTACGTCGTGGGGGCCAAGGGCGCCCAGTACTTCAGCTTCCGCGGCCAGAAGCTCTCCGGCTCCTGGTCCGGGTTCACCGAGGAGCCGACCTACGCGGACGCCGCCCGGGTCGCCGACGTCGTCATCGACTCCTTCCTCAACGGCTCGGAGCAGGGGGGCGTCGACCAGATCCACGGCGTCGGGCACCTGTTCGTCAACCGGGTCAGCCAGCACCCGACCGCGCGCCGCATCCTGCCCATCGAGGTTCTCGTCCAGGAGGTCGACATCTCGGTCGAGGCCACCGAGGAGGGCGAGATCCGGCGCGCCGAGGAGCGGTTCCCGCTGTACGAGTTCGAGCCGTCCCCGGAGGGCGTCCTCGACGCGCTGCTTCCGCAGTACGTCCGCTGGTTCGTCTACTCCTCCCTGCTGCACGCCGCGGCGTCGGAGCACGCGGCCCGGCAGCGGGCGATGAAGTCGGCCACGGACAACGCCGAGGACCTCATCAAGACCCTCACCCGGCAGGCCAACCAGGCCCGCCAGTCAGAGATCACCCAGGAGATCAGCGAGATCGTCGGCGGCGCGGACGCGCTGGCCGCAGCAGCCGCAGGGAGCGAGTGAGCATGACCAGCACCGTCACCGAGAGCACCGAGACCACCGGGGTCGGCCGAGTCGCCCGGGTCATCGGCCCGGTCGTCGACGTCGAGTTCCCCGTCGAAGCCATGCCCGAGATCTACAACGCGCTCGAGGTCGACCTCGACCTGACCGGTCAGGGGGAGGGCGAGGGGGCGAAGCTGCTCACCCTGGAGGTCGCCCTGCACCTCGGTGACAACTTGGTCCGCGCGATCTCGATGCAACCGACCGACGGCCTGGTACGCGGCTCGTCCGTCCGGGACACCGGCGGCCCGATCAGCGTCCCGGTGGGCGACGTGGTCAAGGGGCATGTGTTCAACACCCTGGGCAAGCCGCTGGACGTCGAGGAGTCCTCGCTGGAGATCTCCGAGCGCTGGGGCATCCACCGGCCGGCGCCGAACTTCGACCAGCTCGAGGGCAAGACCGAGATGTTCGAGACCGGCATCAAGGTCATCGACCTGCTCACGCCGTACGTGAGCGGCGGCAAGATCGGCCTGTTCGGCGGCGCCGGAGTAGGCAAGACGGTCCTGATCCAGGAGATGATCACCCGGGTCGCGAAGAACTTCGGTGGCGTCTCGGTGTTCGCCGGCGTGGGGGAGCGCACCCGCGAGGGCAACGACCTGTTCCTGGAGATGACGGAGTCCGGCGTCATCAAGGACACCGCCCTCGTCTTCGGCCAGATGGACGAGCCGCCGGGTACTCGGCTGCGAGTGGCGCTGAGCGCACTCACCATGGCCGAGTACTTCCGGGACGTGCAGAAGCAGGATGTGCTGCTCTTCATCGACAACATCTTCCGGTTCACCCAGGCCGGCTCGGAGGTCTCCACGCTGCTCGGCCGGATGCCGTCGGCCGTGGGCTACCAGCCGACGCTGGCCGACGAGATGGGGCAGCTGCAGGAGCGCATCACCTCCACCCGCGGCCACTCCATCACGTCGATGCAGGCCATCTACGTCCCCGCGGACGACATCACCGACCCCGCCCCGCACACGACGTTCGCCCACCTCGACGCCACCACGGTGCTGTCCCGGCCGATCTCGCAGCTGGGCATCTACCCGGCGGTGGACCCGCTGGACTCGACCAGCCGCATCCTCGACCCGCGCTACATCGGTGCCGACCACTACGCCATCGCGCAGCGCGTCAAGGAGATCCTGCAGCGCTACAAGGACCTGCAGGACATCATCGCCATCCTCGGCATCGACGAGCTGAGCGAGGAGGACAAGGTGCTGGTCAACCGGGCCCGCCGGATCCAGCGCTTCCTGAGCCAGAACATGTTCGTGGCGGAGGCGTTCACCGGGCAGCCCGGCTCGTTCGTGTCGATGGACGAGACGCTGGCCTCGTTCAAGGCGCTCACCGAGGGGGAGTACGACCACATCCCCGAGCAGGCCTTCTTCATGTGCGGTGGCATCGAGGACGTCGAGGCCAAGGCCAAGAAGCTGGCCTCCTAGGAAGGGGACGTCCGTGGCCGAGACACTGCACGTGGAGTTCGTGTCCGCCGAGCGCAAGGTGTGGAGCGGCGAGGCGACGATGGTGACCACGCGCACCACCGAGGGCAAGATCGGGATCATGCCGCGGCACGAGCCCATGCTGTGCGTGCTCGTGCCCGGGCGCATCACGCTGCACATGGCCGACGGAACCCAGCAGCACGGGGCCGTGCACGGCGGGTTCCTCGGCGTCCACCACGACAACATCGAGATCATCGCCGAGGTGGCCGAGCTGGCCCACGAGATCGACTACGAGCGGGCCCAGCGCGCCCTGGCCGAGGCGGAGGCCGACCCGGACAACCCGGCGAACCACGCGGCCCAGGCCCGGGCCAAGGCACGGATCTCGGCGGTGCACAACCAGGGCCTGCTGCGCTGAGCCGCCCTCAGCCGCGCAGCCGACGCCCGGGCTCCCACAGCACGTCGCCGGCGTCGGCGCCGCGGTTGGCGTGCCGGCAGAGGATGAACAGCAGGTCCGACAGCCGGTTGAGGTAGGTGGCCGGCACCGCGTTCATGTCCTCGCCGTGGGCGTACAGAGCGGCCCAGGTGGCGCGCTCGGCGCGGCGCACCATCGTGCGGGCCACGTGCAGCAACGCCGCGCCGGGAGTGCCCCCCGGGAGGATGAACGACCGTAGCGGCTCCAGCTCGGCGTTGAACCGGTCGCACTGCTGCTCGAGCCACGCCACGTAGTCCTCACTGACCCGCAGCGGCTCGACCTCGGGGGACTCCACGACCGGCGTGCACAGGTCGGCACCGACGTCGAACAGGTCGTTCTGCACCGTCAGCAGCACATCGACGACCTCGGGAGCCAGACCCCCCGTCGCCACGGCCACCCCGATGGCCGAGTTCGCCTCGTCGACGTCCGCGTAGGCCTCCAGGCGGGGGTCGGTCTTGCGGACCCTGCTGAAGTCACCGAGGGCCGTCGTCCCGTCGTCACCGGTGCGCGTGTAGATGCGGGTCAGGTTCACCACACCGCCAGCCTAGAGCGGTCTGGTCCTACGATCGCGGCGTGGCCACGTCGACCCCGCCTGAACGCCTTCGGGTCCGTGGTGGCTCCCGCCTGGTGGGGCGGGTGCGGGTCTCGGGGGCGAAGAACAGCGCGCTCAAGCTCATGGCGGCCTCCGTGCTGGCGACGGGGGACACCGTGCTCCACGACGTCCCCGACATCCTCGACGTCGGCTACATGGCGGGGGTGCTGGAGCATCTCGGGTGCGGGGTCTCCCGGGACGGGGAGTCGGTGCAGGTCAGCGTGCCCGACCGGCTCGAGCACCAGGCGCCGTACGCGCTGGTGCGGCGGCTGCGGGCCTCGATCGCGGTGCTGGGCCCCCTCGTCGGCCGGCTCGGGGCCGCCGAGGTGGCCCTCCCCGGCGGGGACAACATCGGCTCGCGCGGTCTGAACATGCACCTCGCCGGGCTGGAGAAGCTCGGCGCCACCGTGGGGGTGGAGCATGGCAACGTGGTGGCACGGGCCCCGGGCGGGCTGACCGGCGCGACGGTCTGGCTGGACTTCCCCAGCGTCGGGGCCACGGAGAACCTGCTCATGGCGGCGGTGCTGGCAGCCGGCGAGACCGTCATCGACAACGCCGCCCGCGAGCCGGAGATCGTCGACCTGTGCCAGATGCTCGTGTCGATGGGAGCTCGCATCGACGGGGAGGGGACGTCCACCATCGAGGTGCACGGGGTGGACGCCCTGGTGCCGGTCACCCACGTCGTGGTGCCCGATCGGGTCGTTGCGGGCACCTGGGTCATCGCCGCGGTGATGACGCGCGGTGAGGTGGAGGTCGCGAACGTGCGGCCCGAGCACCTCGAGATCGTGCTCGACAAGCTCTCCTCGGCCGGGGCGGAGCTGCGCACGACTCCCGACGGGATCCAGGCGCGGATGGCGAGGCGTCCCCAGGCGTTCGACGTGGTGACGCTGCCGTACCCGGGGTTCCCCACCGACCTCCAGCCGATGGTGGTGGCGCTCAACGCGATCGCGGAGGGGACGGCGATGGTGACCGAGAACGTGTTCGAGTCCCGCTTCATGTTCGTCAACGAGCTGGCGCGGCTGGGCGCCGACGTCCGCACCGACGGCCACCACGCCGCCGTCCGTGGCAAGCCCCGGCTCTCCGGCGCCCCGGTGGTCGCCACGGACATCCGGGCCGGAGCCGGCCTCGTGCTGGCGGGGCTGGTGGCCGAGGGTGACACCCTCGTCTCGGAGGTGCACCACATCGACCGCGGCTACCCGGACTTCGTCCCGCAGCTGTGCAGCCTCGGGGCCGACGTGCGACGGGAGCCGGACGAGCTCGGCAGCTACTGAGCCGCGCCGCGGCTGCGCAGGGCCTCGCCCGCCCGTGCACTCTGGGTGGGCCACACGAGCACGCGCAGGCCCGCGGTGGTGTGCGCCACCGTGCAGGCGATCCCCTGCCGCTGCAGGAAGGCGGCGATGGCGCGGCCCTCGTCGGCAGAGTGGGGGTGGGCCACTGGGACCAGCACGCCGTAGTCGGTCGGCGGGCCGGGTCGCCCGTCGGTCGCCACGACGCTCTGACCGCGCCGGAATGCCCAGCGCAGCACCAGGACGAGCACACCCAGCACGACGACGGCCACGACGGGGCCGAACGCGTACGAGTAGCTGCCCCACCCTGCCACGAGGTCATTGTGGGACGCTCGCCGCCGTCCGGCGAGGGGAACCGCGGCCCCGACACGCCGACTCGTAGCGACGTGTCACATCTGTCACAGGCGTCTCAGTAGGCTCACGGCACCACCGGGCCGAGAGACGGGGGACGCCATGCTGGCCGTCGAGCCGACCGCTCAGGGGGCCCGCGTGTCGGGGGTGCTCGACGTGCGGGCAGCCGGCCGGGTCCGGGAGGTCCTCTCGGACCTCCTGCAATCGACCGAGGGTGACGTCGTCCTCGACGTCAGCGGCCTGGACTCCCTGGACGTGACCGGTCTCGCGGTGCTCGTGGCCGCGCACCAGCGGGCTCTGCGGCAGGACCGGCGGCTGGTGCTGGCCGGGGTCGGCCCGTCCCTCGCCCGGCTGCTGGCCGTCACCCGGCTGCACCGGGTGCTGGTGGTCACCCGGGCCGCCTGAGGTCAGCGGTCGTCGCGTCGGCGGACGTGCCGGAGCGCCGCAGCGACGAGCAGGCGATGCCCGGCAGGGTGCGGAACGACACCACCATGAGACCGGTGGCGACCATGCTCGCCAGGACGTATTGCGAGAACGAGACCCCCGGGACCTCGCCGTCGCAGCGGTGCCACCAGCTCGTCGAGGCCTCCGGTGGGCTGACGGACGATGCCCGGCCGGGACCTCCAGGCCGCGGTCGGGCGGGCCGGGTCGGCGGGGCTCATCCCAGGCCGCGCACGATCGAGGTGACCTCCTCCGCGCACCCCCACGACAGCGTGACCCCGGCGCCGCCGTGGCCATAGCAGTGGACGACGGGGGCCGGCGCATGGGTCCCGGTGTCGTCCAGCTCGAGTCGCACCTGCGGGCGCACCGGGCGCAGCCCCACCTGTTGGGCCACCACGCGGGCCGAGGCCAGCTCCGGTACCAGGGTGCGGCACCGACGCAGGATGGCCGAGGTCGTCGTGGGCTCGGGGTCGAGGTCCTCACGGCCGGGCCGGGCTGTGCCGCCGCAGACGACGACCGAGCGCCGTGGCACGACGTACGTGGGGTCGCCGTCGGGGTCGTCCGGCTCGGCCAGCACCCACTGCTCCACCCCGGTCTGCTCGAGCAGCACCACCTGGCCCCGGACGGGGGTCAGCGAGGGGTCACCGAGGAGCGTGGACGCCCCGAGGCCGGGGCAGAGCACCACGGCGTCGCCGCGCAGGTCGGAGAGCGCAGACCGATCCAGCCGGGCGTGACCGGTGCGAACCCCGTGGCTCTCGGCCAGCTGCGCGAGCCAGGGCAGGTACACCGACATGTCGGCGACCGGAGCCGTGAATGCCCAGCCCTCGCCGAGCTGGACGAAGTCGTCCACGTCCTCGTGCCACGAGGGGGCGGGTGCGGCTCGGCGGAGCACCTCCCGGCCGTGCCGGAGGTCCACGCCGGCCTCCGGCGCACTGTGGGCGAGCCCACGCAGCACCTCGTACGTCCGAGCCCCCCAGGCCCGGGTGCGGTCCGCCGGGGCGGCCAGGTACGGGTACCAGAGTGCGGCCGCGACCGACGACGTCGTCTCCGTCGGGGCTCGGTCGGTGAGGACCTGCACGAAATGGCCGTCCTCGGCGAGCCGGACCGCCACCGTCAGACCGACGACCCCGGCACCCACCACGGTGACCTGCATCAGAACAGCCGGCTCCCGGGGTCGTCCAGACCCCGCAGCGTGTCGTAGTCGACCACCCGGCACTCGATCCCGCGGTCGGCTGCCAGGGTGCGGGCCTGAGGCTTGATCTCCTGCGCGGCCAGCAGGCCCCTCACGGGTGCCAGCCGGGGGTCCCTGTTGAGCAGGTCGAGGTACCGGGTGAGCTGCTCGACTCCGTCGATCTCGGCTCGGCGCTTGACCTCGACAGCCACCGCGACTCCGCCGGCATCCCGGCACAGCAGGTCCACCGGGCCGATCGGAGTCGGGTACTCGCGCCGCACCAGCCTCCACCCGTCCCCGAGGGCGCCCACGTGCTCGGCGAGGAGTGCCTGCAGGTGCTCCTCGACGCCGTCCTTGACCAGCCCGGGGTCGGTGCCCAGGTCGTGCCTGCTGTCGTGCAGCACCTCGCTGATCGTGATGCGCAGCGTCTCCCCGGCAGGGTTCGTGACCGTCCAGTGCAGGGAGCCGTCGTCCTGGCGGTCCTCGACCGTCCGGCACGGTGGGCTCATCCAGTTCAGCGGCTTGTAGGCGCGGTCGTCGGCGTGGACCGACACCGAGCCGTCGGCCTTGACCAGCAGCAGCCGCGTCGCCGGCGGCAGGTGGGCAGAGAGCCGTCCCGAGTAGTCGACCTGGCAGCGCGCCACGACCAACCGCACAACGCGGCACGGTACCCGGCGGGGTGAGCGTGGTGGACCTCACCGCCCCGAGGTCGGTGGCGGCGTGCCAGACTTGCCTTCCATGGCGAGCAGCGAATCGATCGGGAGAGTAGGCGTCGTCGGGCTCGGAACCATCGGGGTGGGCATCGCGGAGGTCTGCGCTCGGAACGGCCTCGAGGTCGTCGGGGTCGAGGTCGACGAGGGGGCCGCCACCCGGGCCAGGTCAGCCCTGGAGCAGTCCACGGCCCGCGCGGTCGAGGGGGGCAAGCTCAGCGCGGCGCAGCGGGAGGACCTGCTGGGCCGGGTCCGGATCGTCACGTCGATCGACGCGCTGGCCGGCTGCCCGCTGGTCGTCGAGGCGGTGCCGGAACGTCTGGACCTCAAGCGCGGCGTGCTCGTGCAGCTCGACGACGTGCTCGACGAGGACGCCATCCGTGCCACCAGCACCGCCGCGTTGTCGGTGACCGAGCTCGCGGTGGCCACCTCCCACCCGCGGCGCGTCATCGGCACGCACTTCTTCAACCCCCCCGCACGGTTGCCGTTCATGGAGATCGTGCGCACCGTGGTGACCGAGCCGGAGGTCGTCGAGACCGTGCAGGCCCTGGCCGAACGGCTGGAGAAGGAGTCGGTCGTCGTCGGCGACAAGGCCGGCTTCATCACCAGCGCCCTGCTGTTCGGCTACCTCAACCAGGCCGTGTCGATGCTCGAGACGCGGTACGCGAGCCGCGAGGACATCGACGCTGCCATGATCTACGGCTGCGGTTACCCGATGGGCCCGCTGGCGCTGCTCGACCTCATCGGCCTCGACGCGGCCTCCGAGATCCTGGAGACGATGTACGCCGAGAGTGCCGACCGGCGGCACGCCCCCGCCCCCATGCTCAAGCAGATGATCACGGCTGGGCGCACCGGCCGGAAG
>Ga0316583_10000289_pt1 | contig 14072 bp, 16 predicted proteins | sample J_170502JBrBrA_D_FD_204513 | JGI IMG/M metagenome (GOLD analysis project Ga0316583, IMG submission 204513) | Rhizosphere microbial communities from salt marsh grasses in Alabama, United States - J_170502JBrBrA | ecosystem: Host-associated > Plants > Roots > Rhizosphere | place: USA: Alabama... | reverse complement strand
CTTCCAGCTCTTCGAGCTCGGCGGGCGACACCAGGTCGGTCTTGTTGATCAGGATCACGTCGGCGAAGGCGATCTGGTTCTTGGCTTCGGGCGCGTCCTTCAACCGGTCCTTCAGCCATTTGGCGTCGGCGACCGTGACGACGGCATCCAGTTTGACCTTGGCGCCGACGTTCTCGTCCATGAAGAAGGTCTGCGCCACCGGCGCCGGATCGGCGAGGCCCGTGGTTTCCACGATGATGGCGTCGAACTTGCCCTTGCGCCGCATCAAGCCCTGGATGATGCGCACCAGGTCGCCGCGCACGGTGCAGCAGATGCACCCGTTGTTCATCTCGAACACTTCCTCGTCGGCGTTCACCACGAGGTCATTGTCGATGCCGATCTCGCCGAATTCGTTGACGATCACGGCGTATTTCTTGCCGTGCGGCTCCGAGAGTATGCGGTTCAAAAGCGTGGTCTTGCCGGCGCCGAGATAGCCGGTGAGCACGGTGACGGGAATCTTGTCGGTGGCAACGGCGGTGGGAGCGGTGGCAGTGTCGGTCATGGAGGTCTCCGTTCGCCCCGTCATATAGGCAATCCGGGCGGCGAGTACAAAGCCGGCAGGCCCCGGCCGGATCAAGCCAATTTCGCCATCTAAAAGGGGCGGCTGGGCCTCCGGCGCGCCTTGATCTGCCGACGCGCGGCCCGCACATTGGCCCCTTCGCCCGCCGCCCGCCTTTGCATTCCGGCCCTGCCATGCCCATGCCCACCCTCGCCGTCTTCAGCACCCACGCGCTTGCCGAGGTGGTCGAGGCGCTTCACCCCGAATTCGAGCGGGCGCTCGGCTGCCGGCTCGTCTTCACCCTCGATCCGACCCAGGCGCTGCGATGGCGTATCGAGAACGGCGAGCCGTTCGACGTTGCCGTCGCCATCCGGGCCAGTCTCGACGCGCTGGCGGCGCAAGGCCGGATCGCGGCGGCAACGATCGTCACCATCGCCAGCAGCGGGCTCGGCGTCTCGGTGCGCGCGGGCGCCCCAAAGCCCGACATCGGCAGCGTCGAGGCTTTCAAGCGCGCGTTGGTCGACGCCAAATCCGTCGTGCGCTCGCACGAGGGCGCGAGCGGTGCCGTATTCCAGAACGTCATGGAACGTCTCGGCATCGCCGAGGCCATGCGCGACAAGATCGTCGTCGCGGGCAGTGGCCGCGTCGCCGAATTTTTAGTGCGCGGCAAGGCGGAGCTGGCGGTGCAGCAGATCAGCGAACTGGTGCCGGTCAAAAGCGCCGATTACGTCGGGCCGTTTCCGCCCGAATTACAGTACGTCTCGGAATTCGCCGCCGGTGTCGCTCGCGCATCAAAGGTGCCCGATCTGGCGGCGGCATTCATCGCCGCGCTGACCGCACCGAAAGCCGCGCCGTTGCTCAGGGCCAGCGGGCTGGAGCCGGCGGCGGGATGAGTGGCCTCACAGCGCGCGCTGCTTATGCCCGCAGTCCTTGCAGGTGAATTCGACGCGGGCCTGGCCACGCGGCGCCTTCACCTTGTTGAGCGCGCCGCACTTGCCGCAATGGGTGTCGATGCGGGTTTCGCCCTCTTTCACGGTGACGGACTTGCGCTCCATCGCCTCCTTGATGAGGCGCTCGGCCTCCTCGCGCATCGCCTGTTTCGACATGGCGCCTCTGTTCACTATGGTTCCGCAGCGGCCACTGCTTAGCACAAGTTGTGCGCACCGCCACACCGCAAATCCGCTCCCCGTCAGGGGTGGCGAGGGATGCCGTTCAGCCCTGGATCACCTTGACCGGCGTACCGACATGCACGCGGCTATAGAGATCGATGATGTCCTGGTTGAACAGGCGGATGCAGCCGGAAGAAACGGCGTGGCCGATGGTCTCAGGCTCGGTGGTACCGTGCAGGCGGAAATAGGTGTCGTGGCCGTCGCGGTAGAGATAAAGCGCGCGAGGCCCGAGCGGGTTGCCGGGGCCGCCCTTCATGCCGCCGGCATAAGAGCGGTAAAGCGGGATCGCCTCCATCATGCTGGCGGTCGGCGTCCAGCGCGGCCACTTTTCCTTACGGCCGATGATAGCATTGCCACGAAAATTGGCCGCTGAGGTGCGGGCGACGCCGACGCCATAGCTGATGGCGCGGTGGCCCTTCTGCACCAGGTAGAGCCGACGCTTGGAGATGTTGACCACGATAGTGCCGGGCTTCTCGTGGCCCTTCCAGTCGACCTCGTGGCGCAACAGGCCGCGGTCGACGGTGGTGGTGTCGACCGCAGGAACGACGTAGCCATGGTCGCGCATGTAACCGTAGCCGCCGCCGGCGCAGCCCGCGAGAACCAGCGGCAGGCAGAGCAAAATCGCGCGCGGGGCGCGCGCGAGGTGGATGGGTTTTTCAAAAAGCCGAGATTTGAAACACTCGATCATATCGTCGCCGCCACAGTTGTCTGCGGGCATTTTGCTGAGCCTCGCCGCCTCATGCAAGGCGCTCCCTGCAATAGAACCGTGACGAAGCGCCCCACCCGCTCCGGCTGTAGAACCTTCATCGTTTGATCAATTCATAGCGTTCTTCGTCGGCCACATTGACGAGATCGCAGGCGCAGGCCTCCGCCAGCGCGCGGAGCTTGGCCCGGGCCACCACATCCGGCTCGCCGGGTGGAAAGATTTGGGCGAACTGAATATAGGTCAGGTCGAAGATGTGCCCAGAGGGCATCTCCATGAGATAGCTTTTCAGCACCGCTTCCGTCAGCATCGCGCGCCTAGCACTCAAACGCGCTCATACTCAGCGATCATCATAGCGGCCACTGCGGTGATGGCGCCGGCGCGGTGGCGGCGCCTCGTCCGCCGCCTCATACTGCGGGATTCCGAGCACGCCGCTCACGCCGCCGACCACGCCACCCACGATGCCGCCGACCGCAGCGCCAATGACACCGCCGATGGGGCCGGCGATCGTGTCGCCCTTGTGATAGCCGTCGACCGCGCCGCCCGGGACGCCGCCCTGCGCGCGCACCGCGGCCGGCAGCGAAAGCGTCGCAAGGACGATGCCGGCGGCCAGCAGTTTCATCTTCATTGGCGCAATCGTGGGTGCTTTCATGGACACTATATTCCTTGCCAAAACGTCCCTTGCGAAGACAGCCCTTGCGGAGGCGGGTTCCAGCATGCGACGAATGCCGTCACGGGCGGGGCGGCAATCTAGTCCATAGGTCGGGCGGCGCATAGCCGACGTTTCCCCCGGCTGGCCCCCATCCAAGAGTACCCTCGCCTGATATGCTCAACGCCGCCTTTTACCTTCTTCTGATAGCCGTCCTCATCGGTGCGCTGCTCGCCGTCCTGCATTTCGCCAATGCGGGGAACGCCAGAGCCGAGGTGGCCAAGACCGAAAGTCCACCGACGGCAAAAAAGCTGCCGCCCTGGCCGCTGGCGGCCCTGCATGCCTTGTTCGCGCTCGGCGGCTTCGGGCTGCTGCTGATGGCGTTGCAGGGACCACCGCACGGCCTCGGACAGGGAACCTCCGCGTTCGGGAGCTTCGCCGCCACGCTGTTCGTGGTGGCGGCAATGTTTGGCGGCGGGCTGTTGGCGGCACGCCTGCGCCGGCGTCCGCCGGGCACGACGCTGATCGGGTTCCACGCCATGATCGCGATCACCGGCTTCGTCATCCTGATGGCGTACGTGTTTTCGTGACGGCCAACCGCGCCACGACCCGGCAAGCAAGGTTGCTTCCTCAATGAGCGGGCTGTTCGAGGAGCTCGACTATCGTCCGACACCGATCGGTCCAATAAGCCTGCGCCGGCGCAAGGAATTGCGGCTCGACATCGACGTGTTCGAGATCAAGCTCGGCGATGAATTCCTGATGTCGAGCCTGTTCACCGCGTCCGAAATCGCGCTCGCCCGTCTCGGCTTGGCCGCGCTCGCAGGCGATGATCTCGCGGTCGTGGTTGGCGGTCTGGGGCTCGGCTACACCGCACAGGCCGTGCTCGAGGACGACAAGGTCGGTGCATTGGTCGTCGTCGAAGCCTTCGAACCGGTGATCGACTGGCACCGCGAGGGCCTGGTGCCGCTCGGGCCCGCGCTCACCGGCGATCCCCGTTGCCGCTTGGTGCAGGGCGATTTCTTCGCGCTGGCAGCGTCCGACGCCGGCTTTGATCCGGACGCGCCGGGCCGCAAGTTCAACGCCGTGCTGGTCGATATCGATCATTCGCCGGAGGCACTGCTCGACGATCGCAGCGCTGCTTTCTACAGCGAAGCAGGACTGACAAGGCTCTCCAAGCACCTGCGCCCCGGCGGCGTGTTCGGCCTGTGGTCAAACGACCGGCCGGACGAGACCTTCACCGCGCGCCTTGCCGCGGTGTTCGCGGAGGCACGCGCGGAGGAAGTGACCTTCCACAACCCGCTGCAGGACAAGCCGTTCACGCAGACGGTGTATCTGGGCAAACGTCAGGCGTGAGCTGTTCTTTTGTTTAGTGCAGCCGATAACCGGCGTGGCACGATACGCACGCCAGCGTCACCTGTGAGAGCGCCGCCAGCGCCGGCTTGACGTCGCCGGTGGCGCCGGCGGTTTGCGCGGCGATGGCGAAGCGGCTGGCGGCGCGATGCATGGCGGTACCGGCCGCCGCCATGCCCTTGGGCATGTATTTCGCAACCTCGTGCGCCTCGTGCAGCCCGAACGAGCTCAGGCCCAGCCGCGCTTCAGCCAGCTTGGCGGCCTCATCGTATTGGCCGGCGGCGAGCGCCGCCTGGATCCTTTGCAGCGTCAGCAGATGATCACGCATGCTGGCCAGCGTGTGATCGCGTAAGCGAGCCGGGAAATGCACCAGCTCGCGCGTGCCGGGCGGGAGGGCGCCCTGCGGCATCGGCGTGGGCTGAGCCTGCGTCGGCTGGCCGTGTTCCATGTGATGCATGGCGGGGTCGTGCTGGCCCCACGCCGGCGGCGCCACGGCCAAGAGTCCGGCCAGCAGGCTCAGCGCAACGATCGACTTCATTGGGGCCATGACCTCACGAGGTTGCGTACCGCAGGGGTGCGGAAGATCGCGATCAGATTATGGCAGCCGCCGTCAGGAGCTACATGATCCAGGCAGAACGAGGCATCGGCATAGGCCCTTGCCAATGAAACGTTATAATATTACATGAACGAGACCTGGGTGCCGCTAATAGCGTAGGAAAAACCACTTTGAGAAGGCCGATCGAGCCTGCACTGGCCCCTTTTTGGGCTATTTTGGCAGTTTTCGCGCTGATGCTGGCCGTAGGGCTGATCCGCGCTCCGGCTGCGCGCGCCGATGAGGGCATGGTCAAGCTGGTGGCGGCAGAGAACTTCTATGGCGCCATCGCCCATCGCATCGGCGGCCTGCAGGTGGCGGTCACCAGCATCCTCAACAGCCCGGAGCAGGACCCGCATCTGTTCGAGGCCTCGCCCGCGGTGGCGCGGCAGATCGCAGACGCCCGCGTCGTCATCCTCAACGGCGCCGACTACGACCCCTGGATGGCGAAGCTGCTGAAGGCCTCGCCGCGGCCCGGCCGCATCATCATCAACGTGGCCGCGCTCACCGGCCACAAGGCGGGCGACAATCCACATCTGTGGTACGATCCCGCCACCATGCCGAAAGTGGCGCTAGCGCTCGCCGCTGCACTCGCGAAGGCCGATCCTGCGCATGCGCCCGACTACGCCGACCGGCTTAACGGTACGCTCGCTTCGCTCGCGCATATTGAAAAGCGCGTTGCCGCCCTGCGCGCCAAATTCAAGGGCACACCGGTGACGGCGACTGAGCCGGTGTTCGGTTATCTGGCGGCGGCAATCGGCCTCACCATACGCAACCAGGCGTTCCAAACCGCAGCGATGAATGACACTGAGCCGAGCGCGCGCGACCTCGCCGCCTTCGAAAACGACCTCAAGCAGCACGCGGTGCGGGCGCTAATCTATAACAAGCAGGTGTCGGACAAGCTCACCGACCGACTGATCGCGATCGCCAAGAAGGCCAAGGTCCCGGTCGTGCCCGTGACCGAGACCATGCCGGGCGGCGTCTCGTTCTCCGAGTGGATGCTGGGCGAGCTCGACATGCTCGACAAGGCGCTGACGGGACCTCCGGCATGAACGCCGTCGAGTTCGACCACGTCACGCTGCAGCTCGGCCATCGCACCGTCCTGAACGACGTGAGCTTCACCATTCGCCCCGGCGAATTCATCGGCGTGCTCGGTCCCAACGGCGCCGGCAAAACCACGCTGATGCGCGCGATACTTGGGCTGCTGCCGTCCAGCGCCGGCAGCGTGCAGGTGTTCGGCGAAGCGCCGCGCCGCGGCAATCCGGAAATCGGCTATCTGCCGCAGTTGCGCACCGTGCTGCCGGACCTGCAGGTGCGCGGCCGCGATTTTCTGGCGTCGTCGCTCAACGGCGAGCGCTGGGGCCTGCCCTCGCTCTCCCGCGCCGAGCGCGTGATGATCGACGACACACTGGCGCTGGTCGGCGCGCGCGACCTCGCCGAACGCTCATTCAGCGACATGTCGGGCGGCGAGCGCCAGCGGCTGCTGCTGGCGCAGGCGTTGATCGGATCGCCGCGGCTGCTGCTCCTCGACGAGCCGCTCATCAGCCTCGACGCCCGCCACCAGGAAGTCGCCATCGAGACCGTGCGCCGGGTCTGCCGCGAGCGCGGTATCACCGTCCTGTTCAGCGCACACGAGCTCAACCAATTACTCGGCACCCTCGATCGTGTGCTCTATCTCGGCCGCGGCCAGGCGGCGCTCGGCACCGTCGACGAGGTCATTACCGGACCAGTCCTGTCACGGCTCTACGGCACCGACATCCATGTGGTGCACGCGGAAGGCCACATCTTCGTGATGTCGCGCGGGCGTGACGTGGAGCATGCCGAGCAATGCGACGGGCACGAGCACGGACATCATCACTGACATGTTTGCCTATGAATTCATGCGCAACGCTTTCGTCGCCGCCGGCATCGTGGCGGTGGTGGCTGGATTGACCGGCTTCTTCCTGGTGATGCGCGGGCAGACCTTTGCCGGCCACGCGCTCTCCCATGTTGGCTTTGCCGGCGCGACCGGCGCCGGCCTGATCGGGCTCAGCGCCATCTGGGGGCTGATCGGCTTCTCGCTCGCCGCCAGCATCGTGATGGGGCTGATGAGCGAGCGCATCAGCAGCCGCGACGTCGCCATCGGCGTGGTGCTCGCGCTGGCGCTCGGCTTCGGCCTGCTGTTCATGCATTACCACACGGCATTCGCCAGCCAGGCGACCGCCCTCCTATTCGGCAACGTGCTGGCTGTCGACCACACCACGATTGCGATCCTCGTCGGCCTCGCGCTCGTCACGCTTCTGTCGCTGGCGGCCATCATGCGGCCGCTGATTTTCGCCAGCCTGCAGCCAGAGCTGGCGGAAGCCAAAGGCGTGCCGCTGCGCTTCGTCTCCACCGCGTTTCTCGCCATTGTGGCGCTGGCGGTGGCGGCCAGCGCGCAGATCGTCGGCGTGCTGCTGGTGTTTGCGCTGATGGTGGGCCCACCGGCCGCCGCGCAGCGGCTTGCTACCGGCCTGTGGGCGGGTCTTGCCGTCGCCGCGGCGCTGGCGCTGATCGAGGCCTGGGGTGGTCTCGTCGTCGCCTATTACACCGATTGGCCAGTGAGCTTTTGCATCGCCGCATTGAGCGCGCTCGGCTATTTCGCCGCGCTCGCAACACCACGGCGGACCGTGCTAACCCATAACCATGGCTGAGAAACGCAGCATCTGCATCGGCGAGGCGAGCATCGCACTCGCGCGCGGCGCCGACGGCCGGTTCACCCTGCAATGCGACGGCGACACCTTCAACACCGCTATCTATCTCGCGCGCGCCGGCCTCCCGACAGCCTTCGCCAGCGCGCTCGGCGATGACCCCTATTGCGACACCATCGTCGCGCTGGCGCAGGCTGAAGGCGTCGCCACCGATCTGGTCGCACGCTGCCCCGGCCGCCTGCCGGGCTTGAAATTGATCGGCGGCGCGCAGCAAACGACGCAACAACGCGCCCGCATCGACTCCTGGGAAGGTCAGGCGCCCGCCCGCGAACTGTTCGAGCTGCCGGGTTGGAGCCGCCTCGCCGAAAACATCGCCGGCGCCCGGCTCGTCTATTTCACCGGCATTACGCTCTCGCCTTATTCCAATGTCGGCGTTGGACGCCTGTTGGCGGCGGTTGAGCTCGCCCGCGAGAAGGGCGCCCGCGTTGCATTCGATCCGAACTTCCGCCCCCGCGGCTGGAAGGGCGATCTTTCGCGCACGCGCACCGTATTCGCCGAGGCGCTCAAGCGCGTCGACATCGCGCTGCCGGCCTATGACGACGAGGCGATGCTGTGGGGCGATCCGAGCCCGGAAGCGACCATCGAGCGGCTGCAGGCCTTCGGCGTCAACGAGATCGTGGTGAAGAACGGGCCAAACAGCGCGCTGGTAACAGCGAACGGCCGGAGCCAGACGGTGCCGGTGCCGGACGTGGTGGTGCCGGTCGACGTGACCGCGGCGGGCGACGCGTTCAACGCCGCCTTCCTGGCTGCGCGCCTGTCAGGACGCGGACCGATCGAAGCGGTCGAAGCGGCGCACAAGCTGGCCGCAAACGTGATACGGCACCCGGGCGCGATCGTGCCGCGCGCAGATGCCATGATGCACTAGCGCGTGATTCTGAAAAGTGAAAACCGGTTTTCGGATCAGATCACGCGCAAAGATAAGGAGCCTAGATTACCACTTCCGACAGCGGGATCGGCTGATTGACCGGCCGGGTGAGCGTCAGCGGCTCGACAGCTTGCGGCGCGTGCGGCGGAGGCTGGATGGCCAGGGCGGCCTTGGCGCCGCTGACCTGATCGGCAGACGGCGGCTCGATCGGCCGCTCAAGCCGACGCGACACACCCTCGAACAGCGCGTTCTGCTCGATGGCGAGCTGCTTGTTGAAGACCTCGCCGTCGACTTTGGCGGCGCAGCGCAGTGAGACACTGTTGGCGTGCACGGTGCCGAGGAACTCACCCTGGATGACCAAGTCCTGCGCTCGGATCTTGCCCTCGACCTTGGCGCCCTCACCGACGATGACCTTGGCGGCATGGATCTCGCCGGTGACGCGGCCGAAGATCTGCAGCGCGCCGGTGCAGACCACATTGCCAGTGATCAGCATGCCCTTGCCGACCGTGGAGAGCGTATCCTGCACCGGCTTGGCGGGCGCAGCCACTTCAGGCCGGGTCTCGACCGGCGCTTCCTTCATCTTGACTTCGCGTGGACTCTTCGGCTGGGGAATGTAGTTCACGGCTTTCTCCTCGGTGTCCCTGCAGTCGCTCGCATGCAATGCCGGTTGAATGGCACCTTGAGAATTCCATTATCGGAAATGAACGGCCAGTGGATTCGCGCGTAATTGCTAACGACATAGCGTTAACGCTGCTGGGTTAACTAAGGCCGCAGGCGTTACTTGAATCATTATACCGCTGTCGCGTTAAATTTGATCGTGGACGAAGAGACCATTAAGGCCGCCGTCGGCCAGTACCTCAAGAACATCAGCTTCAACGCCCAGCGCGAGTTGGAGCGCGCCGTGCGTTCGGCGCTCGAAAACGGCAAGCTGCATAACGGCGAGGCCTTGACCACGGCGGTGACGCTGTCGAACAGCCAAGTCGACCTCGACATCACCATCTTTTCAAAAGTCGAAGTTTAAGCGCGCAGCGTTTTTGCCGGCGGCGGGTGCAACATACGAACGCGCTGCACCGCTCAGGCCTTGGCCGCGACCTTGGCTGCGCGCGCCGCGGCACGGCGGTCGCGCCAACGCTCGCGCCACGCCGCCATGTTGGCGATGCCCATCAGCGCCGCAGGCGTCAGGATAAGCGTCAGGACGGTGGCGAAGCCGAGACCGAACACGATCGCGGTCGAGAGGCTGATCCACCACTGCGTCGCCGGGGCGCCGTGGGTGATGGCGCGGTCGATGAAATCGACATTGATGCCGAAGGCGATCGGCAACACGCCGAGGATGGCGGTGATCGCGGTGAGGAGCACCGGCCGCGCGCGCTCACGGCATGTTTCGATGATCGCCTCGTAGGCCTCCTGCCCTTCGCGTCTGAGTCGGTCGTAGGTATCGATCAAGACAATATTGTTATTCACGATCACGCCCGCGTTGGCGATGATGCCGATGCCGGTCATCACCACGCCGAACGGCTGGCCCATGATCATCAGCCCGAGCAGCACGCCAATGGTCGACAACAGCACCGCGGTCAAGACCAGCACCACCGAGGTGAAGCGGTTGAATTGCGCGAGCAGGATCGCGAAGATCAGGAACAACGCTGCGCCGAAGGCCTTCGACAGGAAGGCGCCGGCCTTGGCGCGCTCCTCGTCTTCACCCTTGAGCTTGAACGTGACGCCCGGGCCGAGATCGGTCTTGTCGAGCTTCTCGGTGATTTCCTTCTGCAACGCCGCGCTCTGCACGCCATCAGCAATGTTGGCGGCAACGGTGATCACCCGGTGCGCGTTGACGCGGTTGATGTAGCCGACGCGGTGCGCCGGCACCCGGTGCACGAAATTGCCGATCGGCACGTAGCCGGACTTGGTCTGCACCCGCAACTCGTCGAGCTGGTCGAGGCTGCGGCGATCTTTCGGGAAGCGCACAATGATGTCGACCGCCTTGTCGGAGTCGGTCGGGCGATATTCGGTGACCTTGACGCCGTTGGTGACGAGCTGCACCGCGGTGCCGACCGTGCTGATGTTGGCGCCGTATTTGGCCGCTTCCGCCTTGTCGACCTCGATCTTCCAATCGATGCCGGGGAGCGGCAAGCCATCGTCAAGATCGCGGATCGCCGGCATCTTGGCCAGGATCGCAGCGACCTTCTTGGCGGCGGCCGGCAGGTTAGCGGGATCGGTGGCCGACAACTGCACCTGCACCGGCTTGCCGGTCGGCGGCCCGGCGCGCGGTGCCGTCACCTCGACCAGGATGCCGGGGATGTTGCGCGTTTCTTTTCGGATCTCGTCCATAATGGCGTGGGCGGGCTTGCGCGTCTGCCAGTTGGCGAATTCGAACTGGATGACGCCGATGGTATCCTCGGCGATGTCGGTCGAGCCACGCGGCTGCTCGCCGACGCGGGTGTAGACGGTCTTTAGGCCCTTGGTGGCCAGCACGACCTTCTCGACCTGGCGCACGGCCTTGTCCTTCTCGGTCAGCGAGAGATTGCCGCGCGCATGCACAATCACCTGGCCGTAATCTGGCTCGACCTGCGGGAAGAACTCAACGCCGTGATTGAGCTTGCCGTAGGCCACGATCACGCCCACCAGCATAACGACGGCAACCAGCATGGTCTTGCCGGGATGGCGCAGCGCGGCCTTGACCGTGCGCATATAGAACCCGCGCTCGGAGGCGCGGTCGTCATGGGCGACCTTCGCGGCGCGCCCGAGCAGCGCGCCCAGCGTTGGTGTGAAGAACAGGGCCACCGCCAGCGAAGCCGACAAAGTCGCGATCAAAGTAATCGGCATGTATTTCATGAACTGGCCGACGATGCCCGGCCAGAACAGAAGCGGCGAGAAGGCGGCGATGCGAGTCGCGGTCGCCGCGATCACCGGGCCCGACATGCGCGTGGCGGCTTGCGCATAGGCAACCTTCGGCGCCATGCCCTCCGACATGCGGCGCTCTGCGTATTCGGAGACGATAATGGCGTCGTCGACCAGCATGCCGACGGCAAGGATCAGTGAGAACAGCACCACGATATTGATGGTCAACCCGGCGAGCTCGAGACCGAGCACGCCCGCCAAGAATGAGGCGGGAATGGCGATGCCGATGAAGAGAGACGCGCGGAAGCCGAGCGCAAACAGGATGATGACCACGACCAGCAGCACGCCGGTCGCGACCGAATTCTGGAGGTCCGACAGCATCTGCCGGATGAGCTTCGACTTGTCCTGCGTATAGCCGACCTGCACGCCCTGCGGCAACGTCTTCCGCAGCTTTGCGACCAGCTTCTTCACGCCGTCGACGGTTTCGATCAGGTTGGCGCCAGTGCGCTTCGACACCTCGATGGTCATCGCCGGCTTGCCATTGACGCGCGTGATCGAGGTGGCGTCCTTAAAGGTCGGATGCACCGTGGCGACGTCACCGAGCGTCACCGTGGCACCAGCGGTGGACGCCACTGGAATCTTCAGCATGTCCTCGGGCCGTTCGATCAGCCCCGGCACTTTGACAGCAAAGCGACCGCTCTTGCCTTCCAATGCGCCGGCGGCGATCAGACTGTTGGACGCGCCCGTTACCGCGATGAGCTGATCGAGCGAAATGCCGTAGCTCTTCATCAGCATGGGTTCGGCGGTGATCTCCACTACCTCGTCGCGCGCGCCGCGCAATTCGGCGGACAGCACGCCCGGCACCTGCTCGATGGCGTCCTTGGCCGAGCGCGCAACATGCAGCAATGTGCGCTCGGGCAATTCGCCCGCGAGCGTCACCACCAGCACCGGATAAAGCGAAAGGTTGACCTCCTTCACCACCGGTTCGTCGGCGTCCTTGGGCAGGTCGTGCTTTGCCTGGTCGACCTTGGCGCGCACGTCGGCGAGTGCGGCGTCTGAATTAAAGCCAGCCTCGAATTCGAGCAACACGTAACCGCCGCCCTCATAAGCGGTGGCGCGCATCTCCTTGACGTTGCCGACTTGCTTTAACTGGGTCTCGACCGGCCGCAGCAGCAACCGCTCGGCGTCCTCGGGACTGATGCCGCGCTGGGTAAGCTGGACGTAGATTATCGGCACCTTGACGTCCGGCTCCGCCTCCTTGGGAATGGTCTGGTAGGCGACGAGACCGGCGACCAGCAGGAAGGCGAGCGTGGCCAGCGTCAGCCGCGCGTGGTCAATGGCGTAATTGATGAGGCGGGACATGGGATCAAATCACTAGCGGCGCGATCTCGTTGGCGGCGCAATCAGCGCGCCGCCTGTTTGTTGTCGACGGCAACCGGCGCAACGATCTGACCCTCGCGCACGAAGCCCTGGCCGCGCACGATCACTTGCGCGCCGTCCGCGACACCGGACACCCACATGGTGCTGCGGCCGTCCTCGACGAGCTTGACCGGCACAAACGTCACTGTGTCGTTAGCGCCGACCACCCGCACGCCGATGTCGCCACCCGACGAGATGGTCAGCGCCGAGCGCGGCAGTTGCGCCGCCGCCACCGGCTCGAGCTTCAGGGACACCTCGGCGGTGATGCCGTCGGGAATCTTGCCGTCCGGATTGGCGATCTCGACCTCGACGCGATAGGTGCGCGTGGTCGGGCTCGCCACCTTGGACACGTAGCGCACGTGGCCCATCACGGTCTGCCCGGTGATCAGCCGCACCTCGGCGCGCTCGCTGACCCTGATGCCGCCGAGCTTGCGCTCGGAGACCTCGACCACCGCCAGCATGGGATCGAGCGACACCAGCTCGGCGATCTGCTTGCCGGCGACGGAGAACGCCGCGCCGCCGACCTCGGCCGGCACGTCGGTGATGACGCCGGCCCAGGGCGCACGCACGGTGCCGCGGTCATAATCGGCCTGCGCCGAGGCGAGCGCGGCTTGCGCCGCCGAGTACTGCGCTTCGAGGTTGACCAAGTTGAGCTTCGGCAGGGAGCCGCTTTGGATCAGCGTGCGCTTGGCGTCGAGTTCGGCCTTGCGCTGAGCGAGCAAAGCCTTGGCCTCCGCGACCTTCGCCTCGCGCGCTTCGTCGGACAGGACGGCGATGATCTCGCCCTTCTTCACGTGCTGACCGCGCCGGATGTTCAGTTTCGTGAGGACGCCACCGGCGCGCGCGGTCACCATGACCTTGTGGTCGGCCTCCGTGCGGCCGGAGAGCGTCAGCACCGGGCTGCGCTGCTCGACGTGCGCGCGCGCGACCGAGACGCGGAACGCCGGCTGCGCCCTCTGCGCCGGCGGGCGGATAGCGGCTTGGCTGTCGCTGCGCTCCTGCGGCAGCAACTGCCCGGACAAGATCCAGGCGGCCGCGGCGGCGACCAGCCCTATGGCGGTGATACGGCTTGCTTTCATCATGTGTTCTCGGCCGGTCCGTCGTCCGGCTTGGTGAGCAGGCAATGAACCATCTTCAGGATCATCGGCAGCACGCGCTCGGCGTCGAAGTCCGGTGCCACCGCGCGACGCCACGACATGCCGTCGCCGAGCACCATCAGCACC
>Ga0316583_10000288_pt1 | contig 14093 bp, 10 predicted proteins | sample J_170502JBrBrA_D_FD_204513 | JGI IMG/M metagenome (GOLD analysis project Ga0316583, IMG submission 204513) | Rhizosphere microbial communities from salt marsh grasses in Alabama, United States - J_170502JBrBrA | ecosystem: Host-associated > Plants > Roots > Rhizosphere | place: USA: Alabama... | reverse complement strand
CGGGGGTCCACCGGGCACCCGTTGCGGATGATCTCGTCCACGAACACGGCGAACAGGTGCTCGGTGTCCGTGCTCCCGCGCACGACGGAAAACGCCTCGTCGGTGAGCTCCTCCAGGAGCCGCCGGCGCACCTTCGGGAAGCCGCCGATGGCGCCGTTGTGCATGAGCATGTAGGAGCCGTACCGGAAGGGGTGACAGTTGGCGAGGTTCACTTCCATGCCCAGGCTCGCGGCGCGCACGTGCGCGAGGATGCACGGGCTCGCCACGGCCTGGGCGACGCTCGCCAGGTTCCGGTTGTTCCAGGCCGGCGTGATGGCGTGGAAGAGCGCCGGCTCGTGGGAGAGCCGGGGAGCGTACCATCCCACGCCGAAACCGTCGCCGTTGAGGGGCTCGGCGCGCTCCTCCGACCGGTACGATTGCAGGATCAGCGAGTGCTTGGGCTCGATGAGCAGCGTGGAGAGGCGCACCGGCGGTCCCAGGTACAACGTGAAGCGGCACATGGAGCCTCCGGCGTCATCTCACCGTGAACCCCACCGTCCCCTGCGTGTCCCCCCACGCCAGAGTTATGGTCCCGGCCCGCGCTCCCGCCGCCGTCACCGCGATGGTGAACACCTCCATGGGCTCCGGCAGCTTGGACACCTTCAGCGGAATGTGCGCGAAGTCCTGGGTCGCGTCGTAATCCGTGCCCCACTGGCCATGCTGCTTGTTGATGATGAGCGTCCAATCCCCGGACTGTGTGGCCTGGCTCCAGAGGGAGTAGGTGCCGGCGGGCACGGGTGTCCCACCGATCACCAGATCCCGGTCGGTGATGAGCTGGGTCGCGGCGTTGGCGCCGGTGCGCCACACCTGGTCGAACGGGATGAGCCCACCCCATACCGTCCGTCCGCGTACGGACGGGCGTCCGTAGTCGATGACGACATGGGCCCGGCCCACGGTCGCCCTGGCGGTGTCCCTCGGCGAGAGCGGGCCCGGCTGCGGGCGGGCGCCCCAGGCCGCTGCGATGGTCGGGACATCCAGGGATCCCACCGACACCACGGTGTACTTACTCGTGGTGTGCGTCATGTCCAGGTGATTCAGCCCCCCGCTCTGGTCCAGGGTAGCATGAACCGTTCCCCAACCCGGGAACCCGAAGTCCGCCTCGGTGGGGCTCGTGCGCCGGAACGTGACGGGCTGGACGTTCGTGCCCCACAGGACACCGAACGTGGTGGAATCGGCCTGGGACGACATGGCGCCTTTCAGGGACACGTCCCAGAACGCGAACAGGTCCTCGTAGAAGGGAAGTGGCCGCTCGCCGTTCGTGGCCACGGCGACGCGGCGTGTCAGGGTGTCACGCTTGGCCTCCACGACCACGGAGTCACCCGTGTAGGTGTAGTCGGTGGTGACGCTCGGCGTCGCCCCCGGCGCACCACTGGTGAGGTGCACGCTCTGCACCTCGCCGCCGGGGCCGAAGGTGATCTTGTAGGATCGCACCGCGACCCGGGGGTAGGCCCGCACGTTCGTTCCCGAGAGCGTGTCCCCGGAACGCGTGTCGACCTCCACGGCCACGGTGTCCTTCGCGGCCGCGCCGATGGTGGCGACGAAGGCGCTGGTGACGGGCTTCTGGGCACAGCCTGCGGCGGCCCACACGAGCGCCAGCGCTGCGGCTGTCCGGATTCCAACGTGGGTGTGCGTGGTCATCGTCGTATCTCCCGTCATGGGTCCCAACCCTCGGCGTCGGCCACCCGGCGTGGGGGCCTCGGGCACCGGTTGGGGTCGCTGGACGACGTACAAATGGGCCTCCCCGGGCGTCCGGCGCAATCTCGGAGCCTCGGGTGCGCGCGGCCTGGCACGTGGGTTGCTGATCGGATGGAACCGTGAAGATCCCTCTGCCTCGCCTCGACTCACGTCGCGGACGCGCCGCCGCGGTGGCGCTGGTGGCTCTCGCCGTGTGGCTGGGGGGCCGCCCCTTCTCCATCTCGTGCGGCGGGAGCTCGTCGTGCATCACCCTCTCCGAGCTCGCGCGGGGGGCGCCGCTCCCGGAGGCCATGCACCTCTTCGACCGCTTCGGCGAGCCACTGGCGAGCGTGGCGGGCCCCATGCGCGTCACCCTGGCGGAGGACCGCATTCCTCCGCGCCTCGCCGCGGCGTTCGTGGCGGTGGAGGATCGGCGCTTCTGGAGTCACGACGGCGTGGACTACGAGGGCGCGGCGCGCGCCCTGGTGAGGGACCTCGCCGCGGGCCACATCGTCGAGGGCGCCAGCACGATCCCGATGCAGCTGGTGCGCACGGTGTGGGCGGACCGCCTGAGCACCATGGACCGGTGGCGCCGCAAGATCATCGAGGTGCGCACGGCACCGCTCCTCGTGGATCGGCTCGGGCGCCGGCGCGTGCTCACCCTCTACTTGAACTCCATCTATCTGGGAAACGGGATCTACGGCGTGGAGGCGGCGTCGCGCTACTACTTCGGCGTGCCCGCCGACTCCCTGGACCTCTCCCAGATCGCGACGCTGGTGGGCATGACGCGTGCGCCCGAGGTCTTCGACCCCCGGGACCATCCGCGCAGAGCACGCGCGCGCCGGAACACGGTCCTGGGGGTGCTGGCGTCGGCGGGCATCGCCACCCCCGCCGAGGCGCGACGGGCCACCGCCCGCCGGCTGGAGACGGTGCCGGAGCCCGAGATCTCCCGGGAGCGGAGCTATCTGACCGCGGCGGTGACGCGGGAGATCCGGCAGATGGCTCCGGATCTGGCGGGAAGGCCGGGGCTCCGCGTCTTCACCGGTATCGATCCGCGGATCCAGGCCGCCGGCAAGAAGGCCATGGAGCGGCAGCTCGCGCGCGTCGAGGGAAGGTCGCGCTACCGCGACACCCTCGACGTCCTGCAGTGCGGCGCGGTAGCCCTGGACCCGTACACGGGCGTGGTGCGCGCCTGGATCGGGGGCCGTGACTTCCGCGACTCGCAGTACGACCACGTGTCCCAGGCCCACCGGCAGGTGGGATCGTTGATGAAGCCGTTCATCGTCGCCACCGCCCTCGAGCACGGGCTCGGCATCCTCGACCTGGTGTCGACGCTTCCGGACTCCGTGCGCTCCGGCGGCGTGGATTGGGCCCCCGCCGATCACGTCACGACGCCCATCCTTCCTCTGCGCGAGGCGCTCATCCACTCCTCCAACCGTGCAGCCGTGAACCTCGGGCTCTACCTGGGGATCGACGCCGTGCGCACGGTGGGGCGCGAGGCCGGGATCGAGAGCCCCATCCCGACGTTCCCCTCGTCGTTCATCGGTGCCTTCGACGCATCCCTGCTGGAGATGACGACGGCCTACGCGGCGTTCGACAACGGCGGTCTGCGCGTCGCGCCCCACCTCGTGGAACGGATCGAGGACGCCGACGGGAACGTCCTGTGGCGTCGGAGCGACGACGTACCGGAGCAAGTCATGGACTCCGCCACGAGCTTCGTGATCCTGGATGCGCTCCGCGGCGTCGTGGATCGCGGCACCGCGTCGTCCATAAGGGCGGCGGGGTACGACGGTCCCGCGGCGGGAAAGACGGGGACCACGAACGGAGGACAGGACGCCTGGTTCATCGGGATGGTCCCCGACCTCGTGGCGGGCGTGTGGGTCGGGTACGAGCAGCCCCGCCCCATCGTGCCCGGCGCCAGCGGAGGGTCGGTGGCGGCGCCGGCGTGGGCCCGCTGGATGGAGGGAGTGGACGCGAAGCTGGGCACCCCCCGGGGCGAGTGGCTGCCTCCCGAGGGAGTTCAGCGGATCGCCTACGACCGGAACACCGGGGAAGCATACGGGGCCGGGTGCAGCGCGGGCGACGCCGAGGAGGCCTGGGTGCGAACCGGGCAGTACGCCACGAGACCCTGCCCGGGGAGCCTCGGGGCCTGGATCCTCAGCCTCTGGCACGCCGTCGTGCCGCGGCATCACGAGTCCGTCGTGGGGCCCTCGCCGGGAGCGGGTGGAGGCTGATCCACGCTCGCGCTCCCGCGGGCGTCACGCCCGGGAGCCTCGCGGGTCCCCGACCCTCACCCTTCTCGGGTGCCGTCCCCGTCCACCCGGCCGTCCACGATGCGCACGAGCCGTCTCGCCCGCTCCATCACCCGGGGATCGTGGGTGGAGAAGATGAAGGTCACGCCGTGGTCCTCGTTCAGCTTACCCATGATGTCCAGCAGGCGCTCGGCGGTCTCGGAGTCGACGTTGGCGGTGGGCTCGTCGGCGAGCACCACCGCGGGGCCCGCGGCGATGGCCCGGGCGATGGCGACCCGCTGCTGCTGGCCCCCGGAGAGCTCGTCGGGCCGTCGATCCTCCATGCCCTCGAGGCCCATCTCCGCGAAGAGCTCGCCGACCCTGCGCCGGCGCGTCCCGGCCTCCACCCCCTGGAGCGCCATCACGGTCTCGGCGTTCTCGTAGGCGGTGAGCACGGGAATGAGGTTGTAGGCCTGGAACACGAACCCGATCCGGTCGCGGCGCAGATGGCTGAGCTCACGCCGGCTCAGGGCGCCGAGGTGGCGGCCCTCGATGAGCACCCTGCCCGAGGTGGGGTGATCCAGGGCGCCGATGAGGTTGAGAAGCGTGGTCTTCCCGGAGCCCGACGGGCCGTACAGGGCGGTCAGCTCGCCCGCCCGCACCACCAGGTCCAGGCCACGGAGGGCGCGCACCTCGACCCGCCCCTGCTGATAGATCTTGGTGACGCCTTCGACGGCGACGATGACGTCCGACGTGCTCATGGTCGATGCGACCTCCGTCGATGACTCGTTGCGCGCTGCCACGTTCGCCCCCTCACACGAGGCGGATGGTCTCCACCGGAGCCACCCGACCCGCCCTCCACGCGGGATAGACGCCTGCGGCGAGGGTGGCCACCAGCGCCGCCACCGCGATGAGCACCGCGTTGCCCGGGAAGATCTCCACCTTGAAGATCGACGACACCCCCACTCCGGCGACCTCGGTACCCCCCTTCCCCACCATGGCCGACATGTCGAGGCCGTGGGCGTGCAGGTACATGTAGGGGCCCACCGTGAGCAGGAAGCCCACCACCAGGCCCACGAGCCCCATCCACAGGCTCTCCATCATGACGAGGGCGCGGATGTCGCCCGGGCTGTACCCGATGGCGAGCATGATGCCGAACTCGCGCATTCGCTCCGTCACGCTCACGAAGAGCGTGTTGAAGATCCCCGCCGCGATGAGCACCGCGATGAGGATCTTCATGAAGTTCGCTCCCCCCACCTTCATGGCGATGAAGCCGGCCAGCTCCGGCTGGCTCTCGTGCCACGGGAGCGCCACGGTGCCGCTGTCCAGGGTCGCCCCCAGGCGCGCGGCCACCTCGTCGCTCCTGCGCTGGTCGGAGATGAAGACCGCGACCTGCGTCGCCTCGTCCGGAGCGTATCCGAGGATCTTCCGCAGGGTGTTCAGCGGCAGCAGGCACATTCCACCGTCCACCCCCGGCGAGCCCGTGTGCACGATCCCCGACACGCGCGCGAGCCCCGCCACCAGCTCGCCGTTCCGGTCGGTCATGTTGTAGACGACCTTCTTCCCCAGCGTCACCCCCAGGTTCTCGGCCAGGCGGGAGCCCAGGACGATCCCCTCGCCCTCCGCCGAAGGGAACATCGCGCCCTCGCTGAACGCGTTCGCCACCGCGAGGGTCGTCGAGTCCTCCCGCGTGGGGTCGATGCCCACGAAGCGTGCCCCCCGGCTCTTCGTCGCGGTGGACAGCAGCGTCTGCCCGACGATGCGGACCACCACCCGCGTGACCCCGGGCTCCGCCCGCGCCCGCTCCGCGATGGCGTCGCTGCCGCGCACGGTCTTGTCCAGCGTCGGCGCGTCCAGGAAGCCGGCGTGCTCCACCGTCACGTGACCGCCCCCCAGGCGGGCGGCGAGGTCGATCATGTCCGCCCAGTTCCGGTCCTGCATGGCCGTGAGCAGGATGGCCAGGAGGAGCCCGAAGGCGATGGAGGCCAGCGTGAGCATGGTGCGGCGGCCGTTGCGCCACAGGTTGCGCCAGGCCATGCGCAGCATCTGCGGGAATCCCATGGGCTCCTCCTACTCCGCCGTCATCGGTGCTGGATGGCCCGGATGGGGCTGATCCAGGCGGCCCTGGCCGCCGGATACGCCGCCGCCAGCCCGACGATGGCGACCAGCGTCACCAGGGGCATGGTGAAGACGCTGGGGTTGACGACGCCTCGCCAGATGGGATCCAGCACCACGCCCATCATCGCCATGCCCCCGAGCTTTCCCATGTCGATGCCCACCCGCGTCAGGTACCAGAGCCCCGGCCACGCCAGGAGGAGGCCCGCGACGATGGCCAGAAGGGTCTGCATGGCGCACTCGCCGAGAATGACCAGAAGCACCTGACCCGGGGCATAGCCTATGGCCTTGAGGACCCCGAACTCCCGGATGCGCTCGAAGACCGCCATGAGCATCGCGTTCAGGATGAGGATGCCGATGGCGACGTACACGATGAGGAAGACCACCACCATGATGCTCCGCGCCGAGTCCAGCAGCGAAGCCAGGGTGGGCGCGAGCTCCCGCCACGTCTGCACGCGCTCGTTCGGTGCCAGCTCGCGCACCGACGCCGCGAAGGCGTCCACGTCCATGTCCGGGGGGCGGCGCAGGATGATCTCGTGGGCGCCCTCGGGAAAGGCGAAGAACCTGCGGAACGCCGCGTCGGTCATGAACACCCCCACCCTGTCCACAGCTTCGCTCACACCCTGGAGGACGCCCCGTACCGTGTAGATGTCGTTGGCGGTGCTGCCGTCCGCCGCCTGGCTCAGCAGGATCAGCTCGTCCCCCGGCTTCACCACCAGCGTCCGGGCCAGCTGGGATCCGACGACGACCTCGTGCGGCGCGCCCGGATCGAGCCAGCGCCCCTGCTTCACCCGCTCGTAGATGCGGCTCACCCGCCGGTCCCGTACCACGTCGATGCCCTGGATCTGCACCCCCGCCGACGCGTCCGCGCCGGCGCCCAAGCCGAAGCCCAGCAGCCGGGCCGACGCCGCGTATCCCTTCGCGTCGAAGCGCGCCAGGAGCTCGGACGCGTCGGCGATGCTCGAGTACAGCGAGGGGTCGTCCTGGTACCGGGGATCGTGGACCTGCACGTCCCCGAGCTCGAGATCCAGGAGGTTGCGCTCCATGGCCACGAGGTAGCCCTGGACGAGGCTGGAGTACAGGACCATGACCGTGAACGCCAGCGTGGTGGCCGCCACCGTCACCAGCGAGCGGCGGCGGTTGCGCCACACGTTGCGCCAGGCCATGCGCAGGATGCTCATCGAAGCTCCGCGACGACTCCGAAAGCCCGGAAGGCGCGCCCGAGGCGTTCGGGCACGAGTCTTTCACGATAACGGAAGGAGAAGGGAGAGGCAGGCCCCGGCCGGTACCGCCCCGGGCTGCCCCCCCGGATCCTACGTGGGGAGCTACGGCGCTCCGCGAACTCCGGCAAGGTTCAGGCATATGAGGAGCGGTGGGAACCACTCCTCGGGAGGACACCATGAACGACTCGCCCCCGAATCCTGACGAGTCGCCGCATCAGCCCCTGTTCACGTCGCAGAGGCGACAGCGTAGGCTGCTGAGAAACCGGCGCATGAAGAGGGCTGGACTCGTTGCCCTGGCGGTGGTCGTCGTGGGGGTGGGCGGGTGGCTGTGGCACCGCTCGCGCACCCACCCGGCCCCGTCCCAGCCGGAGGTGGCCGCCGACACCACCGCGCCTTCGGCAAGCTCCACGCCGACGACGGCGGCACCCCTCGACCTGCCGGCTCTGGATGCCAGCGACGCGTTCGTGCGCAAGCTCGTGTCCGGGCTCTCTTCCCGGCCGGAGCTCGCCTCGTGGCTGGTCAGCGACAAGCTGGTGCACCGCTTCGTGGTCTCGGTGGTGGACGTGGCCGACGGCAAGAGCCCGGAGGATCAGCTGGGGTTCCTCACTCCGCGACAGCCGTTCCGGGCCCGGACGACCGCCGACGGTCTGGTGGTGGACCCCGCGACCTATCACCGGTACGACGCTCTCACGGCGACGTTCGTGTCGCTGGACGACGCGGGCGTGGCGCGTCTCTACAAGGAGCTGAGCCCCCTCATGGAGGAGGCGTACCAGGATCTCGGGCTGCACGGCGGCACGTTCGAGTCGGCGCTGGCGCGCGCCTTCGGGCGGCTGCTGGCGGTCTCCTTTCCGAACGAGCCGCCCGCCCTCGTCCATACCAGCGTGCCGTACTCCTACGAGTCACCGGCCCTCGAGGGTCTGAGCCCGGCTGCGAAGCACCTGCTCCGCTTCGGCCCCACCAACGGCAGGAAGATCCAGGTGAAGCTGCGGGAGCTCGCGAACGCCATGGGGATCGTGCCCCAGCCTCCCGCGGGAGGCTAGCCCGACAGCCGCCTCCGTCCCGACGGAGACGACATCGCCGGAGCTCAGCCGGACCGACACGTCCGGCTGCGGCGCTGCCGCCAGGCAAATGCCGCTGCGGTCGTCCCTGCCCGGAGGGTGCGTTCCAACACCGGACACCTTCGTCCCGTCGAACCCGTAGTAGGCACGGGGTCGGCCACCGGCTCCGGACACGGACGCGCAAAGGGGAGGACGCATGCTGGGCAAGGTCATGAGGTACGGGATGGCGACGGCGGCGCTGGCCGCGCTGTGCGGGACGGCGGTGTCGGCACAGCAGGAGAATCCCTTCCGGTGGTCCGGGACGCTCGGCCAGGGCCAGACCCTGGAGGTCCGCGGCATCTCGGGCGATATCCACGCGGAGCTGGCCTCGGGCAACACGGCGGAGGTGGTGGCGGAGAAGCACGGGCGGTCCAGAGACTTCGACCGGGTCGAGGTGCGGATGGTGAAGGAGAACAACGGGGTGACGATCTGCGCGGTCTACCGGCCGGACGAGAACCCCGAGGGATGCGACATGCGAGGCAGCCACGGCCATGACGACAACATCCGGGTGAGCGTGGACTACACGGTGAAGCTCCCGGCGGGCGTGGACTTCGTCGGCAAGACGGTGTCCGGCGACGTGGACGCCCGGGACGTGCGCTCCGACGTGAGTGGGTCCACGGTGTCGGGAGACGTGACGATCTCCACCACCGGCAAGGCCTGGGGCTCGACGGTGAGCGGCGATCTCGACGTGGAGATGGGGAGCCTGGACTGGAAGGACCTGAGCTTCAAGACGGTGAGCGGCGACATCACGCTCAGGCTCCCCAGCACGTTCGCGGCGGCGGTGGACTTCGAGTCCGTCTCGGGTGACTTCGACTCGGACTTCGACGTCACGCTCACGCGCCGCGACCACCGTTGGGTGGGCTCGCACATCCGCGGTACCATCGGCGGCGGAGGCGGGCGGACCCTCGAGGTGAAGACCGTGAGCGGGGACGTGCGCATCGTGAAGATGTGAAGGCGGGGCCGATCCGGGGCCGACGCGCGATGGGGCCGGGCCGAAGTGGCCCGGCGCCCTCCCCGGGGCGGGCGGCGGGCGCTACCATGAGCGCCGAAGTCCGTCGATCCGCCCTTCTCACCTGGTTCCGCCATGCCCGATCCAGCCCTGTCTCGACCCGAATCCTGGGCCCCGTACCTGACGTGGGCGAAGCACCATCCGCACGCGCGCTACGACCTGTGCGGGAGCAACCTGCTCCACTGCTCCGTGGACGACCTCCCCGGGGCGCGTGAGTCCCTGGAGCTCTTCGCCCGGAACGACGACGGTTATCCGCCGCTCGTCGAGGCCATAGCCGAGCGCTACGGCGTCGCCCCGGATCGGGTGACCACGGCGTCGGGGGCGGCGGGCGCCACCTTCCTGGCCCTGGGCGCTCTGGTGCGTCCCGGCGACACCATCCTGGCGGAGTGGCCGGGGTACGACCCCCAGACGGGTGCGGCGCGCTTTCTGGGCGCGAACGTCAGGATGTTCGACCGGGCCTGGAGCGACGGCTTCCAGGTGGATCCCGACCGGGTCGCCCGGGAGCTGACCTCGACGACGCGGGTCATCATGCTCACCAACCTCCACAACCCGTCGGGGGTGTATGCCGACGCCTCGACGCTCCTCGCCATCGGCGAGATGGCGGAGGCCGTGGGCGCCAAGGTCCTCGTGGACGAGGTCTACCTCGAGGCCGGCCTCGACCTGGACACGACGCCGGCGGCGACACGAGGCGACGTGTTCGTGAGCGTGAGCAGCCTCACCAAGTCCTTCGGGCTGGCGGGGCTGCGCCTGGGATGGATGCTGGCGGACCCCGACACGGTCGAGGCCGTCCGCCGGACGCGGGACGTGGTGGACGGGACGGGCGCCGTGCCCTCCGAGCGTCTCGGCACGCTGGCCTTCGAGCACATCGACCGCCTGCTGGAGCGGGCCCACGCCATCCTCGAGCCCCATTGGCACATGCTCGAGCGCTTCGTGGAGAGCCGCTCCGAGCTGGAGTGGGTGGCCCCGGTGGAGGGGAGCTGCGTGGCCTTCCCGCGCCTCGTGGGCACAGCCGACGCGGGGCCCTTCGTGGACATGGCCCGCGACGAGTTCGGCGTGGGGCTCGTGCCCGGAAGCTTCTTCGGAGCGCCCGCCCACTTCCGCATCGCCATCGGCGGGAAGCGCCAGACCCTGGAGGACGGCATCGAGGCCCTGGGCAAGGCGCTGGACAAGGGGATGGTCTGATTCCCCCAGGGCTCAGCCTCCCCGCTTCCACTCCAGCGCGGACATCCTGCTCGTGCCGGGGTAGGGCACGTTCCGGCCCTTGATGATGTCCCAGAGGATGTGGTTGAACAGGCTGTCGTTCGACATGTCCTCGAAGCGCAGGTCCAGCTTCCGGGACGCCTGGGCGTCGGGGCCCGTGGAAGGGTTCTTCTGGTCCAGAGGCGTGCTCGGCGTCAGCGCGGTGTAGGGCGCCAGGTCCGGCTTGTCCCGCCAGATCCCCCTCAGGGGCCGACCGTAGAAGTCGAACTGGGAGAGCGAGCCCAGGTCGAGGATCTCGGCCATGGTGGCGATGACGTCAGTGGTGTTCGTCCACCGGTGGTTCACGCCGGGCCGCGCCCACGGGGAGATCACCAGGAAGGGTGAGCGGTGCGAGTCCACGTGGTCGGGGCCGTTCTGGGCGTCGTCCTCCACCACGAAGAGCACCGTGCTCCCCCAGAACTCGGTCTTCGACAGCGCCGCCACGATGCGACCGAGAGCGAGGTCGTTGTCGGCGAAGTAGGCCTGGGGAGTAGGCGCGCCCGCCCGGCCCCCGGCCGTGTGGTCGTTGGGCAGACGGAGGATCTGCAGCGCCGGCATGGCTCCGGCCCGCACGTAGCCCCGGAGCGCGCGGATCCATACGTCGGCCCGCTTCTGGTCGGGGATGCTCAGATCGAAGCCCGGGTACGCGCTGTCGGTGTGGGCGCGCAGGAACGGCTTGTCCCCCCGGTAGCCCGCCGGCACGTGCTCGCCAGGCTTCACGTAGTCGGGCACGACGAACTCGCCGAAGTTCCGGAACGTGATGCCCGCCCTCTGCGCCAGGTTCCAGAGGTAGCCGTTCGCGGGCTCGGTGGCGTCGTCGTCCCCGTGCTCCCAGGGGATCACGCCGCGGTTGGTGCCCTCGTAGTCGTAGGTGCGGCCACGGTCCGAGTAGTTCTCCTGGAGGGTCTTCTCCAGGTAGTCGGTGGCGTAGGCGGCGGTGGACCAGTTGTGCCCGTCCGCGCTCACCTCCGCGTTCACGAAGAACCGGTCGTAGAGCCCGAAGCGCTCGGCCAGGGCGTGGTGGTTGGGGCCCACCGGGCGGGGAAAGAAGACCAGCGCGGTGTCGCCGTCCCCTTCGGGCACGTCCCCGAACACCTGGTCGTAGGTGCGGTTCTCCTTGATGATGTAGATGACGTGCTTGAGTGCCGCGGGATACGCACGGGGGCGCCGTGTATGATCGGTCCACAGGTTGGCGCGCGCGACCCGGGCGGACAGCGGGGCCAGCTGCGCGTCGGTGGCATCGGCCAGCGCTACGGTGCTCAGCGTTCCGGTGAGCTGGCCCAGCGTGTAGTTCGTCTGACGCGCGGGGCCGGATTGGTTCGGCTGCGGAAGCCCCGGGTTCGGGGCGGTGCCCGCCCCTTTGGCGTTGGCCACCAGGATCGTGTCGCCGCTCACCGCCAGCGCCGCGGGATACCACTGCACGGGGATGCGCCCCACGAGCTGGTCGGCGTGGCCCATGGGCGCGGCCGAGGCGACGGCCGCGGGAGGCCCGGCGGACGCGCCCGTGCCCTCGGAAAGCACAGGGGCGCCGGCGGTGACCGGCGCCAGGTCGAACACGGCCACCGCGTTGTTGTCCGCTTCCGCGACGAAGAGACGGCCGCCGTCGGACGACAGGGCCAGCGCGTCGGGCGTGCTCCCTTCGTGGGGCCCGGCAGGCGGGTCGTCGTGGAGAAGCGCGACCCGGTGCAGGGTCTTCGTGTCCAGGACCGTCACCCGGTCGGTGCTCCCCGAGGCGACGAAGAGACGGGAGCCGTCGGCGTTGAGGAGAAGAGCCGAGGGGTGCCTGCCCGCCGGGACCCGTCTGTCCAGCGTCGCGGTGCCGTCGTCCGCGAAGCGGAAGACCGACACCGTGTGGCCGCCCCACGCCGACACGTACACGGTGCCGTGGGGTCCCACCACCACGCCGTACGGATAGCGCTCGGTGGCGTAGCGGGCGAGGACGCGTCCGGAGGCGACGTCCACGACGGCCAGGGAGTCGGCGAGGTTCTCCGCCACGTACAGGAACCTGCCGTCGGGAGAGACGGCGAGCTGAGCCGGGTAACGCGTACCCGAGCGGCGGGGGCGCTTCACCGCCAGCACCAGCGAGTCCCTGAGCGTCGCCCGGCCGCCGGCCCAGTCGTACCGGTAGACGACGTCCTGATTGCCCCCGGATGCGTACAGCGTACGCCCGTCCGGCGCGAAGGCGAGACCCAGGAACGCCGCGGCCTGCGGCAGCGTCTGGGTGACCCGGCCGCTGAAGCGATCCACGACCTGGATGCCCTGCTCCCCCCATCCGTTCAGCAGGAGCACCACCTGGCGGCCGTCGGGGGACAGCGCCAAACCCAGGGGAAAGGACCCCACCTTCACCGAGGTCCCGGCGGGATCCAGCGACTTGCCGGTGGGGAGCCGCCCGATGACCGGAAGGAAGGGCTCCTTGCCCGGGCCGGGGGTGGACGGGGTGGGGCCTGCGCACGCCGCGAGGCCGAGGACGGAAACGAAGACGAGGGACGCGCAACGCATGGGGATGCCCGGGAACACGAGGAGACGACGGGGTCCGAAACGGGACCCGGGTCAGGAAGGTCGGCTGCGGGACGGCTTACGGCAATTCCTCCCCCCCACTCCCCGTTACTTCTCTTCGCCCAGCCTCTCGTCCAGCAGCTCGCGGATGCTCCTCAGCTCCTCATCGGAGAGACTCCGGTCCGAGACGAGATGGGTCACGAGGAGCTTCGCGGAGCCGTCGAACAGCTTCCGGCGCACCCGCGCCAGCGCGCTCACCCGCGCCTCACCCCGATCCACGAGGGTGTGATAGCGGAACGCCCGCCCCTCTTCGACGTGGGCCACGTGGCCCTTGTCCTCGAGGGTGCGCAGCACGGTGAGCACCGTCGTGTACGCCAATGGGTCCGCCAGGCGATGCCTCACGCCGGCCACCGTGGACGGGCCATCCTCCCACAGGACGGTCATGATGTCGAGCTCTCGATCCGTAAAGACCACGTTCGCCACGTGCTGCCTCCGCTCACGAACAGGATGGTTGCGGGTCGGCCCGGGCAGTCGCCGAACGGCTTCGCTGCATTCCTGCTACCCCGTGATGCTGTACTCGTACCGGCCTCGGACCGGGTCTCCTTCGGCGTAGCGAGACAGGCGGAAGAGACGGGCGTCGAAGGTCGGCGTCTCCCCGGTCACCATATCCGCCATCAGGCGTCCCACCGCCGGGCTCAGCTTGAAGCCGTGGCCGCTGAAGCCCGTGCAGATGAAGTGCCCGCTTCCCTCCGGCACCTCGTCGATGACGGGGTGCCAGTCGGGGGTGATGGCGTAGAGGCCGGCGTATCCCCGCCGGCGCTGGGCGGCTTCCATCGCCGGGCATCGGCGCATCCAGCGCTCGCCCACGAGCAGGTCGAAGGCGTCGTCCGTGTACTCGGGATACCGGTCCGGGTCCACCACATCCTCCGCCTCCGACGGGTCGATGAGGCCCACGAGCATGAGGTCGCCG
>Ga0316583_10000287_pt1 | contig 14123 bp, 11 predicted proteins | sample J_170502JBrBrA_D_FD_204513 | JGI IMG/M metagenome (GOLD analysis project Ga0316583, IMG submission 204513) | Rhizosphere microbial communities from salt marsh grasses in Alabama, United States - J_170502JBrBrA | ecosystem: Host-associated > Plants > Roots > Rhizosphere | place: USA: Alabama... | reverse complement strand
GCAATTTCAGGATAAACGATTCTGCCAGTCCTCTAAAGCATCCGCCAACGACTGCTCGATGGCGATCTCCGGCTGCCAACCGGTATCGGCCGTAATACGCTCGTGACTGCCATAAACGATGGGATTGTCGGACGGGCGCATACGCGCCTTGTCATGGACTATTTCGGCCTCGATACCGGAGAGTTCTACCAGCGTATCCAGTAGATAATAAATTGGGACCGGCTGGCCGGAACAGATCAAGTAGGCCTGACCTGGATGACCGCTTTCGGCCAGGTCTGAATAGGCTTTGGCGACATCGCGCACGTCGGTGAAGTCGCGTCGTGCACCCAGATTGCCGACCGAAATACGCGCATCTTGAAGACTCAGCTTAATCGCCGCTACCTGGCTGGCGAAATCGGGAACAACAAAACCTTTAGCTTGTCTGGGACCAATATGATTGAACGGCCGTGCTTCCATAACAGGGAGCTTATAGCGCTCCCAATAAGCTTTTACCAATTGACCTGCTGAAACTTTGCTGATTCCGTAGGGATGGGTGGGCCGTTCCTCGGTTTCTTCGGTCAAGGGCAGCATATCAGGCGTAATCTTACTGTAAACGTCGGCGCTGGTGACAACCACGATTCGTGGACGGCCGTAAGCTTCAGCGGCTTGTAAAAGGTTTGCTGTACCGCCACTGTTGATGGCCAGGGTGAGAGCCGGTTTTTGCCAGGAGATTGAAGGAGAAGCCTGTCCGGCAAGGTGATAAATAACATCAGGTCTGGCTTCGCCGATCGCCTCTTTTAGGGTCTCGACCTGGAGTAAATTGCCAGGAAGCTCTGTAAGGCGCGGGTGCTGCGGAAGCTGCTGGTGACTGCTCTCCCCGTGCACCAGGGCAAATACAATATGCTCATTGTCGAGAAGATAGTCAACAAGATGGGAACCGGCAAAACCAGTACCCCCAGTGATAAATACGCGCATTGCTTCTCCAATATATCTTTGGTTAGTTCTTGTGATTATAGTCTGGAGTTTTGTGCTAGGCACTTTTATAGGTTTAAAGACCTTGTGAGGTGAGACAGTTCGCCAGTTATTAGGACGGCCGTATAATCGATTGAATAAATAATTGGTTGATTACAAGAGGTACTTAGCGCCACCTTTCAACGAATGGATTATTTGCAAAATACGAAAACTGGAAATGGCGGCTATCGAGATAAGGGAGAAAAAGTATGGTCCCGGCTTCTGGGAAGCAGCGCGCGCTACACAAGGGTGCTGGCTCGACTGCTGTTATTTATGATCCTGCTCCGCCTGCTTTTACCCGCGCCAATTCTGGTCACAATCGGCCCGCAGCAAACCGTTTATAGCGACTACCCTATCACCGGCGTGCATACACGACTGACCGATGAGGTGGAAGAATGGAAGATTAAACGCACCCTGGAACTCGTGCGCGAGATGGGCTCACCATGGATTGTAGAGTTTTTCCCTTGGGCTTATTACCAGGGTTCGGACGGGGATATAGCCTGGCAGCATCCCGATCAGGTGGTTAATCATGCCCATGCTCAAGGTCTGACGATCATTGCCCGGCTGGGGCTGACCCCCGATTGGGCGCGTCCGCCAGATACACCACTAACCTATTTGGATGAGGATGCTTACGAAGATTTTGCGGCGTTCGCCGCGGCGTTCGCCGCGCGTTACGAGGGTAAAGTTGATTACCTGGTTATCGGAAATGAGCCTAACTTGAGCTACGAGTGGGGTTACAGGCCAACCACGGCTGAGGATTACGTGAATCTGCTTAAAGTTGTTTATCCGGCAGTAAAAGAAGCCAATCCCGAGATGCAGATCTTGGCCGGCGCCCTGGCGCCCACTTTGGAACCGGATGGATCTCCCTGGGGATTGAATGACTTGCAGTATCTAACCGAAATGTATGAAGCAGGTGCAGCCCCTTTTTTTGATGGTTTGGCCGTGCATGCCTATGGTCTGACCTTTCCTGCTGAGGCGGATCCCGACCCCAACATTCTAAACTTCCGGCGTATCGAATTGGTGCGCGATGTGATGGTGGTGGCTGGCGATGGTGATAAGTCGATCTTTGTAACGGAAACAGGCTGGAATGATCACCCCCGTTGGACCATGGCTGTCCGTCCTGGACAGCGTATCCAATATACCCTGGATGCGCTGCGCTATGCGGAAGAAAACTGGCCTTTTGTAGAAATGATGGCGCTGTGGGCATTCCGCTATCCGGCGTCTACGAAAAGTTATATGGATTATTTCACATTAGTCACACCGGAGTTTGTGACCAAGCCGATTTATGATGCAATTAAGGAATACACGGGTAATGGTGGCTGAAAACCGTAAGACCAATTTCCATAGCTCACTCTTCTCGGCAGGGACGCGAATATCCCTGTTGATTTTTATCATTCTAGCTTTACTCTTTTTAACAGGTTGCGGGCGGAAGGATGACACATGGCAGCGCATTCAGAAGGAAGGCGTTCTCCGCGTCGGATTAGACCCCACCTTCCCACCTTTTGAGGTTACGGCCGATTCTGACGTGATTGGTTTGGATGCCGACCTGGCTCGCGCACTGGCCGATGAAATGGGTTTGCAAGCTGAATTTGTCTATTTTGGTTACGATGGATTGTATGACGCCCTGGCAACGGAGCAGGTAGATTTTCTCATTTCCGCCCTGGTGATAGTGCCTGGTCGTATGCGTGATTTTGCTTACAGCGAACCTTATTTTAACGCCGGTGAAATTCTAGTTATCCCCAGTGGATCAACTATTGATGAAATGGCCGGACTGAGTGGGAAAAGACTGGCCGTCGAACTAGGTGCGCAGGGGCATGTAGAAGCAACTCAATGGGCGAAGCGGCTGCCGGACCTGCAAGTCTTGCCTTATCCGAGTGCCGATGAGGCGCTGGATGCGGTCGCTGCAGGAGAAGCGGATGCTGCTCTGGTCGATGGTGTGAGCGGCCGTTTGTATTTAAAGGAGAGGAGCAATCTGGATCTCGAACGTGTAAGTCAGACTGTAACCGTGGAACCCTATGCTATGGTTGTACGTATAGAAGATGAAACTTTGTTGGCCAAATTAGATGAAGCGTTATCGTCCCTGACGGCCACCGGCGAGCTGGATATCCTGATTGAGCGGTGGCTTGGACCGTGAAAGAAGCCTTTGATTGATAGGCTTTAAGATCTCTCTTAAATTTCAGATTTGTGTATAGGAATAAGCTTCAAATTTTCGGCCGTTCGTCTTATAATAATGATGTGTTTACCGTTAAATAAGGCCTGACCCAATTAACAATGAATAACCAATCTCGTAGGCTAACAGTTACCACAATTTTACTGATCTTCGCTCTCTTACTGGTCACCCAGGTAGCATCTGCACAATCAAAGACGTTCAACTGGGAAGACTGGAGTGCGGATATCACTCTCCTGGAAAATGGGGATTTGGAAGTCGTAGAAACCCAGACCTTGAACTTTCAAGGCGCGCCTTTTACATATGGTTACCGGGTAATTCCCATGGATCAGGGGGCTACAGGTGGGTCCAGTGACAATATCACAATTACCTCCTTCAGTGGAGACGGCCAGGAATTTGTGCAGAGCACGAGCCAGCAGCCGGGAACATACAGTGTGTCCCGTTCCGGTGATGAAATTACTATCAATTGGTACTTTGAACCAGCCCTGGGAGAGCGTACGTATACTATTCGTTATCTCGTAGAGGGCGGCGTGCGCGTAGGTACGGCCGAAGAAGGAGACGGCGACCAGGTCATCTGGACCGTGATACCGGAGGATCATCCCAGCGGCATCATAAACAGTCGCAGCGCGGTGATTCGTCTGCCGGAAGGGGTTTATCCACAAAAGTATACCGGTACAAATGATTATCTCGTCGCCGCATACAACTCCGCTTCTCAAGATCCGAGCGTGACTATCAACGTAAGTGAAGACGGCCGAGTTATTACTTATGCGTCCGACTCTCCACTGCTGCCCGGTCAATCCTTCGGCGTGCGGGCGCAGTTCCCTCATGGCATCATGGATATCCCCGTGCCGCAGTGGCAGCAAGCGATGCAGCGTGGTGATGCGATGAGCCTGGGACTGTTAGTTTTGGCCTTACTCCTTCTCATTGGTGGGCCGCTGCTGGTTTTACTGCTCTGGTACCTGCGCGGTCGCGATCCGCAATTGACAGTTGTCATTCCCGAGTATGTCAGCGAACCCCCAGATGATCTACCACCGGCCGTTGTGGGTACACTGGTTGATGAGAAGGTCGACATGAGGGACATCATTTCTACACTGCTCGACCTGGCACATCGCGGCTACGTACAGATGGCCGAAAAGAAGAAGGATTATCTGTTCGTGCGCACAGACAAATCGGCAAATGACTTGCGTGGTTACGAACAACGTTTTTTGAAAGATGTTTTTGAAGGCAAAGAAGAACGAACGCTGAACAGCATGCGCTATGAGTTCGCCGGTAATCTCCCCGGATTACGCGGGGATATTTACCAGGAGCTCGTCAACGAAAAACTGTTGGAGCGCTCTCCAAGTTCAGTTCGAAAAAGTTATGGCTGTCTGGCAGGTTTCGTTTTCCTAGCGGCGCTGGCCCTTTTTGTTACCTTCTCGGCTATCTTCGGCGATTTGGTCTCAACAGCCATTTGTCCGGCGCTCGCTCTGGGTGTGACTGGTCTGGCGCTGGTAATCGCGTCGCGGTACATGCCGCAGAAGACTGCTAAGGGGGCTGAGGCGGCTGCAAAATGGGGCGCTTTTAAAAATTATCTGCAGAAAATTGAAAAATATGAAGATCTTGAAGAAAGCAACGCGATCTTCGAAGAGTACCTGGCTTATGCTACTGCGTTTGGCCTGGAGCAGTCGTGGATTTACAAATTCTCCCAGGTGGAATCAACGCCAATGCCTGGCTGGTACTTCCCCTATCCGGTTTACACGGGACATGTTGGTGGAGGCATACCTACATCGGCCGGTAGCGGTGGATCGACGAGCATACCACGGCCGAGTTTAGAAGGAATGTCTGGAGGCTTAACCGCCGGATTGGCAGGGATGTCGGTAGGTTTGACAACTATGCTAAACTCTACTTCAACGATTATGAAGAGTACACCACCTCCCAAATCAGGTAGTGGCGGTGGGTTTAGTGGTGGATTTAGCGGCGGTTTCTCTGGTGGCGGTGGTTTCTCCGGCGGCGGGGGAAGTGCAGGATTTGGATAACAAGAAACACCAAACACTAAATAATAAGACTAAAACGAATAGTTTGAGCAAGATGAATGATGCGTAATGTATCGAGCGTTTTGCTGAATTGCTGATTAGCTGACTGCTGACAGCACCAACAGGAAGGTAATAGATGGGGCGCACATTGGGCATAATTTTACTTATTGGCGGCACGTTGGTGGCTCTTGTTTTAGGAGTTTTAATGCTGACTTACAGCCGTGAGGGAAATCTATCAGGTGGAGCAGCCATATTAGGCTTTACCCTTGGATTTCTGGTCCTGGTTCTACCGCAGTGGGGTGTAGGTGCCTACTTGCTTTGGAAAGGAACTCAAGAAGCGAAAACCGAAGCAATAGCCCAGAAACAGCGTGAATTATTGGACATTATCAAAGCTCATGGACAGATTGATATTGGTGATGTATCTATCCAAATGCAACAGAGCAAAGATGAGGTACAAGACATGTTGCATCAGCTGGTAGGTATGGGCTTGTATTCTGGGTATATTAACTGGGATGAAGGGATTCTTTATTCAAAAGAAGCGAGCCAGATCCGTGAACTCAAGAGATGTTACCATTGTGGAGGCGAGGTTGAGTTTGCAGGTAAGGGCGTTCTGAGGTGTCCATACTGCGGAACGGAATATTTTTTGGATTAAATAATAGTTAGATGCATGATGCGTTTTGCAAGAAGCATTGAGGCAAAGTTTCCAGTTAGCGGGCTGCTAATGGACTGACGGCCAAAAGCTGGAAACCAAACACAAGGAGTAAGATGATTATGGATGATGACTTGAAAAATGATGTTGGCGATCTGTATTCGCAGATCGCGGGTGAGGAATCGACAGCATTGGGTGATTTGTTGGCTAAGATTCCCGGCTTGAGCGGCTATATGGAACGTGGCCGGCGCCGCGAGGCGGATAGTATTTTACGTGATACCATCGTTGGGCGTCTGGAGCAAGTTCGGCTGCAGCTTAGTGATGTGCATCACGCGTTAAGCCGCGATATCGTTCTGGCTATGGATTATGCCGAGGAACTGGGTCGTGCGGAAACCCGGCTGATGAGTTTGATGGGTAAGATTAAAGACGCGCCGGTCGGTTATGCAGGTTACTTCGATGCGATTAAGGTCAAGGAAGAAGATCTGGCGCGAATTTACGCCTTTGATAATGAAATGTTGGTCCATGTGGATCAGATTATGGCTGATGTGGATACCCTGCAATCGGCCGTCAACCGCGGCGCACAAATAGAAGCGGCCATCGCACAACTAAACAAAGATGTTGCCTTGGCTAATGATACCTTCACAGGGCGCACGGAAGTGATGCGTGGGATTGGGTAATGGATTAATCTCGACGACTTTAGGTAGGGTGTTCGATACCGGCCTAAACGCTCAAGAGACATGATAGGAGAATGAATTATGCCCCAAGTATTTGATCGAGTTGCTATTGATTCCTGGCTTAAGGATGAGATTGTCCAGAAGTTCCCGCGAGGTGGGCTGGGTGATATCAAATTAGGCTCGCAGTTGATTGTCAATCCTTATGAGACGGCCGTGTTCGTGCGCGGCGGTGAGCCGATGGGAACTTTTGAACCCGGTCGACACACGCTGACTACGGAAAATATCCCCATGCTGACCAACCTGTTGGAATGGGGGCTTTTTGGCGGCGAGAATGTATTTACGGCCGACGTTTATTTCATTAAAACTACCGATTTGCCGATGCGTTGGGGAACGAAGGAGCCGGTTATTGTCGAGCATCCCGAGCGAAGTCCCGGCGCCAGCGCTATGCGTGGCAATGGTACTTATATCGTGCGTGTTAAGGACCCCTGGCGTTTCCTTAATGCTATGAATGCTTTCCGTGACAGTGTCAATCTTACCCAGTTGAAGACACGTCTCGATCCTATGGTCGGCGTGATGATGCAGGACAAATTGAGCGAACTGGCACAGGCAAAGAACCTGGGACCCGCTGATTTGCAATCATTCAGCAAAGAGTTGAACGACCTGCTGCAAGGACTGCTGCAAGAGGACTTTGATGCCCTTGGTCTTCAACTTGAAGACTTTAATATTGTCATGGGTTTGCATCCCGATTCGCTGGCTATCGTCACAAATATGGGCTACGGCACAAGTTATGTACAGAAACAACAGGCGGACGCCCTGTTGGCCGCGGCCGAAAATCCAGGCGGAAGTGGACTTGCCGAGATTGGTATCGGGGCTATGGGAATTGGCGCATTGCAGAGCATGCAGCCCGCACCCCAACAGCAGCAGCATACAACGCCTGGCGCACCGGCGCCGGAAGTTCCCGGCAGCGCATCGGGTATGCCCGATGTAATGACACCGGAACAGGCCGCAGAAATCCTAAAGGTTTCGAAAGAAGATGTAATGGCGGCGATAGAAGCGGGTGACCTGAATGCGCGCAAGATTGGCAATGCTTACCGCATCAGCAAAGCAAATTTAGAAAAGTTCCTCGAAGGGTAAAACTCAGAGTAGAGCTGCATAGAGAAATAATTGTGTTTTCTGTAATTGGCTTTGCCAGGTCACTTAAAAAGAGAAAATAGCCGGTGCAAGTTGATGGGTAACCGTCGACAGTAACGAGACTTAATTAAAAAGCCGCGGTTTTCCGCGGCTTTTTTCTTCTTCGTTTGGGAGCGACTCAAGGTTTTGTCGAGCGGCTCGGGAACAAGTTTACAAAATTGGATCCAGATTGGAGCTCTCTATCCAGCCGCTTTGTTCTTTATGCTGCACCAAGAACCAAGAGGTTCCATCCGCATATTTCTTGCATTCATGCAGCGTGACCAAGGTCTTCGGCCCCAACAATCCTACCCATTTAGAATCCGCGTACGGTTCCAGCTTTAAATTGATACCGAAGGTTGTTAACACCTTTGCCGTGTCGCTTCCGGTTAGAATTATTGTTTCACCTTCGTCGCTTGATTCTGATTTTGAACCCAGTACGACGTTTTTAACTTCTTCCTCTAAGGTTTTAGGCGTGGTTTCATCATCAGGCGAGGCGTCACTGCTTAACGCAAAAATGCTTAAAGCACTAAGGCCTAGCTCCTTAGCGCCGAAGGAGCCCAGGTCTGAACTATCATGCACACCAATTCCCGTAGTGGGATTCTCAGTTTCTACAACAGCTTCATCTGTCGCAGATCGCGATTTTACCGGCCAGGAAGCTGGAACGGTCATGGGTTGGGCATATGCCGCGTCCAGGTTTTCTGAATTTCTGCCGGGGAGGAGAAGGTACTCACCCTTGTAGATGCGTGGGCCGGTCCACCGGCATTCCCGACATTGATAGCGCGCAACACGGATGCCGGCGAAGGTTAGCAGACGATCTCTTCGTCTGCGGCTGATGCGCATCAGCCCAAGATTTTGACAAGATGGGCACCCAACTTGAGGTAGGAGGGAATCGTTATGCCTTATATGCCAGACAGCAGCGATGTACAACCCGATTGCCAGGACGCCAAAAACAGCTTGCAGGATGACGAGTGTCTGAATGCCTGATAGTGAGAGTATTCCAGCAGAAAAGAAGCGTGTGAATATGCCTATTACAACGGCCGTAACCAATGAAATGATCGCCAGAACAACCAGCAGAATAAATTGGTTATCCCTGAATTGGGGTTGTATTTCATCAACCTGGTCGTCCACACTGAATTGATTTGGATTTATTTGGAAGATGTCGGCCATGATTTACTATCCTTGAGTAAGCAGGTTCCTTAACAGCAATAACGGGGGATCCTTTCCTAAATCATCAAATTCCAACTCTTGGTTTTTCTATAGGGTTTAGTACGATGACCGCCAAAAAAGTTGGACACATTTTTACTATTATTCCATATTACTACTAACAGCTTACGAAAACGGTTAAGCTGGCTTTTTAAATCAATGCAATGATGCCTGAATCATACTGCACAATATATCCAGCGCTCCAGGCCTTTGGGAATCCGAATATTTGGGATATACCATGGCTTAAATTTTCCAACCATGGTGTCGATTTCGGTTTCAGAATGAAAAAGGATCATTGACTTAATCATGGATTAAGGTCAGAATAGAGGAGAGAGATTGTCTTTAGATACTTGTTCTGCTTCAGCAGAAGAGGTTCATCAGATCTCACTTACAAAACAACTCGTGTTGAGTTTAGTTTTGAGGGGTGAAGGCAGTGCACGGTAGCTGAGCGATCTGATGATTTAAAAAGTTAATTTTAAGAGGAGTTTCATCATGAGCTATGAATGGAGCACTGATATAGAGTCAGTGCCCGATCACGAAAAAGCGCAGATGAAGGAAGAGGATGCCAGGTTTCAGGCGGACCCAGCGGCAGGATGCAGAGGGATTTTTTATGCTGCCCTATTTTCCGGCATCGTCTTTGTTATCTCTATTGTCTTTCTTTTATACTGGTGGCTTGTTTAAGGCATCATTTTAGAAAAAGGCATCACTAGTTTTCGTTTCACTTACTAAAATTCGCGGGATAAGACCGCGCGGCTTTTTTTTCGCCTTAAAACCAAACGGCCCTGTTCCAATATGACCAGGGTCGTTTTTATATCCCAGGACAGTTGCGCATAATTCATAATATTGTAAACTTCTCTCGCCTCACTTCTTTGTGATCTTTCATGTCTGGCGAATATTCTCGAACCTATTATTACGTCTGTTATTGCACATGTTGTTCCAACAGCAAGAACAGGCTTACCGAAATTGATTGGCTTGATGCCTGATAAGGAAATCAATTGACGACGCAAAAGGACAAGCAAGAAGCTTTAACCGGTGAGCAGCCTTCCGAATCTCAGGGCGATCGGATTGATGTGGGTCGTATTGAGCACAGCGGGGTAGTGGCAATCGGCCGTGGCGCCCGCGCTACAATCAATAATTACACCGAAATCATCGTTCAATCCGACAGCATTGAGGATTTGCCTCCTGTCCCTGGGGAGCCGCCCTTTAAGGGCCTGGCCTATTTCACCGAGCAGGACGCGGACATATTTTTCGGCCGTGAAGAGCTGAGCGACCAGATAGCCGCGCGCCTGTTGAAAACGAGGTTCCTGGCCGTCATCGGCGCTTCCGGCAGCGGTAAATCCTCACTCCTGCGCGCGGGCGTCATTCCGCGAATGCGGCGTAAAAACTGGTCAATTAAGGTGATGACCCCGACATCACGGCCCTTAGAGCGCCTGGCGACGATCCTTACCGGTGATGATCCTTCTTTAACTGCGGCAGATGAAATGCGAGAAGCGCTTGTGCAAAATCCACGCGCGCTACTCCTGGCGGCCAATAAGTTAGCCGCCAGACAAGATAAGGGCTACCTTTTACTCGTCGTTGATCAATTTGAAGAATTGTTCACCCTTTGCCATGACGAGCATGAGCGGCAGCTCTTTATCGATAACCTGCTGACCGCGGTCGCCGGTGAGGGGGCGGTGACGATCCTGATCGGTCTGCGTGCCGATTTCTACGATCGCTGTGCGGATTACGAAGGATTGAGAGACCTGGTGTCCCGGCAGCAGGAGTTCATCGGTCCCATGCGCCAGGAAGATCTGGTCAGGGTAATTGCCGAACCGGCTAAACGCGGCGGCTGGCAGTTTGTGGATGGCTTGGTGGAACAGATCTTAGAAGATGTCGGGCGTGAACCCGGCCGGCTGCCGCTGCTCTCCCACGCTTTATTAGAGACCTGGAGACTGCGCCGAGGGACGGTCATGACTCTGGGCGGCTATCGCGCTGCTGGAGGGGTGGAAGGCGCTATTGCTAAGACGGCCGAAAATTTACTCAAAAACTTCGATACCGAGCAGATGACCATCGTCGAACATATTTTTCTCTCCCTGACCGAACTTGGCCAGCAGGCGGAAGATACGCGGCGTATTGCCTCCAAAGACGAGCTGGTCCGAGGCGAAAGAGCAGAGAACGTGGATGTGGTCTTGGAAGACCTTGTCCGCGCGCGGCTGGTGACGATTGATGGCGAACAGGTGGAAGTTGCGCACGAGGCTTTAATTCGCCGTTGGCCCCGATTAGAAGATTGGCTGGATGAAAATCGTGAACGGTTGCAGTTTGAACGGCAGCTGAGTCAAGATGTGCAGAAATGGGAAGCCTCTCAACGAGATCCGGGATACCTCTATCGCGGATCACGCCTGCAGCAAACATTAGGATGGCTGGACCAACTAGATGAACCATTGAGTGGTTCCGAACAAGAATTTATAGATGCCAGCCGCGCCGTCGAGGCTGAGGAAGAGCGCCGTGCCGAACAACTCCGGTCGGCGCAAAAAAGGCAGCGGATTCTGATCGGAGTAGCGGTTGTTTTGCTGATCGCGGTAGTTGCCGCGGGGTTCTTCGGACAGAATTTGACCGCTCTTTTCCGCGAGCCAGGGCAAATGGAAGGCGGTTTCAATATCGCTGTGGCGGTCATGGAGGAGGGAGAGGGTGTTCCTGAAGGATCAGGATCGGCCGTTAGCACACGTATCGGTGTTAGTCTCGAGGAAGCTTTGGCTAATTTTTCCGATGTCGAAGTCTGGTATGACAGCCCGGAGCTGCGCCGTTCCCAAAATGTGGTGATTGGTGAAGTTAATCCCGATAATGATCCGCAGCAAACTCCCCAGGCTAAGGCGGAATCACTCCAAGCGGATGCCTTGATCTATGGCTCTATTGTCCAAGATGGCAGTTCCAATGTCTTGCAGCTGCAAATGTACCTCAAACCCCAATTTGGGGCGGACGTTGGTAATATGGGAGGTTTATACCAGTTCACAGAGCCTATCCCCTTGTTTGATCCGCTTGACCCTGGCTTGGAAATTCAAAAGCCGGTACAGGCTCTAGCCCAGATGGCGTTAGGCCTGAGCTTCAGCCAGCTTGGGCAGGCAGATGAAGCGTTGGATCATTTTCAGCAGGCCGCGGATTTGATGCCCCATTCAGATATGGTTCACTATTTTGTCGGCCAGGAACTATTTCATCTGGCGAACCAGGACGGGGATACGGCCGCCGATCACCTTGATCAGGCGGAAGCAGCTTTTTTACGTGCTTTGGATGAGAATGAAAATGCGCGGGCAAGGATTGGATTGGGTTCCGTGCATTTGGAGCGTGCGCAGGCGCTCCTGGACGAGGCCCAGACTGAGGATTGTACATCTGCGGACGCGGCCGGCGTGCTTCAAGAAGTGCTGGCTGAGACAGATGCTGCGCAAGCGGAATTTCTTGAAGTTCCGCAGCGGTCGTTGGCAATTGACCTGGCCGAGTATGGCGGTCCGGTAAATGGAATAGTACATCTCGATCAGGGGATACTGCAGCGCATCCGCGCCAACAGTCATTTCTGCCTTGGTGATTCGCAAACAGCAATTTCCGATCTAAACAGCGGCCTGGCCGATTTGGACGTGGCCGAACCTGATTTTCAGCAGGTCAGCTACCACCGCTCGCTGGCCAGGTTGTATCAGGCGCGTGGTACACTCTACCATTGGCTGACCTTTTTGCTGGTGCAGGAACAGGATGATGGCAGTCGAGAAGCGCTGCAAAAGGGCATCCAGGCTCTTGGACAATGTTTGCAGCAGGGAGAGCTTGCCCCTGTAGATGAATTTTTACAAACAGTGATCATTCCGCTTTGTGAGGATGGTCTTGCTGAACTACAAGCGGCGGGGGGCGTCCAATAGAGAGACAAATTTTGTCTAAAAGGAGACAGTTGCGATGCGTAAAAATCCCCCGCACATAGTTGGTTTGTTTTCGTTGTTAATACTCTTGTTCCTGGCCGGTTGTGGTTCTAATACCGGGACGGTGGCGAATCAGTCTCCTACACAAACGCCGAATATTATTGTTGTCACGGCGACGGATGAACCACCCACTCAGACTCCGGTTATCATAGTTGTGACGGCGACGGATGAACCGGGGGCTCAAGACACCACTCCTGAAGCGCAGACGACGGAAGAACCTACTACAGCGCCACAAGCTGAGGCCACGGCGACTCAAGAGCAGCCCACAGAAACGGCCGTATCCCCTTCTCCGACGGTCTTGGTTCCCACGTGTCGGGTGGTATCAGGGGTCAGAATGCGCAGCGGTCCTGGCGAAATTTACAGCATCATTCGCAACTTGGCCGCCGATTTGGAATTGTCCCCTCAGGCTTTCCTTGCTAGTGGATTCCCGGGTGGCTCGTGGCTGCTGGTGTCAAGTGCTACTCAGCAGGGGTGGGTGAGCGCCAGAACGGATTTAGTGATCTGCAACGTGGACCCGGCTTCACTACCTGCGCCAAGCGTGATCCCGCCGACCCCGACGCCGATCCCCTCCCCGACGGCCGTTCCCCCAACACCTACACCGGTTGTCGTGGCCGATCTGCCTATCTCGATCGGCCAACCTTCAAATGCCAATAATCCTGACGCGGGGGATTTTCCACAGGGGCGTGTTGAGTGGCATTTGGAGACGAGCGACAACTTTCTCTTCCGCTTTTATGTTCGGGACATTGATAAAGGCGACTATGATGGCGCGGGGGTTGATACAGTGACCTTGACCGTCCAAGATCAATCAGGTCATGTGGTTGATGAACGGCGAGAGGGAACGGCCGGATACTGCATTTTCGGCGGCGGCGAACCCGTCTGTAACTCCTGGGTGATTGACAACGGCGTGTATAAGTGGAAATCAACAGGAGAAACGGTCGTTGACGGCACCTATAACCTGAGCGTCTCGGTACAACCAAAGGATGATGACAGGATTTGGAGTTGGTCCCTGGGTGATTTCTATGTCGAAGTGCCATAAATGATGGCAAGATTTTCCACTCAGTAAGAGCCGTTTGGGGGATTTCTTCAATCCGCCGTCCACAGAACGCGCACGGCCGAATACCATGTTATAATTAGCTCGTCGGCCGCTGTATTTATCCTGGCCAATCAAAGATGAGGATTGATAACATGAAGAAATTAGCGTTTCTTATTTTGGCGATTTTACTGCTATCTGCCTGTGGCCCGAAGGAAGAGGATCAGGTCCTTGGCACCTGGGAGCGGGTAGATGGAGAGATTTGGATCTCCGTAGCAGAGGTCGATCTGGCC
>Ga0316583_10000286_pt1 | contig 14130 bp, 13 predicted proteins | sample J_170502JBrBrA_D_FD_204513 | JGI IMG/M metagenome (GOLD analysis project Ga0316583, IMG submission 204513) | Rhizosphere microbial communities from salt marsh grasses in Alabama, United States - J_170502JBrBrA | ecosystem: Host-associated > Plants > Roots > Rhizosphere | place: USA: Alabama... | reverse complement strand
CCGAAAGGCTTCGACTACCGGGTGAGCCGCGACAGATTCGCCGGCTGGCTGAAGCGCGACGTGCGCCCAATCGACGGCAAGCGGTTTCCGCGGGTTGGCCGCGGCATTCTTTTCTTTCCCGCTGGCGCGAAAGGCCCCGCCTTCATCGCCACTGCCAACTACGCCGTACTCAAGGAATACAACAACTCAGATGCCTACGCGGTCGCCGTCGGCCATCTCGCCGATCTCCTGCGCGGCGGCCCGCCGATCCAAACCAAATGGCCGGCCGACGACCATCAGCTTTCGCGGCCCGCCCGCATTGCGCTGCAGAAGAAGCTCGCTGCGCTCGGCTATAAGGTGAACGACTTCGAAGGTCACATCGACTTCGACCTGCGCGACAACATCCGCGCCGAGCAGGTCAAATTCGGCATGCTGTCGGACGGCAACCCGACGCCCGCGCTGCTGGCGCGGCTGGGGATAAAGTCTCGTTAGCCTCCGCCGTCCGCTCCCGGCATGTTACGCGCCGTGTTCTCGGCTTCGAGCCGCACAACCTCGAGCAGGTAGCCGAGGGTATCGAGCCCAGTGTGGCGGGCCATGGCGGCGAGATCGGCCGATATGCTCGCCACGTAGACGGCGACCTGCACTCTCTCGTCGCTGTCCGCTTGCCGGCAATGATCGGGCATTATAGTTCCATTGCGTGCCGGACTGGGTCTGGTAGCAAAATACCGCCAACGCTTGCTTTGCCCACTGATGCACGCAAAAATACATGAATTGATTCCGCATGCAATCTTTTAATTGTTGTATTAACAAAATACACTTGTTGGTTGTATCTAGACCCAACACCGGCCCCCTCGCGCCCTATTTGGCTGCTTGGACACGGGCGCACGTAGCGGCCCGATTTGACAGCCGGTGCCGCCTTCCCCATGTTCCGGCCGTGCCACGGTCGATTCAGCCCCTGGCGTCAAGCCCGGCTTGGGCAGATAACCCGTTGGATTTTCATGAATATCGTCGTTGTCGAATCGCCGGCCAAGGCGAAGACGATCAATAAGTACCTCGGCCCCGGCTACGAGGTCCTCGCCAGCTTTGGGCATATCCGCGACCTCCCCGCCAAGGACGGCTCGGTCGACCCGGACGCGGATTTTGCCATGGTCTGGGAGGTCGACACCAAGTCCAACCAGCGCATCAACGACATCGCCCGGGCGCTCAAGGGTGCCAGCAAGCTGATCCTCGCCACCGACCCCGACCGTGAGGGCGAGGCGATCTCCTGGCACGTGCTGGAGGTGCTGAAGCAGAAGAAGGCGATCAAGGGCCACGAGATCGAGCGCGTCGTCTTCAACGCCATCACCAAGCAGTCGGTGACCGAGGCGATGAAGCACCCGCGCGTCATCGACGAGGCGCTGGTCGACGCTTATCTCGCCCGCCGCGCGCTTGATTACCTCGTCGGCTTCACGCTCTCGCCCGTGCTGTGGCGCAAGCTGCCGGGCGCGCGCTCGGCCGGCCGCGTGCAGTCGGTGGCGCTGCGGCTGGTCTGCGACCGCGAACTGGAAATCGAGAAGTTCGTTTCCAAGGAATACTGGTCTATCGCGGCGACGCTCGCCACCCCGCGTAACGAGACCTTCGAAGCGCGTCTGGTCGGCGCCGACGGCCAGAAGATCCAGCGCCTGGACATCAACTCGGGCGCGGAAGCGGAAGCCTTCACCCGCGATCTGGAGAACGCCGTCTTCCGCGTCGCCAACGTCGAAGCAAAACCGGCCAAGCGCAATCCGCCGCCGCCGTTCACCACCTCGACCATGCAGCAGGAGGCGAGCCGCAAGCTCGGCTTCTCGCCGGCGCATACCATGCGGTTGGCGCAGCGGCTCTATGAAGGCATCGACATCGACGGCGATACCGTCGGCCTCATCACCTATATGCGTACCGACGGCATCGACGTCGCGCCGGAGGCGGTCGCCGCGCTGCGCGACATGATCGGCAGCCAGTACGGCAACGACTACGTCCCGCAGGCCCCGCGCACCTATCAGCAGAAATCGAAGACCGCCCAGGAAGCGCACGAAGCGGTGCGCCCAACCGATCCGCACCGCCTGCCGGCGCATGTGAAGAAGGTCCTCGACCGCGACCAGGCCCGTCTCTACGAGCTGATCTGGAACCGCGCGGTCGCGAGCCAGATGCAATCGGCGGAGCTGGAACGCACCACCGTCGACATCGAGGCCAAGGCTGGCGCCCGCCTGCTCGAACTGCGCGCCACCGGCCAGGTCATCAAGTTCGACGGCTTCCTGACGCTCTATCAGGAAGGAATGGACGATCCGAGCGAGGACGACGAGAGCAAGCGGCTGCCGGCCATGAGCGCCGATGAGTTGCTGCAGAAGCAGGCGATCAATTCGGCGCAGCACTTCACCGAGCCGCCGCCGCGCTATTCGGAAGCCTCCCTCGTCAAGCGCATGGAAGAGCTCGGCATCGGCCGTCCTTCGACCTACGCCGCCATCCTGCAAGTCCTGCAGACGCGCGGCTATGTGCGCATCGAGAAGAAGCGGCTGATGCCGGAAGACAAGGGCCGCGTCGTGGTCGGCTTCCTGGAGAGTTTCTTCCAGCGCTACGTCGAATACGACTTCACCGCCAACCTTGAAGAGCAACTCGACCTCATCGCCAACAACGAGGCCGACTGGAAGAAGATCCTGCGGGCCTTCTGGACCGACTTCATCGGCGCGGTCAACGAGATCAAGGACCTACGCGTCAGCCAAGTGCTCGACGCGCTCAACGACTTGCTCGAGCCGCACATCTTCCCGCAGCCTGGCGACGGCAGTGACCGCCGCAAGTGCCCGCAGTGCGAGAACGGCCAGCTCTCGCTCAAGCTCGGTAAGTTTGGCGCCTTCATCGGCTGCTCGAACTATCCGGAGTGCAATTACACCCGGCAGATGTCGCCGGGCGCCGAAGGCAGCGTCGACGGCACCAAGGTGCTGGGCGAGGATCCGGTTACCGGCCTCGAAGTCACAGTGCGGTCGGGCCGCTTCGGGCCCTATCTGCAGCTCGGCGAACAGTCGAAAGAAAAGGACGCCGAGAAGCCGAAGCGCGCCGGCATCCCGAAAGGTCTCGCGCTCGACGACATCGATCTCGAAAAGGCGCTCGGCCTGCTGTCGCTGCCGCGCGACGTCGGCGCCCATCCGGAAGACGGCGAGATGATCATCGCCGGCGTCGGCCGCTTCGGGCCCTACGTGAAGCACGGCAAGACCTACGCCAGCCTGGAAGAAGGCGACGATGTGCTCGCCGTCGGCCTCAACCGCGCGGTCACGCTAATCGCCGAGAAGAAGGCCAATCCGGGCAAGGGCCGCCGCTTCGGCGCCGATCCCGGCAAGGCGCTGGGCGAGCATCCCGACAAGGGTGGGCCGATCGTGGCCAAGAAGGGCCGCTACGGGCCTTACGTGTCGCACGACGGCATCAACGCCACCATTCCTGGCGACAAGACGCCGGAGACCATCACGCTGGAAGAAGCGGTCAGCCTGCTCGATGCGCGCGCCGAACAGGTCGCCGCCAAGGGTGGCAAGAAAGCGAAGAAGCCGGCCAAGAAGGTCGCCGCGAAACCTGAAAAGAAGGCACCTAAGAAAGCCGTCGAACAGAGCGACGACGAAGGCGAAACGACGGACGCCGAGGCGCCAAAGCCGCGCCGCGCCGCGGGCCGCAAGGCGACGAGCAAGACGGCCAGCAAGTCGACCGCCAAAATGCCGGCCAAGAAGACCGCTGCCAAGAAATCCGCGCCCAAAACGACGGCCGCGGAGTAACAGCTATACGTTCGCCCCCACGAAAGCGGGGACTTGAGGGCAGTAAACAGACGTCGCCGCAGGATGCACCTCGATTCCCGCTTTAGCGGGAATGAATGACGTTTGCATCGCGCCCGCTGGCGCCACTCGCCCTCGACCATTACATTCCCCTTAAATCGCGTCTCCACCGGGCGCAGGACATTGCTATTGACCAAATCCGCTACACGCACCGCCACCACGCTGCCGCCCAAGGCCGACATCCTGGCCTTCATCAAGCAGGAGCCCGGCAAGGTCGGCGCCAAGGAGATCGCCCGCGCCTTCGGCCTCAAGAATAACTTGCGCGCCGAGCTCAAGGCGTTGCTGCGCGAACTCGCCGACGAGGGATCAATCGAAAAGCGCCGCAAGAAGGTTCATCACCGCGGGGCGCTGCCATCCACCGTGCTCGCCGACGTCGTCGTCCGCGACGCCGACGGCGACCTCCTCGCCATCCCCGACGAATGGGATGAGGAGGCCAACGGCCCGGCGCCCAAGATCCGCCTCACGACGCCGCACCGCCCGCGCCCCGGCGAAGCTGCCGGCATCGGCGAACGCGCCCTGCTGCGCATCGAGGAGACCCAGGACGATGAGGTGGCGCGCTACCGCGGCCGCGTCATCAAGGTGATCGACAGGCCGAAGCACCGCGTGCTCGGCATCTTCCGTCCCCTTCCCAACAGCGGCGGCAGACTCGAGCCGGTCGACAAGAAGATGCTCGGGAAGGCATTCGCCATCCCGCCCGGCGCCACCGATGACGCCAAAGACGGTGACCTGGTCGCGGTCGAGACACAACGCGCGCCGCGCTTAGGCCTTCCCACTGGCCGCGTGGTCGAAAAGCTCGGCTCGTTGAAAAGCGAGCGCGCCGTCAGCCTGATCGCCATCAACGCCCACGGCATCCCCAACGTCTTCCACCGCGAGACGCTGAACGAAGCGGAAGCCGCCAAGCCCGCGACCATGGCCCATCGCGAGGACTGGCGGAAAATTCCATTTGTCACCATCGATCCGCCCGACGCCAAGGACCACGACGACGCGGTGCACGCCGAGCCCGACACCGCCAAGAACAACAAGGGCGGCTTCATCGTCACCGTCGCCATCGCCGACGTCGCCCATTACGTCACCCCAGGCTCGGCGCTCGACCACGAGGCGGCGACACGTGGCAACTCGGTCTATTTTCCCGACCGTGTGGTGCCGATGCTGCCGGAGCGCATCTCCAACGATCTGTGCTCGCTGCGGCCGCTGGAGAACCGCGCCGCGCTCGCCGTGCGTATGGTGATCGGTGCCGACGGCCACAAGAAGTCGCACACCTTCCACCGCGTCATGATGCGCTCGGCCGCGCGGCTGTCGTACCAGCAGGCGCAATGGGCAATCAGTGGGCGCACCGACGAAGTCACAGAGAGCTTGGTCGAGCCGATCCTGAACCCCCTCTACGCCGCCTACGAAGCCATGGCGCGCGCGCGCAACGAACGGGCGCCGCTCGATCTCGATCTGCCCGAGCGCAAAATCCTGCTCACGGCGCACGGCACCGTCGACCGCGTCATCATGCCGGAACGGCTGGAAGCGCATCGGCTGATCGAAGAGTTCATGATCCAGGCCAATGTCGCCGCCGCCGAGACGCTGGAGAAAGCGCGTGTGCCGCTGATCTACCGCGTGCACGACGAGCCAGCGATGGAGCGCGTGGTGGCGCTGCGCGAGTTCCTGCAGACGCTGGACATCTCCTTCCCCAAGACCGGCGCGTTGCGCCCCGAAGCCTTCAACCGCGTGCTCAATCGCGTGAAAGGGCTCGAGGCCGAACAACTCGTCAACGAAGTGGTGCTACGCAGTCAGGCGCAGGCGGAATACAACGCCGAGAACTACGGGCATTTCGGCCTTAACCTGCGCCGCTACGCCCACTTCACGTCGCCCATCCGCCGCTATGCGGACCTCGTCGTGCACCGTGGCCTCATCCGCGCGCTCAAGCTCGGGCCCGACGGCCTGTCCGACAAAGCCGACCGCAAGGTGCTGGGCGAGATCGCCGCGCAGATTTCCGCCACTGAGCGCCGCGCCATGCTGGCCGAGCGCGAGACCAACGACCGCCTGATCGCGCATTTCCTCGCCGACCGCATCGGCGCCACTTTCGACGGCCGCATCTCTGGCGTCACCCGCGCCGGCCTGTTCGTGAAATTGCATGAGACCGGCGCCGACGGCTTCGTGCCGGCGCGCACCATCGGCGACGAGTATTTCCACTACGACGAGAAGAGCCACGCCATGGTCGGCCGCCACAGCGGCGAGACGTACCGGCTCGGTGACATGGTGACGGTCAAGCTTGTGGAAGCCGCTCCGGTTGCGGGCGCTTTGCGCTTCGAGATGTTATCAGAGGGGCGCAAGGGCCGCCCGGCCCGCCACACCGGCCCGCCGCGTGAACGCCGTTCAGCCAAAGCGCACCGGCCGAAACAGTCCAAGCGACGCCATAAGCAACGCAAGTAGCCAGGCAAGACCCCAGGAAAGTCCCCAGGAAAGTTACAATGACGAGCGATACTGCCAACAAGCTGGCCGAGCGCATGACCAAGCAGGAGCGCGACCAGTCGTTCCCCGACAGCGAACCGCGCGACGCCGCCACGCTCATGCTGATCGACCGCTCGGGCGCGGTACCCAAGGTGCTGCTCGGCCGCCGCCATCACAGCCACAAGTTCATGCCCGGCAAATTCGTCTTTCCCGGCGGGCGGATCGAGACGCTTGATCGCGCCATGCCGGCCTTGAGCGAACTGCACCCCGACACCGAGAAGAAACTGCTGCAACGCGTCGCGCAACCCAGCGCCGATTTCGCGCGCGGCCTGGCGCTCGCGGCGTTACGCGAAACCGCGGAAGAGACCGGCCTGCTGCTCGGCGAGAAGGGCACCGAACCGCCCGAGACGCCTGGCGAGATCTGGACCGAGTTCGCCAAGGCGAACGTCTATCCCGATCTCGGGTCCTTGCATTTCGTCGCGCGCGCCTGCACGCCGCCGCGCCGGCCCAAGCGCTTCGACACCCGCTTCTTCACCGCCGACGCTTCCACCGTGGCGCATACCATCGAGGGCGTGGTGGGGCCGGATTCCGAACTCGTCGAATTGACGTGGGTCCCGATCGAGGAAGCGGCGCAACTCGACATGCCGACTATTACCGGTGTGGTGCTGGAAGAACTCTCCGCCCGCGTCGTCGCCGGCATGGGTCACGAACTGCCGGTGCCGTTTTATTACATGCAGGACCAGGTGTTTCACCGGGATTTGCTGTAGGCACAGGTCCCCAGGATTTCAGGCCCGAAAGGCGGGAAAACCGCCCAAAAACGCCTTTTCTTGACTTTTCGCCTTTCGACGCTACGTTCCCGGCCAACAACGCCGCAGCGCCCGGTTTCAAGGAATTAAATCATGGCTAAAGCCGTCACTCTCAAGATCAAGCTCGTCTCAAGCGCCGACACCGGCCATTACTACGTGACCAAGAAGAACTCGCGCACCCAGACCGACAAGCTGGTCAAGAAGAAGTACGACCCCATCGCCAAGAAGCACGTCGAATACCGCGAATCCAAGATCAAGTAAGCGTGGGTTTGAACGGCTGGCTGAGTTAAGGGGCGCCTTCGGGCGCCCTTTTGCATATTCGGGGCTATCGGAGAAGAAAGTGGCCGGTCGGCAGCGGCGGCATGAGGAGGCCACTCGCACCACTTGCCGACCGGCCCAACCCCGCAGGACCCAGGAGATGCGGCGGACCTGAGCACTCCGCAGGGTCTCAAGCCGACTTCGGACGCGCGGCATTCAACGCACCGTCCGCGCCGGAATCGGCCGTCGCGGCAAGGTTAGACCAAAGCGCGGGGGCTCGCGAATCCGCCTCTAACCCGTTGAATCAGGCCGCGGAATATACGCCTACCGGTGACTCTTGGGATTTTTCCGCCGTTATCACGGGGTCGGGCGGAAGGCCGGAACCTGAACGACGATAGCCGCGCCGGGCAGCGCCCTGCCCGTCACGCCGCGTCCGGCACCACCCGGTTGCGGCCGTCGCGCTTGGCGCGATAGAGCGCCTGGTCGGCGCGCTTGAGCATGGCGGCGGCGTTGTCTTCCGCGCCGTGCAGCCCCGCGATGCCGATCGAGATCGTCACGTCCAGCAGCTGCATCTCCTGCTGGATCGGGAACGGCTCGGTGGCGATGCGCCGGCGCAGCCGCTCGGCCACCGTGGTGGCGACGCCCATGTCGGTCTCCGGCATCACCACGACAAACTCCTCGCCGCCGTAGCGGCAGGCAAGATCGATGTTGCGGATCGACTTGCGCAGGCGGACGGCGAATTCGCGCAGCACGTCGTCACCGGCGTCGTGCCCGTAGGTATCGTTGACCGACTTGAAGTAGTCGATATCGAGGATCAGCAGCGAGATCGGCTTGCCGCGGCTCGCCGCCTGTTCCACCAGCGTGGAAAGATGGGTCTCCATATAGCGCCGATTGTGCAGACCGGTGAGCGCGTCGGTGATCGCCATCTCGACCGTCATCTGCACGTTGTCGCGCAGGCGCTCGGTATAGCGCTTGCGCTTGATCTGGGTGCGCGCGCGCGCGAGCAGTTCGTTCTTGTCGATCGGCCGGATCAGGTAGTCGTTGACGCCGATCTCCAGGCCGCGCAGCAGGCGCTGGTTGTTGTCGGGCTCGGCCACCGCCAGGACCGGCAGGTTGCGCGTGCGCTCGAGCGAGCGCACCTGACTGCACAGGCGAAGCCCGTCGAAATTCTCCAGGCCGAGCGACACGATCAGGAGATCGTAATTGCCTTCGGCGGCGTGGAACAGCGCCTCGCTCGGCTCGGTCTCGACGTCCACCGCGTGCTCGGTTGTGAGCGTCGTCACCAGCCGCTCGTAGGACGACTTACGGTCGTCGACGATCATGATCCGCCCGCCGCGGCCGGTCTCCGCCACCGCCTCGCGCTCTGGGCTCTGGATGCCGATCTCGCGCGAGGTCAACGCGCGCATGCGCAGTTCGTCGGTCACCATCTTGAGGCGCGACAACGAACGCACGCGCGAGATCAGCGCCACGTCGCTGACCGGCTTGGTAAGGAAATCGTCGGCGCCGGCTTCCAGGCCCTTGACCCGATCTGAGGGTTGGTCGAGCGCGGTCACCATCACCACCGGGATGTGGTGGGTCGCCGGGTTAGCCTTCAGCCGCCGGCACACCTCGAAGCCGTCCATGTCCGGCATCATCACGTCGAGCAGCACGATGTCGCACTCCGCGCGCTCGGCCATCGCCAGCGCTTCGAAGCCGCTGAAGGCGGTGGTGACGTCGAAATATTCCGCCGACAGCCGCGCTTCCAACAGCTTCACGTTGGCGGGGACGTCATCAACAACAAGGATACGGGCGGACATTTCAATTCACCGTTTCAAATCAGTATTACGGGTTGCCAAGGAAGTGCCGAACGGTCTCGATGAACTTGGCGACCGAGATCGGTTTCGACAGATACGCCTCGCAACCGCCCTCACGAATGCGCTCCTCGTCGCCCTTCATGGCGAAGGCGGTGACCGCTACCACGGGGATCGACTTCAGCTCGGCGTCGTCCTTCAGCCATTTCGTCACTTCGAGGCCGGACACCTCCGGCAGTTGGATATCCATCAGGATCAGATCGGGCCGGTACTGGCGCGCGAGGTCCAGCGCCTCGGTCCCGTTGCGTGTGCCGACGGTCTGGTAACCATGTGCTTCCAAGAGATCGTGGAAGAGCTTCATGTTGAGCTCGTTGTCCTCCACGATCAGGACGGTTTTCGGCATTCTTCTTTTCCCGCCCCGGTTCCCTGTTGTCCCCAGTCACCACCCCGCCGCGGTGCGCCGCCGTCGCCAGCGCCCGCGCATTCGGGCATGATGGCCACCCTAGTGGCGATTTGTTAGGAAAACGCAAATTCCAGCGATGAAAGATCAATCTATCGCCGCCCGCGAGGCGGCCGAAACTGTTGCGATTCAGGCGCTTAGCTTCATTGCCGCGGAGCCTGACCGGCTCGGGCGATTCCTCGGGATAACGGGTATCGGTCCGGCCGAGATTCGCGAGGCCGCGCGCGAACCTGGATTCCTTGCCGGCGTGCTCGACTATCTGGCCGCCGACGAGCGCCTACTGACCGAATTTGCCCGCGAAACGGACCATGACCCGATTACCGTGTCACAGGCCCTTCACGTGCTTGGCGGCGGGCGCGACTGGGAGCGCGAGGTGCCGTGAGCTTCTGCCGCGATTGCCTGGCCGACGCGCCCGAGACGGCAACGCGCTGCCCCGCATGTCGATCACCACGGCTTGTGCGCCATCCGCAGATCAACGCGCACACTATCGCCCATATCGACTGCGACGCCTTCTACGCAACAATCGAAAAGCGCGACGACCCGTCCCTGCTCGACAAGCCGCTAATCGTCGGCGGGGGAAAGCGCGGCGTGGTGGCGACCTGCTGCTACATCGCCCGTACCTATGGCGTGCGCTCGGCGATGCCGATGTTCGAGGCCATGCGCAAATGTCCGGACGCCACCGTCATCAAGCCGAATATGGCGAAATACGCCGAGGTCGGCCACCAAGTGCGCCAGCGCATGTTCGACCTGACGCCCCTGGTCGAGCCGCTCTCCATCGATGAAGCGTTTCTCGACTTGACCGGCACCGAGCGCCTGCACGGCATGAACGCCGCCAAAGTGCTGGCGCGCTTCGCCTTGGAGGTCGAGCGCGATCTCGGCATCACCGTGTCGGTCGGCCTGTCCGCCAACAAGTTCCTCGCCAAGATCGCCTCCGACCTCGACAAGCCGCGCGGCTTTGCCGTGATCTCGCCCGACGAGGCGCCCGCGTTCCTGGCGCCCAGGCAGGTCGGCTTCATTTACGGCGTCGGCGCGGTCACCGCCGCCAAGCTCACCCGCGACGGCTATCGCACCATTGCCGATCTGCAGCGCGCCGACGAGGTCACGCTCATGCGTCGCTACGGCGAGGAAGGCCAGCGGCTGTGGCGGCTCGCGCGCGGCATCGACGCGCGCAAGGTCGATGCGACACGGGAGACCAAGAGCATTTCGGCGGAAACGACTTTCAACCAGGACATCAGCGCGCTGCGCCCGCTCGAGCAGACGCTGTGGGAATTGACGGAGAAGGTGTCCGCGCGGCTGAAGGCGGCGTCACTCGCAGGCGGCACCGTCACACTCAAGCTCAAGAGCGCTGATTTCAAGACCCGCACCCGCGCGCGTTCCTTAAGCGCGCCGACCCAGCTCGCCGCCCGCATCTACGCCGCCGGCCACGATCTGCTGGTGCGTGAGGTTGGCCCCACCCGCTTCCGCCTCCTCGGCATCGGCGTCAGCCAGTTGGTTGAAGCGACCGGCGACGACGATCTCGCCGACTTCCTCGACCGCCGCTCCGCCCAGGCCGAGCACGCGGTCGATGCGCTCCGCGCCAAATTCGGCAAGGCGGCGGTGATCCGCGGGCTGGCGTTGGAGGATGATTAGCGGCCCCACGCCTCCGAATTCAAATCATGAATTCACTTGCAAGGCTTCGGCGTCTTCAGCGTCAGTGCGGTCATCTTGCCGGCAAGCGTGAAGTCCGAGTAGTACAGCAGCAGGGCGCGTGAAATGCCGTTCTCGTAAAGCTCGAACGAGATCGCGTAAGTGGGTTTCTGCTCGTGAGTCTGCTGCTTCGCGGCGCTCTCGCGTTCGAAATAGCTGATGGTCACCGGCCAGCGCGCGAGCTTGGCTAGCGCCGGCACCTTGGCCGCCGCGTCGTGCGGCGGCTGGGCGCCCGGCGGGATCTCCTTACCGATCACCGTCAGCGTATCGTAGACCTTCAGCCCCGTATCGGAGCCGTCGTAGACCGGAAACGAAAGGATCGACTTGCCCGCACGCGCGGCGGCGATGATGCGCGCCACATGCTCGGTTGGGAATACCGTATGCGCCGACACGGAAAAGGCATGCCGCGCGGGCTTGGTCAGGCGCACCCGCACCGCCTTCTCGCCGCGCGCCGCGTCGCCGTTCACATGAGTGGTGCGCTGGTCGTTGAGGTTGTTGGTGGTGTTGAAGCGGAAGGAGCGCGCCTTGCCGTCCTCCCAGGTCAGCGAGCGCATGTCGCTCACCACGCTGCGGCCCTCGCTCGATTCCATGTCGGAAACCTGACGGAACTCGAGCGTGTAGCCCTCGCACGCATTGCCGGAAAAATCGTAGAGGATGCGGCCGGCGACCCCGTCGATGCCGCGACTGCCATGCGCGTTGACCAGCCTGAGATCGTAGATAGCCCGGTGCGGCGCCAGATAAACGGAGCCTGTCGCGTGGCTGAGCGCCGGGTCGGCGACCGGCGTGGCCTGCCCCAACTGAGCCGCCACGGGCACGAGGGCAAGCGCCAGCGCGGCCGGCAGCAGCCATTTGCCAAGGGCGGTAAGGTTCATCAGGCAGGCCTTTCGGAAACGCGTTTTCGGGCGGTATCGGCGACACACAGACGGGACGATATGGGCAACATAGAGGCCGCCTCCCCGGCCGCCAACCGCGGTTGCGTACGGACGGGGGATCGGCCAAGAAAGAGGCAAGCTAAGAGCCGCGGAATATACGTCTCACGCCGAACGCAAGAGAGGACCATCATGGCCGGAAACGTTGAACAGGCACTCGCCAAGCTGGGCATCACACTGCCGACGCCGGCGAGCCCCATCGCCAACTACGTGCCCGCGGTCAGAACCGGCAACCAGCTCGTGGTCTCCGGCCAGATTTGCTTCGGCGCTGACGGCAAGCTGGTGGCGAAAGGCCAGCTCGGCGGGCCGGTGTCCATCGAAGACGGCCAGCAGGCCGCACGCGCCTGCGCCATCAACCTCCTCGCCCAGGTCAAGGCCGCGCTCGGCGATCTCGACAAGGTGGTGCGCGTGGTGCGCCTCGGCGGCTTCATCAATTCGGCGCCCGGCTTCACCGACGGCGCCAAGGTGATGAACGGCGCCTCCGACCTGATGGTCGAGGTGTTCGGCGACAAGGGCCGCCATGCCCGCGCCACCGTCGGCGTGGCCGCCCTGCCGGCGGACGCGGCCGTCGAAGTCGAAGGGCTGTTCGAAGTGGCGTGACATCGATGTCACTTGGTTGGCTGATTGAACGTCCGATCGCCCACCGCGGGCTACACGACGCGTCAGCCGGTGTCATCGAGAACACCGCCACGGCTTTCACCGCCGCGCGCGACCACGGCTACGGCATCGAATGCGACGTGCAGCTAAGTGACGACGGCGAGGCCATGGTGCATCACGACGATGCCCTCGGTCGCCTGACCGAAGGCGAAAGCGCCCTCGCCTCCATGACAACTGCGGAAATCCAGGCGGTGCGCTTCAAGCAAAGCGCCGACCACATTCTCACCCTCGGTGAGTTGTGCGATCTGGTGGTAGGCCACGTCCCCCTGCTGGTCGAGATCAAGAGCCGCTTCGATGGCGACCTGCGACTCGTCACCCGCGCGGCGGCGGTGCTGGCGCGGTATCAAGGTCCCGCGGCGCTGATGTCGTTCGATCCGGCGCCCATCGCCTGGCTGCGGGCCAACGCCCCCGCGCTTGTGCGCGGCATCGTCGCCGAGCGGCACTACGATCACCCCGAATGGGCCGCCGCCTCGCGGGCACAGAAATTCCAGTTAGCGCACCTGTTGCACGCGCCCAAGACGCGCCCGCAGTTCGTCGCCTATGCGGTGCGAGATCTACCGGCGCCCGGTCCCTGGCTCGCGCGCAGCCTGTTCGGGCTGCCGCTGCTGACCTGGACCGTGCGCAGCGAGGACGACCGCCGGCGGGCCACACGCTATGCCGATCAAATGATTTTCGAAGGGTTCCGCCCGGGCTTCCAATGACGATCGCCGTTCCCATATTGAGATACAATGCTACGGTTTCGACAGGAGCCGACCATGCCGCGGACCACGTCTTTCGCTGTGCCCTTCGTTGCCGTCTTCATTTCGGTGCTGGCGCTCGCGCTGGTCGCCGCGCCCTCCCCAGCAGCCGCGCAAACCTCACTGCGAGCATCCGGGTGGCAGGCAGCGCCCCTGCTGGTGGCGCAGAAGAAGCGCCCGCGGCGCTACGACGGCCGCATCATCGCCTGCCGGCCCCGCGGCTGCTTCCGCATTCCCTATGGCTGCCATACCGAGGTGGAGTACGACTGGTGGGGCAACCCGACCGGCTACGACAAGATCGTCTGCCCCGGCCGGTGAGTTCGGTGGCCCGCGCGATTTCGAACGCAAAGTCGGGTTAGACTTGCGCCATGAGCGAAGTCGAACTGCGGGTCCGCATCATTCCATCCCTCGCCGACGTGGCGGCGACCGACTGGAACGCCTGCGCGGCGGGCGTGCCTGGCTGCGACTGGATGGCGGAGTTATCCACATCGTTATCCACAGGAGGATATCCGGGGAACCCCTTCGTTTCACACGAGTTTCTATCTTCTCTTGAACAGTCCAATTC
>Ga0316583_10000285_pt1 | contig 14146 bp, 12 predicted proteins | sample J_170502JBrBrA_D_FD_204513 | JGI IMG/M metagenome (GOLD analysis project Ga0316583, IMG submission 204513) | Rhizosphere microbial communities from salt marsh grasses in Alabama, United States - J_170502JBrBrA | ecosystem: Host-associated > Plants > Roots > Rhizosphere | place: USA: Alabama... | reverse complement strand
CAATGGCAATTCATTGGAAAAATACTGCTCGACTTCTTTTTCATCCCAATGAACTGTCTTTCTGTTTGTACGAAATTTAGGTGGCATCTCTGGTCTTTATTGCGAACCTTCTCCGATCCAGATAACTGATATCAAGGGCAGGCCCAGGGCGTAAAGCTGGCGCAGCAGGCCAATGAGCGCTGCCTGATCGACAGCGCCGGTCAGCGTGGTGACCGGCGAACCGTCTGCTTCAGTTTCGGCCGTTATGCGTATCTCCCCGGCCCACTCCGCCCCCTGCGTATCAAAGTATCCGGGCACCTTGATTTCATAAATGGCCGCGTACATCGTTGGTTTCATATTTAGCATTAGTTATCAGCGGTCAGCTATCAGCTATCAGTGGTTTGCTGACCGCTGATGGCTGATGGCTGACCGCTGATAACTGACTGCTCCTACGCCACTTTCACGCCTTTAATCAGTAGCCACAGAGCCATAGCCACTTCGGCGATGGTCGCCGGTGCGAACACAACCATATCGAATATCGGCTGGTAGCTGGTGTAATCAAGCATCAGCGTCCTGGCGAAGGTGTCAATGACATAGCCCACGGCGGCGACCAGCAGCAGGATGCCCAATACTTTGGGCAAGTACCCCGACTTGAGCACGAGATAAGCGAGGATGAAGAGATTGACGCCGAAGAAGAGCAGGCCGATGGCGTATCCGGTGTCGTAGGCGTCTAGAAAGAGCATCGACATAGCCTGGACCTGTTCAGAGCCTAAGACGGCCAGGTAATCAGCGCCGCTTAAAAGCTGCAAGGCGAAGAAGAGGTTCAGCAGGTTGACGCCCAGCACGGCCGCCTGGGCCAGTCTGAAAAAGGCGGCCATCAGGGAGAGGCCGCTGCTCACTGGTTTAAACAACAGGTAAAAAACGAGGGCCAGGGCGATATCGGCGACAATCATGATCAAATCGGCGCCGATGCTGATACGGAATAAGCCTTCCGAGGCACTGATGTTGGCCGCCGTCGCCGCGGCGTCCCCCGGAACAATCAGGCTCTGGCGAATGAAGAAAAAGCCGAAAATGCCGGAGACGATGATGATCAGGTAGAGCAGTCCGGCAATGCGGGCCAGCTTTTGCGGTGAGGTCGCGAAGGAGCGGCTCTTCTGTTCTGCTTTTCCAAGGGCAATTGTGTTGGTACTCATGTGGTTTCTCCTTTTGTGAATAAGATTGATAATGCTGTTTGAATGTTTTGGGGCCGGTTATTCCGACCACGCCCCTTGTTCAACTTATAAAGAGCATAGCGTCCAGGGGGTATGGGTGAACAGCTACTAAAGTAGGGTATGGGGTATTACTTTTCCGTATTTTGTGGGCAAAAAGGGGTGGTGAGCTTTACAGCAGACCCAGTTCACGGGCGCGGGCCGCGGCTTCGGTGCGGTTGTTGACATGCAGCTTATCGAAAATAACGCGGTTGTATCCCTTGACGGTGCTCAGGGCGAGGAAAAGGCGTTCGCTGATCTGGCGATTGGTGAGCCCCTGGGCGATGAGCTGTAAGACTTCGAGTTCGCGAGGAGTCAGGGGATCGATTTGGGATGTCGGATGTCGGATGTCGGAGGTGGGGAATTCCTTGAGCAGCCGGGCGGTGTAGTGGGGAATGATGCCGCGGGCGGAGGCTTTGGAGAGCAGTTGGGCCATGGGTGGGCCTTCGTCGATGAATACGCGGACGTGGCCGCCCGGTTCGGCCAGGATCAGGGCTTCGCCGAGCCGCTTCAGTGCTTCTTCGTCCTGGTCCTGGGTGTGTAGGGTGATCGCCTGCAGGACCAGGGTCTTGAGCAGTTCATCCTGCCAGCCGCGGGCTTCCATCTCCTGGCGCAGCGGCTCTAAAACGGCCGCAGCCGACCCCGGGTCGCCTTGGGCCAGATGGACGCGAGCCTGGCTGAGTGGCAGGTCGTGTGCCTGGGCCAACTGCGCTGCCCGCGCGAGATCGCCCTGCTGAAGTAATAAAAGTACCCTGACGGCCGCTGCATTGGGAATCTGAGTGACGAAATTGTGGCGGCGCACGGCCGTATCGACCTGGTTCAAGAGATCGGCCGCGCCGGCAATATCGCCGCGGGCGAGTTTCATGCGCACCAGAAACAGCTCCCCGGAGGCGAAGCTGTCAATGCTTTCAATCTGCCGTGCCAGATCCACCCCCAGCATCCCCTGTTCCTCGGCGCTGTCCAGGTCATTCCACTCATAAGCAATGCGCGCCAGACCGGCAATGGCCGCACAGGCTACCGGCCCCGGCGGGTCGCCAACCAGCTCTAAGACGCGCTGATAGCTCTCAATCGCCGCGTAGAGCTGGTTTTCTGATTCCTGGATGATGCCCAATCCGGTGGTGGAGAGGATGTTAATGAAAGTGTTCCCGGTAGCTTCGCACAGGGCAATCGCTTCTTCATAGGCCTGGCCGGCGGCGGCGCGGTCGCCCTGGAACTGGTAAGCCAGGGCCAGGTTGCGAATCACGGCCGTGCGTACAGACAGATTGGCGGGGGACAGGTATTCCAGGGCACTACGGCCCTGACTGATCATCGTTTCAACCTCGTAATGATTAGCTGCCAGCATACCCCGCAGGGCGGCAATCTGGCCCACGAGGCTGCGTGTCGACTCGTCTTCTGCGACCCCTTGCAGGGCCGCTTCGGCCGCCCCTAATATTTCCTCGACCTGCGAGCTTTTATGGGCAACCCACAGCGTCCAGGCATAAAGCAGCCATAAAGAAGGCCGGGCATTCAATTCTGCCGGCGGCAGCGATTCCAGCCAATGCAGGATGGGCATGACCGCACCGCGGTAGTAGAGCGGTGTGCCTCCTCCCTCCGCCAGGCGCTCGGCGCGCGGCAGATCATGGGCCGCGGCGGCGTGGCGAAAGGCTTCGATCTCCAGCCCATGCTCTTCGTACCACCGGCTGGCACGGCCGTGTAAGGCGGCCATGCTGTCGGGCTCCCGCCGCCGCAGACGCATGCGCAGTAAATCGGCAAAAAGGTGGTGGTAGCGATACCAGCGCCGCTCGTCGTCCAGGGGTATGATGAAGAGGTTGGCCTGTTGTAGATATTCAAGCATTTGCCGGCCGTTCTCCGGGTTATCTGCCAAACCTGCGTCGACGCGCACAGCATCACACAAAGAGCCGTTCAACCGCTCCAGAATCGAGGTCTTCAACAAGAAATCCTGTACGTTTTCGGGCTGCCGGTCTAACACTTCTTCAATCAGGTAGTCAAGCACGAAGTGGTGGCTGCCGGTGAAGGCCTGGATAAAAGCGGCGCTGTCGGTGCGCCCCTGCATGGATAGGGCGGCCATTTGCAGGCCGGCGATCCAGCCTTCGGTGCGTGCTTCCAGGGCGGCGACATCCTCAGCGGAGAGCTGCAAGGCCATGACCTGGTTTAGAAAAATGGCCGCTTCGTCAGGCGTGAAGCGTAGATCGGCGGCGCGCAGTTCGCTCAGCAGGCCGCGGGCGCGCAGGCGGGGCAGGGGCAGCGCTGGATCCTCGCGCGTGGTTAGGACCAGGTGCATGTTGTGCGGTAGGTGCTCGACCAGAAAGGCCAGGGCTTCGTCGATAGCCTTGGAGACCTCAAGATCCTGCGCGCCGGCAAGATGATAATCATCAAGAACGAGGATAATCAATGGCTGTTCACGAACGGCCGTGATCTCATTGATCAAGACCGTCAAAACAGAATCGGCCGGCGGCGGTTGCGGACCTTGTAGCATGGCCAGTGTCTTTTCCCCCAGGCCTGGTTCAACCGTCTGCAATGTAGTGACCAGATAAACCAGAAAGTGGGTGAGATCGTTGTCCCCTTCGTCGAGAGAAAGCCAGCATAACTGCGGATTTTGGACTGCGGATCGTGGATTGGTTAGTTCTGTCCTCCATGCCTTTGTGAGCGCGGCGGCCCATTCGGCGATTAAGATGGTTTTGCCGAAGCCGGCGGGGGCGGAGATGAGGGTCAGTTTATGGCCCAGATCGAGACCCTGGTTCAGGCGTTCGATCAGGCGCGTTCTTGGGACGAGGTTCGGCCGTAAGGGAGGGATAAAAAATTTGGTGCGCAGTAAGGTATCGGGCATTATCTATAAATGGCGGTCATTTTGTGAAGTTGAAGTTAACCAGGGATATTGTCAGATAGCGGCCGTTAATTGTCAATGTGATGATGGGCCGGGAGTTCGGTGGTAAAGTTGGGCAGGGTGGCAAGTGGTAGGTGGCAGGTTGCAGGTAGCAGGTAGCAGGTTTGTGACCCGTCCTGAATAGAGTTTACACCTATAATGACATTCAGGAAGGTGAAATCCGCAGTCCAAAATCCGCAATCGTAACGTGAATGGTGCGCAATGATCGATAATAAAAGGGATCTGGACGTTGTCGGCTTGGGGGCTTCGACGATAGACCTGATCCAGGTGGTTGAAGAGCTGCCGGGTGAAGAGCTGGTTCAGCGGGCTTATGAGACGTCGCTGCAAGGGGGTGGGCCGGTGGCCACAGCAATGGTGACCCTGGCCAGGTTGGGATCGCAGGCGGCCATGATCGATCGCGTTGGCGATGATTGGCGTGGGTCGATGATCTTGGAAGAGTTCGCACGTGAAGGGGTAAGAACGGAGCAAATTTTGGTAGAGCAGGGGGCGCGGTCATCGATTGCCACGGTTTTGGTGCGCCGGCGGGATGGGGCGAGGACGTTTGTATTCTCCCCAGGAACAGCTCTTGAGTTGGCCGGTGAGGATGTGGATGCCGCCTTTATACGCCGGGCAAAAATTCTGCATCTAAACGGCCGTCATATGGGGGCCTGTCTGGAAGCGGCAAAACAGGCGCGCGCGAGTGGTGTGAAAGTGTCATTCGACGGCGGCGCGGGCCGCTACAGGGCGGAGCTGGACCGGTTGATACCGCTGGTCGATATTTGCATCGTGGCACGGCCGTTCGCTTATGCCTTCGCGGGGATGGAAGAGCTGCAAGCGGCGGCGGCAAGGCTGCTGGCCGTCGGGCCGGAGCTGGTGGTCGTGACCGCCGGGGAAGAAGGCTGTTGGGTTTTTGAAAAGGGAGGCGGATTTTTTCACCAGCCAGCTTTTGTGATTGGGAATGTAGTCGATACAACCGGGGCGGGGGACGCCTTTCACGGCGCGTTTTTATACGGGCTGGTCCAGGATTTCGATCTACCAAACTGTGCCCGCTTTGCCACTGCCGTGGCGGGCATGAACACCAGGGCCCTCGGCGGCCGGAGAGGGCTGCCGACAACGGCCGAAGTACGGGAATTTTTGTTAGCCAACAGCTAATGAAGAGATGCCATCTTTTGGAAAGACGGCATCTCTTCTGGGCCCAGATTTTTGACGATCCAGCGATGAGATTCTACCTATTTTCTCTTGTGTTTCGGACCCCCGAGTCATATAATAAAAGAGGCTAAGGCAGGTTGGGGAGTTGGCCTCAACTACGTCCTTCCCCTGTTAGCAACATTGGAGCAACACCATGAACGACGAAAAACTAGAAAAAGACTTTGAAGACTCTGAAGAGGGCGATTTCGCTGCCGGACAGCGCGAGTTACCCGAAGAAGACATACGCTCTGACTTCGCCCGCGGCCAGCGCGAGGAACCGGAAGAAGATGTGCATTCCGACTTCGCCCGCGGCCAGCGCGAGAAACCGGAACACGAACATGAACATTCCGATTTTGCTCGCGGTCAGGATGAAGAAGAGGATACAGAAGAGGATACAGAAGAATAAAACCTGGCGCGTAATATCATCAGGGCGCCTTTGGAGGGATATGCAATAGAGTCCTCCAAAGGCGCTCCTGCGACAGACGATCCTTCCCAATACCGCCTGCGCAGCTCAACATTAAAGACCGCCCTTCCACATCGACAGCTTGAAGGGAGCCAGCCCCTTACCCGGCATTACCGGCTTTGATCCGGTTGTGCTGCTCCTTTGCCTTCTTAATCTTTCCCAGAAGAACGGCTCTGTTTTATACTAAATGTATTATTCAGAGAGATAGGGAGGTTGAACCATGCTGGAATTTCTAAATACTATCCTGGAGCAGCTCAATGCAACGCTGGCGCCGGCGACGTTGGGCCAGCGTTCGGTAGTGTTGTTGACCGATGCCATTTCAGGCCTGATCGTCTTTGCGCTCTATGTCCTTTTGTGGCTCATTCTGCGCGCCTTACTCAAACCGATCCTGCGCCGCAGCCCATTGGATGAGACCTGGAAAGTCTTTATTTCCTCGCTGGTGAAGTATGGCCTGCTTTTGGCAGGACTGGTCAGTGCGCTGGCCGCGGCGGGGGTCAATACCTCGGCCCTGCTGGCCTCACTGGGTATCGCCGGCTTTACGATCGGTTTCGCGGCCAAGGACGCTTTTTCCAATTTGATTTCGGGGCTGCTGATCTATCTCGATCGGCCGTTTGTCATCGGCGACCTGGTGGAGATTGAAGACAATTACGGCACGGTGGATCAGATCACGCTGCGCTCCACGCGTATCATAACCTCAGACGGCAAAATGCTGGCTGTGCCCAACGCGGACATCATCAATAAGACAGTTGCTTCGTATACCAACTTCCCGCATCTGCGCCTGGATATTGAAGCTACAGTGGGGGTTGAAGAGGATCTGGACCGGGTGCGCGAGGTGCTGCTGGCCCAGGTCAGGCATGATTCCAACTTTATGCAGGATCCGCCGCCGCGCGTGATCGTCACCCAGCTTAATGATTATAATGTGGCCGTAGAGCTGCAAGCGTGGCTGGAAAATGAACGCCAGCATGTGGCCGCCCGCTCAGCTCTGCGCGAGCGTTCCTACAATGCCCTACGCGCGGCAGGCATTGATATGCCTTTTGAAACCTTGCAGTTAACGCCGCTTGAGGTGCACAGCGGGTGATAGTGAGTATGTCAGTTCATCAGTTCATCAGTTTGTCAGAAGCTGGTTGGCTGCCTGACCAACTGACTAACTTTTATAAATCTCTGCCGCTTCCGACAGGCGGCGCACAGCCGTTTCTGTCTGCGGCGTGAGGTGGGCGATCAGGTGATCCGCGCCGGCTTTTTCGTAGTCGCGAAAAACCTTGGTGATTTCTTCGGCCGTGCCGCTGAGCGGGTCTTTTGTGAACTGCTCGGTCGGGCCGAGGTCGGGGAAGATGACGTCGATGCCGACGGTAATGCCGAGTGATGCCGGATCGCGGCCTTCTGCGGCGCAGGCGTCGCTTATGCGGGATATCCGTCTGGGCAGATCGGAGGCATCGCCCAGCCAGGCGGTGTTCCATTGGTTGGCATAGCGAGCGGTGAGGCGCAGCATGCGCGGGCCGCCGCTGCCGATGAGCAGGGGAATGGACGGCCGTGGCCCGGTGGGGACGATGGCGCAGTCCTGGACCTGGTAGTAGTCGCCGTTGAAGGTTACGCTTTGGCTGTTGAGCAGGGGCTTGAGGATTTGTAAGGCTTCTTCAAAACGGCCGACGCGGTGGTCGTAGGGGAAGCCGAAGGCTTTAAATTCCGGTTCGTACCAGCCCGCGCCGATGCCCAGGATGAGACGCCCCGCACTGATTTCGTCGAGGGTATGGGCCATCTTGGCCAGCAGGGCGGGGTTGCGAAAGGGGTTGCAGAGGACAATCGTGCCCAGCTCAACGCGCGTTGTCGCCTCGGCGAGTGCGCAGAGCATGGTCCAGCATTCCCAGATGCCGGAGGTTTCCTCGTCGGAGCGGAATAGCAAATGGTCGAAGAGCCAGATTGAGTCCAGGTCGCCGGCTTCAGCGAGTTGGGCGATGTCGCGTATTTGGCTGTAGGAGGGGGTAACGGCCGTTTCCCCGACTTCCGCGTGGTTGATAACCAGTCCGATTTTCATTGGGTTGCCTCCGCAGTAACGCAGTCTTTATCGCAATCACAATCGATTTTCTCAAGCTTGCTGCTTTTTGGATTGTACCATGCTAAGTTTCGTCAACATGGCGACGATGCGATTTAGAATTTCTTTTGACTGCTGATTTTCTTCGGCCGAAAGTGCCTTTCCGACTTGAAGTACATTTTGAACGGCCGAACATGGAATCTTTCCCGGTATTTTCTTGCTGCTCTCCAGATATTAGGTGGTTTTTTCGATTTGCGAAAGGGATAGCGATAGCGATTCCCTGGCTTCTCACACCTCGCCTAAATCATCGCGCACCGGTTCTTTCATCGGCAGACCGATACGGTAGGCGGCGGAGCTGATGGCGTGGGCGGAGACCGGCCCGCTGGCCATGAGCAGGACGATCAGCAGCAGCGCTTTGCCCCAGCCGAGCGGCGTCCACAAAGCGGCGGCGACGAGCAGCAGCACAGCGCCGTAGACGCCTACTTTGCCGGTGGCGTGCAGGCGGGTATAGACGTCGGGCAGGCGAATCAGGCCGATGACGCCGATGATCGAAAAAGCGGTTCCGGCAATTACGGCGATGAAAGCGATGAATTGTAAGAAGGAGTCCATAGTTAATGTCTCTTAGGCATTAGGTAGCAGCTAATAGGCAGTGGAGCAGGTGGCAGGTGGCAAGTGGCAGGGTGATCAACTGAAAAACTGACATACTGATGCACTGACACACTGACCACCTAATACATTTGCTCATCGGCGATATATTTGGCCAAAGCGATGGTGCCGATGAAGCCCAGGGCGGCGAGGGCCAGGGCGAGATCGATGTAGATGCTTTCGCGGTAAATGAGGGCGATGAGCACAAGGATGGAGAGGAATAAGGTGCTGACCAGCTCGACGCCAATCAGGCGATCGATAACATTTTCCCCACGCCAGATGCGCCATACGGCAACGGCCGTCATGATTAGATAGAGAGGTAGGGCGACGTAAAGGGCGCCGTTGAGTAGTGTAGCCATTTTCTTTCCCGTCCTTTCGGTAAAAATTTCGTATAGTTCAGAATAAAATGCAGCGCTGATAGCCGACGGCTGGCAGCTGTCAGCTAAAAGATGTCACGACGCTATTTTCTCCAATAGTTTTTCGCGCATTTCCTGAGCCTGCCTGCTGTCTTCTTCGGCATGAGTGGCGTCGAGGACATGCGTGTACATGGTGCCGTCTTCGTCGATCTCGACAACCAATTCGCCGGGGGTGACCGTGATGGCATGCGCGCTGAGCGCCTGGGCGACTTCTGAATTGCAGGTGGTAGGAATAGCGATGTCGCCCTGGCGGATGGGCAGGTCGGGGCTGAGGACGATGCGCGCGACCTGGATACCGCTGACGATCAGGTCGCTGATCATGATCAGAATGTAGCGTACGAGAGCTATGACACCGCCTGGGGAAAAGCGCCAGGCGATTTTTGTGCGCAGACCGGCCGGCCGCATCAAGAAGACAATGGCCAGCGAGAGCAGGACGCCCATGACGATGTTGCTGGGCTGCAAGTTGGCCGTCAGCGCGAGGTAAACGGCCGTTAGTAGAAGCGTTGAGCGTATTAGAGTCATAGATCTATCCTCCTAACACCGCTTTGATATACACCGCCGGGTCTCCCAGCCAGGCGCTGGTTTGTTGGGCGGCGGAGACGAGCGGTTCGGCGTAGATGCCCAGGATCAGGATCAATAATACGAGCAGGGCGGGGGCCAATAGCTGGTCGCCTTTTTTCTTGACCGGCAGGTAATCATCCGCAAGACCCAATTGCGCATTGGCCGCCGGTTTGAGCCACCAGATGCGCTGGAAGGCGCGGATGGTGTAAATCAAGGTAAAGATGCTGGTGACGCCGATGAAGAGCAGGGACCAGAAGCGTTCGGCGTAGAGACCGCTGCTGAAGAGGGTCATTTTACTGACGAAGCCGTTGGTGGGTGGGATGCCGGCCAGGGCCAGGCTGCCCGCGAAAAACAGGAAGCCGGCGGCGGGTAAGGAACGGCCGACCCCGGTCACGATATCGAAAGCGGCCGATTTGATCGGCGCGCGGCTGGCTACGTAGCCGGCCAGCATGAGCATCGCCGCCTTGATCACGCTGTGGTTGAAGGCGAAGATGATCGCCGCGGTCAGGGCCAGCGGCGTGCCCCAGCCGATGCCCACGAGGATGAAGCCGACCTGCGCCAGGGTGGAGTAAGCCAGCATGCGCTTAACGTTGTGCGTGCCGATGGCCGAAAGACCGCCGAAGATAACGCCGACGACGCCCAGCACAATCAGGATCATCTGGATCTGCGGCGCTTCATCCACGAAAAGAAGGGTGGTCATGCGTAGAAAGCCATAGACGCCCAGTTTAACGACCACGGAAGAGAGCATTGCTGAAACGGCCGTCGGCGCCGCGGTGTGAAAGTCCGGCTGCCAGAAGTGGAAGGGGAAGACGGCGCTTTTAATCATGAAGGTGGCCATCAGGAAGGCAATAGCCGGCCAGAGCAGCGGCTCCGTGGGCCCTGCGGCCTTAATGCGCACCGCCAGATCGGCCATGTTCAGTGTGCCATAAGCGGCATATAGTAAGCCGATGGACAGGAGCATAAAAAAGGAGGCCAGCAGGCTGATATAGAAATATTTGTAGGCTGCTTCCGTGCCATAGCGGTCGTCGGAGATAGCCGTGAGCACGGTGCCGGAGATGACCAGCAGCTCGGCGAAAACATACATATTAAAGAGGTCGCCGGTGAGCATCGCCCCGGTCAGGCCCGCGGCCAGAGTTAAGAAGAGCGGGTAGAAAGTAGGGTAACGTACGACTTTGTCTTTGCAGCCCAGGGCGTAGAGAATGCCCGTGACCATAATCAACTGCGTCATGAGCACGAAGAGCGCGGAGAGCATGTCCGCGACCAGGGAAATGCCGAAGGGCGCCGGCCAGCCGCCGGATTGGTAGACCAGCGGTTCTCCGCCCCGGCTGACGTTGATCAGGATCCAGGCGCTGGTGATCAGGCCGGCCGTCATCGCAGCCAGGGTCGATCCCGCCTGCCAGGCGCGCTGTTTGCGCAGCAGCAAGGCGATCATCGCCCCGATGAGGGGGATGAGAATTGGCAGTGTTACTAGAAAATTACCCATGATCAATAATTAACAATTAATCGTTGAATTGTTGATTGGTTAATGGACATGTTACGCGAAATCATCATTAAAAATTCAACCATTCAGCCATTCAACCATTATCAATTCTTTAACCCATTTATCTCGTCGGAATCGGCCGTTTTGTAGCGCGAGGAGATGACATAAAGCATGCCCAGGACGAAAGCCGTGCCGCCCATGCTGATCACAATCGCCGTGAGGATGAGCGCCTGCGGCAGAGGGTCGCTGATCGCTTCCGTTCTCGTCGTATAGGCGGGCGCTTCTCCCTGGTAAGCGCCGGTCGAGAGCAAAAAGAGATTGACCGCATTGGCCAGGATGATCAGGCCGATCAAGGAACGGATGACATTGCGCCGCAGCAGCTGGAAAATGCCGATGGCGAAAAGGGTGCCGACTGTAAGAGCGGTAATAAGTTCCATGATTAAATTGCGGATTGCGGATTGCGGATTGTGGAGTTATTCCAACTTGCAAACCGTATAGACCGCTTGCCTATGTTCCTATTATTTCTACTGATCCAGTTCATAGCATTTAATCTCCAACTACTATTTACTGTTCACTACTTACTACTTCCTGATCTTCCGGGTGTCCCAACGTGCTCAGCATATGCGTTGCCCCGCCGACGACGGCCAGGCAGATCGCCAGTTCAATCAGGAAGGAGGTGCTAATATGGAATCCCTTGGGTAGAAAAGTCCAACCCGCGGTGAAGTCGAAGTTGCCCAGAAAGTTTCCGGTGATAAACATGGCCGCGGTGCCGGTGAAGATGCCCAGTAAAATGCCGGCGGCGATGAAGAAAGTCGAGTGCAGCCAGGGCAGGCGGCGGCGCGCTTCTTCATAGCCGTAGACGATATACCACAGGGCGATGGCCAGGCTGATGATCACACCCGCGGTGAAACCGTCCCCCGGCTGGTCGTGACCATACATGATTTGTGTAAATGCGAGCATGATCGAGAGGGGCAGGGCGACGAAGGCGGTTGTGCGAATAAAGGGCGAAAGCGGCTGGCCGCCGATGCCCAGAGTCGTAAAAGGTTTGCGGTCCGGCGGTTTCTCCGGTGGATTGTGATCGCCATGTGTGCGCGCCGCCCAGGCTAACAAAGTGGCGATGCCCAGACCGGCAAAGCTGAAGACGGTAATCTCGATCAGTGTATCGAGGGCGCGGAAATCCACGACGACCGCGCCGACGATGTCCGTAGCCCCGGTGGCGATTTTGGCGTTCTCAGTGTAATAAGGCGAGACAATGCTCTCACGCGGCCGTTCCAGTAGATCGATCAGGGTTACCCCGGCGACGATAGTGCCCAGCAGTCCGGCCAACAGAGCCTGCCAGACCCAGGCGGGGATCGTCGATTTCGGATTTCGGATTTCGGATTGCGGATGTGGAATATCGGATGTGCGATGTGCGATGTCGGATGTGGGATGTAAGGTCTGCTCACTATCCACTGAATACTGGCCACTGTTTACTGGTAACTGCTCACTGATTACTGGTAACTGCTCACTGCTCATTGAAAACTTTTCGCTGAGAAACTGTGCTTTATGGCGCTGCTTGCGCGGCAGGCGGGTGAGGGCCAGGACCAGAATAACTAGAGAGAGGATATCGACCACGATCTGCACCAGGGCCACGTCCGGCGCCGGTTCGAGGACGAAGATCAGGGCCATGGCCAGGCCGGAAGCGCCGATGGCCATGATCGCCGAAAAGTCGCGTTTGAGGAGAATGGTCGCCGCGGAAGCGCCGACGACGATCAGCGGGGCCATAAGGCGCAAGATGAGCAGGCCGCCCTGGAAATCGAGCGTGGGCCAGGATAGCATTCTAAAATCGGGCCGTGGTTGGGTAATGCCCAGGCCGATAACCAGAATGGAGACAGCGATCAGCATGGTTGCCAGGTACAACCGGAGCTTGCCCTGCTGCACGCGCGTGGCGTAGTAGGCAGCGCGGTCGATGGCTTCGACCACCCAGCGGTAAAGGGCGTTAAAAGAGAGCTCCGGCAGCAGCTGCTGCTGCCAGGAGCGGATTGGGCTCCGGAAAACGAATAGCAGCGTGCCCAGGGTGATGGCCGCGATGGAAAGCAGCAGCTCCACTGTCAGGCCATGGAAAAGTACAAAATAAACTTTAACCGGCTCGCCGAAGGCGTCTTGTGCTGCGCCGGAGAGCAGGGTAGCCTCTTCTTTGGGGCCGGGCAGGATGCTGAGGATAATCGACAGCGCGGCGGGAATAGCCGGCGCCAGCCACATGGCGGCCGGCGCTTCGTGGCCATGTACATCCGGGTCCTTGGGCTTGCCCAGAAAGGTTTCATAGACGAGCAAACCGGCCTGGGCCAGCATCAGCGCACCGGCGATAACGGCTCCCCAGCGGAAAAGTGTGGCCAGCAAGGGCGGTAGGGTAGGATGAACGGCCGTGGCCAGCAGGGTTTCCTTGGCCAGGAAACCAAACATGGGTGGCAGTCCGGCCATGGATAGGGCGGCCAGGAGGGCGGTGATGAAGGTGAAGGGCATGACCTTAGCCAATCCACCCAGGCGGCGCATGTCACGCGTGCCCGTTTCATGATCGACGATGCCGGCGACCATGAAGAGGGCGCTTTTGTAGAGGGCGTGGGCGAGGACGCCGATCATCAATGCCTTATACGCCTCGGGGATATCCTGGCCGATGAGGATCATGAGGATGCCCAGCTGGCTGATCGTTGAATAGGCCAGTAATGCTTTGAGATCGTTCTGTTTCAGTCCCAGATAAGCGCCGGTGATCATGGTAATACCGCCGATGATGGTCAGCAGCCAGAACCAGGTTTCGGTAAAACCCAGGGCGGGGTTCATGCGCGCCATGAGATAAATGCCCGCCTTGACCATCGTCGCAGAATGCAGATAGGCGCTGGCGGGGGTGGGCGCGCTCATGGCCCCGGGCAGCCAGATGTGAGCGGGCCATTGGGCACTCTTGGTGAAGGCGCCGAAGGCCACCAGAGCCAGGATCACGGTATAGAATGCATTGCTGCGCAGTACATCGCCGCTGTTGAGGATTGTGGCGTAATCCGTGCCCCCGGCAACGGTGGCGGCGAACAGCAGCCCGGCCAGCAGGGCGATGCCCCCGCCGCCGGTGATGAACAGGGCCCGGAAAGCGCCATAGCGCGCTTCTTCCGAACTTGTTTTGTAGGCTACGAGCAGGTAGGAGAGGATGCTCGTCCCTTCCCAAAAGATGAACAGGGTCAGCACATCTCCGGCCAGGACGAGGCCCAGCATGCAGCCCATGAAGAGCAGCAGGTAGGTCAGAAAGCGCC
>Ga0316583_10000284_pt1 | contig 14149 bp, 11 predicted proteins | sample J_170502JBrBrA_D_FD_204513 | JGI IMG/M metagenome (GOLD analysis project Ga0316583, IMG submission 204513) | Rhizosphere microbial communities from salt marsh grasses in Alabama, United States - J_170502JBrBrA | ecosystem: Host-associated > Plants > Roots > Rhizosphere | place: USA: Alabama... | reverse complement strand
CTCGCGCACGAAAGGATCGCCCTCGATGGCGGCGATGGCCTTTTCCTGGCGCTCCCGCCTTTCGGTGCGATTACGCTCGGCGGGAGTTTCCCCTTCCGGCTCGGCGACGACGATAACCAATTTCAGCGGCCGGCCAAAATGATTTTGCAATTCGGCCTGAAGCTTATCCTGGGGTGCTTTGGTGTTGAGCAGCGACTTGTGGGCCGGCGGCAGGCGCAACGTGATCTGCGCATCGCTGGCTTCCGCCAGCTCACAGTGCTGCGCCAACTGCTTGGGCAGGCCGGAAAGCGGCAGCCCTCCCACCAGCGCATGCCAGTCAGTCGCCTCGCCGACCGTCGGCGGGGCCTTCGCGGCCGGCGCAGCGGCCTTCCTGGCGGCCGGTTTGGCTGCCTGCACGGGCGCCGTCGCTACGGTCGTCAACGCCGGTCCGGCTTCCGGCCGGAACGCATGCAGCCTCAGCAAGGTCATGGTAAATCCCGCATATTCGTCGGGCGCCAGTGCCAAGTCGTCGCGACCGTGAATCGCTATCTGGTAGCACAGCTGCAGAAATTCGGCGTCGAAGGTCTGCGCGTACGGCGCCAGGCGCGTGCGCTCGGCATCGTCGGCAAGCGCCTGGGGCGCCATCTGCAGCAGTGCAACGCGATGGAACAGCGTCGCCAGTTCCTGCAGCGCCGAATCGAACGCCAGGCTGCGGGCATCCATGGCCTCGGCGACGTCGAGCATGGCCTGGACATCACCAGCGGCGAGCCCGTCCAGGATTGCGAACAGGTAATCGTCGCCGACCGTGCCCAGCATGTCGCGCACACCGGTTTCCTCTACCCGGCCAGCGCCGTGGGCGATGGCCTGATCGAGCAGGCTCAGCGCGTCGCGCATGCTACCGGCGGCGCCCTTGGCGATATGACGCAGGGCGTTCGGCTCGAAGACCACCTGTTCGGCTTCGAGGATACGCGTCAGGTGGTCGACGATGACCGTCGGCGGCATCTGCTTGAGATTGAACTGGAGACAGCGCGACAGCACGGTGACGGGAATCTTTTGCGGATCCGTGGTCGCCAGGATGAACTTGACGTGGTCGGGCGGCTCCTCCAGCGTCTTCAACATGGCGTTGAAAGCGTGACCCGACAACTGGTGCACTTCGTCGATGACATAGACCTTGAAGCGCCCCCGCGTCGGTGCGTAAGTGGCCTTCTCGAGCAGGCTGGTCATGTCCTCGACGCCGCGATTGGAGGCGGCGTCGAGTTCGATGTAGTCGACGAAGCGGCCGCCGTCGATTTCGACGCAGGACGAGCAGGTGCCGCAGGGCGTGGCGGTAATGCCGGTTTCGCAGTTGAGCGCCTTGGCGACGATGCGCGCCAGCGTCGTCTTGCCGACGCCGCGGGTTCCGGTGAATAGGTAGGCATGATGCAGCCGTTGCTGTTCAAGGGCATGCGTCAGCGCGCGCACGACGTGCTCCTGCCCCACCAGCGTGGCGAAGGACTTGGGACGCCACTTGCGGGCCAGGACCTGGTAGCTCATGCGCTGGATTTTAGCAAACGAAAACGGGGCGTCTCCGGCGAGGCGCCCCGTTCGTACGGCAACGGAATCAACCCTTGGTCGAATCGACCGGCGGCCGATGATGGTGCCGCATCGCCCCCCGATGGCCACCAAAGCCGAGGCGCGCCATTCGGGTCGCCTGTTCGTCGGCAAGCTTGCGCTGCTCGGGCGTCAATCCCTGATAGAGATGATTGAAGGCATCGCCGACCGACTCCATGGCGGCCAGTCGCTGCTTCATGATTTCGGTCACGCGCGTCATGCGCTCGGGCGCCGTCAAGTTTTCGTCCTTGGCCTGTTTGCGCATGGCCCGGAGACCTTTGCCAGCTTCGCCCTTGACCGTGCCGGCGAATGCCTGCCAAAGCGGCTCCTGCGCCGGTGTGATCTTGAGTTCGGCCTTGAGCCGGGCCAAGCGCTGATCGGCGCGTGCGGCGGGGTCGAAACGTACGCCGCGATGGCCGGCGCGCGCCGTCCAGTGGCCACTGCCGCAGTCGCCGGCACCCGACGCCGCCACGGCGGCGGCGCCCATGGCCATCGAGCCGGCGGCCACGATGGCGACGATGATCTTGCTGGTGGATTTCATGCTTTTCTCCTGAGTGTGCCTCGATTGGCACGCCCATTTCAGCGCTGCACGGTAACACCGGTGTTTCCGGAACCGACGGATTTGTAATGGGATATTGCCGAAACGGAGAAAAGGAAGGGGTGGCGAGCCTGACCCCCGGCACTTGCGGACATCGGCTGTGGCTGCTTCCTTCCGGACCTGACCAGGTTCACCGCGCCACAATGCGGGGAGACCCGCCACGCACAATTGTACCCTAGCGCTCGTCACTCCGTTCAGCCGCCCCAGATCATGAACGCCTTGGCCTTCGTAGCGCCTCGGGGCGGCAGGTAGGCCCCCTCCCTCCCGACCTTCCCCTCGCGGAGGAGGCGACTGGTTGGCTCGCTGCGCTCGACGACCAGCAGGCGCGCCACACGATGATGGTTGCGCTAGCCGATCAGAAACTCGCGCACGATGGCGATCTGCGACGGGTCCATCAGCATCGGCGCATGGCCGACATCCGGAATCTCGACCACCTTCGCCTTCGGACCGCGCCCGGCCATCTGCTGCGCCGTCGCCGCCGTCAATAGATCGGATTCGGCACCGCGCAGCACCAGTGTCGGACAACGGATGGCATCGTAGAGGGGCCACAGCTCGACGTCCTTGCCCTCGCCCATCTCGCCGCGATAGGGCTCGGCGATGCCGGGGTCGTAGGCCATCTCGAAACCGCCGTCGGCCGTTGCGCGCTGCGTATGCACGGTCAGATGCCGCCACTGGGCGTCGGTCAGTTTGCCGAACGGCGCCGAGACCAAGCGCACGTAGGCCTCCGCCTCTTCGATCGACTTGAAGCGCGGCGCCTGGCCGAGGGCCTGGCCGATGCGGGCAATCGATATCGCGGTGATGACCGGCCCGACGTCGTTCAGGACCAGGCGCGAGATCGGCGTCTTCGGCATAGCCGCCAGCGCCATGCCGATGATGCCGCCCATCGACGTGCCCAGCCAATGGACGCGGCCAGCGTCGGCGCGTGCCAGCAACGTGACCATGTCGGCACAGTACTGCGGCATGACGTAGTGCGACTTGTCGGGCAGCCAGTCGCTGCGGCCGCGGCCAACGACGTCGGGGCAGATCACCCGGTAGCGATCGCAGAGCGCCGCCGCCAGGAAATCGAAATCGCGGCCGCAGCGGGTCAGGCCATGGACGCAGACCAGGACATCGGGGTTAGCCGGGGCGCCCCATTCGACGTAGGCCATGTCGTGCAAGCCGGCCGGGTTCAAGCACTGCACGGTTCGTTGACGCATCTCGGTCATGGGCCTGGTTCCTCTACGTACCTTCTCGCTCCCGAGTCTAGCGCAGTAGCGCAAGTCAACCGATTGGAGTAGCCTTGAGTGTCAAGTCATACATGCCGGCCAACTCACCAACGGAGACCGCATCAATGCACACGGAACTGAGCAAGCTTCTCGGTACGCAGGCGGAGAAGCTCTACCCGATGCAGTTGGCGGACGCGCATCCCCGTATCATTGAGCGGATCGTGGCTTTATGGCAGCAGGGGCCGGCACTCGAGGCCTATTTGGATGACCTGCTGATCGACCACCGTGGCGACCGCCAAGGCTTCCCGCCGGAAATCATCCTGGAAATCCTGGCACTCAAGAACCATGTCCTCGGCCTCAGGAAAACGCCGGAACGGAACCCCAACACCTGGGGCGAACTGACCGACATCGACCGCGCCATGCAGAAAGATCGCTAGCGCTGGTACCAGTAGCGGCGGTGGCGGTCGATCTCCGCCGTCGCCGCAATTTCTCGTTGCGCCAACTTCACGGTCACCGCTCCTTGGCGATCGGTGCGCCAGAGTTTGCTGCCGGTCAGGCGATAGCGCTTCACCACTTCGGCGGCCGGATGGCCGAAGCGATTCCGATAGCCTGCCGAGAAGACCGCCTGGCGCGGCGAGACGGCCACCACGAAAGCCTCGGTAGACGAACTCTTGCTGCCATGATGGGGCGGCAGCAGCACATCCGCAGCCACGTCGGCGCCATGCCGTGCCAGCAGTGCCACTTCGCTGCGGGCAGTAATGTCGCCGGTGAGCATGAGCGACCTGCCGCTTGCCGTGATCTTAAGGACGCAGCTGAGATCATTGCCGCTACGCCGCGCCTTTTTATAGTCATCAGCAGTCGGATGCAGGAACTCGAAACCGACGCCATCCCATTGCCAACGATCTCCGTCTTGACACCGGCGGCGAGGCAGCGACAGCTGCATCAACGGATGCTGGGCGGGCAGAGAACTGAGCAGCAAGGCGACCGGCATGCCCATCGCGACCGACTCGGCACCGCCCTCGTGATCCTTGTCGGCATGGCTGATGACCATGGCGTCGAGCTTGCGCACGCCCATCGCCCGGAAATAGGGCAGGATGATCCGACTACCGGCGTCGGCATCGGCCGTAAACGCCGGACCGGCGTCATAGAGCACGTCGTGCTTGGCCGTCTGCACGTGAACGGCCAAGCCCTGGCCGACATCGAGCACGGTGACCGTCGCCTCGCCATCTCCCGGTCTGGGCGGCAGCACCAGGACCAAGGGCAGCAATGCCGCAGCCCCGAGCCAGCGGGCAGGAAAGCCTTTCGGCAACAACAACCAGGCAACGCCGGCGACGCCGAGCACCGCAGCCCATTCCGGCGGTGCCTGCTGCTGCCAGACAGCCCAGGGCGATGTTGCCAGCCAGTCGAGCAGCGTCATCACCGCCGCGACGACGACGTGCGCGAGCCGGAGCAACGGGTCGGCGAACGGCAGCGTGCCCAGCAGCGCCAGCGGCGTGACCACCAGGCTGACGACGGGAATCGCCACCGCGTTGGCCAACGGCGAGACCAGTGAAAACTGCTGAAACAGCGCCAGCAACGCCGGAATCATGCCGATGGTCACCGCCCACTGAGCGCGCGTCCAAGCCGCCAGCCAATGGCCTTCGCTCAAGCGTCCCGAGGCGATGTAGAACAGCAGACCGACGGCGCCGAAGGATAGCCAGAAACCGGCCGCGAGCACCGACCACGGATCGACCAGAAGGACCAGCAAGAGCGCCACCGCCAGCACCCGGCTGACGGCGGTGATGCGCCCGGTCCACAGCGCCAGAGCGACGACGGCGAGCATGTAGAGGGTGCGCTGGGAAGGCACGGCAAAACCGGCCAGCAGCGAGTACATGAGGGCAGCGAGGAAACCGGCCAGTGCCGCCGCCTTCTGTGCCGGTAGCCGCAAGGCGAGCCAGGCCGAGCGCCGCCAAGCCCAGCCGACCAGCCACGCCGCCAGACCGGCAACCATCGTGATGTGCAACCCGGATACGCTGAGCAGATGCGTAACACCGGTGCGGGCAAAGGTCCGCCAGAAGGCCGGCGTGATCGATTGCTGGTCGCCGATGGCCAGGGCCACCAAAATGCCGCCGTAGGGCGCGTCGGCCAGTACGCGCTGAAAGCGGTCGCGGATGCGCAAGCGCAGGCGTTCGACCAGATAGTCCGGCACCATGACCAAATCGTCGAGGCGAGCATTGTCATGGCCGGCACGTACGTAGCCGGTGGCGCGAATGTCCCGCTCCAGCAGCCACGCTTCGTAGTCGAAGCCATGCGGATTGAGGCTGCCGTGCGGCCGCTTCAGGCGCACGGTCAGATGCCAGCGCTGGCCCGGTTTCAGTTTCGGCACCTGTGCAACGTCCTCGTCCCGCGCACGCCAACCCCTATACCACGCCAGCGAGACGCGTGACGGCACCGGCGCATTGGCTCGTTCGACGTCGAAAACGAAGCGTACCCCGCGCTCGAACGGGTGCGGCAAGGCGGCGATAACGCCGACGACGTCCAGGTCACGCCCTTCGTCGGCCACCGCCAGCGTCTCCGCCAACCTGTGCTGTGCCGCCATCCCTGCCCAGGCGAAACCGAGCAATAGCCCACCGATTATGCGCAGCAGCAGATTTCGCCGAACACTGGGCAGCACCATGAACAGGACAGCAGCAGCGAACAAGCCGGCGAGAACGGCAAGGCTCGGCAACTCGGCGCACCGCTGCAAGACGACGATGCCGGCGGCAAAGGCAAGGATGGCGGATCGCATGTCAAAGGTATTCCCGGATGTCATTAGAGCAGAAGTAATGGGGATTTCGATAGAATTTGGCAATGAATAGGCCGTCGGTTATGCCGCCCCCCGAGACCCTTGCGCCCTACCCAGCGACCGCTGTCGGCCGGGTACCCGCTCCATGACCCTCCCCTACTGTCTGGTCCGGCCGTTCGCCTTTGCGCTCGCCCCGGAGACGGCGCATGAATTGACCTTCGCCGGCCTGCGTACGCTGCAGTGCCTCGGCCTGGTACCGGCCTACCGGCCGCCGCGCGCCGGCTCGGTCAGCATCATGGGGCTCGAGTTTCCCAACCGTGTCGGCCTTGCCGCCGGCCTCGATAAGAACGGCGAAGCCATCGACGCCCTCGCGGCCTGGGGCTTCGGCTTCCTCGAGATCGGCACCGTGACGCCGCGACCGCAGCCGGGCAACCCGAAGCCACGACTGTTCCGGCTGCCCGAGGCGCAGGGCATCATCAACCGCATGGGCTTCAACAACCACGGCGTCGATGCCCTGATCGAGAACGTGAAAGTGGCCAAGTACCGAGGCATCCTCGGTATCAACATCGGCAAGAATTTCGATACGCCGATCGAGCGGGCCGCCAACGACTACCTGGCCTGTCTGGACAAGGCGTATGCGCACGCCGGCTACGTCACCGTCAATATCTCGAGCCCGAACACCAAGAACCTGCGCCAGTTGCAGGGCGAGTCGGAACTTGACGCGCTGCTCGGCCTGCTCAAGGCGAGGCAGCAGGTCCTGGCGCAGCAGCACGGCCGTTACGTGCCGCTGGCCCTGAAGATCGCACCCGATCTCGATCCAGCGCAGGTCGTCGCCATCACCGACGCGCTCAGGCGCCACCGCATCGATGCCGTCATCGCCACCAACACCACGCTGTCGCGCCAGGGCGTCGAGCACCTGCGCCACGGCGGCGAAGGCGGCGGCCTTTCCGGTGCCCCGCTGTTCGGCAAGTCGACCGAAGTGGTGCGTATGCTGGCCAGGGCGCTGGCCGGCGAGGTGCCCATCATCGCCGCCGGCGGCATCATGGACGGCGACCAGGCACGTGCCAAGCTCGACGCCGGCGCCGTCCTGGTCCAGGTGTATTCCGGACTCATCTACAGGGGGCCGCAACTGGTCAGGGAATGCGTCGCCGCCTGCGCCCAGGCCACCGCCAACCGGCGGCAAAACCAATAGCCGCGCGCATTTCAGTGTTGTCTAATGAAGCGCAAACGAAGATAATTACGAGTTTTACAGTCGGCTAAAGCCGGCCCGGTGATCGCATCCGTTGCCTATGACCAGCTATCTGTTCATCGTTCTCGGCGCCGTTCTCGTCAACAACGTCGTCCTGGTCCGCATTCTCGGCCTATGCCCGTTCATGGGCGTGTCCAAGAAGCTCGAGACCGCCATCGGCATGGGCGCCGCCACCACCTTCGTGCTGACGCTGGCCTCGGGCACCAGCTCGGTGCTCGATACTTGGCTGCTGGTACCGAACCACCTCGAGTACCTGCGCACTCTCGCCTTCATCGTCACCATCGCCGCCATCGTCCAGCTGACCGAACTGGTGATCCAAAAGACCAGCCCGCTCCTGCACCAGGTGCTCGGCATCTATCTGCCGCTGATCACCTCTAACTGCGCAGTCCTCGGCATACCGCTGCTCAACCTGACCCAGAAGCACGATCTCATCGAATCGCTGCTGTTCGGTTTCGGCAGTTCGGTGGGCTTCACGCTGGCACTGGTGCTGTTCGCCGGGCTGCGCGAACGGCTCGAGGGGGCCGACATCCCGCAGCATTTCCGTGGCGCCGCCATCGGCTTCATTACCGCCGGCATCATGAGCATCGCCTTCATGGGCTTCGCTGGTCTGGATAAATACAAATAACGCGCATGGCTCCGATCAACCACGCAAGCTCATGAAATCCGGTGCCCTGTTCGATGCCAGCGCGGGCAAGTGGACCCACCCCCTCCCGCCCTCCCCCTCGCGGGGAAGGAGTCTGATTTGCTCGCTACGCTCGAAAGTCACCCGGTGGACTTGCCGACGTATTCCACATTGATATGCTGAGCGCTCTCCTGGTCATGGCGCTGGGCGCCGTCGTTCTCGGTGCCGCGCTCGGCTTCGCCGCCGTCAAGTTCCGCGTCGAAGGCGACCCGCTGGTCGAGAAGATCGACAGCATCCTGCCGCAGACGCAATGCGGCCAATGCGGCTTTCCCGGCTGCCGCCCCTATGCCGAGGCCATCGCCAAGGGCGACGCCGACATCAACCAGTGCCCGCCGGGCGGCGACGAAGGCGTGCGCAAGCTCGCCGACCTGCTCGGCCGCGAGTTCAAGCCTCTCTCGGGCGAGCACGGCATCGAGAAACCGAAGAGCACGGCCGTGATCGACGAGAACACCTGCATCGGCTGCACGCTGTGCCTGCAGGCCTGTCCGGTCGATGCCATCGTCGGCGCCGCCAAGCAGATGCACACGGTGATCGCCGCCCAGTGCACCGGCTGTGAGTTGTGCCTGGAGCCCTGCCCGGTCGATTGCATCAGCATGCAGCCGATTGCCGAATCGGTCGAGAACTGGAAGTGGAAGTACCCCGTGTTCGAACTCGCCAGAGGCAGCGCATGAGCCGCAAGCTGTTCTCCTTCCACGGCGGCGTCAAGCCGGCCTATAACAAGGAAGCCTCGCTGACCGAGCCGATCGGCATCGCCCCGCTGCCGGCCGAGTTCGTCATCCCGCTGCACCAGAGCGTCGGCGGCCCGCCGCATGCGCTGGTCAAAGCCGGCCAACAGGTCAAGAAGGGCCAATTGATCGGTGGCCCCGACGGCAATGTATCGTCGGCCGTGCATGCGTCTACGTCGGGCATCGTCAAGGCGGTCGAGCCGCGCCTGATGCCGCATACCTCCGGCCTGTCGGCACTGTGCGTAGTCATCGAGCCCGACGGCAAGGACGAATGGATCGAGCACGCGCCGATCCCCTGGCGCTCGATGTCGCCGGGCGAAGTGCGCGACGCGCTGCGCGACGCCGGCGTCGTCGGCCTCGGTGGCGCCGTGTTTCCGTCGCACCTGAAGGTCAATCCCGGCAAGCAGGGCCATCTCGATACGCTGGTCATCAACGGCGCCGAATGCGAGCCCTTCATCACCTGCGACGACATGCAGATGCGCGAGCGATCCGAGGGCATCATCAAAGGCGCCGCCATCCTGCGCGACTTGACCCAGGCCGGCCAGGTGCTGATCGGCGTCGAGGACAACAAGCCGGATGCCATCGCCGCCATGCGGGCCACGGTCGAACGCCTGAAGGCCGAGCGCATCGAGATCGTCGCCGTGCCGACGCGCTACCCGGCCGGCGGCGCCAAGCAGCTGATCCGCGTCCTCACCGGCATCGAGGTGCCGCACGGCCGCCGCTCCACCGACTACGGCGTGCAGTGCTTCAACACCGGCACCGCGCACGCCATCCATGACGCGCTCGAACTGGGCCAGCCGATGATTTCGCGCATCGTCACCGTCGCCGGCAACGTCGAGCGGCCACGCAACTTCGAAGTGCGCTTCGGCACGCCGATGAAGGACGTCGTCGCCTTGTGCGGGGCCAAACCGGATACCGACCGCATCATCATGGGCGGCCCGATGATGGGCTACCGCATGCCTGACGACAGCGTGCCGGTGGTCAAGGCCACCAACTGCATCCTGGTCGGCTCAAAGGCGCTGTTCCCGCCACCGCCGCCCGAAATGCCCTGCATCCGCTGCGGCGAATGCGCCAAGGCCTGCCCGTCCGATCTGCAACCGTTCGAGATGTACTGGTTCTCGCGCGCCAAGCTGTTCGGCAAGGCGCAGGAATACCATCTGTTCGACTGCATCGAGTGTGGCTGTTGCGCCTATGTCTGCGGCTCGCACATCCCACTGGTGGACTACTTCCGCTTCGCCAAGAGCGAGATCTGGGCGCGCGAAAACGAGAAGGCTGCCGCCGACGGCGCCCGCGAACGCTACGAATTCCGCCTCGCCCGCGAGGAGCGCGACAAGGCCGAGAAGGCAGCCAAGCTGGCCGCCAAGGCCGCCGAGACCAAGGCCAAGCTGGCTGCGGCGGGCAACGCCGAGGACGAAAAGAACAAGAATCTGATCGCCGACGCCGTGGCACGCGCCGAGGCCCAGAAGGCGACCACTTCGGAAGGAAAGCCCCGTGCAGACTAACTCCCCCTTCTTCCGCAAGCCGTTGCCGTTGCGCACCGTCATGCTGACGGTTCTCGCCGCCCTGCTGCCGGGCATCGGCGTATATGTCTGGTTCTTCGGCGCCGCCATCCTGGTGCAGATCGCGCTGGCTTCGGTTACCGCCCTGGCGGCCGAGGCGGTCATGCTGTCCATCCGCGCCAAGCCCGTCTGGCTCCACGTCAGCGACGGCAGCGCTCTGGTGACCGCCTGGCTGATCGCGCTCACCTTCCCGTCCATCGCGCCCTGGTGGCTAGTGGTGACGGCGACGTTGATCGCCATCATATTCGCCAAGCATCTCTATGGCGGCCTCGGCCAGAACCCGTTCAACCCGGCCATGGTGGCGTTCTGCGTCATGATCGTCGCCTTTCCGCAGCTGATGTCGCAGTGGCCGGCGGTCGGCTTCACCGATTTCTCGGCGCAACTGACGGCCATTTTCGGCACCCGTCACCTCGACGCCGTCGTCATGGCGACACCGCTCGACGCCATGCGCACCGGCCTGCATACCGCCGAAGCGCGCGCCACGGTGGCCGCCATCTTCGGCAGCGGCGCCAGCTTCGGCAACATCGGCGGCAAGGGCTGGGAATGGATCGCCGGCGGCTACCTGCTCGGCGGCCTTTGGTTGTTGCAGCGGCGCATCATCAACTGGCAGGCGCCGGCGGCATTCCTGGCGACGCTGGCGCTGATCGCCGGCCTCGCGCACTTGCTCGGCCCGGCCCGTTTCGCCGGACCGCTGTTCCACACCCTCACCGGTGGCGCCATGCTTGGCGCCTTCTTCATCATCACCGACCCGGTATCGGGTGCCACCACACCCAGAGGCAAGCTGATCTTCGGCGCCGGTGCGGCGCTGCTGACTTGGATCATCCGCACTTTCGGCGCCTTTCCCGACGGCATCGCCTTCGCCACGTTGCTGATGAACATCTGCGTGCCGCTGATCGACATGGCCACCCAGCCGCCGGTCTTCGGCCACAAGAACGGTACCGATTAGCCATGAGCGACCTGCCCGACCACATCGAGGTACCGCCGCCGGCGGAATCCTCCGTGTTGCGCATTTCCGTACGCACCGCCACTATCCTGCTGCTGTTCACCCTGGTGTTCACGGCGCTGATGGCAGCGACTTATTACGCCACCCGTCCCGCCATCGAGCGAAGCGCGCGTGCCGAGAAGATGAAACTGATCGGCGAGGTGTTACCGCACGACATGTACGACAACGATCTGCTCGCCGACAACGCCACCTTGCCGCCGGAGACCGCGCTCGGTCTCGACGACCCGTCTACCGTGTACCGTGCGCGCAAGGACGGCCAGCCGGTCGCCCTAGTGGTCGAGGCGGCGGCGCCGGACGGCTATGCCGGACGCATCGGCCTGCTGCTGGCCGTGGCCGCCGACGGGCGCCTGCTCGCCATGCGCATCACCCAGTCGAACGAAACGCCCGGCCTCGGCGACTACATCGATCCGCGCAAGGACAAGAACAAGGCTCATCCCTGGATCGACCAGTTCAAGAACAAGAGCCTGGACGAAGTCAAGCCGGAACAATGGAAGGTCAAGAAGGACGGTGGCATCTTCGATGCCCACACCGGCGCCACCATCTCGGCGCGCGCCGTCACCAACGCCAGCGGCCGCGCCCTGGCGTGGATCGTCCGGCATCGTGACCAGCTGTTCGAGCTGCCCACCGGCGGCCGACTGGAGGAACAACCATGAGCGTCTATCGCGACATCGCCAAGAACAGCCTTTGGAAGCAGAACCCGATCCTGGGGCAACTGCTGGGCCTTTGCCCGACGCTGGCGATCACCACCACGTTTGTCAATTCCTTCAGCCTCGGTCTCGCCACCACCCTGGTCATGGCCGTCGCCAACTTTGCCGTATCGTCGCTGCGCTCGTTCATTCCGTTCGAGGTTCGCATCCCGATTTTCATCCTGATCATCGCCGCCCTGGTCACGGTCGTCCAGTTGGCCATGAACGCCTGGCTGCACGACCTCTACCTGGTGCTCGGCATCTTCATCCCGCTGATCGTCACCAACTGCATCGTGCTCGCCCGCGTCGAAGCCTTCGCGGCCAAGAATTCGGTCGCCATGTCGACCTGGGACGGCGCCATGATGGGCCTCGGCCTCACCGCCGTGATCTCGGTGCTCGGCTTCATCCGCGAATTCCTCGGCCAAGGCACGGTGCTCGGCGGCATCGATCTCGTCGTGCACGGCGCCAAAGCGATCCAAGTGCTACCCAACGACTATCCCGGCTTCCTGATCGCCATCCTGCCGCCCGGTGCCTTCTTCGTGCTCGGCCTGATGATCGCCGCGCGCAACTGGATCGACGCCCGTGCCAACGAGCGCGCCCGGCAGCGGCTAGTGCAGGTCCAGCAAGCACCCGCCTAGCACGGCCTGCCGGCGGGCCAGTAGAATGAACGCATGAGCCCAGCCCGCATCGCCGAAGCCATTTTCCGCACATCCGGCATTCGTACCGTCGAGGCCCGCTTCGACGGCAGCGCGCCGCCACTGATGGAGCGGGCCGGTGCCGCCGCGGCCGATCTGGCGGCCAAATTGCTCGCCGGCAGCCGGCTGCCGCCGCTGATCGTCGCCGGCCCGGGCAACAACGGCGGCGATGGTTTCGTCGCCGCCCGCCTTCTCAAGGAACTTGGCTTCGCACCGCAGGTGGTGTTCCTGGGCGATGCCAATCGCCTGCCCGCCGACGCACACGCCGCCTTCGAACAATGGCAGGCCGTCGGCGGCGCGACGTTGCCCGACTTTCCACCCGAGCCGTTCGGACTCGCCGTTGACGCCTTGTTCGGCATCGGCTTGACGCGGCCGATCGAAGGCCGTGCCGCAGAGTTCGTCGATCGACTGAACAATCTCGACTGCCCGGTATTGGCGATCGACATCCCGAGCGGACTCGACGCCGACAGCGGACGCGTGCTGGGGCATGCGGTACGCGCCGACCATACCATCACCTTCATGGCCCTGAAACCGGGCCTGTTGACCGGCGAAGGTCCCGATCATTGCGGCGAGATCAGCGTACACGATTTGGCGCTCGATATCGGCCCCGCCGAGGGTTTCACCATCGTGAGATCCTCGTTCCAGGAACATCTTTGCCGGCGCGCTCGCGCCAGCCACAAGGGCAGCTTCGGCAGCGTCGGCATCGTAGGCGGCGCCCAGGGCATGGCCGGCGCCGCGTTGCTCGCCGGCAGGGCGGCGCTCAAGCTCGGCGCCGGCCGCGTCTATGTCGGCATGCTGGAGCGGTTGGTGGTGGATCCGCAACGCCTGGAATTGATGCTGCGCCGGGCCGACGAGGTCTTTGCGCTGGCAACCGTACTCGCCGTCGGTCCGGGTCTCGGGCGATCCTCCGCGGCTGTCGACCTGCTCAGACGTGCCATCGATGTCCAGTTGCCGCTGGTCGTCGACGCCGACGGGCTCAACCTGTTGGCCGAACATCCGGTACTGATCAAGCACGTCGCCCGCCGTGAAGCACCGACCATCCTGACGCCGCATCCGGCCGAAGCAGGCCGCCTGCTCGGCATGGCCACCGAAGCCGTACAGGCCGATCGCGTCGGTGCAGCGCTGGCGCTGGCCGAGCAAAGCCGCGCCCTGGTCGTGCTCAAGGGCTGCGGCAGCGTCGTCGCGACAACCGACGGTCCCTGGTACATCAACACGACGGGTAACCCCGGGCTCGCCAGCGCCGGCAGCGGCGACGTGCTCACCGGCATGATTGCCGCGTTGCTGGCCCAGCGCTGGTCGGCCCTGGCGGCGACACTGGGCGGCGTGCATCTCCATGGCGCCGCCGCCGACGCACTGGTCGCCGCCGGCCGCGGCCCGATCGGCCTTGCCGCCGGCGAACTAATCGACACCGGAC
>Ga0316583_10000282_pt1 | contig 14159 bp, 14 predicted proteins | sample J_170502JBrBrA_D_FD_204513 | JGI IMG/M metagenome (GOLD analysis project Ga0316583, IMG submission 204513) | Rhizosphere microbial communities from salt marsh grasses in Alabama, United States - J_170502JBrBrA | ecosystem: Host-associated > Plants > Roots > Rhizosphere | place: USA: Alabama... | reverse complement strand
GAGCGGATCATCTTCCATTTGCATCATATAGGTAACCAGTTCTTCCAGGTTGGCGTAGTAGTGCGGCTTATTCTCAAAGAGTCCGTATTGTATTCCCACGTTTATTTCTCTCCGGGCGACCATTTCGTGGCAGCCTGTTAACCAATTCCAACGTGCTTCCGGGCAGCAGCACAATCGACAAAAGTTGTTGTCCGGCAAGCCGTACTAATTTTAGCAAGACGGCCGAGATCCCGCCTGCCTCAATTAAGCTATTTTCAAAGAAAGTTAGACCATTTTAAATGTTGTAGTGCCTGTGTCAAACCTTGCAGCTAACGGTTTTTCTTGATTAGTATAAATTCACAAACCTTTTGAATGCTGCCAACAAGGACTGTTGTTCATGTATCCTTGAGCCTGAATTTGGCGCAGATTGTTAGTGCAAGATAGTGAAACTCTATTGGAAATTTTTCAGAATGTAATGATGGGCAACAGACAGTTCTTACCTTTCATCTCCGGCAAACCTATCTTTTTTGTGTCACCCGATGGCAGTGACACAAACGGCGATGGTACTTTTGAAAATCCATGGAAAACTATTGGCAAAGGTTTGTCTAATCCATACAGCTGGAACACGCTTTATATCCGGGGAGGAACCTACGTCGAGCAGATCACAATCAACCGCTCGGGAACGGCCGATGCCCCGATTCTAGTCGCCGCTTATCCAGGGGAGAAAGTGGTTATCGATGGTGAGGCTGGAGTAGATGGCCTGAATGAGGGACTACCGGACTATGGGGAGTTAATCATTCCTCCTGGGTTGCGAGATGAGAAGGGGTTCCGTTACACACCGCTGGTGTGGATTAAAGGTAACTACGTTATTTTTGAAGGATTTGATATTAAACGCTCAATGGGGCGAGGTATCCAGGTCAGCCGCGATGAGGCGGACACACGGGGAGTAACGATACGAAATTGTAAGATCAGTGCTTCTCGCAAAAACGGCATGATGATCGAACAGCGCTGCAAGGAAATAATCATTGAGAACTGCGATATCAGCCGCAGCGGCAATTTTGCCCCCTATGATCGATCTTCAAGTGAACTTGATTGGGGCGGAGCCTGTGTCGTTAAAGGATCCGACAACGTTATCATCAGAGGGACAAGTATTCACGAAAATTGGGGGGAAGGGTTTATTACTGACTCCCAAACGAATAATTCGACAAATATAAGAGTAAGTAAGTGCATTTTCTTTGATAATATGCGCCCATCCATTTATCTGCACGCTGTTACCAATATTATCGTAGAGAAGAATCTCCTTTATCACTCAATAAATCCAGAATTTCCGTTCGGCGAAGGGATAGCCATTACCCCGTCCGAACCACAGTACGAAGATGATGTTGATATTGAGAATGTGACTGTTGCCAACAATATATTTGTGGGAATGGGCAGCAATATCGCTCTTTATGGACAGGATGGGCGAATGCTTCGGAAAATTCGGGTCCTGTTTAATACCCTGGTTAATGCGCAAAATTATGGAATTATGGAATCGAGTTCGCATTATGAAGCGTGCGAATTAAAAAACAATGTAGTCTACCAGTCTAACGGCGAGGTGCTTGTTAATGGAGGCGCTGACTTCAGAGGGTGGGCTGTTTCGGGCAACGCCTGGTACCCAGAGCGCCCGAGCTCTGTCCCAGGCGATCGCGATGTTATTGGTAATCCACAATTTGAGAACCCGGAAGCAGAACTGCTTCGCGGCCAGGTCAATCCAGCGTGGTATAAAATCAAGGCCACTTCACCGGTTATAGACCAGGCGGTCACTGTACCGTTTATCGATCGTGATTTCTTCGACAATATTCGCGACGCCCAGCCGGATATGGGCGCGCATGAATTTCAAAAAGAGACGCTCACGGCCGATTCGCCGGAGGCTATCATTGATGACCGATCCCGGCCCCTCTTTTACGACGTGGCCCTCGCCGGGACGTTGTCAGCAGGTGGATTTAAGCGGTTCGCGATCGTTGCTGATAATGTGGCCGCTAGCGCAACCAACGTTCTAGCCTTCGGAATTCAATTTCCCGATCACCAATGTCTTATTTACGGCAGAGAGCAGCAAATCAGCCCAATGGTTGTAGAGGATGTTGAACGAGCTCTGGATGAATTCAAACTGGGCGATGCCGTGGTGCAGTGGTTGGATTGATGATTGGTTTTAAGGAGTATAGATGTGGCTTGGATTAAGATGATTTCCGAAGCGGATGCCAGAGGAAGATTGGCTGACCTTTACAATAAATATAAAGAATCCTGGGGAGGAGTAGATAATATCCTCAAGATTCATTCCTTGAATGTGAAGTCAATGCAGACACATTATGAACTCTATGCGCATTTGATGCGCGGCCGTTCGGATCTCAGCCGTATTCAGAGAGAAATGATTGCCGTGGTTGTCTCGGCCGTAAACCATTGCCGCTACTGATTAGTCCATCACGGAGCGGGTCTTCGCAAATTGACAAATGATGATTCCCTGGTGGAACAGCTTATTGAGGATTGGCGCAATGCGCCGATCAGCCTGAGCAATCAAGCGATGCTGACTTATGCGGAAAAACTTACTATACGGCCGTGGGATATGGTCGAAGCGGATGTGCAAAATTTGCGGGATGCCGGGTTCAGCGATGAGGCTGTTCTAGATATTAATCAAGTCACCGGTTACTACGCCTTTGTTAACCGCCTGGCCGATGGATTAGGTGTGGAGTTAGAAGATTTCTGGAATCTTTTGGATGCGCAAGATTAGTTCTTGTCCAAGAGCCGGCGTCACAACTTGACCCACCTCCCCAATACCGCTAACGTTAGCGGTTATGCTATTAAAACGTTTGATCTTTCTGCTGCTCATTGCCTTGATAATGCCGGCCTGCAGCCCGGACGCAGCTTCGGAAGTTCCACAGCCGGCGGCCACGGCCGTTTCCACGCCCCAACCTTTACCCAGCGCAACGATCTTACCAACAGTTGAACCATCTCCTACAGCATTCACAAGCCCGACGGCAACGGCCGTGATCCCGGCTGGACCACCCGACTTGCGTTATTTGCAAGCGGCGATCGAGGAAACACTGGCTGATTTTGACGGTTTCAGTAGCTATGTGGTGATTGATCTGGCCAGCGGCGAGAGGATCGCACGTAATGAGGATGTGGCTATCGCCGGAATGAGCCTGATCAAGGTTCCGATCTTGATCAACGTCTACCGGGTGCTGGATCTGCCGCTGACGGCCGAAGAGAGTAAGTTGATTTCTGAAACGACAGCCCAGTCGAGCAATTATGCGGCCAATCTGCTCTTGCAGATTGTAGCCGGCAAAGAAGACGCCTATGCCGGCGCGGATATCGTCAGCCAGACAATGCGTGACATGGGAGTGTTTAATACCTTTATTGCCGTTCCCATCGATGCCGATCCCAAGCCTGACCGGTTGAATACGGTGCTCACCCCGGCCAACCAGCGTACGGATATCACGACTTATGCTGATCCCTTTCGGCAGACAACGACCGGAGACCTCGCTACATTATTGAATATGATTTACGACTGTGCGGAAAATGATTCCGGCCTCCTGCGTGAGGACTATGGAGAAGCGATCACTGCACAGGAATGCCAGGATATGCTGGATAAGATGAAGCTCAATGAACTGGCGAAGCTCTTGGAGAATGGTTTGCCGGAAGGCGTTCCGTTTGCCCATAAGGTGGGGTGGATTGATGATACGCATGGGGACGGGGGCATCGTTTTTTCACCCGGCGGGGATTATATCCTGGTCATGGCTCTTTACAGCGAGGATTGGTTGGAGTGGGAAGAGAGCGCCCCGCTTTTTGAGCAAGTATCGCGCCAGGCTTACGCCCATTTTAATGAGCCGGGAATCTACGATGGCATTGAGTTACCGCCAACACCGACGGCGGCCCCACAAACCCCAAGACCTGACTTACCTCACGCCGTGGTAACTAATACAGGCGGCGTCGGTCTCACTGTGCGGAGGACACCTGGAGGTGGAGAAGTAGCCATCATTCCCGATGGCACGATCCTGACGCTTTTACCAGAGGAAGCGGTAACGGCCAATGGCTTCACCTGGCAGCTTGTACGCACACCCGGCGGCGATGAAGGATGGGCGGCGACAGATTATTTCACTCCCTGGGAGGCAAACGCTAATAATTAATGGTCAACAGGCGAATTGTTGAATGGTTGAAGAGGGGTCTTCTGATTATTGGGCTCTTGTTAATTAGCCTGATAATGGTCAGGCAAATGGGGGCGCAGGAAGAGAAAGATTGGCGATTCGGAATTGTTGAGGCTTATACGGCGCGTAATTCAGCGCGTGAACTGAAGATTGGTTGGACGCGCGTGGGTTTCCATTGGGCCGATGTACAGGCAGGCGGGCCTGACACCTGGACCCCGGGGCTTTCTGATGAGGAGATTGACGAACAGTTAGCCGAGGGGCGCGAGGTGATCGGCCTGTTGATCGGTATCCCTGATTGGGCCAGGGATGAGGCGGGTCTTCCGGCCGGTTTATGGCTGGATCATGATGACCCGGCCAATCTTTGGGCAAACTACGTTCGCGAAGTTGTGACCCGCTATGACGGCCGTATCAACCATTGGATTATCTGGAATGAACCTGATATTGATGCCTCAGAAGTAGCCCATTCATGGGACGGCGGCGTTGACGATTTTTACCAGCTTCAGCAGGTCGCTTATCTTGTTGCTAAAGAAGCGAACCCTGACAGCGTGATTCATCTGGCGGCTTTTACTTATTGGGCTGATTTTGATGCCGGTCGTGAACAGTATATGGCGCGCCTGTTGGATCGTATCCTGGCCGATCCCCAGGCGGCCGAACATAATTACTTTTTTGATGTGGCAACGGCGCATCTCTATTTTCAGCCGGATCAAGTCTATGAGCTGCTGGACGTATTTTTGGGAATAATGCGGGAGCGAGGATTGGCCCAACCTATCTGGCTTGTAGAGACCAATGCGCCGGCGTATGATGATCCCGAATGGCCGGTACCTGATCCGGTCCTGGCCGTCAGTAACACGGAACAAGCCGCTTATATCCCCCAGGCGTTGGCTTCAGCCATGGCCGGCGGCGCGGAACGGATCGGCGTTTATAAACTGCGCGATACAGAGGGCGATCGCGCTGCAAATCCGGAACCTTTTGGCTTGCTGCGACTCGATGGCTCACGGCGTCTGGCTTTTAACACCTACCGCGAGGCTATTCGCTTTATGCGGGGGGTGAAAACAGCGACGCGGGAGCGTTGGGATGAAGTTGGGCAATTTCGTTTAGAACAGGAAGATCGCATTACAACGGTTTTGTTCGCCCGACTGCCTCAGCCGCAGCAGGTTGAAATTGAGGCGATCGCCCCAACCGCACGCCTGGTGGATATGTGGGGCCAGGAGCAGGTGCTGGAAGCGGAAGATGGTTATTACAACATTGACTTGCAGCAGGCGCTGTGCACACAGACGATTGGCGATTACTGCATGATTGGCGGCACGGTGTACTATCTAATTCAGGCAATTGATGGCGGTTTTCCGCCGGAGGAAAATCCGCCGGTCGTGCCGCCTCCGCCAACAATAACGATCGCCCTGTCGCCTACGATGACGGCCTCTCCTTCGCCAACGGCCACGCCAATGCCTTCGGCTACCGCTAGTTTGACGCCACGGCCGACCGCGACAGATGTGAGTAAGGAACCTACTGCCGCAGCAACGGCCGTTTCCCCCACGGAAATTACACAGACAAAGGCCATCGGCGCTCTGACCACCGAGCCTGACGAGGGGGCAGTGGCAAGTACTCGCCCTTCGCAGAACGCAAGCGATGGGCAGGCCCCAAGTGGTTTAGCAGCGCTTATTCTTATTTTGATCCTGGGGGGAGTTGGCGTGGGGTTGTTACTTATTTTCAGAAATAGAACAGGGTAACGACCGCATTATCTAACCTGGCAGCACAAAATTAGACCCCCAAGCCAAGTTGTTTCCCCTGGAAATATCCTGAACGGGCATTTCGGTTAGGCTTTTGGCTCAACAAGAAGGCGAATAGCCGTCCTTTCCTGGTCATCGATGCATATTTCCACAAAGGAAGGCGTGCAGACGATATCGACGTCTTCTTCTGCCAGGTATCCCTTTGCGACGACTATTGCCTTGATAGCCTGGTTGACGGCCCCGGCGCCAATAGCCTGTACCTCTGCCCGATTCGTGTCTCGAATTACACCTGCTATCGCGCCGGCGACTGCGGCCGTTCGCGACCGCGCGGAAACTTTTATTATATTCATTAGCCCTAAGTTAAAATGTCTTCCTTACAAACTTAATGAAGGCCTAAAACTTGTATTGATAGGAGTTCATCGTCGAGGTGTCGAATCAGGGGCTCCATGATGGAATGCGCGTATTGAGCATTTGTTGTTCGTCAAATAAAGCGTGATAAACAGTCTCCGAAAGCGGAGTATAATTGCTACCCATGGCAGATTCTCAAGTGCCGGCCGATAAGACGGTTGGAGAAGACAGCAGAAAAGATAGGGCGCTTGTCATGCGCGCGGCCGGGTTGGTTGGCGCTCTAATTCTGCTCAGCCGTGTGGTCGGTCTCATACGTGAGATAGTTACCCGCTCTTTACTCGGTGTTACGACGGTTGAAGCGACTGCTTACGACATTGCGAAAGTTTTTCCCGAATCCATTTTCTTGATCATTGCCGGGGGGGCCATCGGCTCGGCTTTCATTCCCACCTTTACCGCCTATCTGACAGATGATGATGAATCCGGCGCCTGGCGTTTGTTTTCGGCCGTTATCAATTTAGTAACCGTTGCGATCACGATTGTGGCTGTATTAGCCATGATCTTTGCCGATCAGATAGTTGGCTTTTTTTATGCACCCGCGATCGCAGAGCACCCCGAACTGCTGGATATGACGGTGCGTTTGATGCGCGTCATGCTCGTGTCGCCGATTATTTTTGGCGCCAGCGGAGTTGTCATGGGCGCCCTGAATGCGCGGCAGCACTTTCTGACCCCGGCATTAGCGCCCACCATTTATAACCTGGGCATCATTGCCGGGGGTCTTCTGTTCGGTCAGACAGTAACCGGCGTGGCGATGGGCTTCGCTATTGGAATGGTGATCGGCGCTTTCGGACATTTGTTGATCCAGATTCCCTCTCTTTATAAACAGGGGGCGCGTTACCAACCTCTCTTAACTGTGCATGATCCTGGTGTCATCAAGGTATTGAAACTGATGGCTCCGCGCGTGCTCGGTTTATCCTTCAGCGAGATTAACAAATTCATTATGCTTTTTATGACGGGCTCAATGGCTTTGGGAAGCCTGCCTGCACTTAATGTCGCTTTTCGCCTGATCATCCTACCGCAGGGGATCATCGGCCAGGCGATGGGAATCGCCGCCTTCCCAACACTTTCCAGCCTGGCCGCCCGTGAGAAATTCGACGAGATGCGCATGATCATCAATGATTCTTTGCGCATGCTTCTTTTTCTTGGGTTGCCTATGACCGCGTGGTTGATCCTGCTGGCTGAGCCGGTCATTACAATCCTCTTTGAGCGCGGCTTGTTTGATTCCGAGGCGACGCGTCTTGTGGCGGGTGCGACGCAGCTCATGGCCTTAGGATTACTGGCTTTACTATTCCTGGAGGTTATTGCGCGCAGCTTCTATGCTTTGAGCGATACACTGACACCCGTGTTGGTTGGCGGAATACAAGTCATGATGATGGCTATATTCAGTGTCGGGCTGCGCGATTTAGTTTTTGCTTCTCGGGATTGGCCGCCCCTGGGAGCTCTGGTGCTTGCTTTCAGCCTTTCAAATTATGTGGAGGTAGGAGTCCTTGTGATTCTATTGCGGCGCAAGCTAGGGTATTTAAACGGCGCGGGGTTCTATTCCGGCGCCTGGCGTATGTTGCTAGGCGCCTTGCTTATGGCCGGCGCCATGTGGGTTACATTGGGCCGAATCAATGAAAATGCTACCTGGCTGCAGTTGATTTTTGGGGTTTTAGTGGGTGGAATAGTCTATTTTCTAAGCTGTCTGTTACTGCGCGTTAAGGAACTGCAGCGTATTTTAGCAATTAGCCTCGAGAGCGTTTCGCGGGGACGCTGACGGGCGAGATGCAAGACGAGCATGAGAAACAAAAAACCGGCCGTTTGGCCGGATCCTGATGAGTATACCTGGATGTTCGCTGAAGTTTTAGTTGTTCGCTGAAATAGAGGCGTTGTTCATAACGGCCGAAGATTGGGCCATTAGCTCACCATTTACCCAGACATCGAGCGAGTATTGACCGGAACGGAAGCCTTCCTCCGGGCTAAAGAAAATATATCCTGGTCCGTCTTGACCATATACCCACATTTCGTTGCCGCCTTCTATAACCTCTCCATCATGCCGCCATATCCATGACCAGACCATACCATCTTCGAGTCCTTCATAATCGAATGTAGCGTAGAGGGTATAGAAGCCTTCGGCGAAAAGCTGGCCAGGTTCAACAGCTTCGTACTCATCGGTGATCTCGGTTGAAAAACTCAAGGTACCCAAGTTGCTGTTGTCTTTAAGGTCTACCTTGGGTTCGAACCGGTCATAATCTTCCGGTAAGCTAAGTTGTGTGGCGACCAGCGGTTGTTCCAGTACCGATATCACCTGTGAATTGGGTTCAGCCAAACCTAGGGCGATTTCTGCGGCATCTGTAGAGATAGACTCATCGACTATAGTTTCGTCTATGGAAGGATATGTTTCCTGTTTAACTTCTACGACTTCGGGGATGGGTTTGCTGTTAGAAATAATTGCGCTGCGTACAGTTGTGTCTACCGGTTCTTGCCAGGCATAGAAGCCGACGATCAGGGTAACGACAAATAAGGCAAAGCTGGACGATAGGTACGTTTGAAGCCGCTTGCCCGCCTGTAACCTCTGGAAAAAATAGGGAGACCGTTTCATCTCATGCCAACTTTTGACGGCTGCTATAGAAGCAACCAATCCCAGCGTGAAGAAGGTTCCCATTAGCCAGGGTGAAACTGTTCCTGATAAGTTAGAGAGTATTTCTTCCAAATCCTCTTCTCTTTGCCGACAGTTCTTTGCCAGCAAAAACCATCGTAGATTATAAGTAAACGATTGTTTTAAGCAAATAATTAAATGTCTACTACCCGAAAATATGGGGGTTGTCACCAAAATGACGCCTTAAAGCCCCCCACTGCCGCTCTATATATGGTTGATGCGACCATACACACAATTGAACACTATAAAACAAATTGTGGGTGTTTGTCCAGCAAAATCTTTGAAAATGAGGAGGATATAAGACAGCTCGTGAAGCTAGAAGGTTAAAATATGGTGCTTTGAGGTGAGTTCGTCTAACTGAAATCGCCAATAGGACGCCCATGATCCGTTGGGCGCGCCCGGTCATAGTGTAGCGCTGTCCCCTATACCTGTTTACAATTGAAAGACATGATTCGGATTAATGGGCTTGTGAAGCGATATGGCATAAATACAGCGCTGAGAGGCGTTGATCTCCACGTTCGGGAGGGGGAATTTGTGACCCTTGTCGGTCCGAATGGCGCCGGTAAAAGCACACTCATTCGTATCGTCGCCACGCTTCTCACTCCAACCGAGGGCCAGGTAAGCGTTGGAGGGTGGGACTTCCCGAAGAATGCGGACAAAGTACGACGCCATATTGGTCTTGTGTCGCACCAATCATTGCTGTATCACGATCTCAGCGCAGCAGAGAACCTGACCTTTTTTGCTCGCCTGTACCAGCTTGATGATATCCCCGATCGCGTTGGCAGTGCTTTAAAAAAAGTGGGCTTGTTTGCACGGCAACGTGATCCGGTTGGCAGCTTTTCCAGAGGTATGGTGCAGCGCCTGACTATTGCCCGGGCCACGCTGCATGAACCGGAAGTCCTGCTCCTGGACGAACCCTATACCGGCTTGGACCAGGACGCCTCATCGCTGCTGGATAACTTGTTAGACCAGGAAGTTCAGAAAGGACGTACGATCATGATGATTACCCATGACCTTGTTCATGGGCTTGAGCACAGCCAACGGGTCGCCATTTTGAATAACGGCCGTATCGTCTACGAAATGGACACAACATCCATCGATCAATCAACTTTTGTCGATCTATACCGGCAGTACACCCAGCGAAATCGGAAAGAAAACCAAAACCGGGGAAACAAAAAGCTATGAGTGAGGATGGAGTCCCCAAAGAGGTCACGGTAGTAGAAGAGCCTTCGTTCTGGACGGCCGTTTGGACCATTACCCGTAAAGACCTTCGTATCGAACGCCACACCGGGCAAACTGTCAGTATCATGGTCATGTTCTCACTGGTGACCGTGATCATGTTTAATTTTGCGCTTGGCGCCAATCTGGGCGCGGCGCGTGAACTTTCTACCGGTTTGCTTTGGGCAACAATTCTCCTGGCCGGCACGTTAGGCCTGAACCGCTCACTGGCTATTGAAAGAGAAAATCAAACATTTGACGCTTTACTTATCAGCCCGATCAAGCGCAACGCAATTTATCTGGGCAAGGTTTTCAGCATTACCTTGTTTACGCTCTTGTTGGAACTGGTCCTGGTTATCGTGTTTATTGTTTTCTTCAATAAACCGTTCTGGAGACCGCAGGTGCTCTTTATTTTGGCTTTGGGTACTTTTGGTTATATTGCGGCCGGTGTCCTGATTACATCCATGTCTATCCAAACTCGCTCGCGAGATGTGCTGCTGCCGGTTCTGCTGCTGCCGTTATCCCTGCCGCTGGTTTTGCCGGCCTCTATGGCCGTAAGTGCCTTTATGTTTCCCGAACTACCCTTATGGGGTGAGGTTCAGAGCGCTGTTTATCTTGTGATCCTTTATGATCTGCTCATGGTAAGTATGGGACTTTTCTTCTATCATTATGTGGTAGAGTCCTGAAATATGAAATCCAATCATTTTGGGATCGCGCTTTGAGCCTGGATCGCAGGTATTCTCTGAGGAAAATTCAGAAAAACATTTTATTGGAGAGAGGCGATGGAAATTTCACGATTAAATCGTTATACGCGCATTTTGAATATCGCAGCCGCAATCAGCCTGGTTGTCGCCATGTTAGCGATCTTCTTTTATGCACCGGTTGAACAGACGATGGGCAATGTGCAGCGTATCTTCTATTTTCATGTTGGATCAGCATGGGTCGGATCGCTGGCTTTTCTCGTTGCTCTGATTGGCGGAGTGATGTTCTTGCTGCGCGGCGATCACAAGTGGGATACCGTGACGGTGGCCTCGGTAGAAATTGGGCTGGTGTTTTTAAGCATGGCTATCGTCTCTGGGTCGGTGTGGGGACGGCCGGCCTGGAATACATGGTGGTTATGGAGTCCACGCCTGACCATGGTGACCATCATGTGGCTGGCCTACGCCGCGTATTTCATGCTGCGAGGGTCTCTCGATGATGAGGAAAAGCGCGCGCGATTTTCGGCCGTTTATGTCATTGTGGCTTTTATCACTGTTATCCTAACGTTCGTAAGTATCCGAATTTTGCGTGATATCCATCCGGTGATGTTCGGTGGGGCGGCCGAATCAGCCCAAGGAGCCGCCGAAGGTTTACAAGAATTTTCTGGGCTTGACTCAACCAAGATGGTTATAACCCTCAATATTTCTGTCATCGCTTTTACAATCACTTACGCGGCCTGGCTTTTGAATCGCATACGATTACAGCGGTTAACAGACCAGGCGGCATTGCTCAAAACACGCGTAACTGCCTACCTGCAAGGAGAAATTTCATGATTGATCCTAATCAGTTTAATAACTATCTCTTACTGGGTTACGCCGTCATGTGGTTGATCATCATGATCTATATCGGCAGCCTGGCCCTGCGCCAGAGAAATCTAAATCGCGACCTTGACCTGATGGAACAAATCTTAGAGGAAGAAGACCAACTTGATGATTAAGCAGGATGGTTACCTTTTGATTTTTGTCTGGCATATCGAGCCTGTTTAAGGAGAGCTATCTATGTCGGAAATGAAAGCCTCACCTCCTGGACGATCGTGGCCGGTCGGCCGTTTGATTGCTATCGGCATCATTATCCTGGTTGTCGGGTTCCTGATCATTGGCACCTTCACACAAACAGATACCGGCGACCAGCCCGTTTTTGGCATACAAAGCCAACCCTTTGCACAGCTGGCTTTTCTAGCGGCCGTCGGGGGCCTGTTGAGTTTTTTGTCTCCCTGTACGTTACCCATTTTGCCCGCGTATTTCGCTTTTGCTTTTCAGAGCGGCCGTTCGCAAATTTTGGCCAATACCCTGAGCTTCATGCTTGGGCTCTCAGCTATGTTCGCTATGTTGGGGGCCAGTGCTTCCATTTTAGGTCGCGTGCTGCTGCGGAATCAGGAATTAATCTTGCTGTTTGGCGGATCGTTGATCCTGGTTTTTGGGACGATGAGCCTGTTGGGCATGGGCTTTACAGGGATGGCCCAAGCCGGTGATAGAGTCGTCAATAATCGCAACCTTTGGGGGTCATTTCTCTTTGGTCTGACCTTTGCAGTTGGTTGGTCGAGCTGTGTCGGTCCAATTCTTGGCGCTGTGTTGACCCTGGCCGCGCAAACCGGCTCCGTCACCCAGGGGACAATGCTGCTATTTATTTACGCCCTTGGCTTAGGCATGCCGTTGATCATTGTTTCTACTTTTATGGGACGCCTGCCGCGTGACAGCTATTTTTGGCGGTTAATGAGAGGTAAGGGTTGGGATTGGGTCGTGAGCCGGGTCGTGCTGGCTCTGATTTGGGGCCTGGTTATCTGGCGTATTCTTGTTGCCGCGGCCGAATATGCGTTCGGCAATTTCGAGTTCCTTGCCGGGCAGCCGTTTACCTCTGTACAGGAGATAGGTCTGCTGGTTCTCGCTCTCGCGGGGGCTATGTTGTGGGTGTTTACCTCTTCCGGCGATAAAAAAGTGACCCTGCACATGCACACCACACAGGCGATCAGCGGGATACTCTTTATTCTTTTAGGTTTGCTTATGCTGAGCGGCCGTTTAACAACGTTTAATTCTCTCATACCGCCGGATCTGGCTATTTGGTTTGCTGATTTGGAAGATAAGCTATTAACCTTGTTTAATTAATCCATGGATGAAAAGGAAAGTGGGGGAACGCCGGTTCTCGTGCCGGATGTAGAGCCACAAATTACTTCAAGCCGCAATATACTGCTTGTTATGGGTGGTTTTTCCCTGCTCGGTATAGCCCTGGCATTGCTCCTCTTTGGCGGTCCGCTTCTTGATTTGTTTAAAGATGAAACGCCTGCCGAACTACCACAAATACCCGCCGCTAACAGCGACTTGGAAAGCAATCCGGCTGGTAACGTACTTGCTGCCGGTGATCCGGCAACTGAGTTTGTCTTGCCCGATCTAGAGGGTAATGACGTCTCCCTCAGCGAATTCGCGGGACGGCCGCTTCTGATCAATTTCTGGGCTACCTGGTGTGCTCCCTGCCGCATCGAGATGCCGGAGCTGCAAAACGCCCATGACACTTATCAGGATCAGGGACTGGTGGTTTTAGCGGTCAATTCACAGGAAGATGAGCAGCAAGTGCGAGAATTCATTGATGAATTAGGTCTAACATTTATCCCTCTACTCGACAGCCAGGATATGGTGGGTAGGGCTTATGGCGTGAATGGTTTACCGTCGACTTATTTTATCGATAAATCAGGCGTTGTTACGGCCGTGCATAAGGGTATCTTGAGTGAAGATCAAATCGAAGCCTATTTAAAGCAGATCCTTCCCTGATTTATGTCCCAAGATTGGCAACAAGAAGAACAACCCACACCGTCTGAAAACAGCGGATGCGCCAGTGGGATCGATCGCCTGGTTCATGGGATCTCACGTCATTGGCTGGCTTTGTTTAACATGCTGGTCGCCATTTACATTGCTTTGCCGGTACTTGCACCGGTATTGATGCATGCCGGCGCCACCACTCCGGCGAGAGTGATTTACACGATCTATAGCCCTCTTTGTCACCAGATGGCTTCGCGATCCTTTTTCTTGTTTGGAGAGCAAACGGCTTATCCACGGGCGATTGCCGGGACTGATTTAAAGCCTATTGAAGCCTATATGCCTTCGTTAGAAGCGTTTGCCGATGCTTCTTCGAATCCGGAAGATTGGACCGCCTTTTTACTGGCGGCGCGTCGTTTTGTGGGCAATGAGCAAATGGGCTATAAGATGGCTCTTTGCGAGCGCGACATGGCAATTTATACGGCCGTGCTTTTGGGCGGTCTCCTAT
>Ga0316583_10000281_pt1 | contig 14168 bp, 7 predicted proteins | sample J_170502JBrBrA_D_FD_204513 | JGI IMG/M metagenome (GOLD analysis project Ga0316583, IMG submission 204513) | Rhizosphere microbial communities from salt marsh grasses in Alabama, United States - J_170502JBrBrA | ecosystem: Host-associated > Plants > Roots > Rhizosphere | place: USA: Alabama... | reverse complement strand
ATATATTTGAGGGATCTCAAAGAAGAGTTTGTGGTCAAATATTTTCTTGAGATAGCTTATAATCTTCGTTTCATCTTTGTGCTAAACGCCGGCGAAGCGCCAAAATTTCAATATGGTGCTCCTGCTCCTTTTGGCGCAACCGCTGTTCCATTTCATCGAGACGCCGCTGCATCTCCTGGATCTGGTTCCGATACCGCAGCACCAAATCCACAGCCTCCAGATCCAGTCCCATATCATCGTGCAGGTGCCGCACCAGTTTCGGTTTGCACACATCCGCAAAGCATAATCCCTTCTTGACAAAATCTCATAGCAACGTCTCCGACGGTCTCCAATCGAATTATCAACGAAATCAGCGGGGTGTCCCGGGTTACTTACGACGTTTCTATCAAGCCGCCGGCGACGATTGAGTGGGAATGATTCCAGTATTTGAACTTTGTGCAGCAAGCGGCAAGACCGCGCTGCAGATACACCGCTATTGTCGCCATTGGGCATACCAAAAAAATTCGGCATGCAGGCACAACCCGCAAGCAGCGCCGCCGAACGGCCGCGTGACTCGCTGGAAGGTCTCAAGCCCCGGGAGTTTGGCTCAATACTCCCGGGGCCGGAAAACTTTAATTTACGGTGCCGGGTGTCACTTTCGGTGCAATTCTGGATTCAGGTTCCAGGCCGTAAATTCTGGGTCTGACCAGGTTAAACTGGCGGGGGATTTGATCATCAAGCAGTGATAGGAACTGAGCAAACTTGTCTTTCTTAGTTGTTTTGATCAAACCTTTGCTTATTGCCTGCTCGAGCGACATTTGCTTGCTTAATACACTAAATAATCCCAGGTTATCTGTTGTAACAGTCCCAAATGAACCTTCCGGTTCGTAATCATTGAGAGAGTTAAGTACACCATTCTCTACCTCAACACCAATTTTTTGCCCATTCAGATCGAAGACAAAGGCAATCCGGCCGACTTTATCTGACCTCTCCGGAACGATGCGCGTTGCAAATACATCCATGACTAAGTCGGGAGGTACTGCCCCCAACACATCTTTTCCAGCGGTTTGGACGGGTTGTGGCAACAGCTTTTTGCCCGAGCGCAGTTCAAGTGCGGCGGTTAAATACCAGTTGCGAGCCAATGAGCTTTCCTCTTGATAGCCCATTTGCTCGTAGCAATCGGCCAGCAGAAAATTAGCTTTTTCATTGTCACCGGTATAGGCAACGATTTTATCGAGCAACTCCGCCGCGAAAGCATAATCTCCCTTTTCATAGTAGCCCAGCGCCTTCTCAATGATCGTATCGGCGCCAAATGCTTCTATATAGCGTTTTCCTGAATCGGCATCCGTATGCTTTCCCAGTGAAATCGGATTGGCATCAAACCAGCCCAGGTTGAAGACATAAGTGGCGATGATATTGTTGTCATAATTTCCGTAGTAGTCCCGATTTTCCCATTTGTCCAGGATGTTGTCGGAAATATCCATATTCTTGACGATATCGTGCGGGCGGTAACCGTAGTTGGCAAGACGTGTTGTCTGGTCGGCGATTGACTTATAGAGATCTCGCTGGGATTTTATATAAGACATGACGCGTTGATTCCCCCATGCGGGCCAGGTATGCGGGCCGAATATGACTTCGGTGTCAGCCCACTTAACAGATACCTCATGCAGAAATTTTCCCCACACCGCTGCATCGCGAATTTTCGCGCCCCGCATACTGTAGACATTGTGTTGTAATTTATTCACGTCCTCAGCCAGCGAGGCTACTTTCCATTCTGGAATGCGAATGAACATTTCCACTGGCGCTTCCGTTCCCGGAGCCATGAAAAATTCAAAATTGATACCATCAATATTGATCACCTTACCGGTTTCCCCGACTTCAGTAACATGCGTCGGGAAGCTGTTGTCTTTGGATACGACCATAGGTCCAAGCGCTCCGGTCAGGAAGCCTTTTTCATCTTTCGAGAGAAGAAATCCATATTGGTAAACGGCTCGGCGGCCCATGATGTTGCCGTAAATTACGTTCTCAGCAATTGCGGCCTCCGTGAAACCCTTAGGTACATAAACGGGAATTTTTTGAGACGCAATGTCTTCCGCTGATACCAGTCCTATATCAATGAGCCCTTTGTAGCCGCCGTAATGATCAAGGTGAGAGTGCGAGATAATCACGGCTTTGACAGGCCTGTCACCTCGATGTTTTTTGTAAAGCTCCCAGGATTGCTTTAAGGACAGCGGGGAATATTCAATATCCCAGAATACTACGCCATTTTTCGTTTCAATAATGGTCAGGTTTGACAAGTCGTTGCCGCGCACCTGATACACTCTGTCTTTGGCTACTTCATACAAACCGCCACGGTTCACATAGCCGGCATGCCTCCAAAGGCTGGGGTTGGCTTCTGGTGGAGCTTTTTTGTCCTGCATGAACTGCATCTCGGTGATACCGGTATAAGGAGGGATATCGCCACCATTCGGTAATGGTGCGATAAAGCCTCGATCGGCTTCCTCAACCAGTGTTTTATCAGAAAAGTCCAGCTTGTTATAAACAGCGGCATTGGCTTCCTTGGTATATTTGGTGGCGTCTTTCTGTTTAGGATTGAAATCGTATGCATAGGCTGTTGTGCTTGCCACTAAAGCCATAAAGAGCCACACCAGTGTGCGTTTCAGTTTCATTGTTTTTTTCGATCGTGTCTTCATGATTGACTCCTCTTTTTCCTTGCTATGGGGTTTTTGCCTTCAGACCTCCAAATCCGAAGATCGGGAAATTGAATCATTTGAAGATCGGCGATTTTATCAGCGAAGGCAGCACCGGGGTGACCGTAAAGCGGATGTTCCACTCCTGGCCGAAATCATCCGGATGGATCGCGGCATACTGCCCCTCCAAAATGAACTTGATCGGCAGGCCGCCGATCTTGAAAAGCTTCCCGACGCCAAGGCCTACGGGCAGTGTCAGCTTGTTATCGTCATCGGCTTTCCAGTCGATTAGGATGTTTGGCGCTGTACCCACCTGCCACTGACCGGGGAAAAGCCTCCAAATGAAATATTGGATATTGGTCTGGCTGGTGGATTTGCGGTCGTCGTTTCCCGCAAAGGACCACCAATGCTGCGGGAACGCCCCGAAGATCCATTTTTTCCCCATGTGAAGACCCACAGCCGCCGGACCGGCCTGCCACTTTTCCTGCCCCAGCTCGTCTTTTGAAGCTGTAGGAAAGATAAAGCTCGGCCCGACGCCCCAGAGAAAACCGCCCGCGGTTTTCGCAGGCGACAACAAGGATACCAACCCGATGTCACCTAAGCCGTCGACTTCGTCAAATCCATCGGATTCAAGCACCGGGCGGTCGGCGAAGATCGGAAACACCGGTCGATTGATCAGGTTCCAATCCCGGGTCAGGGGCAGAGGTAAAACGGGCTGAAAGTTCAAGTTGTAAAACCACTTGTCGTCACCCTCATCCCATCCCGGAGCGTCCTTGGAGCCGCTTTTCAACTGCGTGTAGTTGTTCTGAAATACCATGCTCCAGACGCTCGATACCGGATTGTTGAGCTGTCGGTTTAGTTCCTCGGCCGACATCGCACCCTTTGCCTCGGCTGCGGGAGCTGCAGACGGCTGGGCGTCAGCCGATAAGACCTCGCCTACGTTTATAAAAAAGATGAACAACAATCCTACAAAAAGGCACTGAGTGAAAAAAATAGGGAAACCTGTTTTCATTACTATACTCCTCGAAACCGCCCGGCATACCGGGTGTCTCCTTCCAGACGATGACGGAAGCGGGGCCAAGCCTAAAACCGGACCGCGGCCGGCTCCTTCCGCTGGTTGACTTCCTAAGGGGTAACGATATTGAACCAAAAGTCGAATTTATCCAGCAGGGCGACGAGTTCGGACTGTGATTCCTTATTAAATCTCCTCCTGTTAAAGAACCTACAAAGATTTTTCAAATCTAACCATTATCAAATTTCTTCGCGTTTTCATCGTTTCCTTTTTTTTCTTTAACGAAAATACGATAAGTCGTTCACCTCTCCTTTCACATAGCCTACTTTGTCTGCGGATAGATGTCTTTCCAGTCATGCTTCAAATCGAAAACTTCCAGCCTTTCGCCTGGCTCGGTGCCCTTCATAGAGATGCAGCAGGCCCCTCTTATTCAGGGGCCTGCCGCGATTCTGAAAGGCTTGGCAGGCAAACCGGACCGGGCCACTACTCGCCGGCCCGATTGGCCATCGCCTTCTCGATCTTGTCCTTGACGACCGAGAGGTTAAAGCTCGCACCCGGCTGCATGGGCGGAAACTCGAGCGCTGTCTGGGCCAGTTTGGCAACCTCCTGCTGGACGAAGACAAACCGCCAAAACTCGAATGCCCACCAGTCTGCGGCGAACAGGGATTCTCCGAGGTTCATCTTCTCGAACGGGTCAAGACGCAGATTGTAGATCCCCGGCCAGTCCAGTTTGACTTTCGGACCGAACCACCCATCGGGTTGATCGATGAAGACGTACTTGTAATCGCCGACCCGGGCGGCCGCCAGGGTCGACTCGGTGAAATACCAGACCTCGTTACGAGCCGACTTGCCTCCCCTGGTCAACATGTCAGTCTGGTTGTAGCCGTCGAGATGGACCTTGTACTCCTTGCCGTTGAGCTTCTTGCCCTTTTTCAGGTCCGCCGCGATGTTACCCTCGTAACCTGCGGCAGCCACGAACGTGGGAAACCAGTCCATCCCGGACATGACTCCGTTGATCACCTGGTTGGGTTGAACCTTACCCGGCCATCGGACGACCAGGGGAACACGAAAGCCGCCCTCGGTACCCATGCCCTTCCAGCCCTTGAACGGCGTGGTACCCCCGTCGGGCCAGCTGAAGCCCTCAGCACCGTTGTCCGTGCTGACGGCCACGATGGTATTGTCAGCGATACCCATTTCGTCAAGCTGCTTCATTACATCGCCGATAATGTCGTCAAACTGGGCCATGCCGGCTTCCTGCAGGCTCCAGGCATTTTCCGGCGTCCGCAGTTTCTGATATTTCGGCGCGAGGTGGGTGAACACGTGCATCCGGGTCGGATTGAGCCAGATGAAGAACGGTTTGTTGTCCTGGCGGGCCTTCTTCATGAAATTGAAGGTATGTTCGAGGATCACCTCATCGACCGTCTCCATGTTCAGCTTGACGCCCTCGGTCGGATGGGGCGGCAGCGGTCCCATGTCGATAATCTTCTGCTTGCCCACCTTGCCCCAGCGGGGATCGACCGTCGCGTCGTCCTTTTCGGTCGCAAAGGTGTGCAGAACATTGCGCGGGCCGACCTTGTCCAGAAGGTCCTTCGGATAGTTCGGGTGCCACGGGTCCTCCATCGCATCCAGGTGATAGAGATAACCGAAGAATTCATCGAACCCGTGGACGGTGGGCAGGAACTCGTTCCTGTCGCCCAGGTGGTTCTTGCCGAATTGCCCGGTGGCGTAGCCCAGTTCTTTCAGCGCGGTGGCGATGGTCGGGGCTCGGGCCGGTATGCCGATTTTGGCGCCGGCCTGGCCGACCGTCGTCAGCCCGGTCCGGATCGGCAGCTCACCGGTGATGAAGTTGGCCCGGCCGGCTGTGCAGCTCGCCTCCGCATAGTAGTCGGTAAAGATGGCCCCTTCGCCGGCGAGTTTGTCGATGTTGGGGGTCCGCCCGGCCATCATGCCACGGTGATACGCGCCGATATTCCACATGCCGATGTCATCGCCCATGATGAAAACAATGTTGGGTTTTTTGTCGGCTGCGATTGCCGGGGTGACTGTCCAGACCAGCGCAACGGCAAACGCCACAGTCCATAAGAAAAACGTTTTTGTTGATGATAATCTCATTTTAACCTCCTTTCATTCCCTGCCATGGGGTTTTTGCCTTCAGGCCTCCAAACCCGAAGAGCGGGAAACCGTGTGAATCACAATTTCAGGCGGCCGAACCAGAAGCTGCCCAGGGCAAGACCGACAAAAAAAGCCGCCACCCCGGTGGTGACTGCATATACTTCCACACCCACCACCAAGGATAACTGTTTGACCCACAGTGTTTGATAGATCAGCGCCGCCAGACCCGAGAAGGACGCCAGGATTTTCCAGCGCACATTTACGATAAGGAACATCGGCTTAACCCAATCGAAAATTCTGCCACAACAGCGGATATGGCTTTTCTGTTCTGGTTGGGGATGGATCACCATTGCATCATTATGCGCTTTGCTTCGGCTTCGAGGTTCTTGTAAGGCTCGCCTTTGACGGATACGCCCACGCCCTGGATTTTACCGCCGGTGAACTTGGCGGGAGCCTTGTACAGCGAACTCACTGCGTCGCCGCTGTCGTAGCCGACACAGAGGCCGTCACCGGAGAGGGTGAACTTGCCCGGCTGGGTGCGCATCTTGCCGGAAGCCACGACCTTGTCGTCGACATAGAGCTTGGTCTTACCCAATATCTCGCCATGCTGGCCCTTGCCTGTTTTCTCGAACTCCATACCCAGCGTGTATTTACCCGGCTTCAGTGTCAAGTTGGACTCGAACACCTGCTCCGGCTGGATGCCGAGGAAGTTGTAAACGTAGTAGAGCTTCTTGTCCTTGATGAACAGCGCATGGCCGCCAAAGCGTGAACCGTGGGCGAAGATCACGCCTTCGGTTTTATCGGTGATCTCGACGTTGGCAAGGATCTTGTACGAACGACCTCGCACGTTGACCGCCACGCCTTCCGGCACCGGTTCCGTACCCGGATAATATTTGTAGGTGTCGCGCGGAGGTTCATCGCTGGGACGCGGAGTGCCCAGGATTTCCACGGCTACGCGGTCGTCCAGCGGCAGCACGTTGTTCTCTTTCGCCTGTTCCATCCAGAGGTCTTTCAGCTCTTTCAATTTATCCGGGTACTTGTCGGCGAGGTTGTTTGACTGGGACCAGTCCTTCTCCATGTTGTAGAGTTCCCACTTGTCCTCGTCGAAGTGGCCAGTGCCGTTAATCGGTGCATGGATTGCCGCCGCATGCCAGCCTTCCTGCCAGATGCCCCGCGTACCGAACATCTCGTAATACTGGACCTTCTTGTGAGTCGGGGCGTCCGGCTTCGCATCAAAGGTGTAGGCCATGGAAACACCCGACATCGGGTACTGCTTCACGCCGTGGTTGAACTCCGGCATTTTGAGGCCGGTGACCTCGAGCAGCGTCGGCACGATGTCCACCGAGTGGTGATACTGGTGGCGAAGCTCGCCGCGCGCCTTGATTCCTTTAGGCCAGGAGATGATAAGCGGATCCGCAGTACCGCCCTGATACTCGGAATAGCGTTTGAACATCTTGTACGGCGCCGAGAAAGCCGCTGCCCAGCCGGTCGGGAAGTGTTCATAGGTGTCTTGGCCGCCCAGCTTGTCTATGTACTTCATGTTCTCCTCGAGCGTATCCGGCCAGCCGTTGAACAACTTGTTCTCGTTGACCGAACCATTCGGCGAGCCCTCTCCGGAGGTACCGTTGTCGGCAGCGTAGAGGATGAGGGTGTTTTCGTACTGACCTGTCTCCTTCAGATAGTCGATGATTCGGCCGATCTGAGTGTCCGTGTATTCGGAAAAGGCGGCCCAGACTTCTGCCATACGGTTGAAGAGTAGCTTTTCCTTGTCGCTCAAGGAATCCCAGGGACGTACGTGGTCGAGCGAATTCGCCAGGTCCTTCGGGATAGGATTGAATGCGGTGTTGACGGTATCTTCGGGGATGACGCCCTTCTCTTTCATGCGCTTGGTGGCCCATACGCGATAGGCATCGTACCCGTCGTCGAATTTGCCCTTGTATTTCGCTATATATTCCTTGGGAACCTGGTGCGGCGCATGATTGGCGCCGGGGCAAAACCACATGAAAAAGGGCTTGCTCGGGTTGGATGCATTTTTGTTACGGAGCATCTCAATTGCCTGATCAGCGAGGTCCTTGGACAGGTGATAACCGTCTTCCGGCATATACGGTTGGTCGATGAAATCGTTGTCCTTGACCAGATCCGGATACCACTGGTTGGTCTCGCCGCCGAGGAAGCCGTAGAAGCGGTCCCACCCCTTTTTCAGCGGCCACTCGCCGCGGTACGCGCCCGGCGCCACATCCTGCTCCGGCACGTTGTGGTCCTTGCCGAGCCACAAGGTGGCGTAGCCATTGGCGCTCAACACCTCGGCAATGGTCGTTACCTGCTTTGGAAAGCGACCGTTGTACCCCGGGAACCCGCTGGCAGTCTCGGTGATCGAGCCGTAGCTGTTCAGGTGGTGATTGCGTCCGGTCTGCAGCGTGGAGCGCGTCGGTGCGCACAGGGAGGTGGTGTGCCACTGGGTGTAGGTAATGCCCTCGGCGGCCAGTTTATCCAGCGTCGGCATGTGGATGCGGCCGCCGTATGGCGACCAGGCTGCCTGGCCCGTGTCATCGTACAGGATGAAGAGGATGTTCGGCGCGCCTTCCGGTGCCTTTTTGGGCAGGAAGGGCTTCCAGTCCGGTTTGGAATTGCGGGTATCAAGTTCGATTTTGCCTTTAAACCCGCGCATTAGGGCAGCTTCGTCAGTGGCTTTCGAATCTGCATAAGCGTGACTTGAGCAAAACGTCACTACAATTAATACGAGTAGCAGGGCTGAAAAAGTTCTTGTCGGAATTGATTTCATTTTTGATTCCTCCTTTTAATTCCCTTCCATCGGTTTTTGGCTCTCACGCCGTCACCTGCGGCTATTCGTTTACAGCCATTGTATTTATTCGACAAACTTCTCACCTTTCAGTGTTGCTTTTGGATATATAGCGGGCTCCCTGGCAGACTTCCCGAACGGCCGGAATCAGATCAATCACCGCCCACTGTCTCAAGACAAATCCATCGGCACCGTCCTTCATGATCCCGTCCACCACCGAAGGGTCGTCATACATGCTCAATATGATAATTTTGATGGCGGGGTTGCACTGTTTGATAAGCTTCACGACGTTGGTTCCTCCGGAAACCGGAAACGACAGGTCTGCAATCACCAGGTCGGGATTTACCTTTTGGATGGCATCCACTAGCGAAACCTCATCGACAGCCATGAGGACAGCATCCGCCTCTGCTGCCAGCAGGCTGCGAATTCCCATCAGCATAATCGGATGCCTGTCTGCCAGCACGATAGATCCGCAGCTCATTAAAAAATACCCTTCGCAAAGGTTAACGAGAATTTTTATAGAGATGAAAAAACTTAGACAGACATGGTACCCATAACGGCGGAGGAGAAGAAAAGAAATCGGGAAAACTGCTAGATTCTGAATGTAAATTTTCTAGGTAAGGGCTAGAAAATTTTCTAGGTGGGGATTATATGGATATAATGCCATGCTTGACGGCATATTGAACCAGCTCTGCGCTGGTTTTGATATTGAGCTGCTCCATTATGCGGTATTTGTGAAATTCGGCGGTTCGGGTCGAAATCCTTAATATCGCGGCTACTTCCTTGCTGGATTTCCCCTCCGCGATGAGTTGCAGAACCTCTCGCTGGCGAGGGCTCAAGGCAGCCTTCAATTCGCCTTTCAGGGATGCTCCGCTCTGGAAGGCGCCGATGAGGTCCCCCGCGATCATGGGCGTGACATAAGTTTGCCCTTTCATGGCCTCCCGCATCGCCAAGACCAGTTCCTGGGGTGCCGAGTGTTTCAGCACAAAGCCGGAAGCGCCCGCTTCGAAGGCGCCCGCCGCGTAGGTCACATCTGCATGCATGGTTAAGAATACAATCAGGATACGCTCGTTGATTTTTTTGATCTGCCGTGCGGCATCGATGCCGTTGAGGTTCGGCATCGAGATATCCGCCACCACCAGATCAGGACGCAGACGTTCGGCCTCAGCCACCAGGGTGCGGCCGTCTTCAACCTCCCCGACGATTTCAAACTCGGACTGCAGCAGGCTGCGCAGCCCCTCAAGCACGATCTTGTGATCGTCGGCAAGCAACACGCGGGGTTTTTGCATTAAAGCCTCACTATTATCGAGAGGGTTAAGAAACCAATCCGGGCAGCATCCGGTATTATTCCGGGTCAGTTGGCGTTGCTTCCGCCCGGCCGGACTTTTCCAGGGGCACGTGGACCGTAATCGTTGTGCCCTTTTCGGGCTCGGAGGTGATGTGCAGCACTCCGTGAATGATTCTCGTCCGTTCGCGCATGCTCGACAGCCCCAGGCCCGGTTTCCGGCGCACTTCGGCGGCATCGAACCCGATGCCGTCATCCTGAATCGAGAGGCTGAGTGTGCCATCGGTTCTTTGAAGCTCAACCTTTGCCCGGCTGGCGCAGGCATGCTTGGCGATATTGTTGAGTCCTTCCTGAATAATCCGGTAAATGGACAGGGAGACATCCCTCGAGAGGGTTGCGGGTATATTTTCGGCCGTGAACACCACCTCGATTCCCTCTCGATTTAAAAACTGTGCACATAACGATTCAACGGCCCTCGTTAAGCCCAGGTCGTCCAGGATCGATGGATGCAATTGCCGCGAAAGCGAATGAACATCATTTGAGATAGCGATAATCTTATCTTTCATGCTGCTGCACGCTTCAACATCTAGAGCGTGTTGATTCACGGCTTGCTGTTCCATTTTGCCGGCCTGGATTGCCAGAGCTGCCAACCGTTGCGATAGATCATCATGGAGCTCACGTGCCAGGTTCCGGCGTTCCTCCTCGTGAGCGGAAATCAGCCGGGTCGCTAGACGTTGAAGATCCTTCTCGCTTTCCCGGATCCTGTCTTCCACCTGCTTCCTGATCGTAATATCCCGGTTGCTGGCGCGAAAACCCTGCAGGTTCCGCTGGGCGTCGATTACCGGCTGGCAGTTGTGTTCGATCCATCGGATTTCGCCATCCCGTCGTTGAATCCTGAATTGCATCTCGCGTGGTTTCAGCTCCTGACGGGAATCATAATAATGCCTGTCCCATGCACCTCGATCCTCCGGCACGATAATTTCCTTGAAAAGAGGCGGGTTGTCAATGAAATCTCGGGTCGTGTAGCCGCTGATGCGCTCACAGGACGGGGAGACGTATTCGAGCGAATCGTCGAGGTTTGCCCAGTACTCCCAGTCATAGGTAAAATCGGCTACCGTGCGATATTTTTGTTCGGCCTTCGTCAGTGATTCTTCGTGTTGTTTGCGCAAGAGGGCATTGGTGAATACCTCCGCAACCAGACGGCATTGCCGAATGAGCTCTTGCGACCATGTTTTTCGGTGCCTCTGCATGGCAAGAACTAGCACACCCAGCGTTTTCTCTTCGGTTGTCAGAGGGATCATAAGAAACGAGACGGCGCCCTGGGATTGCACGAAAAACCTGTCTATTTCTGCTTCGGCAGGCAAGTCTTCGGAATTGGATAGTGCCACCAATTCATTGTTTACCATTTTTTTTATGATCCATGGGATCTGATTGAATCGAATTTCAGAAGGGGGTTGTGCAATCCCGCCATCTTCTTGAGAATGGATGCGCCGCATCTTTTCATCCTCTATAAGAATTTCAAAAACGCTTACCCGGTCAACACGGAGGGTTTTACCGATATATTCCAGAACCGTCTTCATTTCCTGGTTCACCCGTTCCGGCGCCAGGTTCACGAAACGGGCCGAAAGCGCCGACAGCATCTCCTCAAATTGCAACCTCTCGGCAAGCTGATGGTGTCTTTGTTCCAGATCATCATATAATACGGAATTTTCAAGTGAAATAGCGATCTGGGAGGATATGAGTTTTAGTAGCCCCACCCTTTCCGATTTAAACGCCCCGGATGCCAGGTTGTTTTCCAGGTACAGGATACCCGTCAACCGTCCTTGGTTCAGGAGCGGTGCGCATAATACGGCTTGGGGACGGTTTTTTATGACGTAGGCATCACGCGTAAAATCGCCCTTTTGGGCTGCATTATCTAAAATCACATACTCCCGGGTACGAGAAACATACCGGATGATGCTTTCCGGTGTCTTCCCGGATTTTTCAAAAGGCAAGGAGGGCAAAAGTCCGGTTTCCGAATGGTCAAGATCGCCATACGCTTCAATACACCAGCTGTCATCTTTGGGTAAAAGCAAAACACCTTTTTCCGCACCGGTGTTTTCAATGACAATGTGCATGATTTTTTTTAACAACCGGTTCAATAAAATTTCCCCTGACAGGGCATTCGATACTTTTACGACGGTATTTAAATCCAGGACATCCTGGCGGGCATGCAAAGTTGTTCCGAATTCTGAAATTCCATCTTCTTTTTTAGTTGGGTGAGAAGGGATTAAAAATTGTGGATATCTTTGTTCCAGATCCTTCACTTTCGCCGAGGCACCCCAGTGGCGATAACAGGAGTGAGCTTCTTTGAGATGAAATCCTGCAATCGACACGATACCCTTTTCAAGGTAAAATCGGCCTGCCAATTCGTAAGCTAACGCCTCATCCTGAAGAAATCCATTTTGATGAGCGGAAGAAACAGCCTGTTCGTACAGGGTCATGGCTTTTTCCGCCCGGTCCGAATGATGCGCTATTTCCGCTTCAACCAAATACCGCATATGCAGGTAATTCATCGGGGCCTTTTCCGCCCATTTTTTGATGCGATCATATCCCGCCGCTATCTTTTCATCCTTATTGCGATCAGTTCCGGACTGGATAATTCTCACGAGGGTGTCATAAAAATAAAAATGTGGAATCGGATTCAGACCACCTTGCTGCATTACATACTTGTGGCCCTGGTCGCCATATTCAATCCCTTTCTCATAATCGCCGAACATCAGGCATAGCTGGAGTTTGCTGAAGTAATAGATAAACAGAGGTGCAAGGCTTGACTCGCTGATCAATCTCTCGACTTCCTGTTCCTGGAATACTTCACCATCCAGCAGAATCGATGGATCGGTTCGACCGGATAAGTTCAGAATGGCCTGATACAAGCTGAGAATACTATCAAGTGCGGGGATGTGCTTCTTTTTTTTCATTGACCGGGTATAGACGTCGAACTCTTCTCTGACCTTTGCGAGTCGATTTCCGGAGGCATACAGATTGCGGAGATAATTCGATGAGATGTAGCCGGCATATTGAAGGTCACCTGCTTCAAGCGCCGCCAGAAAGCCTGCTTTCAAAGGGGCAAAACTATCCCTGATCGGTTCCACCCAGTGATTGACAAAACCGTAAATACTGTTGAAAACAGATCCTTTTTGAGGATGATGGTGTTGCTTTTCCAATAACTTCAACGCTAACTGGCATACATAATAAGCATTTTCAAAATCACCGACAGCCGGGCCCGAAGCGATGACTCCAAAGATTCCATATCCGAGGGGCGTCATCGGATGGATGCCGTAATCCACGGAGCGCCGGATAACCCTTTCGCACAACAATGGCAGCAATGGCGGATGACTGAAAAAGGCGGCCGGAATTAATCCATTAATGATTTGCAGTTCGGCCAGCCGGTATGGGTCGGTCATTTCAGGCAAATTGAGCATCTCCTCAAAGGAATGCTTTTTGAGGATCGCAACAAAGTTGGCCAGCGCCGTCTGTATCTCCAATGGGTTCGGATAAGCCGGAAGTTCCTCATTTATCTGCTTCAAAAAATCCAAACCGGTTTCTATGGCCTGTCGATAGTGGGACATTATGGTGTGGGTATCAATTATGGCGTCATAGGTTCCTGTGGTATCCAGCAGTCCCCTGGCGTGTTGAAAAACCGCACTGGAGAGCAACTCCATCAATTTGAATTCATTCGCCATATGTGCTGTCCCGATGGCGGCTTCGTGCAGGGAAAGCGTTAATGCATAGTTTGTTTCCCAACTCATTTCGGCCAGACATTCCAAACCGATACGCGCGTAGCCGAACGCTATTTCATAAGCAGCTGCCTTGCGGGCTTTTTGGCTTGCCCTCAAATTCAGCCAGGCCAGTTCATCCTTCTCTTCTTGAGTGTCCAGGAAGGCATGTCCATAATTGAGATGTTCCACTATGTTGAATAAAAGATCATCGACTTGATCCGGTGAGCAGTTCTCAAGGAGCAGACGGCCTGTTTTTACATGAAGGTCATTTTTACGTTCCTGGTCGATGAGGTCATAAGCGGCCTGCTGGATTCGATCGTGCAGAAATTGCAGACGGCCGATGGTCAGCGGCGAATGAAGAATGTCGTCACCGGTTATTTTCTGTTCGTCCAGAGGCAGGATCAACCCTTGCGACAAAGCGGGCATCAATTCCTGAAACGTTTCCTTTGCTGATTTTTCGTGAATGTGGGACAGGGTATCCAAATCAAAACGATTGCCGATGCAGGCCGCCAGGCTCAACACCTGTTGG
>Ga0316583_10000280_pt1 | contig 14225 bp, 9 predicted proteins | sample J_170502JBrBrA_D_FD_204513 | JGI IMG/M metagenome (GOLD analysis project Ga0316583, IMG submission 204513) | Rhizosphere microbial communities from salt marsh grasses in Alabama, United States - J_170502JBrBrA | ecosystem: Host-associated > Plants > Roots > Rhizosphere | place: USA: Alabama... | reverse complement strand
AAGGGTTCGGCCTGTGAGGACGAGGAAGCGGTGTGCAACCGCACCAGCCTCAAGTGCCAGGGCAGCGACGGCAAGCATTTCACCTTCACGCTCGGCGGCTGCTCGGCCATCAACGAGTTGTTCGCCCGTGCCGCCGATCGCAAGAGCGGCAAGGCCAGCGATGCCGCCAAGCAGCCGCGCGATACCTACAAGGAAATCTGGGACTTCGTCGACCGCCGCCACCCGAAGAGCGACGATGCGCGCCGGCTGGTGATCCCGCGCAGCTTTGTCGTCTCCGAGTGGGCCTACTTCCTGGCCCGCATCTTCGTCGGCCTCGGCCTGCCCGTGCATGTCGACAACGTCATCGATAAGGACCTTGCCGCCGCGCAGCCGCAGTTCGACATCGACAGTTGCGCGCCGCATATGGGCGCGGTCGGACAGATGAGCCGACTCGCCGCCGCCGCACACGGCATCATCCTGGCGCCGCAGATCGATCGCCTGGCCACCGACGGCAAGAGCATCGGCCGCACCTGCACGCTCAACCAGGGCGGCCCGGCGGTGGCCAAGGGCCTGGCCGAGACCGTGCATTCTGACGCGCGTATCCATCTGTTCCATCTCGACTTGTCGCGTCTTGAGGCGGGCGCCATCAGCGACCAACTGTTCGATCGGCTGCAAGCGATGTTTTCCTACTACGGCATCGCACCCGATCGAGTCGCGCTTGCTGCGGCGGTAGACCGGGCGCTGGCGGATCGGCAGGCATTGGGCGCGGAAGTCGCCGAGTTCGCCGCCGACCTGATCGAGGAGGCGCGCGCCGACGGCTTCAAGGTGGCGCTGGTGGTCGGGCGCGAGTACCTGCTCAACCCCGGCATCTACGACAGCCACGTGCGCCGGCTGCTGCGCGACAAGCAGATGGCGGCGATTCCTTCCTTTGTGCTGGACGTCAGCCTGGATGAAGCCTTCGATCATATCTACTGGCGCAATCCGCACCTGATCGTCAGCATTCTCCGCGCCGTGGCCGAGAGACGGCTGCACGAACGCATCCACCAGCCGCGCCTGGCGGCACTGTTGGCAACCATGGAGGCGGAGGAGGAGTTGCTGCCAGTGGTGCAGGTATCGACCTTCTGCTGCGGTCCCGACAGCGTGACGCTGCCACTGGTGGCCGAGGTGATGAAGAAGCGGCCGTTCCTGCTCATCCAGTCCGATGCCATCATCAAGGAACTGGCCCACCTCGAAAACCGCGTCAATACGTACGTGCGCCAGCTCGAGCTCGGCCTGCACGAGAAGCTCCAGGTCGGCGACGGCGAACCGTTCGAGATCTGCGCCCTCGACGAACTCGAGAATCAGCGGCCGCTCGACCCTGCCACCGATGTCATCTACTTTCCGACCCTGGCCGACAATCGCGTACTGACCAGCGTCCTGCGTGGCGCCGGTTTTACCTGCATCGACAACTACGCCGAAGGTCACGACCTACAGGCCCTGATCCGCTCCGGCCGCAAGGCGGTCGGCGACGCCGTCTGCGCGCCGATGGCCGGCGTTTACGGAGACTATCAGCGCGCCAGCGAGGACTTTGCGCGCCGTCGGGCCGCGGGCGATCCGCTGCTGGCTGGGAAGTCGCGCCTGCTGTTCTTCGACAACGCCGGCAGCGGCCCCTGTCGACAGGGCCAATACGTCGAAGTGCACAAGCTTTCGGTGCACCGCGAGCGCGACGGCGACCGCTGCAACGGCACCATGGAGGCGACTATGCGCTTCCTGGTCGCACGCGAGGCCGACGGCTACAACTTCGGTATCGAGGAATGGACGCTGCTGCGCATGTACCTGGGCTCCATCGTCCAGGGCGTGCTGCAGGACATGCTCTTCGCGGCAAGCGTCGTCTGCCGGGATCACGACGAATACCTGCGCTTCCAGGCCGATTACCAGCGTCTCAAGGAAGAGGTTTTTGCCGCCATCGAAGCCTTCTCGGCGCCGGGAGCGGTCGGCCGCGCCATGGTCGCGGCATTCGGCGCACCGGCAAAACTGTTTGCCTATCGTCTGCGCGACGGCAAGGTGATGGTGCCGATCCGGCGCTTTGCCGAGCGCTGGCTGCGCCGACGCGAACCGGTGGGCCGCCTGCTCAACATCCATGTCACGGGCGAGGTATACATGCGCGTCGCCCAGGCCGAGGAGATTTTTCGCGCCCTGCTCGGTATTCTCGGCTTCGGCCGTTTCCGCCTCGAAGTGGCGCCGGTTTGGGGCTATCTCGAATACTTGGTGGAGGAGGCGGCCGACGAAGCGCGCGAGGCGGCATCGCTGGCCGAGGCCGCGCTGGCTCGCGGCGGCGGCGAAGGTCGGCAGGCGCGGACATCGGCCAAGCGCAAGCTGCGCCGCGTCGTCATGATGCGCTGGATGTTGCGTAACCTGATCGCGCGGCCGCTCTACGATGCCGCCGGCCTCACCATGCCGCTGGGGGCGGCCGAGGCCATGGTCTCGGCGAAGGAGGTCCTGCCGACGCTGCGGCCGATCGGTGAGTTGGCACCCTATGTCGGCGAGGTTCTCGTTGGCCTGCGCGAAGGCGGCGATCTATTCCTCAACGTCGCGCCTACCGGCTGCATGGTTGCGGCCATGGGCCAGGTGTTCTCGCCGCGCCTGCGCCAGCTTGGTGGCGGCGATGGCCGCATCCAGCACTTGTTCTCCGCCGATGGCGAGGTCGACGAAGAACTGCTGTCGCTGGCGGTGCTGAAGTCGCTCGGCCCGCAAGCCTTTTTCCTGCGGGACGCCGCCGTCGGGCGGGGCTAGAATTCCGCCCCATGAATTGGTCGGCGCTCAAGGCGAAGGTGGATCTCTACGAACGGCTGATGCGGCTGGACAAGCCGATCGGCATTCTGTTGCTGCTTTGGCCGACGCTGTGGGCGCTGTGGATCGCCGGTTACGGCCAGCCGAGCTGGCTGCTGGTATGGATCTTCGTTCTCGGCACCGTGCTGATGCGTTCCAGCGGTTGCGTCATCAACGACTACGCCGATCGCAAGTTCGATCCGCATGTCGAACGCACCAAGGATAGGCCGCTGGCGGCCGGCACAGTAAGCGTGCGCGAGGCCCTGATATTGGCCACGGTACTGGCGCTGTGCGCGTTCCTGCTCATCGTGCGCCTGCCCAAGCTGGTCTGGCTGCTGGCCGTGGTGGCGCTGTTTCTCGCCATCAGCTATCCGTTCACCAAGCGCTTCTTCGCCATTCCGCAAGCCTACCTCGGCGTCGCCTTTGGCTTCGGCATTCCCATGGCCTTCGCCGCCATCCAGGAACAGGTGCCGCGATTGGCCTGGATCATGCTCGGCGCGAACATCATCTGGGCCATGGCCTACGATACTGAGTACGCGATGGTCGACCGTGACGACGATCTCAAAATCGGCATCCGTACCTCCGCCATCACCTTCGGCCGCTACGACGTGCTGGCCGTGATGCTCTGCTACGCCGGCACGCTGGCCATCCTTGCCTATGTCGGCCACATCATGCGTTACGGTCTCTTCTATGACGCAGGTTTGGCGGCGGCAGCAGCCATCGCGGGCTATCATTACTTCCTGATTCGCGGCCGCGAACGCATGCGCTGCTTCAAGGCTTTCCTGCACAACAACTGGTTCGGCGCCGCCGTGTTCATCGGCATCGTCGCCGAACTCAACCTCAAGCCGCTGCTGATGCCGTCATGAAATACCGCGACCTGCGCGACTTCCTGTCGCAGTTGGAAAAGCTCGGCGAACTCAAGCGCGTCGGCGTCGAGGTCGATCCTCGACTCGAGATGACCGAGATCTGCGACCGGGTGCTGCGCCGAGGTGGACCGGCGATCCTGTTCGAAAAGCCGAAGGGATCAACGATGCCGGTGCTCGGCAACCTGTTCGGCACGGCCCGGCGCGTGGCGCTGGGCATGGGCGAAGAGGATGTCGCGGCGCTGCGCGAAGTCGGCAGGCTGCTCGCCTACCTGCGCGAGCCCGAGCCGCCGCGCGGCCTCAAGGATGCCTGGGAGAAGCTGCCGGCGCTGAAGCAGGTGCTCAACATGGCGCCCAAGGTGGTGTCCTCGGCGCCCTGCCAGGAGACGGTCTGGGAAGGCAAGGACGTCGATCTGTCACGCCTGCCGGTGCAGACCTGCTGGCCGGGCGACGCCGCGCCGCTGATCACCTGGGGCCTGGTGGTGACGCGGGGGCCGAACAAGTCGCGCCAGAATCTCGGTATCTATCGACAACAGGTGCTCGGCCGCAACAAGGTAATCATGCGCTGGCTAGCGCATCGTGGCGGCGCGCTCGATTTTCGCGACTTCTGCGACAAGAATCCCGGCCGGCCGTTTCCGGTCGCCGTGGTCATCGGCACCGATCCGGCGACGATCCTGGGCGCCGTGACGCCGGTGCCGGACACGCTGTCCGAATACCAGTTCGCCGGCCTGCTGCGCGGCGCCAAGACCGAGTTGGTGAAATGCCTGGGCTCCGACCTGCAGGTCCCGGCCTCGAGTGAAATCGTGCTCGAAGGCGTCATCCATCCGGGTGAAACGGCGGTCGAAGGGCCGTATGGAGACCACACCGGCTATTACAACGAGCAGGCCGAATTTCCGGTGCTCACCATCGAACGCATGACCCTGCGCCGCGAGCCGATCTACCACTCGACCTACACCGGCAAGCCGCCCGACGAGCCGGCCATGCTCGGCGTAGCGCTCAATGAGGTCTTCGTACCGCTGTTGCAGAAGCAGTTTCCCGAGATCGCCGACTTCTACCTGCCGCCGGAAGGCTGTTCCTACCGGCTGGCCGTGGTGAGCATGAGGAAGCAGTATCCGGGACATGCCAAGCGCGTGATGTTCGGCATCTGGAGTTTCTTGCGCCAGTTCATGTACACCAAGTTCATCGTCGTCACCGACGACGACGTCGATATTCGCGACTGGAAGGAAGTCGTCTGGGCGCTGACCACACGCGTCGATGCCGCGCGCGATACGGTCATCGCCGAGAACACGCCGATCGACTATCTCGACTTCGCCTCGCCGGTGGCCGGCCTGGGCAGCAAGATGGGTATCGATGCCACCAACAAGTGGCCCGGTGAGACCAGCCGCGAATGGGGCCGGCCGATCGCCATGGCCGACGACGTCAAGCAGCGCGTCGACGCGATTTGGCAGTCGCTGGGACTGTGAGGAAGACGTGACCGATCCCCAAGTGATACCCGCCGGCGCCGACCAGGAAGGCGCGCGCGCCTGGTGCCACGTCATGTACGCCCTGCACGCGCTGTCGGCGGCCGGCGGCGTGCTCGGCGCCGCCACCATCGTCGGCGCCTTCGTTTTCGGCTGGCCGTCGATCATCGCCATCATCATCAACTACATCAAGCGCGAGGACGTGCGCGGTACCTGGCTCGAGAGCCACTGGCGCTGGCAGTGGCGCACCTTTTGGTTCGCCGCCCTCTGGTGCCTGGCTGCCGGCCTGCTGGTACTGACGCTGATCGGCATCCCGCTTGCGTGGCTGCTGATCCTAGTCATCGGCCTGTGGGTGCTCTACCGCGTCATCCGCGGCTGGCTGGCGCTGGCCGAAGGCAAGGTGCTACCGCTGCCTGATAGCGATGGCTTGCGCTGACGGCGCCATTGCCCGCCAGGTGCCTTGTGCCGAGTGACAGAATTGGCCGTCGGCAGCGGTGGGCACGATGGCGCTGCCGACAGGATCAGGCGATCTCGGCGCGCAGCGCCGCCACGACCTCTTCCGTCAGGGTTTCGACGACCGTCAGTTGATCGGCGTCGAGTTCACCCGCACGCGCCTGCTTGACCAGCACCGAGGCGGCATCGAAGGCTTTCTGGGCACAGAACGAAGCCAGCGAACTCTTGAGCGTGTGCGCGAGGCGGAACAGCGTGGTAGCGTCGCCGATCTCGAGTGCAATGCGCATGGCATCGAGGTCGTCGCGGTAATCGGCGATGAAGATGCCGGCAATCTCCCTGAGCAGATCCTCGCTGTCCTCAAGGTTTTTCAGCGCCTCGACGCGGTCGTAGGGAACCGGGACGGCGGTCACTGGTCGTCCTCCTCGGGATCCTGGTAGCGATCGCGAATTGCCAGCACCGTGTCCAGTTCGGCCATGAAGGCATCGACGCAGGTGGGATCGAAATGGCGGCCGCGCTGGTCGGTCAGCTGGGCCAATGCGCGCTCGACGGTCCAGGCCGGCTTGTAGGGCCGGGCCGAGGTCAGTGCGTCGAAGACGTCGGCGACGGCGACGATGCGGCCGGACTGGGGAATGGCGTCGCCGGCCAGGCCGCGCGGATAGCCGTTGCCGTCAAACTTCTCGTGGTGGCTGATGGCGATTTCGGCGGCCATCTGCAGTACCGGCGACGCCGAGTCGCGCAGGATTTCCCAGCCGATGACGGCGTGCCGCTTCATGACCTCGAACTCTTCCGGGCTCAGGCGGCTGGGCTTGAGCAGGATGTAGTCGGGGGTGCCGAGCTTGCCGACATCGTGCATGGGCGCCGCCTGCAGCATCATCTCGGCCCGGCCGTCGTTCCAGCCCAGGTGGCGCGCGATCAGCTCGGAGTAATGGGCCATGCGCAGGATATGGGCACCGGTTTCGGGGTCGCGGAATTCCGCTGCCTTCGACAGCCTGAAGACGGCTTCGCGCTCGCGGGCGAAGATTTCGGCGGTCGCCTTGCGGACTTCTTCCGCCAGCATGGCCGCCCGGTCGGCCAGCAGTACGTGGCTGCGGCGAATGTCGAGCATGTTCCTGACGCGGGAAATGAACTCGATGCGATCCAGCGGCTTGGTCAGGAAGTCCGTGGCGCCGCTTTGCAGCGCCCGGTGGCGGACTTCCTTTTCGTGGTCTGCCGTCACCATCAGGATCGGTACTTCGCGACGCTGTTCCGTCGTGCGCAAGCGCTTGATGAATTCGATGCCGTCGAGTTCCGGCATCATGTAGTCGACGATGAGCAGGTCGATCGGTTCGTCGATGCAGAATTGCAGCGCCGAAATCGGCTGGCTGAAGCAAGTGGCCCGGCAATTGCCGATGTGGGCGATGAGCGCTTCCATCAGGGTCAGGTTGATGGTGGCGTCGTCAACGATGCACACGTTCATGGCTTGGCTCCCCATCGGCCGAGCACCGCCTGCAATTCGTTCGAGCGGATCGGCTTGGCCAGGTAGTCGTCCATGCCCGCGGCCAGGCAGCGTTCGCGGTCGCCGGTCATGGCGCTGGCGGTCAGCGCCACGATGGGCAGATGCGGTGCGCCGCGAGCCGTTTCACGCGCCCGGATTGCTGCCGTCGCCTCCATGCCGCTCATGTCGGGCATCTGCAAGTCCATCAGGATCAGGTCGAACGACTGGCCGGCCGAGAGGTCCACGGCTTGGCGGCCATTGTTGGCGACCACCACGTGGTGGCCCCACTTCTCGAGCATGGCGACGGCCAGCTTCTGGTTGATCGGGTTGTCCTCGGCCAGCAGGACCTGGCGCGGCACGGCCACCTTCGCCGGCGCCGTCACAGCGGACGTCTTTGCCGTCGCGCTGGTCAGCGGCAGGCGCAGAGAAAAACGGAAGTCGCTACCCTTGCCGGGTTCCGATTCCAGACCGATGGTGCCGCCCATTAGATGCACCAGGCGCCGGCAGATGGCCAGCCCGAGCCCGGTGCCGCCGAACTTGCGCGTGGTCGAATTGTCGGCCTGCGAGAAGGCGGCGAAGACGTCTTCCTGCTTGTCGCGGGCAATGCCGATGCCGGTGTCGCGCACGCTGTAGTGCAAAACGGCCTGGCCGTCGCCGGCGTCGTCGCACTCGAGGCGCGCCGTCACTTCGCCGCGCTCGGTGAACTTGATGGCATTGTTGACCAGATTGGCGAGCACCTGCCGTATCCGCATTGGGTCGCCTGCCACCGCTTGGGGCAAGGAGCCGGTGCAGTCGGCGACGAGGCGCAGTCCCTTGGCTTCGGCCTGCGGCCGCAGCGGTTTCAATGCCGACTCGAAATCGGCGGCCGGGTCGAAGGCGGTGGCTTCGATGACCAGCTTGCCGGCCTCGATCTTGGAGAAGTCGAGCACGTCGTTGACCACGGTCAGCAGGCCGAGGGCCGAACTGTGCGCCGTGGCCAAGTAGTCGCGCTGTTGTTCGTCCTTGGCGAGGTCGAAGGCCAGTTCGGTCATGCCGATGATGCCGTTCATCGGCGTGCGGATCTCATGGCTCATGTTGGCCAGGAATTCGCCCTTGGCACGGCTGGCGGCCTCGGCGGCCTCCTTGGCGGCGAGCAGAGCATCCTCCCATTCCTTGCGCTTAGTGAGATCGATGATGGCGCCGATCAAGCCGCGCACGCTGCCGTCGGGGCGGGTCAGCGTCGCCTTGTGGTAGAGGAGGGTGCGCGTGCTGCCGTCGGGCATGTGCATCGGGATCTCATAGGTCTGCGTGCCGACGTCGCGAAACAGATCTTCGTCCTGGCGATGGTCGAATTCGGCGATTTCGATCGACAACAGATCGCGCACGGTCTTGCCTAGCAGGTCGGCGGTGGCGATACCGAACAGGCCGGCAAAAGCCAGGTTGGCGCCGATATAGCGGCCGTCGACGCCCTTGAAGTACAGCGGTATCGGTGTCACGTCGATGATCTGCCGGCTGAAGTGCAACTGCTCCTCGAGCCGCTGTTCGACCGATTTCATGTGGGTGACGTCGGTGCGGATGGCAATGTACTGCTCGGGTCGGCCTTCGGCATCGAGCAGCGGCACGATGGTGGCGGCGACCCAGTACTGGCCACCGTCCTTGGTTCGGTTGCAGATCTCGCCCGACCACACCTCGCCGGAACTGATGGTCGCCCACATGCGGGCGAAGAACTCGCGCGGGTGCGCGTCGGACTTCAGGATGCGGTGGTTGCGGCCGAGCAGTTCTTCGCGGGCATAGCCGCTGATGGCGCAGAAGCGGTCGTTGGCGTAGATGATGTCGCCGGCCGTATCGGTGATGCTGACAATGGCGTGCTGGTCGAGCGCAAACTGCTGATTCTCGAGGTGGTTGAGCGCTATCCTGAGCGCCGCCTGGGCATCTTCGCGGTCATGCACGAGTTCGTTCATCAGCGCCGACAGTTGCTCGAGATCACCGCCGTCGCTGCCCAGCGGTGGCCGATCCATGGCAGCGAGCAGCGCGTTGGCGGCGCGCCGAAGATCGTCGATGACGCGCTGCTGGCTGGCCGCCTGCGCATGCAACTGGTCGTTGGCGGCATTCAGTTCTGCCGATGACAGTTCCAGGCTGCGCGCGCGCAGGTCGAGATCGCGCTCGTTCTGGTCGTAGGCTTCGTCGACGGCGGCCAGGAAGGTCTTCAGGCCGCCCAACGCCCTGGCCATGGGATCGTCGGGCGCCAGGCGTCCGGCCAGAGCGACTAGACCATCGAGGGCGGTCGCCTGTTCGGTTTCTCCGGCGACACCCAGCAGACGCTTCAACTGCCGCTGTAGCAAGCGATTCATGCTTGACTACGATTCGGTGAGGCAGGTGATAGTCATGGTTTGGTTGTGCAGCTTGCACTCGGTACCGGCCGAGAATGGGCTGATCTCGCCGTAGGAGTAAAACCCGGCTAGTGTGACGTTGTTGCCGAGAACGTCGGCGACCGCTTCGACTTCCTCGTCGACGCGGCCGCCCATGACTAGCTTGCGGCCGACGCAACTGACCAGGATCGCCAGGCCGCCGCCGGCTGCACCGGCCAGCGTCTTCAAAGTCGATGCGGCGGCGGTCTCGGCGCCGCTGACCAGGGCGTCTGTGCTCGCCTGCATCAGCCTCAGGTAGCCGCGCGGATCGATGTCGCCGGCAAGGATCAGGCCGCCGGTCTTTTCGTCGATGCCGAGTATGGTGCGGATCAGTCCCATCGCCGAGTGATCCGCGCCGAGCATTTCGAACGGGAACAGCAGTCCCGAGGCCGGCAGGTCGCGCGCGTAGTCGCCCAGATAGCGCTTATAGATCTCCAACGCCGGTTCGCCGTCAAGCTCGAAGAGGACGTTGCCGGAAGAGCGGGTGACTTTGCGCGCCGGGCCGAAAGGCTTCCAGCCACCGAACGAGCCGTGGCCGATATGCAATTTCGCCGGTAGGGCGAGTGCGACCGCCGTATGCGCATGGATACCGTCATCGGCAAGCGTGAAGGTTTCGGTGAACTTGCCATCGTCGCCGGCGAGTCCGCCCATGATGGGCGTGCCGGCCGGCAGGCCGGACGCCAAGCCCTCGACCAGCGCGCTGCCGTTGATGTTGACGCCGGGCGCGAAGACCAGCACGGCAGCCGCGGGTGGCAGCTCGCGGCCCAGGCGCATGCCTGCCGCCAATGAGTCGGCCATGGCGGCGATCGGCGCTGCGACCTGTACCGGTGGCGGCCCGTCCCAACTGATGGCGGTAACGACGCAGGCGCCGGCGGTGACGCCCTCCGTGCCGATCTCGCCGGCGGTCGAGCAGCCGCTCAGCCGGGCGTCGGCAAAGGTACTGCGCAGGGCGGGGAAGAAACCCGGCTGACGGAACCAGGCGGGAGACGCGAAGACCAGAACCCATTGGGGACTCGGCTCCGACAACGGCGCCAAGGCCGTCTCGATTTGAGCGATATCGGTTAGCGTCGATTGCCGGACAAACATTGCGTCCTCGTTCCGTTGCCCCGGGAGCACAAGTCTAGCAGGGCTGCCTTCCGGCGCGAAGGCGCGCACGGTACTGGCGTACTTGTCGTAAACCGGCCGGCTCGGTCTACGGGCGTCAGCGATCGCCGTGGTAAACCCAGTCCAACAGCGCGTCCTGCGCCGTCTGGGCGGCTCCGGCGTTGGCGTGGTTGACCAGGAAGACGATGATCTGATGATGGCCATCGCGGTCGAGTACATAGCCGGCGATGCTCTTGACGCCGTCGAGCGTGCCGGTCTTGATATGGGCCTGGCCGGCGACACCGTCGCCGTTCAGACGCTTCTTCATGGTGCCGTCGACCGCCGCCAACGGCAGCGAGGCCACGAACTCCGGCATCACCGGGCTTTTCCAGGCGTAGGCGAGCAGGCGCGCCAAGCCGCCGGCCGAGATACGATCCCGTCGCGACAACCCGGCGCCGTTGTCGAACACGAGCTCGGGCATATGCAGGCCGTGCGTGTCGAGCCACGCGCGCACCAGCGCATCGGCGTCCTCGACCGTCACCGGCCGCTGGCCGGTTTCGGCGCCGACGGTCAGAAAGAGTTGCCTGGCCATGACGTTGTTCGAGTACTTGTTGATGTCGCGAATGACATCGGCCAGCGGCGGCGATTCTATGGACGTGATCTCGCGCGCGTCGACCGGTACGGCAGCGTTGCGCAAATTGCCGTGCCAACTGCCGCCAAGCTCGTGCCAGAGCTGCTCGAAGACGCCGCGCACATAGTCGGCATGCGGCATGACGCTCAAGTTCCAGTCGTTCTCGCCGCAGTTGGCCGAGTAGCGGCCGGTCAGGGTCAGCCGCCAGCGCTGGCCGTGATGGCCTAGTTCGGCGTGGAGACGCTTCTTCCAGTCGCCGCAGCCGTTGTTGTCGAGTCGGATGTCGTCGACGATGTCGAGATTGGCCGGTTGCGGCTGTGGCAGCACTTGTACGCGGTCGGCCGCCGGCACCAGGGTCAGGCGGATGGCCTTGAAGTTGAGCAGCAGCGCGTCGGGGCCGACGTTGTAGGGGCGCAGCGGCTTTTCGTCGAAGGCGGCCGGGTCGTAGTCGCCGGTGGCAATGAGCGTGCGGTCGAGCACCAGGTCGCCGTCGATCCGGTGCACGCCGCGCGCGCGCAGCTGGCGCAGCAGCAGCCAGAATTGCTCGAAGGTGAGCTTGGGATCGGCGCTGCCGCGCAGGTAGAGATCGCCCCTGAGCACGCCGTCGTCGATCGGTGCCTGGCTCCAGAAACCGGTTCTCCACGTGTAGGCGGGGCCAAGCAGCTCGAGCGCGGTGAAAGTGGTCACCAGCTTGATCACCGAGGCCGGGTTCATCGCCTGGTCGGCATTGACGCTGAGCCGCGGGCCGGCACTGCCGGCTTCCTGAACCACGATGCCGACGGCCGAGATCGGTATGTGCGCGTCGGCCAGGGCTTGGCTTACCGCTGGCGGCAGATGGTGGTTCGGCTGGGCGAAAGCAAGCGGGCAAAGCGAGACGAGCGCCCACAAGAGCAGGATGCGCATGACGGCAATGCTAGCAGGAACGGTCCCGTGCCGTCAGGTATGCCCCGAGTTGGCGGCAGAGGATCTAGTAGGCGGCGACGGTGACGCGGTTGCGCCCGTGCGCTTTCGAGGCATAGAGCGCGCTGTCGGCACGGCCGAGAAAATCGTTCGGCGACTCGCCGCCGCGATAGTGGGCGACGCCGATCGAAATGCTGATCGAATCGACAAAGTCGTTGCTGTCCCCGCGCAGGATGCGGCAGCCGGCGATGCTGCGGCGAATCTTCTCGGCTACCGAACGGGCGCCCTCGACCGGCGTGTCGGGCAGCAGGACGACGAACTCCTCACCGCCGTAGCGGGCGGCCAGGTCCTTGCCTTTGACGTTGTCCTTGAGGATCTGGGCGACGGCGCGGATCACCTTGTCGCCGAACAGATGGCCATAGCTGTCGTTGATGTTCTTGAAATGGTCGATATCGGCCAACAGCAGGCTTGGGCCGACGAACTGCCTGGTCGCGTCGGCCAGGCAGGCGGTCAGCGCCTGATCGAAGCTGCGCCGGTTGGCGAGGCCGGTGAGGCCGTCGCTGAGCGCGTCCTCGCGGGCACGGACGATCTCCTGCTGCAAGCGGTCGATTTCGTCCTGGCTCTTCTCGAGGCGATCGTTCAGGGTGACGATGGCCGACTGCATCAGACGCGTGTCGGCCAGAATATCGGCAGCATTCTCGTCGGGGATCGCGTCCGGTCGGGCCGCGAGGGATTCGGACCACTCCAGCAGCGCGTCGCCGAAGCGCGAGGCATGACTGCCGGCCTCGGCGGCCGACTCGGAAATCTCCGCCAGAACGCGCTGGAACCCCACCGTGACTTCTTGCGCCGACTGCTCGTCGACGCCGGCGACATAGCGGCGATAAAGCGCGTAGGTCGCGTCCTCGGTAAGTGGCGTTCCCGAGGCAAGCCTGCGTTCGATCTCGCTGCTCAATGCGGCGTTCATGCTGGCGACATGTTCGTACCAGATCGCGAAGCTGACCGGATGCATGGCGGCTTCCTGCTGGGCCATCAGCGGCAGCGCCAGCCGGACGTATTCGGCACTGCGCTCGAGACTGTCCCGATATCTCATGCCTCCTCCTTCGGTCTTATGCCGAAAGCAATAATGTAGCCGAAACTGAATTGTCGCGAAAACAGCAATTCAAGCAGGAATCGGGACTATCTTGGCGGAAACGGGGTGCGATGGTCGGTGTTTTCGACATATCCCGGTCGATGTATGACATATTCCGGTCGAATGTGCGTCGCAACACCGTTTCTGGGGCTAAGGCAGTCGTGGATCTCTGTGATCTCGATCTTCCGGGAAATAGCCCAAGAAGTGCATCCGGTCGCCAGCGCGGCAAGTGCGGGACTGCCGTGTCGCGGCCTTGGCGGGACCGCGTTATGCTTACCGCCAAATGCGAACCGTCGACCACAGTGAACGCTGACGCGCGCGCCGAAGCACTGTTCTTCGAGGGCAACCGCCATCTGACGGCCGGTGATGCGGTCGCGGCGGAGTCCTGCTTTCGCGAGGCCCTCGAACTCGAGGCCGATTTCGCCGAGGCGCATGCCAACCTCGCCCTGCTGCTCGACCAGGATGGCCGCGTCGAAGAGGCGGAACAACATTATCGGCAGGCCATCCGCCTCGATCCCGAGTGCGGGCAGTCGCACCTGAACCTGGGCGCGCTGCTGGCAGGTCAAAAGCGCTTCGACGAGGCGGAACTCGCTTATCTGCATGCCGTAGCGTTGATACCCGAATCTCCGGCGGCCTGGTCGAACTTTGGCGCCTTGCAGGCTTGCCGCAAGCGCGAAGAGGCCGCTGAGCTCAGCTATCGTAAGGCGCTGGCGCTCGATCCGGAGTACCGCTCGGCTCACTTCAACCTGGCCTACCTGCTATTGCGCCAGGGGCGCTTCGACGAAGGCTGGGCCAGTTTCGAGAAGCGCGCCTGGTACCGGCAGCTCGAGCCACGCCTGCCCTGTCCGCGCTGGCAAGGCGAAGCGATCGATAGCCGATCGATTCTGATCGGTTTCGAGGCCGGTCACGGCGACATGATCCAGTTCTGCCGCTATGCGAGCGTCTTGAAGGCGGATGGCGCGGCGCGTGTCGATATCCTCTGTCATCCGGGCTTGAAGGCACTGTTGGCGACCCTGGACGGTGTCGACCACGTGCTTGCCTTCGACGAAGCACTGCCA
>Ga0316583_10000279_pt1 | contig 14228 bp, 9 predicted proteins | sample J_170502JBrBrA_D_FD_204513 | JGI IMG/M metagenome (GOLD analysis project Ga0316583, IMG submission 204513) | Rhizosphere microbial communities from salt marsh grasses in Alabama, United States - J_170502JBrBrA | ecosystem: Host-associated > Plants > Roots > Rhizosphere | place: USA: Alabama... | reverse complement strand
ACGTCACCGAGACGGTATCCTGAAAAGCGAATTCAGCGGCAACCTGGTGGAAATCTGCCCCACCGGCGTGTTCACCGACAAGACGTTGAAAAAACTTTACAGCCGTAAATGGGACCTGCAAACCGCACCGTCGATCTGCGTCCATTGCGGCCTGGGCTGCAACACGCTGCCGGGAGAGCGCTACGGCCTGCTGCGGCGGATTCGTAGCCGCTATCATCACGACGTCAACGGTTATTTTCTCTGCGACCGCGGTCGCTACGGATACGCTTTCGTCAACAGCAGCCGTCGCATCCGACGACCGCTGGAGCGCAGCAGTCGTAGCGACGCACACCAAAGCCTCTCAAGGGATGCGGCGCTGAAACGGGCGGCCGATTTGATGGGCGGCGGGCGACGGTTGATCGGTATCGGGTCGCCGCGAGCGTCGCTGGAAGCCAATTTTGCCCTGCGAAGCCTTGTGGGCCCGGAGCACTTTTATGCCGGACTGTCTGACAGGGATTTCGAACTGCTCGACCTGGTCAAGAACATCCTGCAGCGGGGGCCGGCCCACAGCCCGAGCCTGCAGCAAATCACGGAAGCCGACGCCGTCTTCGTGCTCGGCGAGGACGTCACCAACACCGCCCCTCTGGCGTCCTTGAACCTGCGTCAGCTGCTTCACCGCAAAGCCGCTCGCATCGCCTCCCGCATGCGCATCCCCCAGTGGAACGATGCCGGCATCCGCGAGGTTTTGCAGAATGACAAGGCACCCCTTTATATCGCAACGCCGCAAATGACCAAGCTGGACGAAATAGCCGCCGGAACCTATCGTGCGGCTCCCGAAGATCTGGCGCGCCTGGGGATGGCCGTGGCCTCGGAGCTGGATCCGGCGGCACCGGTCGTTGCCGATATGACCGATGCCGAGCTTTCACTGGCCCGGGAAATCGCCCGGTTCCTGCGCGCGGCCGACCGTCCACTGGTGGTATGCGGTACGTCCAATGGCAGCCGGGTGCTGATCCAGTCGGCCGCCAATGTGGCCGCAGCGCTGTGTACCGGCGAACGCTCCGGAGAAATTTTTTTGACGCTGCCCGAATGCAACAGCCTCGGGCTGGCCCTCATGGGCTCCGCCGGGGGCCTCGAAACCGCGTTCGAGGCGCTGAAGGAGGACCGGGCCGCTACGCTGGTCGTCGTCGAAAACAATCTTTTCCGCAGGATCGACTTCGATGCGGCGACGGCCTTGCTGGATGCCGCCGAACACGTGGTGGCCATCGACCACCTCGATCACGCGACCACGCGACAGGCCGACCTCGTGCTGCCGGCAGCGACCTTTGCCGAGGCGTCCGGCACGCTGGTCAACAACGAAGGCCGCGCCCAGCGCTTTTTCGGGGTGTGCGAACCGCCGCCGGACATTCAGACGAGCTGGCGCTGGCTACGGGACTTGATGACCGCCGCCGAAAGATCCGAAGGGACTCACTGGCAGGTCCTGGACGACGTGGTGGCCGCCGTGTCCGCGGCGATACCCGCGTTAGAAGAGCTTATCGCTGTGGCACCGCCCGCGGGCTTCCGCACCACCGGCGGCCGCATTCCACGCCAGAGCCATCGCTTCAGCGGCCGAACGGCCATGCATGCCGATATCAGCGTCCATGAACCCAAACCGCCGCAGGATGTCGATACCCCGCTGGCGTATTCCATGGAGGGCCACGACAGCCCGCCACCACCGCCGCCGTCGTTGATCCCCCGCTTCTGGGCGCCGGGCTGGAATTCGGTGCAATCCCTCAACAAGTTTCAAAGTGACATCGGAGGAACGCTGCACGGCGGTGATTCCGGCCGGCGCCTGATCGCACCTCAAGCTGTCGCACCACCGACCTATTTCACCGACATCCCGGAGCGAGGGGAGCCCCGACAAGACAGATGGCAATTTATCGCGCTGCATCACATTTTCGGCTCCGAAGAATTGAGCCTGTTGTCGCCCGCCGTGGCCGAGCGGGCGCCGAGGCCCTACCTGGCGCTGCTCCCCAAGGACGCCGCCCGGCTTGGCGTCGCCAAGGATGATCCAGTGACGGTCACCATCGGCGAGATCACCTTCGGCCTGGCTATCAAGCTGGATCCCAGCCTGCCCGAAAACACGGCCGGCCTGCCGTCTGGGTTGCCGGGGCTGCCGGTGCTGAGCCTGCCGGCTGTCGGCACGATTGAAAAGGGTGGAGAGGATGAGTGAGATTCTGCGGTCCCTCATCATCGTGTATGCGGTTCTGGTCGGGGCCTTGACCGTGAGTGCCGGGTTGATTTGGCTGGAACGACGACTGCTGGGACTCTGGCAGGATCGCTATGGGCCCAACCGCGCGGGGCCTTTCGGCCTGCTGCAGGTGGTGGCGGACATGATCAAGATCTTCTTCAAGGAAGACTGGGTTCCGCCGTTCGCCGACCGCCCGGTCTTCGTGGTGGCGCCGGCGATCGTCATGATCACCACCCTGGCGGCCTTCGCCGTCATCCCCTTTGCCCCGGGTGTCGCCGTGGCCCATCTCAACATCGGCCTGCTGTTTTTCCTGGCCATGTCCTCGCTCGGCGTCTACAGCGTGGTTCTAGGTGGCTGGGCGTCCCAGAGCAAATACGCGCTGCTGGGCGCCTTGCGCGCCACGGCCCAGCTGTTGAGCTACGAAGTCTTCATGGGGCTGTCGTTGATGGGGGTGGTGATGCTGGCCGGTTCCTTCAATCTGAGTACGATCGTCGAGGCCCAGAGAGGGCTTTGGTTCTGCGTCCCCCAGTTTCCGGCCCTGGTGATATTTCTGATCGCCGGCCTGGCAGAGACCCATCGGCTGCCCTTCGATATCCCGGAAGCCGAAAGCGAACTGGTGGCCGGCTATCACACCGAATACTCCGGCATGAAGTTCGGCTTGTTTTTCGTGGGAGAATACCTGGGCATCACTCTTGTTTCGGCCATGATCGTGGCCTTGTTTTTCGGCGGCTGGCTCGGTCCTGTGCTGCCGCCGCTCGTCTGGTTTTTAGGTAAAACCGCCGTTTTTATCTGCGGCTTCATATTGTTTCGAGCCGCTTTTCCGCGGCCGCGCTACGACCAGCTCATGGGATACGCCTGGAAAGTGCTGCTGCCGCTGTCCTTGTTGAATCTGGTGGTGGTCGCAGGGGTGCTGCTGGCCCGCGGCTGAAGCCGACATCTTCAAAGTCCATGAGTCAAGAGGTCGAGGAGCCAAGTCAATAAGACCATTCAAACAATGCCTTGAATCCTTGGCCCCTGAGACCCTGGAACCCTTATGACGCCATCAATCATCAAACTGAAATATTTTCCTGAAGGCGAAGATTTGTTTTTCATTCCCCAAAGGGGGGCGATAAATGTGGAGGAGTAACTGTTGCTGAGCATCTTGAAAACCATTTGGACTGTTTTTTTGCACACCTTTCACCGCCGGGAAACCGTCCAGTATCCCGAGCAGGAAATCGTTCTGCCCCCGCGCTTCCGGGGACGGATTATCCTGTCGCGGGACCCCGACGGTGAGGAAAGGTGCGTGGCCTGTTATCTCTGCGCGGCGGCCTGTCCGGTGGACTGTATTGCGCTGCAGGCCAGCCAGAGCGAACAGGGCCGGCGGTATCCGGCGTTTTTTCGGATCAATTTTTCGCGCTGCATCCTGTGCGGCTTCTGCGAGGAAGCCTGCCCTACGTATGCCATTCAGCTGACACCGGATTTCGAATACGCCGAATACGACCGTCAAAACATGGTCTACGAAAAGGAAGACCTTTTGATCAACGGTCCCGGCAAATACCCCGACTACAACTTCTATCGCGTCGCCGGTCTATCCATCGGCGGCAAAGACAAAGGCCAGGCGGAAAACGAAACTCCTCCGGTGGATATCCTCAGCCTGCTGCCATGACCGAAAGGAAATCCGCCCGGGAAAACTTATGAATGCACTGTTTTACACAGCCGCTGCAGTCGCCGTGATCTCGACGATTCTGGTGATTACCCGGCTCAATCCGGTTCACGCCCTGCTCTACCTGATCGTTTCGCTGATGTCGGTCGCCGTGATCTTCTACCTGCTCGGCGCCCCTTTTGCCGCCGCATTGGAGGTGATCGTGTACGCCGGCGCCATCATGGTGCTCTTCGTCTTCGTCGTCATGATTCTCAATCGGGGTCCTCAGACCGTGGGGCAGGAACGCGGCTGGATCACCCCCGGTATGTGGTGGGGTCCCTGCCTGCTGGCGGCGGTACTGCTGGCGGAGCTGCTTTATGTTCTATTCACCGGTGGCGATGCGGCGGTGGCTATCCGCCCGGTCGAGGCCAAAGCCGTGGGAACGGCTCTTTTCGGTCCTTACCTGCTGGGTGTGGAACTGGCCTCGCTGCTGCTTCTGGCCGGCCTGGTGGGGGCGTATCATCTGGGCCGCCGACCACTGGAGTCGACACCTCAAAAGGAAGAAGGCTAAATGACCACACTGCCGTTGACCCATGTGCTGATCCTGGCGGGCGTCCTGTTCCTGCTGGGGCTGGTCGGGGTGCTCGTGCGCCGCAACATCATCTTTATGCTGCTGTCGATCGAGGTCATGCTGAATGCCGCCGGCCTGGCCTTTGTGGCGGCCGGATCCCGCTGGGGACAGGCGGACGGCCAGGTCATGTTCCTGTTCATCATTTCGATGGCCGCCGCAGAAGTCTCGGTTGGTCTGGCCCTGGTACTTCAACTGTACCACCGCCAGAAAACCCTGGACACGGACGCGGCCGCGAGAATGCGAGGGTAATATGCTGGATTATCTATGGCTGGTTCCGGCACTGCCTATGGGCGGTTTTCTGCTGCTGGCGCTGCTGGGCCGTCGGCTGCCTCGCCGGCTGACAGCCGTCGTCGGCGCCGGCTCAGTCGGTTTGGCGGCCGTGGCGGCTTCGCTGGTAGCCGTCAGTTTCTGGGGCCGTGAGCCGCCGGGCCATGCCTACCACCAATTGCTCTGGGTGTGGTTGAACACGGCCGGTTTCAATCCTGCGATGGCCTTTTACCTCGATGCCCTGTCTCTGGTGATGATGCTGGTGGTGACCTGGGTCGGCTTTCTCATCCATCTTTATTCCACCGAATTTATGATCGACGAGGAAGGTTACAGCCGCTTCTTTGCTTACATGAACCTCTTCGTGAGTGCCATGCTGACCCTGGTGCTGGCCGACAATCTTCTCCTGCTCTACCTCGGCTGGGAAGGCGTCGGCCTCTGCAGTTACCTGCTGATCGGATTCTGGTACACTAAGCCCGAAAACGGCTTCGCGGCCCGCAAGGCCTTTGTGGTCACGCGTGTCGGCGACACGGCCATGGCCGTCGGCCTGTTCCTGCTCTTCACCCAGCTGGGCACGCTGCAGATTCAGGATGTGATGGTGCGCGCCCGGGAGGCATGGCCAGTGGGCTCGACCCTGCCGATCGCCGCGTCCCTTCTGCTGCTCGGGGGGGCCGTGGGCAAATCGGCCCAACTGCCGCTGCAGACCTGGTTGCCCGATGCCATGGCCGGCCCCTCGCCGGTCAGTGCCCTGATTCACGCCGCCACTATGGTCACGGCCGGCGTTTACCTGATTGCCCGCACCCACGTGATCTTCACCCTGGCCCCGCCCGTTCTGACGCTGGTGGCCGTGATCGGTGCCGCAACCCTGCTGCTGGCCGGCTTCAGCGGTCTGACCCAGCGGGACATCAAGCGCGTGCTGGCGTATTCCACCATCAGCCAGATCGGGTACATGTTTCTGGCCCTGGGTGTGGGAGCTTGGTCGGCGGCCATCTTTCATTTCATGGTCCATGCCTTCTTCAAGGCGCTGCTGTTCCTGGGTGCCGGATCCATCATCCTGGCGCTGGATCATGAGCACGACATGTTCAAAATGGGCGGGCTGCACCGCCAGCTCCCGACGACGTTCTGGACCTTTCTGATCGGCAGCGGCGCTCTCGCGGCCGTCCCGCTGATCACCGCCGGCTTCTACAGCAAGGACCTGATCATCTGGCAGTCTTACGCCTCTGCCCGCGGCAGCGTGTGGTTGTGGGCCGCCGCCCTAGCCGGCGCTCTGCTAACCTCGCTGTACACCTTTCGCATGGTGATGTTGACCTTTTTCGGTCCCGCCGGGATGCAGGCCAATCGAAAACCCGGCTGGCGCATGAATCTGCCGATGATCGTGCTGGCGGTGCTCTCGCTTGCCGCGGGTTTTATCGAGTTGCCGAAAAGCCTGGGAGAGCTACCGATCCTGTCAAACTTTCTGAAGAGCGCCCTGCCGGCCGTGGTGATAACGGCCGCCAAGGAAGGACGGGAACCTCTTTTCGAGCTGATTTCAGGCGGCGTCTCTCTGGGCGGGATCCTGGCCATCTGTCTGCTGCTGCGCAGAGCCCCCCGGTTTACCGAAAAGTTGGTCCGGACACCGCTGGGCGCGACCTTGCACCGCTGGTGGTTTGTTGGATGGGGGTTCGACGCGCTCTACGATTGGATGATTGTCTCCCCCTACATCTATTTGGCCCACATCGGCCGCGACGATGTTGTGGATCTCTTCTACCACTGGATCGCCTGGGTGAATCGAGTCGGCTATCGCGCTTTGAGCGCCACCCAAACGGGCCGGATCCGTTCCTATGCCGTCGGTCTGGCCATCGGGGCGGTCTTCGTTATTGGATTGGTGGTGATTTTATGATCTTGGCATGGATGATTGCAATACCGACGGCCGGCGGTTTACTGGCCTGGCTGCTGGGCCGGCGGCAAGCCGGATGGCCCCGCTGGGTGGCCCTGGCTACGCTTGCGGTCGACCTGATTCCGCTCCTGATCCTGGTAAACCGCAGCCTTGCCGGCGGCGTCGCCGCATCCGGTGGGCCTTGGCTGGCAAGCTTTGATCTGCCGTGGATCCCTGCGCTGGGTATCCGTTTTTTCCTGGCCGCCGACGGGCTCAGCCTGATTATGGTGTTGATGACGGTTTTTCTGGGCATCATGGCGGTGGCTTCGGGCTGGACCGAGATTCAGGACCGCACCGGTTTCTTTTACTTCAATTTGTTGTGGGTTTTGGCCGGCATCTCCGGGGTTTTCCTGGCACTGGACCTCTTTCTCTTCTATTTCTTTTGGGAAATGATGCTGGTGCCCATGTACTTTATCATTATCATCTGGGGCCACGAGAGGCGGGTCTACGCGGCAATCAAGTTTTTTCTGTTCACCCAGATCAGCGGCCTGCTCATGTTCGTGGCCATCCTGGGTTTGTACTTCGTTCACGGCCGTGCCACCGGCCAGTACACGTTCGACTACCTGCAACTGCTGGACACATCCCTCTCGCCGGCAGCCGCACGATGGTTGATGCTCGGTTTCCTGGCGGCATTTGCGGTGAAGCTGCCGGTCGTGCCCCTGCACACCTGGCTGCCGGATGCCCACACCGAAGCACCGACGCCCGGCAGCGTCATCCTGGCCGGGCTGCTGCTGAAAACCGGTGCCTATGGCCTGCTGCGCTTCGTGGTGCCCCTGTTTCCAACCGCAGCCCTTGACTTCGTTGCCCCGACAGCCATGGGCCTGGCAGTTGTATCGATTCTTTACGGAGCTCTGCTGGCCTTTGCCCAGACGGATCTCAAGCGGTTGGTGGCCTACACCAGCGTCAGCCACATGGGATTCGTGCTGCTGGGGGTCTTTGCCTGGAACCGACTGGCCCTGCAAGGCGTTGTGATGCAAATTGTCTGCCACGCCGTGAGTACCGGCGCCCTCTTTATGCTGGTGGGGTCCCTCCAAGAGAGACTACATACCCGCGACCTGAACCGCATGGGTGGCCTCTGGTCGGCCGTACCGCGTATGTCAGCCGTCACCATGGTTTTTGCCCTGGCCTCGCTGGGGCTACCCGGTTTGGGCAATTTTATCGGAGAGTTCCTGGTGCTCTGCGGCACGTATCATACCAACGTCACGGCGACAGTTCTGGCGGCTGTAGGACTCGTCGGCGCCAGCGTATACGCCCTATGGATCATGCAGCGGGCATTTCACGGGCCCAATCGGCTGGGCCTGAAACCAGCCGATTTGGACGGCCGGGAAACCGTTGCCATGACCGCCATGATCATCGTCATCGTCTGGCTGGGTCTTTATCCGCAACCGGTGTTGGACACCGCCCGTTTGCCGCTGCAGCACCTGCAGCAGGTCACCACACAGGCGCCCCTCAGCACCCCTGCAACCGCCACTCGGCCGGCCTCCACCCGAGGTTCATTTCTGGTGACTTCCGTTGTTCAGGAAAGAGGCCGACCATGAAATTCGCCGACCTTATACCCATTCTGCCGATGATCATCGTGGGCGTCAGCGCGGTTGGGGTCATGCTGCAAGCGGCTCTGCACCGGAGCCACAAAACTGCCGTGATCCTGAGCGTGGCGGGGTTGGTCCTGGCCGTGGCAACCCTGCCGGCCGTTTCGCAAAACGCGCCTCTTCGTTTCACGTCACTGCTGCTGATCGACCGATTTGCAATCCTTTACAGCGGGCTGCTGTTTGTGGCCAGCGTCGCAGCGGTGCTGCTCTCCTACGGTTATCTGCAGCAGTTCGACGGCAACCGTGAAGAGTACTACATTCTACTGCTATTGGCCGCGGCCGGTGCCACCGTTCTGGCCGGCAGCGATCATTTTGCGGCCTTTTTCCTGGGGTTGGAAATCTTGAGCGTCTCCCTTTACGCCCTGGTCGCGTATCCGCACCTGACGGAAGGCCATATTGAAGCCGGCGTCAAGTACATCATTCTGGCCGCGGTGTCGTCCGCGTTTGTGCTGTTCGGCATGGCTCTGATCTATGCCACATCCGGCACAATGACCTTCGACCAGTTCGGCGCACTGCTGCACCGCCTGCGTCCTGAGGAAGTGAATATGGTCATGCTCACCGGAGCGGGTTTACTGGTGGTGGGAATCGGCTTCAAACTGGCAATCGTCCCGTTTCATCTCTGGACCCCCGACGTCTACCAGGGCGCTCCGGCACCGGTGACCGGGTTCATCGCCACGGTATCAAAGGGTGCCGTTCTGGCCCTGCTCATCCGCATTTTCCCGCCGGGTGCCATGCATGCCGGCGGCGGTCCACTCTACACCGCGATCGCCTCGATTGCAGTGGCCTCGATGATCGCGGGCAACCTGCTGGCCCTGCTGCAAAACAACGTCAAACGCATCCTGGCCTATTCTTCAATCGCCCACCTGGGCTACATCCTGACCGCCTACCTCGCCGGCGGCCCGGCGGCCGTCACGGCGGTCACGTTCTATCTGATCGCCTACTTCGTCACCACCCTTGGAGCCTTCGGCGTCGTGACCGTGTTGTCCGGTCCGCAACAGGAAACCGACAATTTGGATGACTACCGCGGGTTGTTCCGGCGGCGCCCCTGGCTGGCGGGGACTTTCACGGCCATGCTGCTCTCTCTTGCCGGCATACCGCTGACGGTGGGGTTCATGGGAAAGTTCTATCTGGTGCTGGCCGCAGTGGGCTCCGCCCTGTGGACCTTGGTGATCATCCTGGTGGTAACCAGCACGATCGGCTTGTACTATTATCTGCGCATCATTGTTGCCATGTTCGTCCGCCAGCCGAATACAAAAGACACCGGGCCGCCAGCCCCGTTGTCTCTGACCGGCACGCTGACTCTGGCCGCCTTGACGGTACTGCTGCTCTGGCTCGGAGTGGTCCCGGCCCCGGTAGTCAATCTGATCCAGTCCATGATCGGTTGATTGACGCCAGTTAGGGAGGAGCCGAAATTGCTATCAAGCACAACGGCTCGCTGGCGGACGTGATCATCGTGGACAAGAATACCGAGTGGATGCGCTCTGCATATCTGCATGGGCAAGATCATGACTGGAAGAAGGCTTTACTACTTAGTGCCCATCCATAAATGGTCTTTTTTCCGCTGGGCGGCCGGTCGTAGCGGGTTTCCGGCTCCGGCGACCATAAAGTACGCCTCACCGCAAATCCTTGTGCGGCCTTGCCCAGCGAAAAAAATCCACATTTATGAATTGGACACTTAAAAGCACCTTGAAAAGATCGCGGGTGGGCACTACTCATGGGTCGCTTTCGGTCTCGGCGCCTGCGGAAGAAGATGAGAAGAGTTTTCTTCCGCTGACGCTTCGGTAAATGGTTTCCAGGCCAAACGCCACCGCCAGCATAAAGACCAGCAGCAAAATCTGTTGCGGCGAATTTTGCGCGATCCGCCACACCAAAGCGCCGAAAGCCGCCAGGCAGGCCAGAAAGCCTGAAACCGAAATCCAGATCCGACCGCCGGTTTTGTGATGCAGGCGCACGTTGGCCGCATTGACGGCGGCAAATATGAGCAGGAACCCGGCACTGCCCATCAACGAGATGCTCGACAGGTCAAGGAAATTCGCCGTCAAAAGGGTCACGACCGATGTCAGCAACAAACCTTCCAGCGGCTTGTTCCAGATCTTGCGCTCGAGGAAATCCGGTAATTCGCCGTCCTTGGCGATGATGTAACTGACGCGGGCGGCGCCATACAACGTCGCGTTGATGGCGGAGGCCGTGGACATCAGGGCCGCGACGGCAATCAGGGTGTATCCCAAATTTCCGAGAAAGGGTTTGGCCGCCTCGGCCAGAGCATAGTCTTCGGCCGCGACGATCCGAGCCACTGGCAAGTTTCCCGCCGTGACCACTGAAACCAGGACGTACAAGGCAATAACGAACCCGACGGATGCGTAAAATGCGCGCGGCAAAGTCTTGTGCGGTGTGCGGACATCCCCGGCCGCATTGGCAATCAGCTCAAACCCCTCATAGGCCAGGAAGATGATCATGCCGCCGGCGAACAGAGTCACCGGATCCGCCCAGTGTGGTGGCGCCAGACGCTGGAGCTGAACACTCCAGAGACCGAAGGCGATAAACAGCAGCAAAATAGTAACCTTGATCCCCACGATCCACTCTTCGGCTCTGCCGACCGCCTTGGCCCCGATGACGTTGAGCCCCGTCAGCACAATGACCACAGCGCTGATCAGCACATGTTTCCACACGGCCTGTACGCCCGCCGGGAAGAATGTCTTGCCGTAGCTTCCGAAAGCATAGGCGTACAGTGACAGCATGACGACGTAGCTCAGCCACAGCAGCACGTTGAGTCCTCCGGTCAACAGGCCGGGTCCAAAAGCCTGGTTCAGGTACTCCACCGTGCCTCCCTGGCTGGGATAGGTTACCGAAAGTCGCGCATAGGCGTATGCGGTCAACAACGCGATGACGCCGGACAGAAAAAAGGCCAAGGGAACACCGCCCTTGGCCATCTGCACCGCCAGGCCCAGTACGGCAAAAATGCCGCCGCCCACCATGCCGCCAACACCGATGGATGCAACGGACCAAAACCCGATTTTTTTCACTGCTGCTCTCCTTTCCGACGGCAACAGATGTGACGACCCGAAACGGTCGTAACCTTTTGCCCCCACTCGACGATCCATATTCTAAACACAAACGTTGAAAGGCGGCAATCGGCATCTATCTGATAAAGATATAGGAGATCGTCCACCCATTTTCTGTCGGACGAATACGGACAGCGAATTACCATTTTCGCCTACGCAAAGATCGGACAAGGACCGATTTCCCGCCGCCGCTTCGCTTGTTACTGTTTTCGAAGAAAGAGCAATGTACCTGAAAATGGCTCAACCGCATCTGGGACGACAACCCCAAATAAGGCCCGCAAAAATGCAAGAGCATGCACCCTTGTCGAAGAATTCTTTCAAATCATTGACATATCTCAAGGCCGTTTTCATCTGCGTGGTGGGTTTACTGCTTCTTCTTGTCGCCGCGACACCGCTTCTGGTTCACGGCGGAATTGCGCTGTCTGACCGGTTCGTCTTCGAGGAAGATCTCACCGAGGCGGTACTGATCGCCGTACTGCTTTCACTGGCTTATCTGATGTCTCGCGCTTATCATTCTGCCGTTGCCGCATATAAGAGGAAACTCGTGCGGCTGTCAGAAGACAAAAAACAGCTGACAGATCGACTCACGGACATTTATCGCTACGTCGGTAGCATTAACGTTCAACTCCAGGAAATTAACGCTGTTTTCTCAAGATTGAAACGGCTGCCCGAGAACCGGAGGCAGTTCAAGCATTTGCTGAGCCTGTTTGGCAATAAAATTCTCGGCATGGTGAACACCGACTGGGTTACGATTCGAATCTTCGACCGACGCTTTTTTCGAACGATTGTGGAACACCGAGAAGTGCGCTTAACCTGCCGGGTGGCCGAGAAAAATATCGGTAACCGAACAGTTGTCGAAGGCAAAGATGTCAACGGATGCGTCGTTGTGAAAGGTGCTAAAGATAATCTGCCTATTGTGGCAACCTGCATCCTTCCGGTGGATCACCTCGATAAGCAGGAAACGATTCTCCTGCAAACCCTCGTCGACGAAATCGAGCTGCTATTTATCATTTCGAATCTCTACCCGCGGATCAAGGACGAAATGAATAAACTTTGATACCGCTTTTGGGTTTAGGCGAGGAGGAACCCGGCCGGTCCGGAACGACCAGCGTGCGATTTCCGGATGCAGGTGGTTTAAGTGCCGGGCATAGCAAGATTTTGATGCGCCGCAAAAAAAAGCGCGGCAACGGTGAACTGCCATCGGTGGCAACCGGAAAGTCCGGCAGGGTCGCATCAAGAGAGGAATTATGGAATCGTCGTCGAGATACAGGGAACCGGTATGCCGGAGGAGGCACGATCGGCAGGATGATCCGCATCAGTCCGCCGCCGGTTCCGTCGCCGTCGTATCTCCAGATTCGCGGCGTTGGGCATGGTCTTCCGCCAAGAGCATGTACATGGCCGGCACGACAAAGAGGGTGAACAACGTCCCGATGGACAGGCCGGTCATGATCACCAGCCCCATGTTGAAACGTCCCACTGCCCCGGCTCCGGTAGCCAGGACCAGGGGCAGGGCACCCAGCACCATTGCGGCCGTGGTCATTAAAATCGGCCGCAGACGGATAGCGGCGGCCGTCTCCACGGCCTCACGCTTGGGCCTTCCGTCGCGCTGGAGGTCGTTGGCGAATTGAACGATCAGGATTCCATGCTTGCTGATAAGCCCGATCAGGGTGACCAGACCCACCTGGGTGTAGATGTTCAGGCTCGCCCCACCGACGCCGAGGCTGATAAACATCATTGCGCCGAAAATCGACATGGGCACACTGATCAGTATGATCAGCGGATCGCGGAAACTTTCGAACAGGGCGGCCAGCGACAGGAAAATGATGATCAGCGCAAACATGAAAGTGACGATCAACTGGCTCGATTCCTTGACGTACTGACGGGACTGTCCGCTGTAATCGATGCTGTATCCTTTGGGCAACACCTGGCGGGAGAGTTCCCGCAGTTTTCCCAGGGCCTCGCCGAGCGTAACGCCCGGGACCGTCACAGCTGAAATTGTGGCCGAATTGAGTTGCTGAAAATGGTTGAGCGATTCGGGGACGACGGAAGTCTTTAAGGTCACGATGGTCGACACCGGAATCCTCATCCCCGCGGCCGTTGTGATGTAATAGTGCTTGATCTGGTCGGCGTTGAGCCGGTAGCGCTGCATGACCTGGGGAATCACCTTATAGGAACGGCCGGAAAGCGTAAAGTAATTCACGTAGTTGCCGCCGAGCATCGATCCGAGGGCACTGCCCACGTCGCTCATGGTCAGCCCCAGCTGGGCGGCCATGTTGCGATCGATGGCGACGGATATCTGGGGTTTGTCGATTTTAAGATCGTTATCCAGATAAGCGAACAAGCCGCTGGCGCGGGCCTTGTCCATCAAATTCTGCGCCACCTGGTTCAACTGATCGAAGGATTCGGTGGTGCCGATCACGAATTGAACCGGCAACCCCCTTCCGCCGCCCGGCAAAGGCGGCCTTTGAAAGGCCACGGCCCTCACCCCCGCTATCTGGTTGAGCTTTTGCTGCACCTCGGGCTTCAGCTGCATGGCCGTCAGTTCGCGTTCGTCCCAGGGCTTGAGCACCATGCCCGCGATGCCCGAATTGAGACCGCCTCTGCCGTCGAGCTGGAATACGTGGTCGGTTTGGTTGTATCCTGCAAAAATCTCGTAAACCTGGCGGGTGGAGAGCTGGGTCTGCTGCAGGGTCGCATCGGGGGCTCCGGTGATCGAGGCAATGATGACGCCCTGGTCCTCCTGAGGGGCGAGTTCGCTCTTGGAGGAAGAATAGAGAAAGTAGATGCTGACGAGAACGATCAGGGCGAAGACAACAACGACCGCCAGGGAATCGATGGCACCGTGCAGGAGATGTTCATAGCCCCGGCGCAGACGGTCGAACTGACGATCGACAAAAGCGGTGAAGCGGTGCCGGCTGTCTTTGTCACCGGATTTGAGGA
>Ga0316583_10000278_pt1 | contig 14246 bp, 7 predicted proteins | sample J_170502JBrBrA_D_FD_204513 | JGI IMG/M metagenome (GOLD analysis project Ga0316583, IMG submission 204513) | Rhizosphere microbial communities from salt marsh grasses in Alabama, United States - J_170502JBrBrA | ecosystem: Host-associated > Plants > Roots > Rhizosphere | place: USA: Alabama... | reverse complement strand
GCCACCGATACTCCGCCGACGCTGCGCCGCGACCGCTACTGTCTCGCAGTTCGGCGCAGCGCACGTTCGCAGCTTCCGGGCCTGGTGCTGTCGAGCTCCGGCTCGGGAGCCACCCTGTACATGGAGCCGTATGAGGTCGTCGAGCTCAACAACGACCTCGCCGACATCACCGCCCGCGAGCAGGCGGAGGTCCAGCGCATCCTCGACGAGGTCTCCGCGGCCTTCACCGCCGCTCGCGAGGAGCTTGCCGCAGCGCTCTCGATCCTCGTCCGGCTCGACGCCGGCCAGGCCCGGGCGCTGTTCGGTCGCGCAGCCGCCGGCCGCGTGGTCGTGCCCGGCGAGGGCGGGCAGCTCGTCCTTCGCGGCGCCCGACACCCGCTCCTCGACGGGCGGCTGCAGCCCCTGCGCGCCGAGCTGTTCGGCGAGGCCGAACGGGCCAGGAGCCGGCCGGTCGTGCCGCTCGACCTGGAGCTTCCCGACGGAGTTCGCACGCTGGTCATCTCGGGACCCAACGCCGGCGGCAAGACGGTCGTCCTCAAGACCGTCGGGTTGATGGTCCTGATGGCCTACAACGGCATCCCGCTGCCCGCCGACGAGGGCACGACCATCCCGGCGTTCGACGGCCTCTGGGTGTATATCGGCGACGAGCAGGAGCTGAGCGCCGACCTGTCGACGTTCTCGGGCGCCATGAGCGCGACCGCCACCATGCTGCGCGCGGCCGACTCGCGCTCCCTGGTGCTGTACGACGAGCTCGGGGCGGGCACCGACCCGATGGAGGGGGCGGCTCTCGGCTGCGGCATCATCGAGCAGCTGACCACCTGCGGGGCGCTCACCGTCGCCACCACTCATCTCGCAGCGATCGCCGTCTGCGCCTCGTCTACGGCGGGCGTGGAGAACGCCGCCATGGAGTACGACGAGGAGGCCGGATGTCCCACCTACACGCTGCGTGTCGGACGCCCGGGACGCTCGCACGGGCTGGAGATCGCCGCCGCGATGGGGCTGCCGGACGCCACCCTGGCCCGCGCTCGGGAGCTCCTCGGCGGCAAGCACCTGGAGCTCGAGCGGTGGCTGAAACGCCTCGAGGGGCTGGAGGCGGACCTGCTCGCCGAGCGACGACTCCTCGAGGAGCGAGAGCGCGAGCTCGACGGGCTGAAGGAGTCGGCCGCGGCCGCCGTCCGCCGCCTCGACGAGGAACGCGATCAGCTGCGCGCCACTCTCGATGTCGAGCGGGGACGGCTCCGCCAGCGGGCTCGCCGACAGCTCGACGAGGTGATGGCGAAGATCGAGGCGGCGGAAAAGGAGGGACGTCGGATCGGCCGGCGACGCCGGGAGCAGCTGCGGGCGGCCGCCCTTCGCCTCGACGATGAGGCATCCCCGTCTCCCGGGACGCCGGCCGACCTCGAGCCGGGGGACGCCGTGCACGTGCTATCGCTGTCCTCGAACGGCATCGTCGAGCAGCTCAAAGGCTCCACGGCGCTCGTCAGCTGTGGCGGCAAGCGGGTGTGGGTCCCGCGCAGCGACCTCGAGCCGGTACCTGAATCCGCCACCACCCGTCCCCGGCCGCAGCTGAGGCTGAGCATGGAGGACGTTGTTCCGGACGAGATCCACCTGCTCGGAATGGACGCCGAGGCAGCACGGGAGGAGCTCGAGCGCTACCTCGACCGGGCGATCGCTGCCGGCAAGCCGCTGGTTCGCATCGTCCACGGGCACGGCACCGGTACACTCCGAAAGATGGTTCAGGAGCTGGTTCGCCGCCACCCCGGAGTGCGCTCGTTCCGCCACCCGCCGCAGAACCGCGGCGGCACCGGGGTCACGGAGCTCGACCTGGGCGGGGGTGCCGGTGGCTGACTTCGATCTCGGCCCGGCAGTCATCGCCAGGGTGCGCGACGCCGCCGACATCCTCGAGGTCGTCGGCGAGCACGTCCAGCTCCGCCGCCAGGGGCGTCGGTGGGTCGGCCGTTGTCCGTTTCACCAGGAGAAGACACCGTCGTTCTCGGTCGATCCGGAGCGCGGTCTCTACTACTGCTTCGGCTGCCACGCCGGCGGCGACACGATCCGTTTCGTCATGCAGGTAGAGAACCTCGAGTTTCCCCAGGCCGTCGAGCGGCTGGCGCGCCGGTTCGGGGTCGAGCTGCCGCCGCGCACTCCCGCAGCCCGCCGCCAGAGTCAGGTCGCCGAGAAGGTGCGCGGCCTGCTGGGCGAGGCACAGCAGTGGTTCGCCGACCAGCTCGTGGGCCCGGCCGGGGCCGCCGCGCGGCAGGAGCTGGAGCGCCGCGGGTTTACGGCCGACACCTGGTCCGAGCTCGGCTTCGGCTTCGCGCCGGACGAGTGGCGGGCCCTGCTCGACCACCTCAAGCGGCGGCATCCGGAGGGAACCATCGTCGACGCCGGCCTTGCCGTCGTCAGCGACCGCAGCGACCGCCCCTACGACCGCTTCCGCAAGCGCATCACGTTCCCCATCCAGGGCGGTGACGGCCGCCTGGTGGCGTTCGGGGGGCGGATCCTCGGAGACGGCGAGCCCAAGTACCTCAACAGTCCCGAGGGGCCGTTGTTCCACAAGCGCTCGACACTGTTTCTGCTCCATCGGGCGCGGCGGCCGATGGCCGAGGCCGGGCACGCCCTGATCGTCGAGGGCTACTTCGACTGCCTGTCTCTCCACCGCGCGGGGATCACCCAGGCGGTGGCCACGCTCGGCACCGCGCTGACCCCCGACCACGCCCGGATACTGCGCCGCCTCACCTCCAAGGTACTGCTGTGCTACGACGCCGACGAGGCCGGCAGGAAAGCCGCCGTCACCGGCAGCCGCGTGCTGCTCGAGGCGGGCCTCGAGGTCGGCCTGCTCGACCTCCCGGCCGGCCGCGATCCGGATGACGTGGTCCGCGAGGACGGTGTCGAAGCATTCCGCTCCCTCCTCGAAAGCCCGGTGCCGGTGCTCGACTTTCTCCTCGGCGAGCTGCCCGCCGACCCGCGGGAGCGCCGACGAGTGGGGATCGAAGTGGCGCCGATCGTGGGCGCCGCTCGCGACACCGTGGTCCGCTTCGGGCTTCTGGAGGAGCTCGCCCGGCGCCTCGACCTGCCGCTCGAGATCGTCCAGGAGCGTGCCCGACGCGCGGCCCCGACCTCCCGGCCGCCCGCCCCCGCGCCGGCAGCCAGGCAGACCACCCTGCCGCCGGGAGAGCGCGAGATCCTGCGCATCCTCCTCACCTGCGACCCGGAGCGGCGCGGGTCGATCCTGCCTCAGATCTATCCCCCGCTGTTCGCGGCGCCACTCGCCCGTCGCCTGCTGGAGCTTCTGCGGGAGGTACCCGAAGACGATGACCCGGTACAGAGGGTCATCGACGCCGGCCCCGGGGAGGAGATTACCGGGCTGCTCGCCGAGCTGACCCTTGGCACACTGCCGCCACCCAGCCCCGAGGGGACCCGCGCCCAGCTTGCAGTGCTGTTGCGAGAGCAGGGAAAACGCCGGGCGGCACAGCTTCAGGCCGAGATCGAGGCCGCCGCGGCCCGCGATGACACTGACGAAGTTGCGCGGCTGCAGGCGGAAAAAAGACGAATTCGGCTGGAAATACCCAAGATTGGATGAATCGGGCCCAGGAGGGGTTGCCAAACCCGGCAAGGCGACCCATATTGCTGGGGATGGGGACGTTTACCGGCGGGAGGACCTTCTACGCCGCACCGAGAACCAGCACAGTCGTTCAAGCGTAACTTCCTGATCTACCGGCCACAGGCCGCGGGGGAAGTGAGTGCCGATGGAGGCTGTTGTGCCTGTGGCACGCCGGGGGATGCGCCCACGACAGGGAATGGCGTGTGAGCAGCCAAAGGCGATCGCCCGCCAGAAGCGTGGAAGCGCCCCGACCGGACCCAGGGGAGGACGCCAGAGTGGTGATTGAAGAGAAGTACCCGGAGCTCGGAAAGCTGATCCAGACCGGCAAGGAACGCGGCTATGTGCTCTATGAGGAGCTGTACGAGAACCTCCCCGAGGACATCACAGGGATCGCGGAGGAGCTCGACGAAATCTACATGCGGCTGAATGAGCTGGACATCGACGTGATGGAGGGCGAAGCGGCAGGGGGCGACGGCCGCGAGTCGGCACGCCCGAGCGCCGATGGCAAGGCCAAGGCCGACGAGCAGGAGCAGGAGAAGACGGCCGGTCGGCCCGCCAACGAGCAGCTCGAAAAGACCAACGACCCGGTCCGGATGTATCTGCGGGAGATGGGAACGGTCCAGCTGCTGGACCGCGACGGCGAGGTCGAGATCGCCCAGCGGATCGAGGCCGGCGAGGCGAGGGTGTTCATCGCGCTCTCCAAGGAGCCCGAGCTGCTGGAGCTGTTCCTGTACACCAACGAGCAGGCCAGGCGCGAGCGCCGCGGCGTTCGCGAGGTCCTGCAGGCGGAGCAGGTCAACTTGGACGGCAAGGGCAGCGAGCGGGTCCAGGAGACGCTGTCGCTGTTCGCCAAGATCAACCTCCTCGACGAGGAGTCCAAGGAGCTGCGCCGGCGGCTGCGGCGCTGCAACAAGAGCGGCAAGCGCCATCGCGAGCTCGCCGACAAGATCGCTGCCAACATCGCCGACATCGCGATCCTGGTTCGTCGCATCGATTTCACGACCACCACTCGGAACCGGCTGCTGACCTTCCTGAGAGAGGTCGAACGTCAGTTCTCGATCCCGGTCGTAACCATCAACCGCGACCGCAAGAAGGTCCAGCAGGAACGCAACGTCGAGCGGCGCCAGTTCTACACCGCGCGCATTTCCCGCTACGACGAGGAGCTGGAGCGGCTCGAGGAGCGGTACAGGATCCCCTACGAACGTCTCAGCGCGCTTCTGGCCGAGGTGCGGCGCGGCGAGGGGGAGACCGACCAGGCCAAGCACGAGCTGATCGTCGCCAACCTGCGCCTGGTGGTCTCGATCGCCAAGAAGTACACCAACCGCGGCCTCCAGTTCCTGGACCTCATCCAGGAGGGCAACATCGGCCTGATGAAGGCGGTCGACAAGTTCGAGTACCGCCGCGGCTACAAGTTCTCCACCTACGCAACCTGGTGGATCCGGCAGGCCATCACCCGCGCCATCGCCGACCAGGCTCGGACGATCCGCATCCCCGTGCACATGATCGAGACCATCAACAAGCTCACCCGCACCACCCGCATGCTGGTGCAGGAGCTGGGGCGCGAGCCGTCGGTGGAAGAGATCGCCGAGCGCATGGAGATGCCGGTGTCCAAGATCCGCAAGATCCACAAGATCTCGCAGGAGCCGATCTCTCTGGAGACGCCGATCGGCGAGGAGGAGGACTCCCACCTCGGCGACTTCATCGAGGACACCAACTCGGTGTCGCCGATCGAAGCGGTGATCATGCGCACGCTCAAGGACCACACCGACAGGGCGCTGCGGTCGCTGACCTCGCGCGAGGAGCAGGTGCTAAAGCTGCGCTTCGGCATCGGCGACGGCACCGAGCACACCCTGGAAGAGGTCGGGCGCACCTTCAACGTCACCCGCGAGCGCATCCGCCAGATCGAGTACAAGGCCCTGCGCAAGCTCCGTCACCCGGCACGCTCACACCTCCTGAAGCCATTCTCAGAAGGCCAAGAGTAGAGGTCCGTCCGGAAGACCCGATTTGGCTGCAATCCGCGATACGGGCGCCTCGGCGCCCGTTCTTCTTTATCGGAGACCCGTCGGGTAGCCGGCGGGAGGGTGGTCGTAGGTGACGCCCTCGCCCTGGACGATGTTGCCCATCGGGAACCCCACGCAGCCGGCGTCCCGCAGCTTGCCGAGCACGCTGGCGATCTCCTTCGGGGAAACCACCAGCACCATGCCGGCACCCATGTTGAAGGTGCGCCAGAGGTCGTCCTCGGGCACCTTGCCGCCGGCCGCCAGGATCCTGAAGATCGGCGGCACGTCCCAGGCGCCGACCTTGATCGTCGCCCCGAGACCGTCGGGAAGGACCCGCGGCAGGTTGTCCGTGAGGCCGCCGCCCGTGATGTGGGCCATCGCGTGCACCAGGCCCTTCTCCAGGAGAGGCCAGACCGGGTCGAAATAGCACTTGTGGACCTTCAAGAGCTCGTCGGCGACCGTACAGCCGAGCTCCTCGACGCTGTCCTCCGGAGCGAGCTTGAGCCGCTCGAACAGGATGTGGCGCGCCAGTGAGTAGCCGTTGGTGTGGAGGCCCGAGGAGGGTAGACCGACGAGCACGTCACCCTCGAGAACGCCGCCGCCGTCGAGGATGCGCCGACGGTCGACGGCGCCGACGATGAAGCCCGCGAGGTCATACTCGCCGTCGGCATAAAAGCCCGGCATCTCCGCGGTCTCTCCTCCGAGCAGCGCGACGCCGTGATCGCCACAACCGCCCGCAACTCCTGCCACCAGCGCCTCCACCACCGCCGGGTCGAGCCGCCCGGTCGCCAGGTAGTCAAGGAAGAACAGCGGCCGCGCCCCCTGAACCAGGATGTCGTTGATGCAGTGGTGCACGAGGTCGCGGCCGACCGTGTCGTGGCGGCCGGTCATGAACGCCACCCGCAGCTTGGTCCCAACGCCGTCCGCCGACGCCACCAGGACCGGCCGCTTGACCCCCGCCGCCGCGATGTCGAAAAGCCCCCCGAACGAGCCCTGATCGGACAGCACCCCGGCCGAGTAGGTCGAACGCACCAGCTCCTTGATTCGCGCCAGCGCCCGGTCCTGGGCGTCGATGTCGACGCCGGCCTCACGGTAGGTTGTCATCGCCGCCTCCTCCACAGTGAAGGTAGCCGCCCCACCCGAGCGGTGCAACATTGGGCCCGATCCCGCAGCGCCATGTCACTCTCTCGTCCCTCGTGTCGAGACCGGGCTGACCGTCCCCGAGGGGTGCAGCCGCAGGCCGCGGATCTGCCAGAGCCCGGATCGTTCAGTCGCAATCTACTGTGACCGACGATACGCCAGCCATCGCTGTGCTCTTCACGGCTCGCCATCCTCAAGGTACAGGAAGTACCCCTCCGGTAGCTCGCCGTTCAGAACCCAGCGCTGACAGACGTCTCGCCGGTCTCGCTACGATGGCTCCTGAACAACCCGGGCTTGAGGACTTCCAACTTCTTTGGGTCTTCGCGCCTTGGCATCTTTGCGTTCTGTCGGTTTCCCCGGCCTGCAGCGACCCGGAGCCCATCAGAGCACCGGGCTGACTCTGTGCCACTCTGTGCTCTCTGTGGTTTCCTCTTCTTCGTGTCCTTCTTCGTGTGTTCGTGTCCTGGTGGTTGCCGCTCACGCCATCCCGCCCAGTGGTGCACCACCGGCGCCGCCCCTGCTGGCGCTCGTCGTCGATCCCTGGTACAACCCCGGCATGGCAGTCACACATCTGTTCCGGTCTCCCGGCCTTTCGCCGGCGCGGGTGGCCGCGCTTCTCGCCACTGCCCGCGAGCGCGTCTCGCCCCGCCTCACCGGCCTCGAAACCGAGTACTGCTTCAACGTCGAGCTCGCCCGCGAGGTCGCGCCGGCCGAGACCGGAACCCTGACCTGGCTGCTGGCCGAAACCTTCGATCCCGAGGGGTTCGGCAGCGCCAGCTTCCTCGACCCGCAGCGGGGAACCATCGTCGAGGTCGGGCCGCGGATGACGTTTACGACCGCATGGTCGACCAACGCGGTCGGTGTGTGCCACGCCTGTGGCCTTGATGCCGTGAGTCGCATCGAGCGTTCGCGCCGGTTCCTGATCGAGGCCGAGCCGCGGCTGTCGGCCGAGGAGGCCGCCGCCTTCCTGGCCCTGGTCCACGACCGCATGACCGAGTGCCCCTACCCGCGCCCGCTGACCACCTTCGAGAGCGGGATCGAGCCGCGGCCGGTGCGCACGGTGCCGGTCCTCGAGGAGGGCCGGGCGGCGCTCGAGCGCCTCGACCGCGAGATGGGCCTGGCCTTCGACGACTGGGACCTGGAGTACTACACGCGGCTGTTCCGGGACAAGCTCCACCGCAACCCGACCGACGTCGAGTGCTTCGACATCGCCCAGTCCAACAGCGAGCACTCGCGGCACTGGTTCTTCAAGGGCCGCCTCGTCATCGACGGCCGCGAGGCGCCGGAGCACCTGATGGCGGTGGTCCGGGCGCCGCTCGACGCGAACCCCAACAACAGCGTGATCGCCTTTCGCGACAACGCGAGCTCGATCCGCGGTGGCCCGGTGCAGTCGGTGGTACCGACCCAGCCCGGAGCGCCGGGCCCGCTGACGGCGGCTGAGCTCGACCTCGACGTGACGCTGACCGCCGAGACCCACAACTTCCCCTCCGGCGTGGCCCCGTTCCCCGGCGCCGAGACCGGCACCGGCGGCCGCATCCGCGACGGCCACGCGGCCGGCCGTGGCTCGCTGGTGGTCGCCGGCACAGCCGCCTACTGCGTCGGCAACCTCCGCCTCCCCGGCCGGCCGCTGCCGTGGGAGGACCCGGACTTCGCCTACCCCTCCAACCTGGCGTCGCCGCTCGAGATCGAAATCGAGGCCTCGAACGGCGCCTCCGACTACGGCAACAAGTTCGGCGAGCCGGTGATCCAGGGGTTCACGCGCTCGTTCGGTCTGCGCCTGCCGGACGGGGAGCGCCGTGAGTGGCTCAAGCCGATCATGTTCTCGGGCGGCATCGGCCTCATCGATGCCCGGCACAGCGTCAAGGGTCAGCCCGAGCAGGGAATGCTGGTCGTCAAGCTCGGCGGCCCCGCCTACCGCATCGGCATGGGCGGCGGCGCCGCTTCCAGCATGGTCCAGGGCGAGAACCCGGACGAGCTCGACTTCAACGCCGTGCAGCGTGGCGACGCCGAGATGGAGCAGAAGCTCAACCGCGTCATCCGCGCCTGCTCGGAGCTCGGCGAGGCCAACCCGATCGTCTCGATTCACGACCAGGGAGCTGGCGGTAACTGCAACGTACTCAAGGAGATCGTCGAGCCAGCGGGAGCCAGGATCGAGATCCGGGACGTTCTCGTCGGCGACGACACGCTGTCCGTGCTGGAGATCTGGGGCGCCGAGTACCAGGAGAACGACGCCCTGCTCGTCCGGGCCGAGCACGGGGATCTCCTTCGCGAGCTGTGCGAGCGCGAGAAGGTGCCGTTCTCGTTCGTCGGTAGCGTCACCGGAGACGGCCGCATCGTCGTTCGCGACGCCGTGGACGGCTCGGCGCCGGTCGACCTCGAGCTCGACGACGTCCTCGGCGACATGCCGCAGAAGACCTTCGAGCTCGAGCGCCTGGCGCCGGCGCGGCAGCCGCTCGCGCTGCCACTTGCCCTGAGCGTGCGTGACGCGCTGGAGCGCGTGCTGCGGCTGCTGTCGGTGGGCTCGAAGCGGTTCCTGACGACCAAGGTCGATCGCGCAGTGACCGGCTTGGTGGCGCGCCAGCAGTGCGCCGGCCCGCTGCAGCTCACAGTGGCCGACGTGGCGGTCATCGCCAACAGCCACCTCGCGACGACCGGCGCCGCGACCGCGATCGGCGAGCAGCCGCTCAAGGGCCTGATCGAACCGGCGGCGATGGCCCGGCTGACGGTCGGCGAGGCGCTGACCAACCTGGTGTGGGCCCGGGTGAGCGCGCTCGAAGACGTGCGCTGCTCGGCCAACTGGATGTGGGCCGCCAAGCTGCCGGGCGAGGGCGCCGCGCTGTACGACGCCGCGGTGGCGATGCGCGACGTCATGCTCGAGCTCGGAATCGTCGTCGACGGCGGCAAGGACAGCCTGTCGATGGCCGCCCTCGCGCCGGCCCCGGACGGCGACTCCGAGACCGTCAAGGCGCCGGGAGCACTGGTGGTCTCGGCCTACGTCACCTGCCCCGACGTCACGGCCACGGTGACCCCCGATCTTGAGCTCGGCGAGCCCGGGCGCCTGCTCCTCGTCGACCTCGGGGGAGGCAGGCACCGCCTCGGCGGCTCCGCCCTCGCTCAGGTCCACGGGCAGGTCGGCGACACAGCGCCGGACGTCGACGATCCCCGGCTCCTGGCGAGCGCCTTCCGCACCGTGCAGCGGCTGATCGGCGACGGCCGGATCGCCGCCGGCCACGACCGCTCCGACGGTGGCCTGGTGACGACGCTGCTGGAGATGGCGTTTGCCGGCGACTGCGGGCTCGACGTCGACGTCCCGGGAGGCGGCGACGACCCACTGGCGGTGCTCTTCGCCGAGGAGCTGGGCCTGGTGCTCGAGGTCGACGCCGACGAGGTCAATGCCGTGCTGGCAGCGTTCGAGAAGGTCCAGGTGCCGTGCACCGCGATCGGACGCACCGCCGTGACGCCGACGGTGCGCCTGTCCGTCGACGGCCGTGAGGTGCTGTCGGCCGACATGCGCGAGCTGCGCGACCTGTGGGAGGAAACGTCGTTCAGGCTCGACCGGCTGCAGGCCGATCCCGGGCAAGTCGACCAGGAGCAGGAGGGACTGCGGCGGCGCAGTTCACCGCCCTACCGCCTGACATTCACTCCCCAGGAGACCGCCCCCGCCATCCTGACCGGCTCATCCAGGCAGCCGGTCGCGATCCTGCGTGAGGAGGGCTCCAACTCGGACCGCGAGATGGCGGCGGCGATCTGGTCGGCAGGGCTCGAGCCGTGGGACGTCACCATGTCCGACCTGTTGGCCGGCCGGACCACGCTCGAGCGGTTCCGCGGCCTGGTCGCGGTCGGCGGCTTCTCTTACGCCGACGTCCTCGACTCTGCCAAGGGCTGGGCCGGGGTCATTCGCTTCAACGAGTCGCTGGGCAACGAGTTCCAGACGTTCGCCGAGCGGCCGGACACCTTCACCCTCGGCGTGTGCAACGGCTGCCAGCTGTTCGCGCTGCTCGGCCTGGTGCCGTGGCGCGGAATCCCGGACGCCGTCCAGCCCCGCTTCATCACCAACGCCTCCGGCCGCTTCGAGTCGCGCTTCGTGACCGTGGCCATCCAGGAGAGCCCGGCCGTGCTGCTGCGCGGGATGGAGGGCTCCACTCTCGGGATCTGGCTGCAGCACGGAGAGGGGCGGGCGCACTTCCCGGATCCCGCCGTCCTCGAGCGGGTCGAGGCCGAACGGCTGGCGCCGGTGCGCTACGTCGACGACGCCGGCGAGCCCACCGAGGCCTACCCGTTCAACCCCAACGGCTCGCCCCGCGGCATCGCCGCCCTGACCTCGCCAGACGGCCGCCACCTGGCGATCATGCCGCACCCCGAGCGGACGTTCCTGAAGTGGCAGTGGGGGTGGATGCCGCGCAGCTGGCGGGCAGAGCTGGCCGCCTCGCCATGGCTCAGACTCTTTCAGAACGCTCGCGATTACTGCAGCTAGCCGTAGAGGCCCGGCCGGAGAAGCCCGTTCGGACCTCTCGAGGCTCTGAACGACCAGTACGCGTCTATGGCCAAGCCGTACGCCGCCAGCCGTGTTCCCGACCTCGCGTCTCTGTTGTAGCAGCGGGCGTCTCGCCCGCTGCGGTGGGTGGGTGACCGCCGGTACTGATTCGGCAGCTCACGAACACGGCGCGCCCCAGTCTCATGAGCTGCAGCCGGGCTTCATTATCCAGAACGGCCCTCCAAGCAGACGGCGGGCCCGCCCGCACCCAGGGCAGAAGCCCAGAGGCCGCTCATCGCCGTGCGAGCAGGTGGGCGTGAAGCAGCGGCGGCTGCGGTCCGCTGCAACGGGACGCTAGACGGCACTGGCGTTGGTGACTGAGCAGACAACGCTTGAGTTTTGAAGGAACGAGACCGTGACTTCGGCGTTGAGCCCGCTGGTGAGCTCTGTGAAACGCTCTGGTGTGACCGTTGTGGCTGTGAAGCCGTCTCTGCAGACGATCGTGCCGTCCCCGGTTGCTGACTCGTCGATCTCGCCGACCAAGCCGTGGGTTGCCTGAACACGGAACCAGGCCAGTCGGTGGGGCCAGAAGGCATCCGCGTAGCTGAAGAACAGGGCTTTGCCCCCAGGCGTGAGCAGGCGAAGTGCTGCGGCCATGAGTTGTCGCTGGTCGACGTGCAGCGCCGAGATGCCGTTCTGTGGGCAGCAGACAAGATCGAAGGATGCCGGCCGGAAGCAAAGGGCCGATGCATCCATCTGAACCAACGAATTGCTCGACCCGACGAACTGCTCATGATGTGCGAGTGCCAGGCTCGAAAGCGAGAGATCGATCCCAACAAGCCAGGCGCCACTCGATACCAGTGCAGAGAGAACCCGGCCGTACCCGCAACCCAGCTCCAAGACCCGTGAACCCGACTGAATGGTCGCGAGAAGGAAGTCAACCTCGGCTTTGAGGTAGGCCTGCACCTCGGGGGAACCGAGCTCGTACACGCGTCGGAGACGCGCTGCCGACAGTTCGTCATAGTAGGAGCGCATTGCAGACCCGATCTGACGCCGCAGCTCAGCGGAAGCATGCCGCCGCGTGGACAGCTGGAGGTGTGGCACCGGCGGTCGCGGTCCGCTGCGACGGACAGTGAGGCCGATTCTCGCAGGTCATCGAGATGCCTTTCGGGACAAGAACTCGGGGATTCGCTCGCCCTTGGCCGAGCAGACCCTGAGCTTCTCCAGGCGTCTCAGCCGGGTGTCTTCGCGTTTGGCGCTGACAATCCACCAACTGACCGTCTTTCGATAGGAGGGCGGCTGAGATTGAAAGAACTCCCAGGCGGCGTCGTCCCGTCTGAGCAGCCGGTCGTACGGAGGCTCGAGCTGGGGCCTCCGTTGTTCGTAGGAGTAGACAACAGACCTGTTCTCCTTCCGCGCCTCGAAGGCTGCCAGTCCCGCGGGTTGCATCCGGCCCTGTTCGATGAGCTCCCGAGCGCGTGAGATGTTGACCTTGCTCCAGGTGCTCCCGGGTCTCCGAGGCGTGAAACGGATGGTGTAGCTTCGATCATCGATCCGCTTGCGCACTCCATCGATCCAGCCGAAGCAGAGCGCTTCGTCGACCAATTCGGGCCACGTGATGCTCGGCTCGCCCGAACCCTTCTTGAACAGGCCTACCAGCAGCTCCCGCTCGGTCGTGTGGTGTTTCGCGAGCCACTCTCGGAACGCCGATGCAGTCGGGAAGAACGTGGGTTTCATGATTCTACCGACAGTAGAGGTGCACAACGCCCCGCAGAAGGCGCCGAGCGCCTGAGATCAGCGGCGGTTGTGCACCGCTGCTGCGACCCGCTAGGCGCATAGCCGGTTACCTCCCACCGACTTCTTGCTGAGCTTCATCCGCGTCCTTCTGGTAGACGGCACGCCAGTTCTCGATCGGAGTGATCCCAGCGAGGGTCTGGAAAAGCCGATGCCGAGCCGCTGGATCAGGCAGCGAGAGAACCGCCGACTCGACGGCGTTGACGCCGTAGTTTGACGAGGTCAGCACGAACCAGAGGTACTGCTGCTCCTCCTCGGGCGTATGGGCGGCAGCAGCGCGATGCACCCAGTAGCGCGCCCCACGAAAGGCAAGGACGCCCAAGCCGGAGTAGCGTTGCAGGTGGACAAACAAGGGCAGTGAGACGAGAATGATGGCGAGAGCCACCACCGCAGTGATCGCCTGTGCACGTGGCTTGCCCCGACGGGTGAGTAAGAACCAGCCCGCTATGACCATTGTTGCGCCCAGGCCCACGATCAACAAAATGAGGGCCCAGTCGAGTTGAGATGTGTTACGGATGGGGACCATATCGAATCAGGTGCCTAACGCCCTGAGCTCAAATGAGACCATGTATCCGGAGATGTTCCGACCCGATACCGAAGTAGGGACGACAGCGGGTACGACAGGACACCTCCGACGGTGTGAACCACGTGGTTGAGCCACGCCCGCTCGCCCCCTACGAGCCCGGTTGGCAGGCCCAGGAGGTGCGCGGCCTTCTCGACCTCGCAGAATGCACACACCGCCGCCAACGCGACGATACAGGTGAAGCGGAACCGGGGACTTGCCCAACGCCGCTCCGCAGCGGCGACACCGCCGGTCAGACCGGCGTTGACGAGGAAGATGAGGGCCATCCCGCACGGGATCGCCATCACCTTGAAGTACTGGACGTTCAGGTTACCCGCCAGCGACCCGTCCGTTGTACGTGCCAAGAAACGCAAGGGCGAGTCACCGAGGCACAGCACCCAGGTCGGGTCGATGTCCGTGAGAAAGTCGCTGAAAAGCCGAGCCACACCGATTGCCGCCAGGACCACCGCCAATAGGATGGTCCACGACAGACGCGAATCGCGGGGACATATCGATCGGGTAGACATACTCATGGGTGCCACGTATCGCATTGCCATATCAGGGGCCGCAATGTCATCAAGTGATACGTAGCACCAATTTCGGGCATCAGCTCGGAATCTCTTTCCCCTGCCCCAATCGGCCATGCTGAAGGTGGGCGGCGAGGCGCTGCTC
>Ga0316583_10000276_pt1 | contig 14262 bp, 8 predicted proteins | sample J_170502JBrBrA_D_FD_204513 | JGI IMG/M metagenome (GOLD analysis project Ga0316583, IMG submission 204513) | Rhizosphere microbial communities from salt marsh grasses in Alabama, United States - J_170502JBrBrA | ecosystem: Host-associated > Plants > Roots > Rhizosphere | place: USA: Alabama... | reverse complement strand
CTCGAGACCGACCTCTTCAACGCCGGCATCCGTCCCGCCATCAACGCCGGCGTCTCGGTGTCACGGGTCGGCGGCGCCGCCCAGACCAAGGTCATCAAGAAGCTCGGCGGCGGTGTGCGCCTGGCGCTGGCGCAATACCGCGAACTGGCGGCCTTCGCGCAGTTCGCCTCCGACCTCGACGACGCCACGCGCAAGCAGCTCGAACGCGGTCGCCGCGTCACCGAACTGATGAAGCAGGCGCAGTTCTCGCCGCTGTCGGTGGCCGAGATGGCGGTGACGCTGTTCGCCATCAACCAGGGCTACGTCGACGACATCGAGGTGCCGAAGCTGCTCGCCTTCGAGAGCGAGTTGCACAAGTACATGAAGGCCAGCCAAGCGGCGCTGATGGACAAGATCGAGTCCACCAAGGACCTCGACAAGGACGCCGAAGCGCAGCTGGCGGCGGCGATCGCCGAATTCAAGAAAAATTGGGCCTAAGGTAAATAGCCATGGCTGTCGGCAAAGAGATCCGGACCAAGATCAAGTCGGTCCAGAACACGCGCAAGATCACCAAGGCGATGGAAATGGTGGCGGCGTCGAAGATGCGCAAGGCGCAGGACCGTATGCGCGCCGCCCGACCCTATTCCGAAAAGATCCGGCGGCTGGCGGCCAACCTGTCGGCGGCGACGCTGTCCGACTATCGGCACCCGTTCCTGGCCAAGGAGGCCGGCGCCGCGCCCAAGCGCGTCGGCCTCATCGTCGTCACTACCGACAAGGGCCTGTGCGGCGGTCTCAACACCAACGTGCTGCGTATGCTGCTAACGTCGATGCGCGAGTGGCAGCAGAACGGCGCCGACGAGATCCGCGTCACCTGCATCGGCAACAAGGGCCTCGGTTTCATGCAGCGCATGGGCGCCAAGGTCGTCTCCAACGTCACCCATCTCGGCGACACGCCGCACCTGGAAAAGCTGATCGGCCCGGTCAAGGTGATGATCGATGCCGTTCAGAACGGCGAGCTCGATCGCGTCTATATCGCCTACACGCGCTTCATCAACACCATGCGCCAAGAACCGGTGGTGGAGCAGCTGCTGCCGCTGACCGGCGAGCGCCTGGGCACGCCGCAGGGCAACTGGGACTACCTCTACGAACCGGAGGCGCGCATCGTCGTCGACGAATTGCTGATCCGTTACGTCGAGGCCCTGATCTACCAGGCGGTGGCCGAGAACATGGCTTCCGAGCAGTCGGCGCGCATGGTGGCGATGAAGGCGGCCACCGACAACGCCGGCAACGTCATCAAGGAATTGCAACTGGTCTACAACAAGGCGCGCCAGGCATCGATCACCAAGGAACTATCGGAAATTGTCGGCGGCGCCGCCGCCATCTCCGGCTAACGCTCATGACTCCGATAAGGCACCCCAAATCATGAATGCCGGCATCTTCGTGGCGCCAGCGAGCGGCAAACGGGCCCGCCCCCTCCCGTCCTCTCCCTCGCGGGGGAGGCGACTGATCGGCTCGCTGCGCTCGGCAGTTACCAAGCGCACCGCACAGTCTTTCACGCTAAGAGAATTCAGTCATTAAGGATACGAACATGAGCAACGGAAACATCGTCCAATGCATCGGCGCCGTGGTGGACATCCAGTTCCCCCGCGAAGGCATGCCGAAGGTCTATGACGCGCTGGTTCTCGACGAGCCGGGCGGCGGCATGGCCGAGGAAGGCCTGACCTTCGAAGTCCAGCAGCAGCTCGGCGACGGCGTCGTGCGCACCATCGCTCTGGGCTCGAGCGACGGCTTGCGCCGCGGCATGAAGGTCAAGGGCACCGGTGCCCCCATCTCGGTGCCGGTCGGCACCGCTACGCTCGGCCGCATCATGGACGTGCTCGGCCGTCCGATCGACGAAGCCGGCCCGGTCGGCACCGACGAGCGCCGGGCGATCCACCAGCCGGCGCCGAAGTTCGACGAACTGTCGCCCTCCGTGGAACTGCTGCCCACCGGCATCAAGGTCATCGACCTCATCTGCCCGTTCGCCAAGGGCGGCAAGGTCGGCCTGTTCGGCGGCGCCGGCGTCGGCAAGACCGTGAACATGATGGAGTTGATCAACAACATCGCCAAGTCCTACGGCGGCTACTCGGTGTTCGCCGGCGTCGGCGAGCGCACCCGCGAGGGCAACGACTTCTACCATGAAATGCAGGAGTCGAAGGTCCTCGACAAGGTGGCGATGGTGTTCGGCCAGATGAACGAGCCGCCCGGCAACCGCCTGCGCGTGGGCTTGACCGGCCTGACCATGGCCGAGAAGTTCCGCGACGAAGGCCGCGACATCCTGCTCTTCATCGACAACATCTACCGCTACACCCTGGCCGGTACCGAAGTCTCGGCGCTGCTGGGCCGCATGCCTTCCGCCGTGGGTTACCAGCCGACGCTGGCGGAGGAAATGGGCCGCCTGCAGGAGCGCATCACCTCGACCAAGGTCGGCTCGATTACCTCGATCCAGGCCGTGTACGTTCCCGCCGATGACTTGACCGACCCCAGTCCTGCCACCACCTTCCTGCACCTCGACTCGACCGTGGTGCTGTCACGCGACATCGCCTCGCTCGGCATCTACCCGGCGGTGGACCCGCTCGACTCGACCTCGCGCCAGCTCGATCCGCTGGTGGTCGGCGAAGAGCACTACCAGACTGCGCGTCGCGTTCAGTCGACGCTGCAGCGCTACAAGGAACTACGCGACATCATCGCCATTCTCGGCATGGACGAGCTGTCGCCCGACGACAAACTGGCCGTGTCCCGCGCGCGCAAGATTCAGCGCTTCCTGTCGCAGCCGTTCAACGTCGCCGAAGTGTTCACCGGCACTGCCGGCAAGATCGTGCCGCTCAAGGAGACCATCAAGGGCTTCAAGATGATCGTCGAAGGCGAGTGCGACCAACTGCCCGAGCAGGCCTTCTACATGGTCGGCGGCATCGAGGAAGTGTTCGAGAAGGCCAAGACGCTGCAATAAGCGGCGGAGAGGATAGCCCATGGCAATTTCCATTCATGTCGACGTCGTCAGCGCCGAAGAGTCGATCTTCTCCGGCCTGTGCGAGTTCGTCGTCCTGCCCGGCGAAGCCGGCGAGCTGGGCATCATGCCCGGTCACATGCCGCTGATGACGCGCATCAAGCCGGGCGCGGTACGACTCAAGGTCCAGGGTCAGGACCACGAGGAACTGATCTTCGTCGCCGGCGGCATACTCGAAGTGCAGCCGGGCCTGGTCACGGTTCTCGCCGACACGGCGATCCGCGGCAAGGACCTCGACGAGGCCAAGGCGCTCGAGGCCAAGCGCAAGGCCGAGGAAAGCATGTCCAACCGCGAATCGGAACTCGACTACGCACGCGCCCAGGCCGAGCTGGCCGAAGCCGTGGCGCAGTTGGCGGCGATCCGGCGTTTGCGCAAGCCACATCATTGAGGCACCCACGCTCTCGACGAAAAGGCAGCTTAGGCTGCCTTTTTTGTTGCTGCGGCCACCCGCGCCCATCTTGCTTTCGGTGTATGCTGGACGCAAAACAGCAATACCCGCCCCGGTCATGAAAGGGATCAGGAAACTCAAGCTCATCGACATCGTCAGTCGCCAGATCCGCCGCGTGTTGCCCGAGAGCACACTTGGCGAGGCGGCGGCGCAAATGAGCAACGGCCGCTATTCCTGCCTAGTCGTCACCGCCGACAACGACCATGCGCTCGGCATTATCACCGAGCGCGATGTCGTGCGGCTGCTGCATCAACGGAAGGCACCGGAAACGCCGATCGCCGAACTAATGTCGGTACCGGTTCTGACGGCACCGGCCGACACCGACTTCCGTTCCGTCTATAGCTTGCTCAAGCAGCGCCGTATCCGCCACCTGATCGCCGTCGACGATCAACAGCGGATGGTCGGTGTCGCCAGCGAGTCGGACGTTCGCGCCCATCTGGGCCTCGACTTCTTCCGGCGCTACGAAAGCCTGGCCGCCGTCATGGACCGTTCGGTACCGGCGTTGGCGCCGGGGGCAAGGCTGGAAGAGGCGTTGGCCATGATGCTGCGCGACGGCCACGACCACGTCATGGTCGTATGCGACGAGCGCGCCACCGGCATCATCACCGAACGCGACGTGCCGCGTCTGGTTGCCAGGCACACCGATCCAGCGGCGATCCGTCTCGACGACGTCGCCACCAAGCCGGTCATGTCGGTGTCGGAACAGGCGACCGTATTCGAGGCCATTTCGCGCATGACGGCGGCGGGCCTACGCCATTTTGCCGTCAACGACGTCCAGGGACGGATCGTCGGCGTCATCAGCCAGCATCGCCTGCTCGAGCGCGTCGGCGCCAGCATTCTCGACGAGGCGTGGAGCAGCCGCGAGGATCTTCAACTCGAGAAAGTGCGCGTCGAGGAGCATTTGCGAGCCGTGCTCGACGCCACCGGCATCGGCGTCTGGGAGTACCGCCACGCTACCGATCAGTGCGCGTGCAGCGAGGCGCTGACGCGGCTGCTGGGTTTCCCGGACACCGACGTCGGCGCCGGACGCGCCGCCTGGCGCGCCCGTATCCACGCCGAGGATCGCGCGGCCTACGACGAGGCCGTCGCCGCCTCGTTGGCGGTCGATGACGGGCGCCTCGACGTCGAATACCGTTTCCGCCTCGCCAACGGCGACTGGCTGTGGGTTCTCGATCGCGGCCGCGTCGTCGAGCGCGGCATCGACGGCGAGCCGCTGCGCTCGGTCGGCACCGTGAGCGACATTTCGGCGCTCAAGGAGACCCAGCATCTGTTGCGCAACGAGCGCGGCTTCCTGAAGACCTTGGTGCGGACCATACCCGACCTGATCTGGCTCAAGGATCCCGACGGCGTCTTCCTGACCTGCAACCCGAAATTCGAGCGCCTGTTGGGAGCGCCAGAGGTCGACATCATCGGCAAGACCGATTACGACTTCGTCGATCGGGAACTGGCGGACTTTTTCCGCCAGAAGGATCGCGAGGCCATGGCTGCCGGCAGACCGAAGGTCAACGAGGAGTGGCTGACCTACGCCGATGACGGCCACAGTGAACTCCTGCAGACGGTCAAGACGCCGATGCGCGACGGCGACGGTCGCCTCATCGGCGTGCTCGGCGTCGCCCGCGACATCACCGGTCAGCGGGCGGCCGAGGAGCGTTTGCGCATGCTTTCGCTGACCGTCGAGCAAAGTCCGGCCAGCGTCGTCATCACCGATCTCGACGCACGCATCGAATACGTCAACGAGACTTTCTGCCGCGTCACCGGCTACCGGCCCGAGGAAGTGATCGGCCAGAACCCGAGCGTGCTACGGACGGAGCGGACACCGCCGGAAACCTACCCGGCGCTGTGGGCGGCGCTCGAGCGCGGCGAGACCTGGACCGGTGAATTCATCAACAAGCGCAAGGACGGCAGCCTCTACGTCGAACTGGCGCGCATTACGCCGCTGCGCCAGGCCGACGGGCGCATCACGCACTACCTGGCGATCAAGGAAGACATTACCGAGCGCAAGCGTGTGGCCGCGGAACTCGACCGGCACCGGCACCACCTCGAGGAACTGGTAGCCGAGCGAACGGCCCAGCTCGAAGCCGCCAACCGTGCCAAGAGTACTTTCCTGGCCAACATGAGCCACGAAATCCGTACGCCGATGAACGCCATCATCGGCCTCACGCACCTGGCACAGCGCTATTGCAGCAACAAGCACCAGGAGGTGCTGCTGGGCAAGGTATCGGCCGCCGCCGACCACCTGCTGTCCGTGCTCGACGACATCCTCGACATTTCCAAGATCGAGGCCGGCAAGATCCACCTCGAGCAGACGGACTTTCTGCTCGAGCGCGTGCTCGGCAACGTGGTGACGCTGGTCGGCGATCAGGCGCGCCAGAAGGGCCTGCGGTTGGCGACGGAGGTCGAGGCCGGTCTGCCGCGCGTGCTGTGCGGCGATCCGCTGCGCCTCGGACAGATACTGGTCAACTATGCCAGCAACGCAGTGAAGTTTACCGACGCCGGTTCGGTGGTCGTCGCCGTGCGCGCCGAAGCCGACGACGAAGCCGGGCTGATACTGCGCTTCGAGGTTCGCGACAGCGGCGTCGGCATTGAACCGGAGGCGATGCCACGGCTGTTCCAAGTCTTCGAGCAGGCGGACGTGTCGACGACGCGTCGTCACGGCGGCACCGGTCTCGGCCTGGCCATCTCCAAGCGCCTGGCGCAGATGATGGGCGGCGAAGTCGGCGTCGTCAGCGAGCCGGGCAAGGGCAGTACGTTCTGGTTTACCGCTCGTCTGACGCGGGGTTCGGCAGCGTCCGCCAGTATCGAGGCCGCCGGCCACCCAATCGATACCGGGCCGGAACAGCGACTGCTGCGTGACCATGCCGGCAAGCGGGTGCTGTTGGCGGAGGACAACCCGGTCAACCAGGAGGTCATACGCGAGCTGCTGGGTGACGCCGGCCTCAAGGTCGATACCGCAACCACCGGCGCCGAGGCCGTGACCATGGCCGGCCGCCAAGCCTACGACCTGGTGCTGATGGACGTGCAGATGCCGGTCATGGATGGCCTGGAAGCGACGCGCGCCATCCGGCGCCTGCCCGGCTGGGCGGACAGGCCGATCCTGGCCCTGACCGCCAACGCCTTCGACGAAGACCGCGACCGCTGCCTGGATGCCGGCATGAACGACTACCTGACCAAGCCGGTGGCGCCCAAGACGCTGTTCGCCCAAATGCTCAAATGGCTGCACGGCAGCGACCCGACGGCCGTGGCCGACGAAGCGCCGACGTCGGACGCGCCTGACTTGCGGCAGCGCCTCGAGAGCATCACCGGCCTCGACGTGCCGCAGGGACTTGCCAACATCGGCAACCGTCCTGCCGCCTACGCTCGCCTGCTGGGGAAATTCGTATCCAGCCACGGCGGTGACGTCGCCGCGATACGTCGTCACCTCGACGCCGGTCATGCCGAGGAAGCCAAGCGCGTGGCGCATTCGCTGAAGGGGGTCTCCGCGACGCTGGGCGCGTGCGAGGTGCAGGCGGCTGCGGCTGCCGTCGAGGCCGCGATCGGGCAGGGCGCCTCCGCGGCAGTGGTCGAGGCGGAGATCATGGGCCTGGAACAAGCCTGGCATCCCTTGGCGGCGTGCCTGACGACCACCCTCGCCGACTGGCATGACACTGCCGCCCCGAGTGTCGACTGGCGAAAGGTTCGCTCCGATCTGGCCCGGCTGGAGAACTGGCTGGCCACCGACGACATGCGTGCCAACGCTTTCGTCAAGAGCCGGAAAGAACTCTTGCGGCGGGTGCTGGGCAGCGACTTCGACGTCCTGGAAGAGCGCATCGGCGCCTTCGAGTACGAGTTGGCCTTGGCGACGCTGCGCTGGTCGACGGCGAAGCTCCTGGGACCGGGCTGAAAGACACGATCACGGATCATCGTCTGGCCAAATACTTTAGAGAAGCTTAAGAAGCGGTCCCTGCTGTTGATTCGTGCGTCGTTGGACTGTACAGTCTAGCCCGGCATTCTTGCCACCCGCTCCGCATGTCGACTTCCGCTCACACTGGTCATGGCCATCAAAGGCTGATCGAAGCGGCCATGGCGGCCTTCGCCGCCGAAGGCTACCGCGCCAGCATCGATCGCATTGCCGCGCGCGCCGGCGTTGCCCGGCAGACGCTGTACAACCATTTCCGGAACAAGGAGGCGTTGTTCGAAGAGGTGATTCGCACGGCGATGCGCGACGTACTGGTGACGCTGGAAGTGACCGGCAAGGACCTGCGCGCCAACCTGCTGCATTTCGCCCAGGCTTATCGCCAGAAAGTGCTGAGCCCGACGGCCCTGGCCATCGTTCGCGCCATCGCCGCGGAGACGCCACGCCGTCCCGAACTTGCGCATAGCATGTTCGCCGCGGGGCCGGCGCAGACAGCAGCCCACTTGGCGCGTTTCCTGGACAAGGCCATGGCCGCCGGCGAGCTGCGCCGGGACGACCCGGTGCTGGCGGCGGAGATGCTGATCGCCATGCTCACCGGCTATGAGCGGCTGCGCGGCCTGATGGCCGCCGAAACCAACCTGCTGGCCGACGCGCAGCGCGGCGAGCGGGTCGTCGATTGTTTCCTGCGGGCCTACCGGCCCGATCGAGGCTGACCATGAACAAACTCATCGTGCCGGCGCTGCTGGCCCTGTTGCTGGCCGCTTGCGGCAAGGGCCAGCCGCCCGCCGCCGCCGGACCCGGCGCCATGCCGCCACCGGAAGTAGACGTCGTCACCGTGGCCGCCAGTCCGGCGACGCTGACGCGCGAACTGCCGGGCCGTCTCGAGGCCGTGCGCACGGCGCAGGTGCGCGCACGTGTCGAGGGCATCGTCGAGAAGCGGTTGTTCACCGAAGGTTCCGACGTCAAGGCGGGTATGCCGCTGTTCCACATCGAGGACGCCACCTACAAGACGGCCGCCGCTTCGGCGCAAGCCGACGTCGAAGTGGCGCGCCTGACCGTCGAGCGCTACAAGCCGCTGCTGGCGATCAAGGCCGTCAGCCAGCAGGAGTTCGACCAGGCCAATGCCAAGCTCAAGCAGGCGGAAGCGGCGCTGGCCAAGGCCAACCTCGATCTCCAGAACGCCAGTGTGCTGGCGCCCATCTCCGGCCGCATCGGCCGTGCCATGGTCACCGAAGGCGCCCTGGTCGGCCATGGCGAGGCCACCCAGCTGGCCACCATCGAACAGATCAATCCCATCTACGCCGACTTCACCCGCACCAACGCCGATTTCCTGCGCCTCCAGGAGGCGATCCGGGCCGGCCGGCTCAAGCGCGCCGAAGGCACCAAGGTGGAACTGATCCTCGAAGACGGCAGCCTCTATCCGCTGCCGGGCAAGCTGTTGTTCTCCGACCTGGCGGTCGACCCCAACACCGGTTCGATCCAGATGCGCGCCGAATTCCCGAATCCCAAGCGCGAACTGCTGCCGGGCACCTTCGTGCGCGTGCGCCTGCCCGAGGCAGTGCAGGAGGGCGCCCTCAAGCTGCCGCAACGCGCGGTGCAGATCACGCCGCAAGGCCAGTTCGTCATGAGCGTCGGCGCCGACGGCAAGGTCGTACCGCTGCCGATCAAGGTCGGCGCCATGGCCGGTGCCGACTGGATCATCGCCGAGGGGCTCAAGGGCGGCGAGCGGGTGATCGTCAACGGCCTGCAGAAAGCCCGGCCGGGCAGTACCGTGAAACCGGTGCCCTGGCATCCGGACGGCGCCCCGGCCACTTCGTCCGTCGAGAAGAAGTAGACCGCCGTGCTGCCGCGTTTCTTCATCGACCGGCCCATCTTCGCCTGGGTCATCGCCATCATGATCATCCTGGCCGGCGCCCTGGCACTCAAGAAGCTGCCGGTATCGCAGTACCCGGCCGTGGCGCCGCCGTCGATCGCCTTCAACATCACCTATCCGGGCGCCTCGGCACAGGTCATCGAGGATACGGTGACGACGCTGATCGAGCAGGAGATGAACGGCATCGAGCATCTGCTCTACATGGAGTCGTCCTCCGAGCTCGGTACCGGCAGACTGACGCTGACCTTCGAGCCGGGTACCAATCTCGACAACGCCTCGGTCGAGGCACAGAACCGCTACAAGCGCGTCGAGGCGCGCCTGCCCGAGGAAGTGCGCCGCCTCGTCGTGCCGGTGACCAAGCCGGCGCGCAATTATCTGATGTTCATCGCGCTCTACTCGCCGGACAAGAGTCTCGACAACGTCGCCCTCGGCAGCTATGCCGCCGCCAACGTCCTCGATCAAGTGCGTCGCGTGCCCGGCGTCGGCGAGGCGATCCTGTTCGGCACCGAATACTCGATGCGCATCTGGCTCAAGCCGGACAAGCTGCAATCCTTCAATCTGGCGCCGTCCGACGTCATCAACGCCGTGCGCGCCCAGAACGTGCAGTTGGCCACCGGCGAACTGGGCCAGGCGCCGGCGCCGCCCGGTCAGCAGTTCAACGCCGTCATCGTCACGCGCGGTCGCCTGTCGACGCCCGAGGAGTTCGGCAACGTCATCGTGCGCGCCAAGCCCGACGGCTCCACGGTGCGCGTGCGCGACGTCGCCCGCGTCGAGCTTGGTGCCGAAAACTATAGTGTCTTCGCCCGCATCGACGGCCAGCCGACCGCCGCCATTGCCGTGCGCGTCGCCCCCGACGGCAACGCGCTCGAGGTGGCCACGGCGGTGAAGGCGAAGATGGCCGAGTTGCAAAAGTACTTCCCCAAGGGTATCGCCTGGGCCGTGCCCTACGACACCAGCCGCTTCGTCGAGATCTCGATCACCGAGGTGGTCAAGACGCTCGGCGAGGCGGTGATCCTGGTGTTCCTGGTCATGTACCTGTTCCTCGAGAACATCCGCGTCACCCTGATTCCCGCCGTCGTCGTGCCGGTGGCCCTGATGGGCGCCATCAGCGGCCTCTGGGTGCTCGGCTTTTCGATCAACGTGCTGACACTGTTCGCCATGGCGCTGGCCATCGGCGTCGTCGTCGACGACGCCATTGTCGTGGTCGAGAACGTCGAGCGCATCATGACCGAGGAAGGGCTGCCGCCGCGCGAGGCCACCATCAAGGCCATGGGCCAGATCTACGCCGCGGTGATTGGCATCACCCTGGTGCTGTGCGCGGTGTTCATCCCCATGGCCTTCTTCGGCGGCTCGGTCGGTGCCATCTATCGCCAGTTCTCGGTGACCCTGGTGCTGACCATGCTGTTCTCGGCGACCATGGCGCTGACGCTGACGCCGGCCTTGTGCGCGACCGGGCTCAAGCACGAGCCGGGCAAGGAGGTGATGCCGACCACCGGCTTCTTCGGCTGGTTCAACCGCGTCTTCAGCCGCACCGTGCACAGCTATCGCAACACCGTGGCGCGCGTGCTCGGTCGGCCCGGCCGCTGGCTCGCCCTCTATGGCGCCATCATCATCGCCATCGTCGTGCTGTTCCGTTTCCTGCCCGGCAGCTTCCTGCCGCAAGAGGATCAGGGCTACTTCGTCAACATGATCCAGCTGCCGCCCGGCGCCACCCAGGAGCGCACGCTTGAAGTGGTCAAGAAGGTCGAGAACTACTACCTCAAGCAGCCCGAGGTCGCGCATGTCATCGGCGTCGTCGGCTTCTCGTTTTTTGGCCGCGGCCAGAACGCGGCACTGGCATTCACCCCCCTCAAGGACTGGGACGAACGCGACGCCGGCGCCGACGACATCATCGCCCGCGCCAACCGGACGCTGATGCGCATCAAGCAGGCTTTCATCCTGGCCGTGAACGTGCCGCCGATCCCCGAACTCGGCGCCGTCGGCGGCTTTGATTTCCGCCTGGAGGATCGTGCCGGCCTCGGCCGCGACAAGCTGCTGGAAGCGCGCAACATGGCGCTCGGCATGGCGGCGAAGAATCCCGTGCTGGCGGGCGTGCGCCCGGAAGGCCAGGAGCCGGCGCCGCAGCTCATGGTCGACGTCGACCGGGCCAAGGCGCGTGCCCTGTCGATCGATCTCGCCAGCCTCAACGACACTTTGCAGTCGGTGCTCGGCGTTGCCTACATCAACGACTTCGTGCGCCAGGGTCGCATTCTGCGCGTGCAGATGCAGGCCGAGCCGGAACTGCGCAGCCGGCCCGACGAAATCCTGCGCCTGCCGGTCCGGAACACGCGCGGCGAGATGGTGCCGCTGTCGGAGATCGCCACCACGCACTGGGTGGTCGGCCTGCCCAAGCTCGACCGCTACAACGGCAATCCGTCGTTCAAGATTTCCGGCGGTCCGGCGCCCGGCCACAGCACCGGCGAGGCGATGGCGGCCATGGAAGACATCGCCGCCAAGCTGCCGCCGGGTATCGGCTATGACTGGTCAGGCACTTCGTACGAGGAGCGGCTGTCCGGCAGCCAGGCGCCGTTCCTGTTCGCGGTCTCGCTGCTGGTGGTGTTCCTGGCCCTGGCGGCGCTCTACGAGAGCTGGTCGATCCCGTTCTCGGTGATCCTGGTGGTGCCGCTCGGCGTGCTCGGCGCCGTGCTGTCGGTGACGCTGCGCGGCCTTACCAACGACGTCTTCTTCAAAGTCGGCCTGGTCGCCATCATCGGCCTGTCGTCGAAGAACGCCATCCTGATCATCGAATTCGCGCGCACCCTGCACGAGCGCGGCATGGACCTGATCGAGGCGACGCTGGAAGCCTGCCGACTAAGATTCCGGCCGATCCTGATGACCTCGTTCGCCTTCATCCTCGGCGTCATGCCATTGGCGCTGTCCACCGGCGCCGGCGCCCAGAGCCGGCACGCCATCGGCACCGGTGTCGTCGGCGGCATGATCACGGCCACGGCGCTGGCGGTGTTCCTGGTGCCGGTGTTCTTCGTCGTCGTGCGGCGCATCTTCCCTGGGCATCCACGGCATCGACAGGAGAGCGAACATGAATAGCATCGCCCACCGCAGAGGAGGCGGAGGACGCAGAGGAAATCTCTCCTCCAAGTGTCGTCTCTGCGTCCTCTGCGGTGCAGCAGCGCTTCTGGCGGCTTGCTCCATGACTCCGGAGTACCACAGGCCGGCGGCGCCGGTACCGGAACAGTGGCCCGGCGGCGAAACCGGCCAGGCGGCGAAACTCGATTGGCAGACCTTCTTCCCCGATCCGCGCCTGCATGCCCTGATCGCCGCTGCCCTCGAACACAACCGCGACTTAGCGATAGCCGTCGCCCGCGTCGAGGAAGCGCGCGCGCAATACGGCATCGCCCGCGCCGATCGCCTGCCGACGGTGAATGTCGCCGCCAGCCGCAGCGCCGCGCACGTGCCGGCCGACTTGTCGTCGACCGGCCGCGAATCGACCAGTCAGCGCTACGACGTCGATCTCGCCGTCACCTCGTTCGAGGCCGATTTCTGGGGCCGCGTGGCCAGCCTCTCGGAGGCCGCCAAGGCCAACTACCTGGCCACCGAGCAGGCGCGGCGCGCCTTCCGCCTGTCGTTGATCTCGGACGTCGCCAATGCCTACCTGACGCTGCTGGAGATGCAAGAGCGGCAGGCGCTGGCGATGAATACGGTCAAGACGCGAAGCCAATACCTGACCATGATCGCCAAGCGCCGCGAGGTCGGCCTGGCCGGCGACCTCGACTACCTGAGCGCCGACGGCGCCTTGCAGACGGCACGCGCCGATCTCGCCAGCCTCGAACGCCAGCGCGCGGCGGCCGAGAATGCCCTGCGGCTGCTGGTCGGCGCCTCGCCCGACCTACCGGCCGGCAAGCCGCTGGCCGACCAAGGCATCGTCGCCGACATCCCCGTCGGCCTGCCCTCGGAGGTCCTGCTCAAGCGGCCTGACGTGCTCTCCGCCGAGCAGGCATTGAAGGCGGCCAACGCCAACATCGGCGCCGCCCGCGCCGCCTTCTTCCCGCGCCTGCTGCTCACGGCGGCCTTCGGCACCGCCAGCAGCCAACTCGCCGGCCTGTTCGACGCCGGCAGCCGCGCCTGGACCTTCCAGCCGGTGTTGACTTATCCGCTGTTCGACTTCGGCCGTACGGCGGCCAACCGCGACGTGGCCGAAGCGCGCAAGGTGATCGCCGTCGCCCAGTACGAGAAGACCATCCAGCAGGCCTTCCGCGAAGTGGCCGACCTGCTCGCCGGCCGCCGCACGCTGGTCGAACAGCTCGCCGCCCAGGAAGCCGGCGCCAAGCAACAGCGCGAGAGGGTGAGGCTGGTCACCGCCCGCTACGAAGCCGGCGTCTCGAGCTACCTCGAAGTACTGGATGCCCAGCGCGACCAGTTCGCCGCCGAACAGGGCGCGGTGCAGACGCGGCGCGCCCTGCTGGCGACGGCGGCGCAGTTCTACAAGACGTTGGGAGCTGATTAGGGCTCCAGCCAGCCCCGCTTGGGAACGCCGGCCTCAACCGGCGGCGGCGTAGCGCTCAATATGACAAGAAACGATACGGCCGGATGCGGCAGTGCCGGCTGGAGTTGGCACAAGAACCGCGGACCTCGCCCCTTCGGTTACCACGCACCCAGGGCCTACGTTAGGGCCAGACTTGCACAACGCTAGAGCGATAGTCGACTTTGACGGGCTTCTCTGATTGTGGAAGAACCATGTTGTAGCTGCCGGGCTTCGCCGGGTCCGGCGTTGCGTCAATGTCGACGGGGCACTTGGTATTGATCCGGCAGCGCACAAGCTTGATCAGCACCGCGTCGCTTTGCTCATTGATGACCGCGCCGGAGCATGCATAGAGTGTTTCAAGCATCGGCGTGACCGTCATCACCAAACGACCATCGGTCGACTTCTTGACCGAAAGCTCGTCGATTTGATTCTGTTGATAGGTGTCCATGTTATTGGCCCCACAGGAGGTCATGAAATGCCCGAGCAGCAGGAACAGCCACAATTT
>Ga0316583_10000275_pt1 | contig 14263 bp, 12 predicted proteins | sample J_170502JBrBrA_D_FD_204513 | JGI IMG/M metagenome (GOLD analysis project Ga0316583, IMG submission 204513) | Rhizosphere microbial communities from salt marsh grasses in Alabama, United States - J_170502JBrBrA | ecosystem: Host-associated > Plants > Roots > Rhizosphere | place: USA: Alabama... | reverse complement strand
CTGGCCCTGCCGATGCGATTTGGTGAACGGCGCCTATCCAAATTGCAAATCTGAGCCCTCTCAGTCTTCCAAACGCTGTTAGCCCCACCGTTAAATTTTTTGCCTTGACATGTAAAATATATACATTTATATTTACATTTATATTTACATTATATCGGGTTCAAAGGTTCTGGGTTCAGTGTTTTCGCCGCTGGCTTCTTGCTTCTGGCAGCTAGCCAGCAATCGGTAGCCAGCAGCAAGCAGCCAGTGACCAGCAGCCGTTACCCCCTGAACCTTTGAACCCTGAACCTCTGAACCTGAAACCGACGAAAGGAGGTTTCGTGCAACCCCAGCCGACACCGAAGCAGCAGCGTTTTCTGGATTATCTCCAGCGGGAGATCGCCAAAAGCGGTCTGTGTCCCAGCCTACGCCAGGCCGCAGCGGATCTGGGGGTCAGTCATGCCGCCATCGCCCAGATGCTTCGTGCGCTGGAAGAAAAAGGCTATGTGAGACGGGAGGGCCGCTACAGTCGCAAGGTCTACCTGTTAAACCGCGCTCGCGAGGCAGCGGCTTTGCAGCGCGGGCGCGAAATCCCGATTATCGGTCGGGTCACCGCCGGCCTGCCGATGTACGCCCAGGCGGAGTGGGACGGCAGCATCGTGCTGGACGCCGCCGTTTACCGCAGTCAAAACATTTTTGCCCTGCGCGTCAAAGGCGATTCGATGAAGGATGCCGGTATTCTCAGCGATGATCTGGCGATCTGCGAACCACGCCAATTCGCCCAGAACAGCGAGATCGTCGTGGCACTTATCAACGGCGAAGAGGCCACCGTCAAACGCTTCTTTTTACATGACGACCACATTGAGCTGCGTCCGGAAAACACCGACTACGCCCCCATGCGCTACGGCTTCGGCGAAGTGCTGATCCAGGGCAAGGTTATCGGCATCCACCGCGGGCCGGAAGGGATAAAATGAGCACGCTGCGCGTTTGGGGAGCGGCCCTACGGGCCTCGAGGAGCGGTCCTGCGGACCTCTAAGAACGCTGCGCTTAAAGCAATAAGAAACTAAAGTCCCGCCAAAAGCGGGACGCTCATCAAACGGAGCGCCTCGCATGCGCGAAGTGCTCCTCTAGTTCCGCCTAACAGGCGTGAACGATCCTCCAGCGGGGCATGACGGCATCGCGCAAGTGTTAACAACACCCGCTGACGTAGAAAACAAAAATGCACACCGAACCAACAAAAAGCCCCTGCCGCCTGCGGGTGGGCACCAGCGGCTATTCGTATGCAGAGTGGGTCAACGCCGGGTTTTACCCGCCGGGCACTCGGTCCGACCAGATGCTGCCGCTTTACGCGCAAACGTTTCCCATCACCGAACTGAACTTCACCTGGTACCAGATGCCGAAAGCGGCCGCGATCGAACGCCTGCGCCAGCGGGCACCATCCGGCTTTCGCTTTGCCGCCAAACTGACCCGCACCTTAACCCATGAGGTGGATCCCAGCCAATGGCGCGGGCAGGTCTCCCGGTACCGGGACGGCATGGCACCACTCACCCAGGCCCGACAACTGACGGCCGTTCTGCTGCAGTTTCCGCCGAGCTTTTCCCGGGCCCCGAAAAACCGCTACTATCTGGCCGCCCTGCTCGACGAACTGGCCGGATTGCCCCTGGCGGTGGAATTTCGCCATGCTTCCTGGGCCACCGACCGGGTTTTTGACGAACTGCAACGCCGCCGCACCACCCTGGTCGCCGTGGATGAACCGAATCTGCCGGGCCTGTTCCCGCAGCTGGATGTCGTCACCAACCCGGATCTTTTCTATATTCGATTTCACGGTCGCAACGCCCGAGGCTGGCGCTCAGGCAACATGCAACTGCAGTTCGACTACGACTACAGTAATGAAGAGCTGCGGGGATGGGCCGATAAGATCATCGCCCCCATGACCCGGCAGGCCGGCAGCGGCGTGATTTTTTTCAACAATCACGTTCGCGCCCAAGCCCCCAAAAATGCCCGACGTCTCATCAGTCAGCTCATCGAAAGGGGTTTGTTGTAACCAAAACAGATTTTTAACATTGACAATCGCTCAACTTAGGCGTGAGTGCCTAAAATGCCTAAAATGAACTAAAGTGCCTAAAGTTACGGTGTCGCTGCGCTCCATCTTTTTTATAAAATTGACAGAATTCCTTAATTTTAGGCATTTTAGGCACTTTAAACTTTAGTCACTTGTCTCAAGCAGACGGGCTGATTTTAGAAATCTCGGTCTAACGCTGACGACTTCGTCACTTGAAAGCAATCGATGAATCGTTCGATTATCCATTTAAATGTGGCCGATTTTGCCGTGGCGGTGGAGCGCGCGGTGGATCACCGGCTTAACCGGCGCCCGGTGATCATTGCACCCGAAGGCGCCGCCCGGGCCGCTGTTTACGATATGAGCAACGAGGCCTACATGGCCGGTATCCGCAAGGGCATGGCGCTGCGCCGGGCCGTGCGCCTCTGCAAAGATGCCCAAATCCTGCCGCCCCATCCGGACCGCTATGAGCTGGCCATGCGCGATGTGCTCAAGTGCGCCCTGCCGTATTCGCCCCTGATCGAAACCGGTGAAGACGACGGCCACCTGTTCATGGATGCCACCGGCACCTCCCGTCTTTTCGGCCCGCCCAGGGACGTGGCCTGGCGGTTGCGCCGGCAGATTAAAACCGATCTGGGTCTGGACCCGGTCTGGTCGGTAGCGCCCAACAAGCTGGTTGCCAAAGTGGCCACGCGCCTGGTGAAACCTGACGGGGAGTATATCGTCGCTCCCGGCGAAGAAAAGGCACTGCTGGCGCCATTGCCGGTCGGTCTGCTTCCGGGCATCGAGCACGCGGAGCAGCTGCGGTTGCGGGAATTTAACCTGACCCATGCATTCCAGGTCGCAGCGCTGAGCCTGGAGCAGTTGGAGATTCCGTTTGCAGCCCGTGCGCGGCTGCTTTACGAGGCGGTCCGCGGCATCGATCCATCAGCGGTTTTGCCGGTCGGGCAAAAACCGCCAAAGGTCATCGCGGACCATGAATTCGGTACTGACACCAACGACGCCCACAGCCTGGAAGCGGTTCTCTACGGCCTGGTGGAGCAGGTCGGCAGCCGACTGCGACTGCGCCGGCGTGCCGCGCGCCGCATCGCTGTTATCCTCGACTATTCCGACGGCATGCGCCGCGCCCGCCAGCTGGCCGTGCGGCCGGCCACGGCCAATGACCTCATCCTCTTTGAACGGGCCTGCCGCACCCTTCAGCTGGCCTGGACGCGACGGGTGCGCATCCGGCACATGCGCCTGGTCTGCGACCGACTGATTTTTCCGCCGGCCCAGCTGGAGCTGTTCGCCGCCGACCAAACAGCCAATGAAAAACGCTGCGGCCTGATCACGGCCATCGACGCCGTGCGTCAGCGCTTTGGCAATCAGGCACTGCACTTTGGCCGCACGCTGGCAGCGTAAAAAGAGCGCTGCGCTTGAAGAGCAGCCCTATGGGCTTTGAGGAGCGGCCTTACGGCCTTGAGGTTGCGGGTAGGCCGTTATTTGCCTCAAGCGAAGTGCTCCTCTAGTTCCGCCGTCGGCGGAACGATCCTCCAACGGGAGCAAAGCGACATGATTCCGTTAACCGTAAGATCCAACTACTCTTTCATGTGGGGCACAGCGCCAGTCAAACAGGTCTGCCGGGCCGCCCGGCGCCTGGGCTATACCCGTCTGGCGCTGACCGATACCGACAACCTGTGCGGCCTGTGGCCTTTCTTAACGGCCTGCCGGCACGAAGGACTGACGCCCATCGTGGGGGCCGAGGTCAGCGATCCGCAGCGCAAACAGCGTGCCGTCTGTCTGGTGGCATCTGACAGCGGTTATCGCAATCTTTGCCGCCTGCTCACCCGCCGCCACCTGGCGCAAGATTTCAACCTGGAAGCTGCCGTGATTTCGTATGCAAACGGATTGGTGGTTCTCACCCAGAGCGCCGACCTGTTAGGTGCCTGGCATGCGGCCGGTGTTTCAGTTGCCGCCGCCATGCCGCGCCGCCCTCTGCCTGCCACCCACCGGCTGCGCCGCACGGCAGACCGCCTGAGGCTGCCGCTGGTGGCCACACCGGGAAGTTTTTTTTTGCGGCCGGATGATGTGGCGGTGCACCGCATGTTGCGCGCGATCGAGTGCAACACTTCTCTATCGCGCCTGACAGCCGATGAAGTCGCCCCGCCGGATGCCTGGCTGGCAGACCCTGAAGAATACGAGCGCCGCTTTGCCATCTGCCCGCAAGCGATCAGCGCCAGTTATGAAATTGCCAACCGCCTGACATTCACCGGACCCCGCTTCGGCATCGTCATGCCGCCGTTGTTGAACCAAAACGGCGGCAATTCGACTCAACGTCTGCGGCAGGACGCTTATGAAGGTGCCCGGCGCCGCTACGGCATCGAGCTTTCCGAAGCCGTAGTCGACCGGCTGGAACACGAGCTGCACAGCATCACCCAGATGGGGTTTGCCGCTTATTTTTTAATCGTGCGCGACATTATCCAACGCAGCCCGCGCACCTGCGGCCGCGGATCGGGAGCCGCTTCGCTGGTGGCCTACTGTCTGGGGATCACCAATGTCTGCCCGCTGAAACACAACCTTTACTTCGAACGGTTTTTAAATCCGGGCCGCAAAGATCCGCCGGACATCGATGTGGATTTCGCCTGGGACGAGCGCGATGACGTGCTGGATTCGGTCCTGGCGCAGTATCCGGGCCATGCCGCCATGGTATCCAGCCACGTGCTGTTTCAACCGCGCATGGCGGTGCGGGAAGTCGCCAAGGTTTTCGGTTTGACCGACGCCGAGATCGGTCAGGTATCCAAGCGCCTGCCGCATTTCTGGCGCGTGAAAGAATCCGACCCCGAATTTTTGACCGAACTGAAACGCCGACCCGAAGCCAAAGCCCTGGCGTTCCCTCCGCCCTGGCCCGACATTTTGCAGTTTGCCCAGCGCATCATCGGAACCCCGCGTTACCTTTCCGTGCACCCCGGCGGTGTGGTCATCACGCCGCGGCCCATTGAAGAATACGTTCCCGTTGAACAGGCCCCCAAGGGAGTACCGATTATCCAGTGGGAAAAGGATGCCGCCGAGGATGCCGGGCTGGTCAAAATCGATCTGCTGGGCAACCGCAGTCTGGGCGTCATTCGCGATGCCCTGACCAACCTGAGCGGCAACGGCATCACCTTTGACGAGCTGCGCTGGGAGCCCGAAGACGATTTTGCCACCCAGGAGGCCCTGGCTCAGGGCCGCACCATGGGCTGCTTCTATATCGAAAGCCCGGCCATGCGGCTATTGCAACAAAAATCCAGGGTGGGCGATTTCGAGCACCTCGTCATCCACAGCAGTATTATCCGCCCGGCCGCCAACGAATTTATCCAGGAATACATTCGCCGCCTGCACGGCGGGCCCTGGGACCCGATTCATCCTTTCCTGGCTGAAGTGCTCGCTGAAACTTTCGGCATCATGGTCTATCAGGAAGACGTTTCCCGCGCAGCGGTGGTGATCGCCGGCTTCTCCCATGCCGAAGCCGATACCCTGCGCAAAGTCCTGACCAAAAAGGATCGCGAATATCAGCTGCGGGACTTTCAGCAGCGGTTTTGCCGCGGCGCAAGACAGCGCGGGGTGCCCGAGAGCAAAGTCGCCGAAATCTGGGATATGATGATGAGTTTTAACGGCTATTCTTTCTGCAAGCCTCACAGCGCCTCCTATGCCCGCGTATCCTTTCAGGCCGCTTATCTCAAGGTCCATTACCCGGCCGAATTTATCGCTGCGGTGATCAGCAACCAGGGCGGCTTTTACGGCACCTTCGCCTATGTTTCCGAAGCCCGCCGCATGGGCCTGACGCTGCTGCCGCCCGACATCAATGTCAGCAATGTTCGCTGGTCCGGTCGGGGCAAAACTGTCCGGGTGGGACTGCTTTCCGTCAAAGGGCTGGGAGCCGATACCCGGGAACGCATCGTCGCCGAGCATCGACAGCAACCCTACCGCAGTTTGCAAGATTTTCTGGAACGTGTGCGCCCTGCTGAAGACGAAGCCCGCTCCTTGATTAACTGCGGGGCCCTGGATGCCCTCAATCCCGGCGGCAACCGTGCATCCCTGCTGTGGGAGCTGGCCGGCTGGCTGAAATCAAAACGCCCGCGGTCACCCGCGCCATCCCTGTTTAACCGTCCCGCGACGGCCGTCAACTGTCAGCCGCCGGCGCTGCCTGCCGAAGATGAGCACGAGCGGCTGCGGCGCGAATTTTCTGTGCTGGGGTTTCTGTGCGACCGCCATCCCATGGAGTTGTTTGCCGACAAGCTGCAAAAGCGCCGCACCATCAAAGCCGCAGATCTGCCGCGCTTTATCGGCCGGCAAGTGTGCCTGGCCGGCTGGCTGATCACCGGCAAAGTGGTTTCCACCAAAACAGGCGATCCCATGGAGTTTTTAACTTTCGAAGATGAAACCGGGATTGTAGAGACCACCTTTTTCCCGCAAGCCTACCGCCGGTTTTGCCACATCATCGACCGCCAGCGACCCTATCTGCTGACCGGCAAAGTTGAAGAAGATTGGGGTGCGCTGAGCCTGACGGTGGAAAAGGCGGAGAGGATAATGAGCTTGTGACCGTTTTAATTTCGTAAAAGACGGTGCCACGGCTGCAAAAATGAAATGTTATCCGGCGGAGTCCAGCGCCACGACTTCAGGCAAGGGCTTGATAAATTCCTGGCGCAGGCTGTAGGTGTAAGCCCCCTGGTTCGGGATCAGGAGCAGGTCTCCGGGCTCAATCCCTTTGCCGAAATAGCCGTAACCCCAGACATCGTGGGGGGTGCAAAGCGAACCGAGGATAAAGCACTTGTGCTCCGACTTTGATGGGCGGCTGAGATTGATGACCGGAAAATAGTCGGTTTCGAATCGCTCCCAGCCGATGATGTTGGTGCCGCCGTCGGTAATGACCAGATCCTCTGCTTTCTTGTCGACGACGGTTAAAAGAATGTGCATGGCATCGTTGCATAACCAGCGGCCAGGCTCGGCGTAAAAGCGACAATCGACATAGGGTGCCACATGCCGCTGGATGGCGGTGCCGATTCTTTCGGCAAAGGTGGTAATAGACGACGAGGGCAGCTTATAATGCTCCGTCGAAGGTGAAGCGGAGTTGAGCAAGGCCTGGTGCAGCCGTCCTTTGGGCGTGCCGGCCCATTGCAACCATTCGCCCTGGGGGGGCCAGTAGCCGCCGCCAATGTCAATAAACTTGAGCAACTCGCGCCGGTTTTGGCCGAGATTCTGCAGCGCCTCGCCCAGACGAGCAATGAATTTTACCTGCTGGCCTGGATCCAGGTTCCAGCTGGTGTGAAATTGCAGTCCACCCAGCAGCACGTGGGAACAGCCGGCAGCCTTTTGCATGAAACTATCCAGGCTCGAAAGCGGGATGCCGAATTTGCGCCAGAGCCCACGCTCATCGGTTGTCAAGCGCACACCGGCATTTATGCGGGTTTGCATCTCAACGGCAGCTTTTTCGAGACGATCGAGCTCGCCGAAACTATCCATCAGGACTGTGACGCTGTCAGAATGCCCTGCAGCCAGCAGTAACTCCTTTTCGGTTTTACCCGGACCGCTGAAAATGATATCGGAGCAGTTGCAGCCTAAAGCCAGTTCAAGCTCCTGCCCGCTGGAAACATCCAATCCCAGCCCGGATCGCACCAGGCTGCCGACCAGCACCGGGTGGTTGTTGCTTTTGACCGCATAGAAAATACGAATGTCGCCCAGCGTTTCTTTAAAAGCCGCGGCAAACTGTGCGGCGCGCTCCAGCAAGGCCCGCTCGTCAAAAACATACAGGGGTGAGCCGCACCGCCCGACCATTGCGATAAAAGTGTCGGCACGTTTTAAAATGGATCCGACAAATGCGGCCACTTCATCGTAATCCAGGACCGAATTGGACTGCTGCAGCACTTCAGCTGCTTTTTTCAAAAGGCTTTCGAGGCTGTTCATTGTTCGGCTTCAATTTCAACACTGAGCTTTGATTCAAGCTCGGCGCATTCGGTTTCAATAGATTGAGGCTTTGCCGGCCTAAAAATAACATGTCCCAGCAAGCGTGACTCGTAATCATCTGGCGGCAGCGTCACCCGCTGTCCCGGCCGGCGTTTTAGATACAGCTCCTTTACGCGCGGATCCCGCCGCAAAGCACGATCGCCGATATTTTTGATAATACCGTTTTTTTTGGCCATTAAGCGCAAGCCGACCATCTTTACCCAGCTCGATGCCGGCGGCAGGGCAATCGGCTTGCCTTCAGCGAAATCAAGCGCCAGGCCCAGCATATCCAGTCCGCAGCTCTGAAAGATGGTTTGCGGAAGGCAATCGCCGCCGGGCCGCGGCGTCATTTCAAGCAGGTAAGCGACACTCTCATCCACAATGAAATCCACCATGCAAAGCGCTCGATTCAGGTCCATCGCACGGGCGGCATCTCGCAGCTGAAGTCGAAATGCGTCTATCTGAAGCGGCTCGGGAAGCCGGCTTGGCAACACATATGCCCGGGTAGTTCCGGCCGACTGATCGCGGGCGAGAATCTTTTGGGCCAGCCGAATGATCTCCACCTGATCGCCGTTGAGCATAAAATCGCAACTGTATTCCTGCCCTTCAATGAACGTTTCAATAACAAATTCTCGCTGGGGGTCCATTTTCACGGTTCCGCATTTTTCTGGTCGGTACATGCGGATGTTCGGATGCGCTGCAAGCTTCCGGCCGATCAAGTCAATGGCAAGCGAGCAATCGCGGCGGTTATCGCATTTGAACAACAGTTCGCTGCCGGAGCCGGTCAGCGGTTTGATGATGACCGGTTTTGCGCCCTGCTCCATGAATTTGATAGCATCCGAAAGGTTTCGCACCACCCCTGTGCGGGGGCAGGGCACTGCCGCTTTTTGCCAGATTTGCTTTGAAACAAACTTGTTGCGGCTGACAGCCACCGCCGCGGGGTCAGGAAAAGGCAGGGCGAGCTGCTTTGCCAGGTCTGCGGCGAGCGCCAGAGACTCACAATCAAAAGATACCACCCCGCAGATACCCATTCGCCACCGACTTAAATGGGTGCTGAGTTCGTCGTGAACCCGTCGGGTATTCTGCAGGTCACACAGCAACTCATCGGCCGGGGCAGGGTCCTTCTCGGTCGCCGCGGCTCTTTCAGCCGGATCGGTAACAAACAGCGCCCGCCCCGGATAGTGCGTACGGATGTGATCAATGTAGTCGCTGGTGGTTCCGACGATCAAAAGGCGCTTGTTAGGCATGCACAACCCTGGGCATAACCTCCAGATCTGCTTTCCGGGCAATTTCTGAAGCGAGATTTGAAAAAAGAAACAGCGGCCGCGGTGTCAGATGGAATTGCTTTTTCCAGTGAAAATCACCACATAAAAAATCGACCTGCTGCAACCGCTGCTGACAGGCCCACTGCATATGGTGCAGGTTGATGAGCTTGGCCACACCTCGAAACCGGCTGCTGGTTCCGCCGGCCATCACCGTATACACATTGCGATAAAGGCAGCCCATATCAACGGCTGCAGGCTCCCCGTTTATCAGAACCGTGGTAAAACGAAGCCAGCCTTTCTCGTTCAAATAATTTGCCAGGCTTTTGAAACCTTCCTTAAACCGGGAGTCATAGAAGTAGGAGTCGGCGCCAAACCGGCTGATATTCATCTCAATCATTAAATCAAAATCAGCGATTTCATCATATCGGTAGCTGACGCCCAGCTCCTCGATCGCGGCAACCTCCCGCAGAATCTGCTTAATCGATTTGCGGGAAAATTCCCGGAAATAATTTTGAATTTCAAAGTCATAGTGCGGCGGCACAAACAAATAGCCGATTTCATCAATCGCCATTTCACCATCACCCCGGCCGGCATGGGGCAGCAGGTACCGCAGATAATACGGTGAGGAAAGATGGGCCAGAAGGTCTGACAGCGGGGTTTCACCGCAAGCGTATATCCGGTTTTTTTCCAGCCATGTCTTGCCGTGCCAGATTTCTCCCGGAAAGTAACCGTAGCACTGACTTTCCTCTATCCAGCTTAACGGCAGCAGGCCGCAGATACCGCGACTGTCTTCGGCAACGATAAAGTTTGGCCGGTGCTTGAAATAGCGCTGAAAACAATCGCGAACTTCCCAAAGATCGGCAATCGATTCAGCCGGCATGACCTGCTGCCAAATCTGGCGGCACGCTTCCAGGTCGGAAATAATTCGAATTCTCGGCATGATCAACGCCTCAGGCTGACCTGGGTGATGACTTCCGAACCGCCAAAGTATTTCCTGGCGAAATCTGCCACCACCTCGGGATCGTATGGTTTGCAGCTAAACACATCGAGATAGGTTGCGTCGGTGAGGTTGGCAAAATGGGCCGATATCAGGGACGTTTCAATCAGCTGAACCATGGAAAATCCGGCGACCCGCTCGTCTTCTCCGAAATTGACGACCAGGGTATCCTGGAACCGTTTCATCTCGATCAGGTCGCAAAGTTCAATCACAAACTGTTTGATTTTATCGGCGTCGCGAATGGTTTCCGGATTGCAATGATAGATGTCGAAACTGGAGGCAATCCCCCAAACCTTTTCGTCAATCGCCTGTTGCATAATGTTTTTCGTGTTTACTGGTACCTCTTTTTCGGCAACCGCTAGTTGAATAATATTTTGTTTGTTCACTGTCACCTCTTCTAAAATAAAGTGTTCACTATTCCAAAATTGCGCAGGATCGCAACTCCCCATGAAAGCTTCCGACCTGTGCAGCCCTTTTCATCATTTTTTATTCTGAGCCAGCGCCTCGCTGATAAACCGTGTCAGGCTCGCCACCAACGCTCCGCGCAAGGATCGAAACGTAGCGTCGACGTCCTCATCTACCGAAGTGATCACCGCAAAAGAATAATATCCGGAAACAAACCCGGCGGTGGCGCACGCAATTCGATGGGAAACGGGTTTCGGCAAGGGATGTTTGATTAACGAGTTTAGCAGGGTTTCGATCGTCGCCAGGTAGTCCAAAAAAGGCTCTTCAAGAACCGCGTACCCTTCTTTGAGCTTCAAGTCAGCGCGCCCCTGATAATACAGTACAAAATCTTCCCAGCGCGAGCTGAAAAACTCGATGTGAACGCCAATCAATGTGTCCATCAGCTCGGATAAGTCCGTAATGCCTTCGGCCTTCTGATTCAGCGCCTGCCTGAGCTCTCCCAGCACATTGTTGATCAGCACCTTAATGAGGCCCTCTTTGTTTTTAAAATGATAATAAAAGGTGCCTTTGCCGACATCGGCGCGTTCAGTAATGTCGTCAATGGTGGTGAGATCCAGACCTTTTTCAGCAAAAAGACCACTGGCGGCGTCCAAAAGCTTTTGGCGGGTGCGGCTGACGCGCCGCTGCTGACGGGTTTTTTGCGGCTTTTTCGGCATCGGTTAAACAATATTTATGGTTCTAAATTTCAGACGGTCTCGTCGTAGCTGACATTTTGGTCTTATATGACATAATAGTCAATTTTGACTAAATAGTCAACTATTTAAAAAGAATAATTTTTTTGACTTTAAGGGTTAAGTCGGGATATTATAATAGGTAGTCGGGATTGGACCCGATGAATAGGAACGGCATTTGAACACCCAACCCGGGGTTATAAACCGCACCCCGGTTTTTTTGTGGATAATGAAGATATGAAAAAGAGCCTAATTTTTTTCAGCATTATTTTTGGTGCCTGTTTTCTGGCGGCTGTTTGTGCTGCAGCTCAAACAGCGCCAGGTGATGAGCCTATTTCATTAAATTTCGAGGAGCGACCTCTGGGCGAGGTGTTGGCAATGATCACGAAAATCACGGGACATGCGTTTATTATCGATGCCCAATGGCTGGATATGCCGGTATCAATTTCCACCCAGGAGGCACCCCTGCACAAAGTGCTAAAATATATTTTCACCGACATAAATAATGCCATTATTTACAAGTCAGACGGAAGCATAAAAATAATCGTTTACAGCGAAATCCCTGAAAAAGACAAAGAATCTGAATCTCAAGAAACCGCATCACCAGAGGAATCAGCATCTTCCCCTGCGACAGAGCAGGAATCCGAATCTTCTCAGGAAGCCACCCCTGAGAATGAAACAGACAATTCAGTTGATAACGCAGAAGAAGGTGGAGCGCAGCCCGCTGAAGAACAGGAATCAGCAACGGAGCAGGAATCCGAATCTTCTCAGGAAGCCGCCCATGAGAATGAAACAAACAATTCGGTCGATAGCGCAGAAGAAGGCGGTGCGCAGCCCGCTGAAGAACAGGAATCGGCAGACGAGAAACCAGATGACACTGCCGCGGAAACTGCCGAGGAGCGAAGCGAAAGTACTGAAGGGATTACCAATTAGCCAAAATCGGGCAAATTCGGCCGAAGGGGCAAAGTTGCTGTTTCATCTTTCAATTATTACCGGGAAGAATCAGAATCAGGAATCAAGGAATTTTTAGGGCTTCGATTTCCTTTTAGGGCTCGGTTGCGTCCTTGGATGCGGTCGTCTCAATGGGTTTTTCATGAGAGCTGCTGGAGATGTCAGGGGCCTGGGTTTGCTCCACAGCCGGTGGCTCCGTCTCCGGATGACCGCTTTCATTACCGGAAGGGTTGGTGTACATATCATTGAGTTTCTGAATATAGGTATTGGTGTCTTCTAAAACTTTTGCCAGGCGTCTTTTTGCTCGCCGACCCCAACCCGCTGGCTTACGGTCCAACAAACTGCGATACCAGCGGCTATTCTTTTTGAAGGCGCGGCTGTAATTCGCCTGCAAATCAGGGTCCTTGACGTCCGCCAACAATTTGCGCGATACAGAATCTGCAGCTAACCGGCGAATGGAGAAGTGAACATAGCCAAAGAGCAGCACCAGCAACGCTAACAGACCAAGCCTGCTGTAATTTCCGCCCGGCAAATTGTCAAGAAAGGATAAATGGAGCTTTATCCCCTGCCAGTATCCACCCCAGATGGTGACAACCAAAAAAGCCGCCAGCACGGCCCCCAAGATGATTCCGTCCAGCCAGATGATTTTATGGCGCCAACCGGAAATAAACTGTTGGATTCGGGGTATTATTTTGTTCTCAAGCAAATGGGCGGTTTCTTCGAGCATGCCCACAATGCGATAGGCCCGTTCCTCCCCGACGCGTTCGATCCGATTGAAAATCTGTTCGATATTTGAATTCCGCTTATTTTCGAAACGAACCCGAACGCTTTCATCTTGAATCTGTACAGCGACTTCCGGAACATAGATGGCATAGCAACACCCGGCCGTCAGTCCGTATTGGGCGAGGGCCCGCTGCCAGGATGCAAAAACTTCTTCGGTATTATCCTCAAACGCCGTGGCGTCGATCTGGTTGAGGATAAATAAGAATTTATTAGAGTCGCGCCGGTCTTTGGTCCGATTAACCAGATGCTCAAGCGTATCATGCATGGAGCCGGATTCAGGGTGGCGCGCATCGAAAAACACCAGGACCAAATCGGATAAGTCGATAATGTGGTCGGTAATTCGCAGGGTGGAGGTCCGTTGCGCGTCAGCATCAAAACCGGGCGAATCGATAATAATCTTGCCGCGTAAGCGCTCGTTGGGGCAGGTTTTGAGCTGGAGATAAGAATCGATCCGCTGCCCTTCTCCTTCGGCCACCTCTTCAATGGCCTGGCTGATCTTGTAAAATGGAAATCGCGGATCCGCATCCAGGGCCAGACCCGGCAGCACCCTTACCTGATCATCATCCGTATAGGAAATAACCGTAAACTTGTCATCAACCGCCTGGTTGCCGGTGGCCTGCAGGCGGGATTGAAGGTAATGATTGATAAAGGTGGATTTGCCGGATGAATAAATTCCCAATATGGATATCAACGGCCACCAGGAGGTAAGTGTCGCATGCGATTGCGCGTCATCAAAAAATCCAAGTCGCCGGCTGATATAATCCAGTTCTTGAAAACTATCCACCACTTGAGAAAGGATCGGATTTTCCTGTTTTAGGCGCTCCTTAAGATTTGATAAACGCTGCCTGATCTGGCTATCTCTGGCCATGTCTTATGCTCCTATTGTAGTCCGATCCGGTGTTGACAAATTTGCACATTGGAAAATAGTCTCTAATTTTTAACTATATCAAAGTTTAAGATTTAATACAATTTGGGTTGGAAAGAGACGTCGCCACAACAAAGGGTAGGTTTATAAAATTAAAGAAAGGATTTGAAAGGCGGCACCAACATAGATACTTGTCCGCCTGTGGAGGATTGGGCCAAAAAACATTTTTCAGATGGGTTCTAAATGCCTGCGAGATTTAGCGGACCGCGG
>Ga0316583_10000273_pt1 | contig 14266 bp, 12 predicted proteins | sample J_170502JBrBrA_D_FD_204513 | JGI IMG/M metagenome (GOLD analysis project Ga0316583, IMG submission 204513) | Rhizosphere microbial communities from salt marsh grasses in Alabama, United States - J_170502JBrBrA | ecosystem: Host-associated > Plants > Roots > Rhizosphere | place: USA: Alabama... | reverse complement strand
CCTCCGTCAGCCCGCATTTCTCACCCGGCTAGTCGAAGATTTCCCATTCGTCTGTTATTTCAGCGCCGTATACCCGGACTTTTCCGCCTGCTGAGAAATGCGGGCTGACCGCGCGCCGGCATCTGCACCATGGCGGGCGCGAGCACCGGCAGTGGTATAATTCCTCCATCGGCACCGTTGCCGTGACAGCACCCCGGGGGAGTTTGCTTATGACCCACTGGCAACAGCTTCACTTTGAGCACATAACCGGTCTTCTGCATGCTCTGGGGGCGGAGGGAAACGCCGCCGAGGGTCATGGGGTATTGTGTGGCCTGCTATGCTCCAAAGGTTATGTCAACAGCAAGGCATGGATTGACGAGATGGTCGACCAGGACGACGCGGGCACGCCGCAGCCGCTGACCGACATACCGCCGGAACCACTCCCCGAAGCGCTGCTGGACCTGCACAGTGAGACCGTGCGCCGCATAAACGATCTCAATTACGAATTCCGCCTCATGCTGCCCGATGACGAAGAGGGCCTGGAGATCCGCGTTACGGCCTTGGCACAGTGGTGCCAGGGATTTCTGTACGGCATGGGCATCGGCGGCGTAGAGGATTTTTCCAAACTCCCCGGACCGGTGTCGGAAATTGCCCAGGATCTGATAGAGATCTCACGGGCCTCGGCCGTGACTGATGGCTCTGAAGAAGACGAAACAGCCTTTACCGAACTGGTGGAATACATCCGCGTCGGTATTCAGGTCATCTACGAGGAGCTGCAGCCTGTGCCATCAGCCAAGGATGATCAGCAGCCCAAACCGACGCTGCATTGATTGCCAGGATCCCATTGCCGCCGCCACTGAACACACACCACCCCGCCACCCGACGTGAGTACCGTATTCATCATGGATAAAGAGGAGTTTCCCCGGCGCCGCCGGCGCCTGCTGCGCCGCCTCGACGGCGACCCTATCGCCATCGTCCCCACTTCGCTCATGCACCTGCGCAACCGTGACGTGGAATACCCATTCCGGCCGGACAGCAATTTCTATTATTTGACCGGATTTCCGGAGCCCGAGGCGGTGGCGGTCTTCATCGGCGAGGGCCGCCGATCCCGCTATATCCTGTTTTGCCGTGAGCGCAACCGTGCCGCGGAGATCTGGACCGGGCGCCGCACCGGCCCTGCGGGCGCCCGCCGTCACTACGGGGCGGACGAGGCCTATTCTATAGATAAGCTGGACAAGCTGCTCCCCGCCCTGCTGGCAAACCGGGAACGCCTCTATTACACCATGGGCAGGCATCCTGAATTCGACGAACGGGTGATGGGGTGGATCAACGACGTGCGCAGCAAGGCCCGTACCGGGGCGCGCCCGCCCACGGAATTCGTAGACCTCGACCACATCATCCACGAACTGCGCCTGTTCAAGAGCCCGGCCGAGATAAAGGCCATGCGCCACGCCGCCCGTGTCTCTGCCCAGGCCCACCGGCGGGCCATGCAGACGTGCCGGCCCGGCATGATGGAATATCAGGTCGAGGCCGAGATCATGCACGAATTTCACCGCGCCGGCTGCCGCACCCCCGCCTATCCCCCCATTGTCGGCGGCGGCGCCAACAGCTGTATCCTGCACTATACGGAAAACAACGCCGCGCTGCGCGGCGGCGACCTGCTGCTGATCGATGCCGGCGCCGAGTATGAGTGCTACGCGGCGGATATCACCCGCACCTTCCCGGTCAATGGCCGCTTCAGCCCCACCCAGCGGGCGGTCTACGACATCGTCCTGGAGGCCCAACTGGCGGCCATCGAACAGGTGGCGCCGGGAAAACCGTGGAACGCCCCCCACGATGCGGCGGTGCGTGTCCTGACCAAGGGATTGGTGAAATTGGGCCTGCTCAGGGGCACCCTGTCCAAGCTCATCAAGGAACAGGCGTATCAAGGATTTTATATGCATCGCACCGGTCACTGGCTGGGCATGGACGTCCATGACGTGGGAGAATACAAAGAACACGACCGGTGGCGCACCCTGCAACCAGGCATGGTGCTAACAGTGGAGCCGGGACTGTATATACAGGCACGTCACAAGGGCGTGGCGAGCAAGTGGTGGAATATCGGCATTCGCATTGAGGATGATGTCCTAGTGACCCGCAACGGCCGCGAAGTGATCAGCCGGGATGCGCCCAAGCACCCCGAAGAAATAGAATCCCTGATGAGCGCGTAGCGGGATAATCCGGCCAATGACCACACCGGAACACTTCGATGTACTCATTTGCGGCGGCGGCCTGGTGGGGGCGAGCCTGGCCTGCGCCCTGGGCGGACAGCCACTGCGCGTGGGGGTGATTGAAGCGGTGCCCTTCAATACCGAGGGTCAACCCAGTTATGACGACCGCACCATCGCTCTGGCCTACGGGACACGGCGTATCTTTAGCGCCATGGGGGTTTGGCCTCTGCTGGAAGGTGGGGTGACGCCCATAGAGAGGATACACGCCTCCGACCGCGGCCACTTCGGCGCCCTGCGCATGGACTGCCGGGAGGAGGGCGTGGAGGCCCTGGGTTATGTGGCGCCGGCCCGCGTACTCGGCAGGGCGCTGGTCGACTCCCTGACCAAGCACCCCAATATCACCGTGCTGTGTCCGGCGCAGCTGGACAGCCTGGAAACCCAAGGGAACACCGTCTTCGCCGCCATCAACGACGGCACGCACACGCGCGACGTAACCGCGCACCTGCTGGTGGCCGCCGACGGCGGTCGATCCGTGGTACGCGAGGCCTTGGGTATCACCACCCACACGCGGGATTACGAACAATGCGCCATCATCGCCAATGTCACCCCTGCGCACCCCCATCACAATACCGCCTACGAGCGCTTCACCGAGACCGGCCCGCTGGCCCTGCTGCCCATGTCCGAGGGCCGCTGCGCCGTGGTGTGGACCCATCGTGCCGCCGACGCCGACGCCATTATGGCCATGGATGACCAGCAGTTCCTGGCGGCGCTGCAGGACGCTTTTGGTTTTCGCCTGGGGCGGTTTATCAAGGCCGGGCGCCGCGCCGCTTACCCACTGCAGCTCATACGCGCCAAGGAACACATCCGCGAGCGGATCGCCCTCATAGGCAACGCCGCCCATACACTGCACCCGGTGGCCGGTCAGGGATTCAACCTCGGCCTGCGTGACGTGGCCGCCCTGGCGGATGTAATCACCATGGCGGCCGCCGAGGGTCGCGATATCGGCGCCGGTGAGGTACTGCAGCACTACGCACGATGGCGGCGCCGCGACCACCAGGGCGTTATTACCTTTACCGACGCCCTGGTACGGATGTTCTCCAACAACTTCACCCCCGTGGTCGTGGCCCGGGATTTGGGCATGACCGTCCTCGACCTCCTGCCGGGGATCAAACGGGGCATCATCGGCCGCGCCATGGGCATCGCCGGACCCCTGCCGCGTCTTGCCAGGGGTATACCGTTGTGAGCGTCCAATCCTATGACGTGGTCATCGTCGGTGCCGGTATGGTGGGCGCCGCCCTGGCCTGCGCCCTGGGTGACACCGACCTGCGGGTAGCGATCATCGAGGCCAAGCCGCCGCTGTCGACTTGGCCCAAGGACAGCACCGACCTGCGCGTCTCCGCCATTACCCAGGCGTCACAGCGCATATTTACCGCCGTGGACGCGTGGCGGGACATGACGGCGCAGCGCGTGAGTCCGTTTCGCGATATGCATGTGTGGGACGCCGGCGGCAGTGGCGCCATTCACTTCGACAGCGCCCACATCGGACGCGATACCCTGGGCTACATAATAGAAAACCGCGTTATCCAACATGCATTGATAAATCGGTTGCAGCGCTGCGACAACATTACCCTGCTGTGCCCCGCCGAGGTGGCGTCCCTCGCCTCTCACGACGATCACGTCACCGTGGGTCTGGGTGATGGTACGCTGCTGCACGCCACATTGCTCGTCGGTGCCGACGGCGCAGACTCCAGGGTACGCAAGATGGCGGGCATCGCAGTGCAGCGCCGGGATTATGAACAGCGCGCAGTGGTGGCCACCGTGGAAACGGCCCTGCCGCACCGGGACACGGCATGGCAGCGCTTCCTGCCCGCCGGACCCTTGGCGTTCCTGCCCCTGTGGGACGGGCGCAGCTCTATTGTCTGGTCGACGACACCGGCCCACGCTGAACGGTTGTGCGCCTTGGACGATGGCGCATTCAACAACGAACTCACCCAAGCCTTTGACAACACCCTGGGGGCGGCGCGACTGTACGGACCACGGGCCTCGTTTGTGCTGCGCCGCCAACACGTGGATCACTATAGCCAGGGACGGGTGGTACTGGTGGGCGACGCCGCCCACACCGTACACCCGTTGGCTGGCCAGGGGGTGAACCTGGGACTGCTGGATGCGGCGGCCCTGGCGGAGGTGATCCTGGATGCGGCCGGGGCGCACAAAGATATCGGCGCAACCCGTGTATTGCGACGTTATGAACGCTGGCGCAAGGGGGACAATCAGCTCATGATGATGGTCCTCGACGGCTTCAAGCACCTGTTCGGTTCATCGCTGCCGCCCATCAAGCTGGCACGCAACGCCGGCATGCACCTGTTCAATCACTCGAACCTGATCAAGAATCACATCATGTACCACGCCATGGGCCTGAAGGGCGACCTGCCGCGACTCGCCTGCTGACACCGGCACCCCAGGGCCACGGTTCCGCCCCTTGTCATGGAAGTATTGACATGGACCTGTTCGACATCATCGCCATTCTGCTAAGCCTCTCTGCACTGTTCAGCTACATCAACTATCGCTACATTCGCCTGCCCACCACCATCGGCTTGATGCTCATCGCCCTAGTCATGTCCCTGCTGTTGATCGTGCTGGGCAAGTTCGGCCTGGGCACGGCCAGTGACAAGGCGGCGCTGCTGCTGCACAAAATCGATTTCGACAAGACGGTACTGCACGGGCTATTGAGCTTTCTCCTGTTCGCAGGTGCTCTGCACGTCAATATCAACGACCTGCGCGAGCACAAACGCATCATCGCGTTGCTGGCCATCGGCGGAGTCATCATGTCCACCCTCATCGTCGGCGTGCTGATCTGGGTGGTATTCACTCTGCTGGGTCTGGACATCTCAATTCAATACTGCCTGTTGTTCGGAGCCCTCATCTCGCCCACCGACCCCATCGCCGTGATGGGGATTTTAAAGACCGCCGGCGCGCCCAAGAGCCTGGAGATCAAGATCGTCGGCGAGTCGCTGTTCAACGATGGCGTCGGCGTGGTGTTGTTTATCGTCATGCTGGAACTGGCCACGGGCGCACACGGTGTGGGCACGGTCCAGATACTGCTGTTGTTTATAAAAGAGGCCGTCGGCGGCCTGCTGCTGGGATTAGCCGCGGGCGTACTGGCCTACTGGATGTTGAAACAGGTCAACAACTATCAGGTGGAGATCATGATCACCCTCGCCGTGGTCACCGGCGGGTATGCGTTGGCCGATGCCCTGCACCTGTCGGGCCCCATCGCGGTGGTCGTCGCCGGCCTGCTTATCGGCAATCACGGCCGCCACCTGGCCATGTCGGAAAAGACCCGCGAACACCTGGACACCTTCTGGCAGCTGCTGGATGAGATTCTCAACGCCATTCTATTCGTGCTCATCGGCCTTGAGGTGTTGGTGGTACCGTTCACCCCCGAATACATGATCAGCGGTCTGGTCGCCATCCCGGTGGTGCTCATGGCGCGATTCATCAGCGTGGCAATACCGGTGAGCGTATTAAAGAGCTTGCGGGAATTCACCCCCAATACCGTGCAGATCATGACATGGGGCGGCCTGCGCGGCGGGATCTCGGTGGCCATGGCCTTGTCGCTGCCCGCCAATGCCGAACACGACGTCATCGTTACCGTCACCTATACCGTGGTGGTATTCAGTATCCTGGTGCAGGGACTCACCATTGGCCGGCTCGTCCACCGCCAGTAATTCGCAACGCCGAGCGACCCCCGACGCTGGACTCAACGGCGCATTGCTGTAATGGGGATAATTTGGAGCTCAGCGGTGTCATCGCGGGCAACTTGGTTTTGCCGGTCATTACAGGTATAGTGTTTTCCATCAGGTTGTCTGTGGGAGAGACCCCCGCTGGATTGATTTTATCGATTCAGACACGGGGCGCCGAAGGCGCAACTCCCGCCCGGAATCGCTCAGGCAAAAGGACCACAGACCAACGTATACTCTGGAGAGATCCCGCCGCTGTGGCGATTGCCCGCAAGCGCAATCCATTATAAGCGGGGCACCGAAGGGGCTAAAGCTCTCAGGTTAAAGGACAGAGGGGCGGCAGAGACGTGGTATTAATACGTCTTTGTCGCCCCTTTTTTATTTATCCTTGAGAGACTGTGCATGGCCCAATCCAACCCAGATATCCCCGTCTTTGATCACTCGGCGACACCCAATGCCACACGCATGCCCCGGTGGGTCCGCCAACCCCTGGGCGATGACTTGCACTACGGCCTCACCGCCGGCTCGGTCACCGGTAATCGCCTGCACACGGTGTGCGAAGAGGCGCGCTGCCCCAACCGCGGCGAATGCTGGAGCCGCGGCACCGCAACCTTTATGCTGCTGGGCGACACCTGCACCCGCGCATGCGGATTCTGCGCCGTCAAGACCGGCCGCCCCGACGGGTTCGACGCCGATGAACCACGGCGCATCGCCGCGGCCGTCCAGGCCATGGGACTGGAGTATGTGGTCATCACCTCGGTCAACCGCGACGACCTCACCGACGGCGGTGCGGCGATATTCGCCGCCACCCTGCACCGGCTGCGCAGCGACAATCCGGACATCGGCGTGGAGATCCTCACCCCCGACTTCCACCGCTGCCAGGAAGCAGCCGTGGCCACCGTTTGCGCCGCACTTGACCCGCGGCCGGGCCTGCGCCTGGTATGGGGACATAATATGGAAACCGTGCCGCGGCTGTACCGTAGCGCCCGCAAGGGCGCCGATTATGACCGCAGCCTGCGCCTGCTGGCGCTGGCTGCGGCACAGTCGGGGGTCGAGGCCAAATCGGCCCTGATGCTGGGACTGGGCGAGACCCGCGACGAAGTCCTGGAGGTATTGCACGACCTGCGCGCCGCGCACGTGACGCGCATCGCCTTGGGCCAGTATCTGCGTCCGACCCGTTATCACCTCCCGGTCCGGGCCTATCTCCCCCCGGAGGTGTTTGCAGACTACGCGCACGCGGCCCGCGATCTTGGTTTCACCTGGGTCAAATCCGGTCCGCTGGTGCGCTCCTCGTACCATGCCGAAGAACAACAACAATAGAAAGGAGCACCATGGGCAAACATACACCTTTGTACGATAGCCACGTGGCACTGGGGGCCAAGATCGTCGACTTCAGCGGCTGGGACATGCCCCTGCACTACGGTTCGCAGATCGATGAGCATCACCAGGTACGCAGTGATGCCGGCCTGTTTGACGTGTCCCATATGACCATCGTGGACATGCACGGCGGCGGGGTACGTCCGCTGTTGCGCCTCCTGCTGGCCAATAACGTGGACAAGCTGGAACGGCCGGGTAAGGCCATCTACACCTGCATGCTCAACGAGCAGGGCGGTGTCATCGACGACCTCATCGTCTATTTCATGAACAAGGATCATTTCCGGGTGGTGTTCAACGCCGGCACCCGGGACAAGGTCTTGTCATGGGTGCGCGAGCATGCCGCCAAATACCCGGTGGAGATCGTCGAGCGCGATGATCTGGCCATGATCGCCGTCCAGGGCCCCAACGCCCGCGACAAGGTCCACGCCATTCTGGATGAAAAGTCACGGCACAGCGCGGCCGGTCTCGCACCCTTCTACGCCGTCCAGGTGGGAGACCTGTTTGTCTCCCGCACCGGCTACACCGGAGAAGACGGTTACGAACTGATGGTGCCCAATGACCAGGCGCCGCAAATCTGGCAACGTCTCTTGGATCAAGGTGTCAAACCCTGCGGCCTGGGCGCCCGCGACACCCTGCGCCTGGAAGCGGGCATGAATCTATACGGCACGGACATGGATGAGACCACCACCCCGCTGGAATCGGGACTGGGGTGGACTGTGGCATGGGAGCCGACGGACCGTGACTTCATCGGCCGCGCCGCCCTGGAGCAACGCCGTGACAACGGTGCGCTGCCCATCTGGGTCGGCCTGGTTCTGACCGACAAAGGGGTGTTGCGTAACCATCAGCCGGTGTACAACGACAGCGGCCAGATCGGTGAGATTACCAGCGGCAGTTTTTCGCCCACTCTGGGCAAGGCCATCGCCTTCGCCCGCGTCTCGCACGACACCCCGGCGCACTGCCAGGTGGAGATCCGCGGCCGGCGCCTGCCCACCAAGGTAGTCAAGCCGCCCTTCGTGCGCCACGGCAAATCGCGCTTTAACGACATCTAAACGCCTGTTCAACGATTAACAGAGTGAGGGAGAGGTGATGAGCAACGTACCTGATAACCTGAAGTACAAACAGACCCATGAATGGGTGGAGAGCCTGAACGACGGCAGCGTAAGAATCGGTATCACCGATCACGCCCAAGACCTGCTCGGTGACATGGTGTACATCGAGCTCCCTGAGGTGGGACGCAAGGTCAAGGCCGGCGAGGAGTGCGGCGTGGTGGAGTCCGTCAAGGCGGCCTCTGACCTGTACAGCCCCATCTCTGGGGAGATCACTGCGGTCAACGAGGCGCTCGCCACCCAGCCCGAGACCCCCAACAAGGACCCCTACGGCGAGGGGTGGATCCTGTGCATCAAGCCCGACGACCCCGCCGAACTGAACGGCCTGATGAACGCCCAGGCCTACCGGGACCTGATCGCATCGGAATCCCATTGAACACGGCGCCATGACCAACAACACACTACGTCGTTTTTAAGACCATCAAAGGCCAACACCATGCCATTCATTCCCCATACCGACAAAGATATCCGCGACATGCTAGAGGTCATTGGCGTGGACAGTATCGAGACGCTTTTTGATGAAATCCCCAAGGAGATGCGCCTCAAGCAGCTCAACGCCATCCCGCCGGGCATGACGGAAATGGAAACCACCGCGCTGCTGCGCCAACGCGCGGCGCAAAACGGCCAGCCGTTGTGCTTTATCGGGGCGGGGGCCTACGAACATCATATCCCGGCGGCGGTGTGGGAGATCACCACCCGCGGTGAATTCTATTCCGCGTACACCCCCTATCAGGCCGAGGCCAGTCAGGGGACGCTGCAGTTGATCTACGAATTTCAGACCATGATGGCCGGCCTCATGGACCTGGAAGTCTCCAACGCCTCACTGTACGACGGCGCCTCCGCCCTGGCCGAGGCGGTACTCATGGCGGTGCGCGCCAACCGCCGCTCGAACTCGAAACGTATCCTGGTCCCGCGCACCCTGCACCCGGCGTACCGCCGGGTGGTCCACACCATTGTCGCCAACCAGGGCATCACCCTGGAAGACATTCCGTTTGATAAAAAGACCGGCTCCGTCGCTGTCGATGCCCTGCCCGACGCCACGGGGGATATCGCCGCCGTGGTGATCCCACAGCCCAACTTCTTCGGCGTGCTGGAGGATGTGGACAGACTCACCGACTGGGCCCACGCCCACGGCGCGCTGGCCATTGCCGTGGTCAACCCCACCGCCACCGCACTGCTCAAGCCCCCCGGCCGGTGGGGCGGCAAGGGCGCGGACATCGCCTGTGGCGAAGGCCAGCCCTTGGGCATCCCGCTGTCATCGGGCGGACCCTACTTCGGGTTCATGTGCTGCCGCAAGGAACACGTACGCCAAATGCCGGGGCGCATCGTCGGGCGCACCCTGGACCTGGACGGCAAACCGGGCTTCGTCCTGACCCTTCAGGCACGAGAGCAGCACATCCGCCGCTCCAAGGCGACCTCCAACATCTGCACCAACCAAGGCCTCATGGTCACCGCCGCCACTATCTATATGGCGCTGCTGGGGGCCCACGGCCTGCGCCGCGTAGCCATGGCCAGCCATCGCAACACCAGCGCCCTGCTCCAGCAGTTGACCCAGATTCAAGGCGTGCGCCGCGCCTTTGAACAGCCCTGCTTTCACGAAGCCGTGGTACAGATGGACAGGCCCGTCAGCGAGGTACTCGGGGCCCTGGAAGATAACAACCTCCTGGGCGGTTACGACCTCAGCCACGAATACCCGGAACTGGGCCACGCGCTACTGGTGTGCGCCACCGAGACCAAGACACAGGCGGATATCGAGAACTACGCGGCGAGCCTGCAGCGCATTCTCCAGCAGCGCAAAGTCGCAAACAGTTAACCCCCATCAACGGAGGACACGGTCATGGCAACAATCACGCTCAAGGGTAACCCCATCCATACCAACGGCGAACTGCCCAAGGTGGGCGGCCACGCGCCGCAACTGCACTTGGTGGATAAAGATTTGAACGACATCACCCTGGACAACTTCAAGGGCAAGAAAAAACTCCTCAACATCGTCCCGAGCCTGGACACGCCGGTATGCGCCGCCTCCACGCGCAAATTCAATCAATTCGCCGCGGGGCGCGATGACGTGGTCATGCTGGTAATCTCTGCGGACCTGCCCTTCGCCCAGGGCCGCTTCTGCACCGGCGAACACATCGACAAGGTCATCCCCCTGTCCACCATGCGCTCCAACCAGACTTCAAAGGATTACGGCGTCCTGATCACCGACGGTCCTTTGGCCGGCATCACCGCCCGCGCCGTGGTGGTCCTGGATGAAAATGACAAGGTGCTCTATACCGAGCTGGTTCCGGAGATCGCCCAGGAACCCGACTACGACAAGGCCCTGGCCGCCTTGGGGTGACAGCGGCACACCACCATCACTCAATTACAAACATCGGATAAATCGTCATGCTGATCTTTGAGCACTCACATACCGGCCGCACCCAGCCGGCCCAGGCCCCCGCGGCGGACGCGGCGGACATCGCCGACCTGCCCGCGTCACTGCTGCGCGAAGACCCTCCTCTCCTGCCCGAGGTATCGGAACTGCAGGTGGTGCGGCACTACACGCGCCTGTCGCAGAAAAACTTTTCCATCGACACCCACTTCTATCCCCTGGGTTCGTGCACCATGAAATACAACCCGCGGGCATGCAACCGCCTCGCCATGCTGGACGGCTTTGCCGGCCGTCATCCCCATAGCCCGGCCGCATTCAGCCAGGGATATCTCGCCTGCATGTATGAGCTGCAGGACATGCTCAAGGAAGTCACCGGCATGAAGGGCGTGTCCCTGACGCCCATGGCCGGGGCTCAGGGCGAATTCGCCGGTGTGGCCATGATCCGCGCCTACCACATGCAGCGCGGCGATACCCAGCGCACCGAGATCCTGGTGCCCGACGCCGCCCACGGCACCAACCCCGCCTCCGCCGTCATGTGCGGCTACAAGGTGCGCGAGATCCCCACCGACGGCGACGGCGATGTGGACCTGGAGGCGCTGAAACAGGCTGTGGGACCGCACACCGCGGGCATCATGTTGACCAATCCCTCCACCCTGGGGGTGTTCGAGCGCCGCATCCAGGAGATTGCGCGCATCGTCCACGCCGCCGGCGGCCTGCTCTATTACGACGGCGCCAACCTCAACGCCATTCTCGGCAAGGTGCGGCCCGGGGACATGGGCTTTGACGTGGTGCACCTGAACCTGCACAAGACATTCTCCACTCCCCACGGCGGCGGCGGCCCCGGCGCCGGCCCGGTGGGCGTCAACGACAAGTTGCTGCCGTTCCTGCCGGTCCCCGTCGTCGGCCATGACGGACAGCGCTACCATTGGATCACCGATCGTGACCGCCCCGAGACCATCGGCCCGCTGTCTGCATACATGGGCAACGCCGGCATCCTGCTGCGTGCATACATCTATATGCGCCTCCTGGGACGTGAGGGGATGGTGCGGGTGGGCGAGTTTTCCACCCTCAATGCCAATTACATGATGACCCGGCTCGCCGCCGGGGGATTCACACCGGCATTCCCCAAGCGTCGCGCCACCCACGAATTCATCATCACCTTGAAAAAAGAGGCCAAGGAGCTGCACATCACCGCCATGGATGTGGCTAAACGCCTGCTGGACTTCGGCTACCACGCCCCCACCACCTACTTCCCGCTGCTGATTCCGGAATGCCTGCTCATCGAGCCCACGGAGTCCGAGTCCAAGGAGGCGCTGGACGGCTTCATCGAGGCCATGGGCAAGATCAGGGCCGAGGCGCAGTATGATCCCGAGGTGGTGCACGGCGCGCCCCATACCCTGCCGGTACGCCGTCTGGACGACGTGCGCGCCGCCCGAGAGCTGGACCTGGCGTGGAAACCGGCGGACGCCGCGACGAATTGAATGAACCCCGATAATCAGAAACGTGTCTTCACCGCAGGGGCAGAAACCGATTCAAGTCACAGGTCAGTTGATCGTGTTTTGACCTGCGACTTGCGATCCGCGACCTGACGCCCCCGGCGCGGATACCTCCGCGCCGGGGCGGTGTTATTTTTCACCGACTTCAACACTAAACCAAAAAGGAAACAGCGATGACGGCACTCATATGCGGTTCCATAGCCTACGACACCATCATGGTCTTTCATGACCGGTTCAAGAACCATATCCTTCCGGACAAGGTACACATCCTCAACGTCTCGTTCCTGGTGCCCGAGCTGCGCCGCGAGTTCGGCGGCTGCGCCGGCAACGTGGCCTACAACCTGAACCTGCTGGGCGCCCCGGGCCTGCCCATGGGCACGGTGGGCATGGATTTCGAGCCCTACGCCCGGTGGATGGACCAGTGCGGCATCAATATGCGGCACATTGCGGTCGTCGATCAGGCCTATACCGCCCAGGCCTACATCACCACCGACCAGGACGACAACCAGATCACCGCCTTTCACCCGGGGGCCATGAACTACTCCCATGAAAACCAGATCACCGGCATCGAGGGGATCCGCGTGGGCATGGTGTCACCGGACGGCCGCCAGGGCATGCTGGACCACGCCGAGCAATTCGCCGCGGCCAACATCCCATTCATCTTCGACCCCGGCCAGGGTATGCCCATGTTCAACGGCGACGACCTGCTGCGCTTCGTGGATCAGGCCACCTGGGTAACCCTCAACGACTACGAGGCGCAGTTGATGCAGGAGCGCACCGGACTGTCGTTTCACGAACTGGCCGACCGCGTCCAGGCCCTGATCATCACCCGCGGCGGCGAGGGCTCGCACATCTACACCGCGCAGAAACGCCACGAGATCCCGATAGCCAAGACCCGCCAGCAGCTAGACCCCACCGGCTGCGGCGACGCCTACCGCGCCGGCTTGATCTACGGACTGCTGAATGACCTGGAGTGGGAGACCACCGGCCGGATTGCCTCGCTCATGGGCGCCATCAAGATCGAGGTCAACGGCACCCAGAACCACAGCTTCAGCCGGGAGGAGTTCGAGGCGCGGTTCAAGGAGAGTTTCGGCTACGCGCTATAAGAGCGCAGGTCGCAGGAAATACCTCTTTCGATACCCCTCATCCTGACCTTCTCCCTGAGAGGGAGAAGGTATCAACCCCACACCTCCAAGCGCTATTCTCCCACCCTCTCCCTCCCAGGGAGAGGGCCGGGGTGAGGGGGAGTAATAGAAACTGCAATCACTTTTTAATCCCCCTCATCCTAACCTTCTCCCTGAGAGGGAGAAGGGATCAAACACCGCTGATCTGTAATAGTCACGGCTTGCGACCTGTGACTTGCGACCTTATTATCTTCAGTTCACCCTCTCCACGCCTTCCACAAACAAGATCGAATCAAACTTGCGCTGCAGCTGGCGGCTGAAGAAGTCGTCCATCTCCATGCCGCGACTGTAGCGGACGGCGTCGCCGGTCTTGAGATCGGTGCGCGGGCCCGCCAGCCAGCGGGTGCCGTCGTCGCCGCGCACCTTGACGTAGCTGTAGGCCTTGGTCTGGATCAGATCGACCACCACCCCGGCGTTGGGCATGGGCAGTGACGACTTGGCCGCGGCCTCGGCACGCTGGCGATAGCTCTTCGCCTGTTCGGGGGTGGCCCAGAAGCCGATGTCACCCTTGTCATTGAAGGTGGCCCGCTCAACGGTCTTGTAGTAGGTGCCGCCGCTGGTGGTACCGCCGACGACGTAGATCCAGTCCTTGTAGACCACCGTGCCGAAGTTGGCCAGTGTCGATGACAACGGCGTGGTCTGCGTCCACGGCTGCAGGGAGCCGTCGGGGGCCAGCTGTGCCTTCTCGATGCTGTTCAGATAGCGCGCGCCGTTGAGTCCGCCCATGGCATAGAGAAAGTCATCGTGGGCGGCGGCCTCCAGGGCGTAGCGGCCGGTGTGCATGGCCGCGGTGCGGCGCCACG
>Ga0316583_10000272_pt1 | contig 14275 bp, 13 predicted proteins | sample J_170502JBrBrA_D_FD_204513 | JGI IMG/M metagenome (GOLD analysis project Ga0316583, IMG submission 204513) | Rhizosphere microbial communities from salt marsh grasses in Alabama, United States - J_170502JBrBrA | ecosystem: Host-associated > Plants > Roots > Rhizosphere | place: USA: Alabama... | reverse complement strand
AAACGGGAACTTGGCCATGACCTGCCCGACGGCCTTCGTATCCCAGAATGAAATCGCCGGATTGGTGCGATAGACGAACCAGACGTCGGGCGGCGTGGCGACCGGCAAATGCTCGAAGTCTTCGCTCTGCATCATCCACGCGAGATGCGTGGGCCCGAGCGCCTGGCTCCAGGCCGAGTTGGCAACCAGCGGCACCAGCGTGCGATGCGCACTGCGCGCGCTCGGGCGCGATATCCATTCGTTGCGGCCGGTCGGATTCATCGGATATTCCATGAAGCCGTCCGGTCCCGGCTTCACGCTCGACCAGCGGTTATCGGCCGGACGATTGAGCCGCACGGTGGTGCCAAGCGTCGAGCCCGGCACCTCCAGCGCGCCGACCAGGCAGCCCATCAATGTGCGCGCCCAGCAGCATTCGTAGCCGCCCCAGCCGTTGTTGACCGTTTTACCTAGTGAGATAGACACCGGCCGCAGCGGCAGCGTCACGCCCTCGATCTCGATGGTCTCACCGACACGGGCGTGGGCGAGAAATTCGTTGGCGATGCGCCGGATGGTCGAAGCCGGCACATCGCAGACTGTCTCGGCCCATTCCGGCGAATAGGTTTTTACATGATCCACCAGATGCGCGAAGGCCGGGCTGACCTTGCTGCCCCTATGCTCAACGACCTCGTCGTCGGCACCTGCCTCGATGGCGTCGATGATGAAAGAGCCTTCCAGCGCCGGATCGGTATCAGGCGTGTCGAAGGCGACCGCCCGTTGCGTCTTGAGATCGAACAGCAGCGGCTTGCGCGTAACGGGATCGCGCATGAAGAACCCGTTCGGCCCGATCAGATAAGGCGACGCGGTACGGTCCTTCAGGAAGGAAATGTCGAGCTTGTCGTGCGCGTTCTCGTGCAGCAACACGTGAATCATCGCGAACATGAAAGCCGAGTCGGTCTTCGGCCGGATCGGCACCCATTCCGCCGAGCAGGCGCCTGTGACCGACAAATGTGGCTCGACCTGCACCCGTTTCATGCCGCGCTTGCGCGCATCGGCGTGGCGCTTGACGCCACAGACCCCGCCGGAGGCTTCTACATTAGCACCGAAGGAAACAAGGTATTCGCACAGCGGCGTGTCGGGCGACACGGTAAATCCACGGTGCCAAAGCTCACCGTAGAGATGCTCGGAGTGATAGCACTTCACGCCCTGCCCCGAGCCGAAGCTCATATCGACCGGACCCCAGGCCGCGAGAAATGCCGGCAGCGTGCCCATGTAGGCGGTCGGCGTGCCGCCGCCGCCAAAGCTGGCGGCCAAGCGCGGATAGCCGGCCTCATCGGTCAGGCCCGCCGCGCGCGCCGCTTTGAGCTTCTCGGCCACCAAATCGAGCGCCTCGTCCCAGGAGATGCGCACGAAACCCGGGTCCTCGTGGCGGCCCTTCTTCGGGTTGGTCCGCTTCATCGGATAGAGGACGCGGTTCGGATTGTAGGCCTTCTGCACCAATCCGAATGCTTTCACGCATGCCTTGCCCCCCGCCGGATGAACGGTCGCGGCATCGAAATTTGGTGCTACCTCAGTGGCGATGCCGTCCTCGACGCGGACTTTCAACAGATCAGGGCCGGCTACGCACTGGTAGCAATAGGTCGAAACCGACTTCTCCCGATGTGTCGGCTTGCCCGGCATCGCATTCATCCCGTTCTTGCGGCGAGCTTGGCTGCCTTGGCCTTCAGGCGATCCACCGTCTTGGCGGTGTCGACCACGAAGCGGCCATGGGTTCCCGTGCAGATCTGATCGAGATCGTCCTTGGCATTGATCTCGAAGCTGACTTTGCGTCCCTCGACCGCCGCAACCGTGACGATGATCTCCGCGGTCATGCCCAGCAGTGTCGGCGCCAGATGCTTGATCGACACGTCAGTGCCGACCGAATCCTCGCCGGAATCGGCATGCTCGAGAATCAGCTGACGGCACGTCATTTCAATATCGCGCACCAGGTAAGGCGTGCCGTAAACACGGCCCTCCTCACCCATGAAACCGATCGTGCGATCGCGATCGACGGTGATGCGCGCGGTCTTCGAGACGCCCGGACGGAGGCTGTCCTTCATCGTCGTTTCCTTACCTATATATTGGGGCTCTTTTCGAGCCCGTCTTGGCGTTCTACCAATCGGTACGCGGACCGATGTCGATGTCGGGCCGTGTCTGCAACCGGCCGCTTTCAGTTTCCCTCGAAGACCGGTTTCGCCTTATTCACGAATGCCTCATAGGCGCGTTCATAGTCTTTGGTCTGCATGCAGATGGCCTGCGCCTGCGCCTCCGCCTCGATGGCCTCGTCAACGCCCATGTTCCATTCCTGGTGCAGGCACTTCTTGGTCATCGCATTGGCGAAGGTCGGGCCATCCGACAGGGTCTTGGCCAGCGCCTGCGCGTCGGCGAGCACGCCCTCCGGCTCGGCGAGCTTGTTGTAGAAGCCCCAGCGTTCCGCTTCTGCGCCGTCCATAACGCGGCCGGTATAAAGCAGCTCGGAAGCGCGGCCGTGACCGATGATGCGCGGCAGGATCGCGCACGCGCCCATATCGGCGCCCGCGAGGCCGACGCGCACGAACAGGAACGCGACCTTGCTGCGCGCGGTGCCGACGCGCAGGTCGGAGGCCATGGCGATGATGGCGCCGGCGCCGGCGCAGATGCCGTCGATCCCGGCCACGATCGGCTGCGGGCAGGCGCGCATTTCCTTGACGAGCTGTCCGGTCATGCGGGTAAACGCAAGCAGGCCGGCCATGTCGTCCTTGCGCTGCATCTCGACCAGCGGGCCGATGATCTCATGCACGTCGCCGCCGGAGCAGAAATTGCCGCCCGCGCCCGTAATCACGACGTTCTTGATGTCGTCAGCGTAAGTCAGATTACGGAAGGTGTCGCGCAGCTCAGCATAGCATTCGAGCGTCAGCGGGTTCTTCCGCTCCGGCCGGTTCAAGGTGATGGTCGCGACCTTGCCCTCGACGTTCCACAGGAAATGTTTCGGCTTGAACTTGGAAAAATCGATCCCGACGGGACGAAAGCGCGTGGCGGTGTCGCCGCCGTTCGCGGTCTTGGCCATTGCAACTGCAGTCATCATTACCTCCATAAGAGCATGCGCATGATCGCCTTCTGGAAAAGTCGAACCCGGCTTTTCCGATCAGACGCTAACCAGCGAAAGTCAGGCCGCCGCTCACGCTTATCGCTTGGCCGGTGATGTATGCGGATTCAGGGCCGGCAAAGAACACGACGGCGTCGGCGATTTCCTCCGGTTTGGCAAAGCGGCGGAACGGGATCGCCTTGAGAAAGGCATCGCGCAGCTTTTCGGAGCGCGTGGCGAGCATCGGCGTATCGGTCGGGCCCGGGCACACGCAATTGACGTTGATCGAGTAACGCGCGACCTCGCGCGCCAGCGATTTGGTGAAGGCGATCAGCCCGCCTTTGGCGCCGGCATAGACCGTCTCGCCACTGCTACCGACACGTCCGGCGTCGCTGGCAATGTTGACGATTTTCCCGCCGTGAGCTTCGATCATCGGCGGCAGCAGCGCCTGGGCCAGATGCACCGGACCAATGAGGTTAATAGCGGCTACTTTGTAGATGAACTCCGGCGTATTCTGCATGAAGGGCTGGATGTCACCCCAGCCGGCACCGTTCACCAGCACATCAATGCGCGGGTATCTCTTCAGCGCTTCCGCGGCGCCGGCGCGGATAGAATCTGGGTCGCCCATGTCCATGGCGACAAAGTCGATCTTCTGATTGCCAACCGCTTCCTTTTGCAGGGCCTCGCCGGCGGCGGTATTGAGGTCGGCGCAAATCACCGTCGCGCCTTCGCGAACGAACGCCATGACCGTGGCTTTGCCGATGCCTGAGGCTCCGCCGGTGACCAAGACCACCTTGCCATCGAATTTCATGGCATCGCTCCATTCTTTGGCGCTGTGGAAGAGTCGCGTGAGCCGGCCAGAAAGGCTTGCACGCGCTGCCGGGTCGCCGGCTCATTGAGAAGGGTTCGGGTATATTCCAGCTCGTCGGAGAAGCCGCCGCGACCGGGCTGCAGCGCCGCCACGATGCAGGCTTTGCTCGCGGCGAGCGCGCCGGCCGGCAGTTCGGCGATGCCTTTCGCGATCTCCTGCGCCCGTTGCGCGAGCTCCGCGCGTGGGACTGCCCAATGTACGACACCGAGTCTGCTCGCGGCCCCGCCATCGAGGACTTCCGCGCCCAAGATCAGGCGGGAGGCAAGCGCCGGCCCGCACAGCCGCGTGAGACGCTGTGTCCCGCCTGCCCCGGGGATCAAGCCGAGCCGCGCCTCCGGCAGACCAACCTTGGCTTCATTCGCCGCAATGCGCAGATCGCATGAGAGCGCCAGCTCAAGGCCCCCGCCCATTGCCGCGCCGCCGATCTCGGCAAGCGTCACCTGCGGCAACGTCTCGATGCGTGCATAGAGACGCTGAATGCCGGCGACATACGAATACATCCGGTCGGCACCGTCAGGCATATCCATACGCACGCGCATCTCATTGAGGTCGGCGCCGGCGCAGAACACTTTCTGATCGGAGCGGATGTGCAGCACAGTCGTCGTCGGGTCATCACTGAGTTCATCGAGTGTCGCATCAAATGCCCGCACCCACTCCTCACTGATGGCGTTCACCGGCGGTCGGGCCAGCGTCAGCGTCGCCACGCTATCTTTGCAGTCGATTACGAACATGGCACCGCCCGTTTCTCCAGCCCACCACCAACGCGTTCCTGCTCCTCCGTCACCAGCATCGGTCTACTCAGCCGCTCGTTGGCACGTCATTTCGCGCGCTTTCAAAAGCTCTCGCGCGATAATCAATTTCTGTATTTCGGTCGCACCCTCATAAATTCGCATAGCGCGAATTTCTCGATAGAGCGCCTCCACCTTGCTACCGACACGCACGCCGCTTCCGCCGAACAGTTGCACTGCGCGGTCGATCACGCGTTGTGCCATCTCCGTCGCGAACGCCTTCGCCGTCGACGCCTCGCGCGCGATGCGCGCAGCACCCATGTCCTTCGTCCAGGCCGCGCGATAAACCAGCAGTGCGGCGGCATCGATATCGATTGCGCCCTCGGCTATGGCCACCTGCGTCAACTGCATGTCGCTGAGCGGTGCATTGAATAAATGACGTGTCGCCGCCCGATCAATCATCTCATCGAAGGCGCGCCGCGCCAGACCCAGCGCCGCGGCGCCGACCGTCGATCGGAAAATGTCAAGCGTGGCCATCGCGACCTTGAAGCCCTCGCCGGGACCGCCAAGCCGGTTCGCCAACGGCACGCGGCAGGCATCGAAGCGAATTGTCGCAAGCGGATGCGGCGCAATCACATCAATCCGGTTGGCGACTTCGAGACCGGGGGTATCAGCATCGATCACAAAACTGGAAAGGCCCCTGGCGCCGGATGCCTCACCCGTGCGAACAAAGACCACATAATGGTCCGCGATCCCGCCGTTGGAGATCCACGTCTTGAGCCCATCGATACGGACATGATCGGGCCCGTCCGGTATAGCAGTAGTGGCAAGCGCACTGACGTCCGAACCTGCCTCCGGCTCGGAAAGCGCAAATGCGGCGATGGCGCGGCCGTCGCGGACGGGAGGAAGATATTTGGCTTTCGTCGCCTCACTTCCAAATAGCGAGATCGAGCCGGTGCCGAGGCCCTGCATCGCGAAGGTGAAGTCGGCGAGACTGTCGTGCCACGACAGGACCTCTCGCGCGATGCACAGTGTGCGCACATCGAGTTTTTCTGACAGGCCACCCTGCGCCGCAGGAACGACGGCCTTGAGCCAGCCCGCATCGCCCATCGCACGCACAAGCGATCGACAGGAACGATCTACATCCGCATGATCGATATGCTTGCTCACCTCCCGCGACGACCAGCCGGAGAGCGCAGACGCGAACTGCCGGTGCGCCTCCTCAAAGAATGGCCAATCGAGATGAGCAAGGTCGGCCATCAACGACCTCCACCGTTGGCTCTGGATGGGGTCGCAGCGTCCATACTGCGCAGCAGGTAGCGCTGGATTTTTCCGGTCGCGGTCTTGGGCAGACTGTCGACAAACTCGATCCAGCGCGGATATTTCCACGAGCCTATGGCCCGCTTCACATGCGCCTTAAGCTCTTCGTATAGCGCTCGGCTCCCATCGTCGTCTCGATAATCCTTGAGCACAACGAACGCTTTCGGCTTAATCAGGCCATTCGCATCCTCCGCTGGCACGACTGCCGCCTCCAGAACGCGCGGATGCGCCACCAACGCGTCCTCGACCTCGAACGGCGACACCCAGATTCCACTGACCTTGAACATGTCATCGGTCCGGCCGCAGTAGATGTACACACCATCCGGTCGGCGCACATATTTGTCGCCAGTACGCGTCCATTCCCCGACAAATGTGCGTCGAGATTTCTCACGCTGGTTCCAATAGCCGATGGCAGCCGTTTCGCCTCGCACCCAAAGCTCGCCAATGTCGTCGTCCGCGACCTCTTGCCCTTCTTCATCAACCAGCTTGAGGTCGAAGCCATCCACTGGCACACCCGACGTGCCGTATTCTACTGCGTCCGGGTGATTTGTAAGAAATAGATGACCCATCTCACTCGAGCCGACGCCGTTGACAATATCGACGCCGAATTTCTGCTTCCACGTTTCACCAACGTGCGCCGGTAGCGGCTCACCCGCCGAGAAGCAGAGCCGCAAACGGCGTGACATGTTTTCAGGTTTGCACTCATCCTCGGCAAGGATTGCCGCGTACAGCGTTGGCACCCCGAAAAAGAGTGTCGGCTGGTAGCCCCGCAATGTCTCGAACACCGTCTGCGGCGTCGGCCGCTCCGGATAAAGTACCGTTGTGGCGCCCACCAACATCGGGCAAATCATCGCGTTGCCAAGACCGTAGGCGAAAAACAGCTTGGCCGCGGAAAACACCACATCATCTTCGTGATACCCGATACGGCGCCGACCGGCGGATTCGGCCATGAGCCTCGGGCTTGAATGCGCATGCATGACACCCTTCGGCATCCCGGTCGTCCCGGATGAATACAGCCAATACGCAACCTCATCGGCGCAGGTTCTGGTCGGCGCAGCGCCTTCATTCTCGGCCGCTAAAAGCTGGTCCAGCCGTGGCACCGAGTCAGGCCCGCCACCAACCACCACGATTGTCTTGAGGCTCGGAAGTTCCTTCGCCGCTTCCTGAACGACCGGAAGAAGCGCCGTCGAAACAAATACGACCTTGGCTCGCGAATCCTGCAAAAGGTACCGGTACTGATCCGCCGGCAACCGCGTATTCAGCAGAACCGGAACGATACCGGCTCTGACCGCCCCCCAAAACACGATTGGAAAGTCGACCGTATCGAGCAGCACAAGGGCGATCCGGTCCTCGCGCTCGACACCGAGGTGCGCAAGCATCGGACCCATACGCGCGGCAGCGTGACGTAATTCTTCATAAGTTAGATTGCGCGCCGGGTCGACGAACGCGGTCTTGTCGCCGCGGCCTTCCGCAACGTTACGATCAACAAAATCGACTGCTGCGTTGTAGTCTCGAAATGACGTCATCAGACTACGCCCATGAACCGGTCATTTTGGAAAGGCTAACGACGTTATGGTGCCCGATCCTTGACTTTGGTTAGGTGTCACGTCGAACCCGGCCTAGAGCGGCGCATTATCTTGATTTCCGTCAAGGAGAAATGAAGCAAACCAGCGAAACTAAAACATGTCTGGGAGCGCTTCATGAATGCACCGAGCCAGCCGACCAAAAAGCGCCTGCTACGATTGAAGCTCAATGGACGGTGGCGGGAAGACGCCGTCGCGGAGGGCGAGTTACTCGTCGATTATCTGCGCGATGTCGCCCACCTGACGGGCACCAAGAGGGGCTGCGACGGCGGCGAGTGCGGCGCCTGCACGGTATTGGTGGACGGCGAGGCGGTACCGTCCTGCATTTCCCTCGCTGTGCGGTGCGAAGGACGCAGCGTCGAGACCATCGAAGGCATGGCTACCCAGGGGCGGCTAGACCGTCTGCAGCGTGCATTCCATGAAAAGCTCGGCACCCAATGCGGCTTCTGCACGCCGGGCATGATCATGGCGGCTGAAGCTCTGCTGCGGCGCAACCCGAGCCCCAGCGACAACGACATCCGCGCTGCGCTCGCCGGCAATCTGTGCCGCTGCACCGGCTACGGGAAGATCATTGAATCGGTCAAATCGGCCGCGGAGGCGACGTCATGAGTGCCGTGCCGATCGTGGACGCCAAACTTGCGCAGCGCCGGGTGCCGCTCATCGACGGTGTCGATAAGGTCACCGGACGTGCTCGTTACACCGTCGATCTCGATCACGCCGATGCCCTTGTCGGCCGCATCCTGCGCAGCCCCGTCAGCCACGGCGACATTGTGCGACTGGACGTTTCCAAGGCGCGCGCCCTGGAAGGCGTCTTCGCGGTGATCACGAGCGATGACTGCCCTCATACCTACGGAGTTTTGCCCGTCGCGATGAACGAATATCCGATGGCGCGCGGCCGGGTGCGCTATCGCGGCGAGCCGATCGCCGCGGTCGCCGCGATCGACGCGGACATCGCCGAGCAGGCGCTCGCGTTGATCGAGCTCGAAATCGAGAAGTTGCCGGCCTATTACACCTCGGAAGAGGCACGCGCGCCCGACGCCGTCCTGCTCCACGACAACAAGCCCGGCAATCTCGAGCGTGAAGTGCACCACGAATTCGGGGACTGGCGCGAGGGCTTCGCTCAAGCGGACCTTGTGCGCGAAGAGAAGATCAGCTGCGCCGAGATCAATCACGCCCAAATCGAGCCGCACGCCTGCCTGGCCGAATATGACCCTCTGACGGAGCGGCTGCTGGTGCAGTCGGTGTCGCAAGTCACTTATTACCTGCACCTCATGCTGTCGCGCTGCCTCGCCATAGACGAATCGCGCATCCGCATCATCAAGCCTTTCGTCGGCGGCGGCTTTGGCGCACGCGTCGAAGTTCTTAATTTCGAGATCATCACCGCCCTACTCGCCCGCGCCGCAGCGGGCAAGGTGCTGATGCAGCTGACTCGGGAAGAAACCTTCCTCACCCACCGCGCCCGTCCGCAGACCGACATTACCCTCCAGCTCGGGATGCGCCGCGACGGCAAAATCACCGCCTGTGCCTGCCAAGTCGTGCAACGCGGCGGCGCCTATGCCGGCTACGGCATCGTGACAATACTCTATGCCGGAGCCTTGCTGCAGGGCATCTACGACATTCCTGCAATCAAATATGACGGCTATCGGGTCTACGCCAACCTTCCGCCATGCGGCGCGATGCGCGGCCACGGCGCCGTCAATACCCGTCACGCTTTCGAGTGCCTGCTCGATCGCATGGCGCGTGATCTTGGGCTCGATCCCTTTGCGGTGCGTCGCGCCAATCTATTGAAACCGCCGCTGCTCACGCTAAACGGTCTCACGGTCAACAGTTACGCCCTCGGTGAATGCCTCGATAAGGTCGAGAAGGCGAGCAGCTGGAACGAGCGGATCGGCAAGCTGCCACCCGGCAAGGGTCTCGGTATGGCCTGCTCGCATTACGTCAGCGGCGCCGCCAAGCCGATCCACTGGACCGGCGAACCGCATGCTGTGGTCAATGTGCGGCTCGATTTCGACGGCGGCATTACCGCATTGACCGGCGCTGCCGATATCGGCCAGGGCTCCTCCACCATGGTGGCGATTGCGGTCGCGGAGACGCTGGGCATTGCGCTCGATCGAGTGCGCGTGGTCGCGGCCGACAGCGCGGTGACACCGAAAGACAATGGCGCGTACTCTTCGCGCATTACGTTCATGGTTGGGAATGCGGCGATTGACGCTGCGGAGAAGCTCAAAACCATCTTGACCGAGGCCGCCGCCCGCAAGCTCGAGACCAAGCCGACGGACATCGAGGCGGTTGGTGAAGTATTCCGCGTCCGCGGCGGCGGCGAGCAGTCGAGCCTGCTCTTCCACGAGGTCGCCAAGGCCGCGCTGGTCGACCGTGGCGCCATTACTGTCAGCGGCACCTTCACCACGCCGGTCGAAGCGCAGGGCGGCAAGCACAAGGGCGGTGCGGTCGGCGCGACTATGGGCTTCAGCTATGGTGCGCAAGTGGTCGAAGTTAGCGTCGAGGAGTCCACCGGCCAGGTGACAGTCGACAAAGTGTGGGTCGCGCTCGATTGCGGCCATGCCATCAACATGCTGGCGGTCGAGGGCCAGATCGAAGGTTCCGTCTGGATGGGGATGGGCCAGGCCATGAGTGAGGAAACGCGCTATCTCGAAGGCTTGCCGGCGCACGCCAGCCTGCTGGAATATCGGGTGCCGACCATCGTGGAATCGCCTCCGATCGAAGTCTTCGTCGTCGAGAGCCACGATCCCAATGGACCGTTCGGCGCCAAGGAGGCGAGCGAGGGGGCGTTGGCGGGTTTCGCGCCCGCCCTGGTCAACGCCATCGCCAACGCCATCGGCATCGATCTCGATGAGATACCGGTGACCCCCGACCGCGTCATGCAGACGCTGATTGAGCGTCGTCGCCAGGCACGACTCGCCCAAAGCTTGAAGGCTGCGTCATGAGATCGCCGAGCGCAAACCTGCGTGTGCCCCAACCGCACAGCGTCGACGAAGCAATCGCAATCCGTATGCAAGATCCTGAAAGCCGATACCTGGCCGGCGGCACCGATCTCGTCGTCAACATGCGGCGCCAGATCAATGTGCCAAACTCGCTGATCGACCTTGCCGGCATCAGTGAAATGACCGAAATCACGACATCCGCCGACGTCCTGTGCATCGGCGCCGGCGTCACCATCGCGGCGCTTGCCCACGACAACGCAATCGCGCCGTACCAAGCGATCATCCAAGCGGCCGAAGGCATTGCCGGACCTGGTCACCGCAACATGGCGACCGTTGGCGGCAATCTGTGTCAGGACACGCGTTGCATCTACTATAATCAAAGTGAGTGGTGGCGGAGCGCCAACGACTTTTGCCTCAAGCATCGCGGCACAACCTGCCACGTCGCGCCGCAGGGGCAGCGTTGTCACGCCGCCTATTCCGGCGACCTGGCGCCGGCGCTGTTGGTCTTCGGCGCCGAAATCGACATCGCCACGCCCGAAGGCCGCCGGCGCATGCCGCTCTCCGAGCTCTATGTCGAAGACGGCCGCGCGCATCTATCTCTGGCCGAAGGTGAATTGGTTGCGGCAATCCGCCTGCCGGCCGCACCGCCTCCTTCCGCCTATGCCAAGATACGCCAGCGCGGCGCTATCGATTTTCCGCTCGCCGGCGTCGCCGTCGCGCTGACTGCGAATGGCGGCAAGGTGGAGACACTGCGCCTCGCGCTGACCGGCACCAATTCGCGGCCACTCCTGCTCGACGGTACCGAACGCTTCTCCGCCCGGACGATCGACGACAAGCTGCTGCAGGAAATCGACCGGCTGGTGCAGAAACAGGTTCAGCCGATGCGTACCACTACGGCCTCGTCCAATTACCGTCGTGTGGCGGCCGCGGCCTTGGCGCGGCGGCTGGTGGCGCAGCTAGCGCAAAGCACGTCCTGACGCCCTTTCGGGCGGAATGACCGCTGTCGCTTCGAGCTCGATCTTGGCGGGATGATCGAGCAAATCGGCAACGAAGATCATGCTCATTGCCACAAAGTGGTCGCCCATCAACTTGCGCCAAACGCGGCCAATCTCGCGCCGGCCGGCAAGATAGGCCGGCTTGTCGATGCAGAAGGCGGTTATGCGGCAGATGTCGCGTGGCTTCCCGCCAGCCTCGGCGAGCACGGTGAGGATGTTCTTCAGCGCCTGTTCGAATTGCGGCACCAACTCTTCACTGTGGAATTTCTCCTGCGCATCCCAGCCGATCTGGCCGGCGACGAAAACAATGCGTCCCGCGGCGACGCTGATGCCATTGGCATAGCCGCCCGGCCTCGGCCAACCCGGTGGCTGCAGGATACGTGTTGACATTTCACTCATAATGACCCTCGCACCGCGCCGCGGTCGTCGACAGCGAGCCGGCGTAACCGGGCCACATCATCGACCATCACATGCGATGCATTGACCATCACGCCCACCCTGCGCAGGCGCGCGAACGCTCGCGAAAGCGACTCCGGTGTCAAGCCAAGGCGTGAGGCGATCAATACCTTATCATAGGGTAGCGACAACATGCAGGCGCCCTGCTCCGCCGTCGATAGCGATGCAATGAATTCGGCTACCCGCTGCACGCCGCTCTGCGCCTTGAGCTGCGAAATCTGCTCAATCATATTATTGAGCGTTTGCGAGGTAGACGCGATCATAGCCAACGCAATATCGGGATTGTCGTGGATGCACCGGACCAGGTGGTCAGCCGGAATACGTCCGACTCGGGCCATGCTGACGGCTTCTGCGTTTGCCAGATAGCAATTGCCGGTAAGCGCTACAGCCTCGGCAAAACTCTCACCCTTTTTCAGAATACTAATCACCGTCTCGTCGCCAGACGGCGTGCTGCGATAAAGTTTCACCCAGCCATCGATCACAATGAAGAACGCTGTCGCCGCGTCGCCCTGTCGAACCAGACTTTCGTGCGGTCGCAACATGACGGCGCTCGCGGGCGCGATGATATGCTCCACCGTCTCCGATCGGAGCCCGCGAAACACCGCTATCCGTGTAACGACCTGAAGATCGCCAGCGACCAGTTTTGAGGACATCGTAGTGTCCTATTGGATTATTGTTTGTACTATATGCTTGTCGGCTATCGTTGACATTGATCAAAACAGCCCAAAGGCGGCCATTTTTAATGTTTTTGCACTGCACCACAGCCCACCCGAAACCACATGTGATCGTGCGTCCCGAACTCTCAAAGCCGATGGTGACCGAACTGAGTGACCCGATCTCCTCTGTTGAGAGAGCGACCGAATTCCGGTCTGCGCTCGCGCCAGACTCAGTACATGGATGTCATGGGTACCCTCGTGGGCGTTCACGGTCTTGAACCCCGAGACCGCACGCATGACGTGATATTCCTCGCATATGGCGTTGCCGCCGGGCATGTCGCGGACGCTACACGCGACATCAAGCGCCATGCTCGTGTACCCCGAGCAATTGATGGAGTTTCGCATCATACGTTCGGAAATGACGGAAGAACCAGCCTTCCAAACGGATTCCCAATTCGACGCTGTCAACTTCGTCTGAAAACGCGTAAGCCTCCTTAATGTCCGCGAGGTCTTCGAGCAGACGATCATGATCCGCCTTATGGCGGCCGAGTTCTTCATAATCGTGCTCACGCATCAATGCTTCCTCGTGCGTGAAATGGGCCGCAATTTCCTTTTGGAGCTCCTCAAAAAAGGAAATCACCGTTCGCCTCGTATCCACGCCGTCTAGCTCTTCGTGGAGCCGGTTGATCGCAGCAACCAGTTCTCGGTGCTCATTGTCGATTGCAGCGACACCGATATTATATTCGTCCTTCCACGCAATTAAGCGCATCGGATGCTCCTAGCCCGGAATGACCAAAGGACATCGGAGGAAAACAATTATCAAAAGAAGGATAGAGCCATTATCCCAATTACGGCTTGATCGATGTCAAGCCCGCAAAACTAAATAGCGGGCAGCGCATGGCATTTTTCCGCTGCGCAATCATGGCTCGTACCCCCACGCTCACGCCAGATCGCGCTGCCGCCGAGCGCGATTCGGTGCCCTGGAATGACGTCGGCTACCTGCCATCTCGGTCGCCACCAACTTCTGCATTGTTGCAAGGGTAATCGATCCAAGCGTTGCGCGCGCAAGATCGTCGATTTCGGCGACGATCTTGCCGAGTGCCCGACCCTCGGGGGTACCGTCGGCGTTATCCGTATTGTGATTGAGCGAGCTCAAATCCTCGAACAGCTCTATGACATCCAACAACGTCATCCGCCGTGCATGACCGGAGAATTGATAGCCGCCGCCGGCGCCGCGAACCGCGCGGACGAATCCGGCACGGGTCAACACATTCATCACCTTCGCCAAATGGTGGCTGGAGATGTCGAATTTTTCGCCAATGGCCGCAACCGAAAGCGGATTGCCCTCACGGGCGACTAATTCCAGCATCGCGAAAATGGCGATCTGGGTCGAAACCTGCAGCCTCATCGCATCCCCCGAGCTCCAGGGCACCCCTTGTCCGACCCTACGTCACGGATCAGTCGAGATCCTTCTCGAGCTGCACGTAGGGCCCTGCCATCATGCCCTCGCCCCGGAAGAACATTAAAGGGAGGCGGCTGTCTCTGGCGACCATGGTACGCATTTTATTGACGCCTGCCTTCTTGAATTCCGCGGAGATCGCCGCGAACAACGCGCCGCCAATACCATTCAAGCGCGCCATCGGGT
>Ga0316583_10000270_pt1 | contig 14326 bp, 13 predicted proteins | sample J_170502JBrBrA_D_FD_204513 | JGI IMG/M metagenome (GOLD analysis project Ga0316583, IMG submission 204513) | Rhizosphere microbial communities from salt marsh grasses in Alabama, United States - J_170502JBrBrA | ecosystem: Host-associated > Plants > Roots > Rhizosphere | place: USA: Alabama... | reverse complement strand
CAACAACAGAGCGGTGAGACCGGCGAACAAAGCGCCATAATAAGACAAACCACCTAACCCAATCTGCCATATTTCATTAGGATGTTCCTGGAAATAAACCCATTGCCCAAACACAAACCCCAAACGTCCCCCAATGATAGCGGCGACAAAGACGGCCAGCAGTGCATCAAACCAACCGTCGGCCGGCTTTTTTCTGGAGAGCCCTACCGTCAAACCGCCGGCCGCAAGCACGCCTACGGCCAGGACAACCGTGAAGCTGTAAATGAAAATGGAGTCATAGCGGGTGAGGATTGGGTACATACGCCCTGATCATAGACGCGAGAAGTTGAAGAAGCAAAACCGCTCACCAGGTGGAATTTTTTCCGTATCCTGCGCTGCGGAGGGCATATCCGGCAGCAGTTGGCGAACCTGGCCTATTTTTAGGACAATAGACGCATAGAAGAGGTCAGGCAACAAGATGGCTTCCCACGGCCATAAAGGATAACTTCCCATGGAATCAGATGTGCTGCCTCCGCGCAAACGAATCGCTCTTGTGGCGCATGATAATCGCAAGGATGAACTGCTTGAATGGGCCAGAGAGAACATTGACAAACTCCGCCGACATGAACTCTATGGAACGGGCACTACGGGTTGGTTAATCGGAGAAGAATTGGGAGTCGAGGTCATCCGTTTTCAAAGCGGCCCTCTTGGCGGTGATCAGCAGTTAGGCGCGCGGATATCGGAACGCGGCATCGATGTATTGGTCTTCTTCTGGGATCCCCTGGAAGCTCAACCACACGACCCTGATGTGAAAGCCTTGCTGCGCATTTCAGTCTTATGGAATATCCCCGTGGCTTCAAACCGCTCAACGGCCGATTTTCTCTTCACGTCACCCTATATGTCCGGTGAATATGAGCGCCTGCTTTCCGATTTTGAAAACTATCGTAAGCGTCTCGATTGGCGCTTAAGTGAGCAGGCCCAACAAATGCTGGAAAATGAATGACTTTTAAGTTATCAACCTTCAGCCATCAGCTGGCAGCCGATAGCTGAAGAATCATTGGAGGATATTATGGATATTAAAATCGTACCATTGGATCCCACGCAAGTTAGAGAAGCGCCGACAAAGGATTTTGGCTTCGGCCATGTGTTCGTGAACCATATGTTCACCCAATACTATGACAAGGGTATCGGGTGGCATGACGCTCAGATTGGACCCTTCCAAAACTTCTCGCTTTCTCCGGCTACATCCGTATTCCATTACGCCCAGGAAATTTTTGAAGGCACGAAAGCCTACCGGCGTGCCGATGGCAACATTAACCTCTTTCGACCCTGGGAGAATATGAAGCGCTTTAACAGGTCCGCCCAGCGCATGGCCATGCCTTTAGTTGACGAAGAAGAACATCTGGCAGCGATCGTCAAGCTGGTGGAGATGGAGCATGAATGGGTACCCTCCGTACCTGGGGCGACGCTTTATATTCGACCGGCAATGATCGCCACCGAGCCCTACATCGGCGTTCACGCCAGTCCCTCCTACATCCATTTTGTGATTGCCGGGCCGGTTGGCGCTTATTTTAAAGAAGGCTTTAACCCGGTGCCTGTCTACATTTCAGACAAATATCGCCGCGCGGTCCGTGGCGGTGTAGGCGCGGCGAAAACAGGCGGCAACTACGCGGCCAGCCTCTTTGTCGGTGAAGAAGCAGCGGCCAAAGGTTATTCTCAGGTCTTGTGGCTCGATGCGCTCACCGGACGTTTCATTGAGGAAGTGGGGGCGATGAATATTTGCTTTGTCTATGAGGGCAAGAAAATCGTGACTCCACCTTTAAGTGACAGTATTTTGGCCGGCGTAACACGCGATTCGGTGCTCAAGCTGGCTCCAGACCTCGGCTATGAAGTCGCTGAAGAGCAGGTGGAAGTACACGAGATGTTGTCGGATGTTCGCGCCGGTAAGATCACCGAAGTTTTTGGCTGCGGCACGGCCGCCGTAATTGCGCCTGTAGGTGTGTTTGAGTACGAAAACGAAATCACCACGATCAATTATAACCAGTCCGGTCCCGTAGCTTCACGACTTTTCAAGACATTGACTGATATCCAGTATGGTCTTGCTGAAGACCCTTATGGGTGGACGCTGCAAATCAAAGTGAATTAAGAATTGATAGTTTTCGACAACTCCTTGATAGTTTCTGGCGGGGTTGTTGGGTAGACTAGAAATTTAGCCGTCAGCGGTCAGCGGCCAGCCATCATGCTGGCTGTTGACCGCTGGCTTGCTGACTAACGTTTATGATTTATTAGGAGGTGCGAATGCACCAGGTAGCAATTCTTGGCGTCGGGCAGGTGCCCGTGCGCGAACATTGGGATCTTTCCATTCGTGACCTTGCTGTCAATGCAGGGCGCGCAGCGATGGAAGATGCAGGTGTGGAGCGTGTTGACGCCATTTATGTTGGTAATATGACCAGCGGCGAACTGAGCCAGCAGCGCCATCTAGGCGCTCTTGTGGCTGACTTTTTAGGTCAGTGGGGCGTAGAAGCAGTTAAGATGGAAGCCGCCTGCGGATCGGCCGCTTCGGCCATGAGAATGGGTTTGCTGGCCGTGGCCAGCGGTGAAATGGATGCCGTACTCGTTGTCGGCGTCGAGAAATTAACGGAGTCATTAGGCAGACAAACGACATCCGCATTGGCAACGGCCGCCGACGCCGATTATGAAGTCGTGCAGGGTGTCTCTTTCGTCGGTCTTAATGCATTAGTCATGCAGCGCTATATGCATGAGTATGGCTATGACCGCCATGACTTTGCACCTTTCGCGTTGAATGCTCATGCCAACGGCGCTAAAAACCCCAACGCCCTGTTTCGCGAGCCGATCAGCCAGAAAATTTTTGATAAAGGCCGTATCGTAGCCGATCCCATCAGCCTTTATGACGCGTCACCAATAGGGGATGGAGCGGCAGCCTTGTTGTTGGTCCCGGCTGCTAAAGCAACCCAGGCTGTGCGCGTCACCGGTTCTGCCGCGGCTATTGACACCCTGGCGATTCATGATCGCGAAGATCCTTTATGGTTAAAAGCGGCCGAACAGTCGGCCATCAGAGCTTACCAGCAGGCGGAGATTACTCCCCAAGACATTGATATCTTCGAACTGCATGATGCCTTTAGTATAATGGCTGCCCTTTCCCTGGAAGCCTGTGGTTTTGCTGAACGGGGTCAAGGTGTGCGCATGGGCCTGGAAGGCGAAATATTACCGACCGGCCGTCTGCCGATCGCAACCATGGGTGGCTTGAAAGCGCGCGGCCATCCCGTTGGGGCAACGGGCCTTTACCAGCTTGCCGAAGCGACCTTGCAGCTGCGCGGGGATGCTGGTGAGGCGCAGATTGACCATGTTGATATCGCCATGACCCAAAATATCGGCGGCAGCGGTGCCACGGTTGTGACCCATATATTAGAACGGCCGTAATCTCACAATACCTCATGGTATGCTTTGGTTAAGGCATTTTCTGAAACAGCTTACTAGGCTGCCAGCTGTGAACAAAAAATAGAGGAGCAAAATGGAATACCGGCGTTTAGGAAGAACGGGTTTAAAGGTTTCAACCATCTGTCTGGGGACCATGCAGTTCGGCTGGTCAACTACAGAAGGTCCGGCGCATAGGATCATGAGCGAGGCCGTGGCCTCGGGTATCAATTTTATTGATACGGCCGATGTTTACTCAAGATGGGTAGAAGGCAATCCCGGCGGCGTCAGCGAAGAAATCATAGGCAGCTGGCTCAAATTGAGTGATGTGCGCCGCGAGGACGTGATTATTGCCACGAAGGTGCGCAGCGAGATGGGCGAAGGTCCAAATGACGAAGGACTTTCCCGCGTTCATATTCTTAATAGTGTCCGAGACAGTCTGCGCCGCTTGGGAACCGACTACATCGATCTCTATCAGGCCCATTGGCCGGATAAGGAAACGCCGCTAGATGAAACATTAGGCGCTTTTGATGATCTCATTCGGCAAGGATTAGTGCGCTATATCGGCTGCTCCAATTACCCGGCCTGGCTGCTGGCCAAAGCCTTATGGATTAGCGATGTGCGCGGCCTGGCACGCTATGACAGCGTGCAGCCCCATTACAGCCTGGTTCACCGGCCTGAATTTGAACGCGAACTGCAGCCCTTGTGCCTCGACCAGCGAATCGGCGTTATCCCTTACAGCCCGCTGGCTGGTGGTTTCCTGACCGGTAAATACCGCCGTGACAGCGCCCTGCCCAAATCAGATCGCGCGGGCGGCATTCGCGAGCGTTATATGAATGAGTGGGGATTTTCGGCTGTTGATAAGCTCAAAGAAATCGGGGAGCAGCAGGGAGCAACCATCGCCCAGACCGCAATCGCCTGGATCCTGGCCAATCCAGCCGTTACTTCGGCCATCATCGGCGCTAATTCGCTTGACCAGCTCCATGATACGATAAAAGGGGCTGAGTTTACCTTAAACAGTGAAGAGAAAGCGGCCCTTGATGCAGTAACAGCCTGGGAGTAGATAGCCCAGATAAATCTCGGTTAATCTAGGAGTTTCCTTGCCTGGATTAAGAAGCGATGGGCTTTAGCGCGAAAGGCGCCGGTTCCCTGAATGTGTTCATGCAGAGCCAGCAGCCGTTCATGATAGCGTTCTACAGAAAAATCCGGGATTTGCCACTCGATTATTTTTAGAAAAAAGACCACGGCCCCAATCTCGTAAAAATGGCTGTCCAACAGCGCTTCTTCTGCCCGTTCAATTTGAAAACCAGCGCTTTGGAATTCCTTGACTTCTTTTTCAAGCGAAAAATTATCCTCATCATACGGTGCGTTAAGGAAATCGTTGATCTCAAGACAATCCTGGCTGCCCACCTGCTGCGTAATAAACTGCCCACCCGGTTTTAAGGGCCGTTCTATCTCTGTTGGGGTATAGGATTCGTGACGGTTGATGATTAAGTCAAACTGGCTGCCTGCCAACGGTAAAGCTTTATCCTCGGTGAATGGCACGACTTCTACGCCTAATGGTTCGAGCCGGGCGCGGGCAATGGGAATGTTTGGAGCGTAGCTCTCCGTCGCCAGAGTATGCGATGGGAGAGGCGAGAGGGAGGCTAGAAATTCACCGCCGCCGGTACCCATATCTAGCAGGAAATTGACGGATTCCTTTTCCTGGGCGACGATTGCTTCGTAAGCCCAGGGAGGATCCTCTTCATACCAGCGGCCGCTAAGCCAGGAGAAATCCCAGCCGCAAAAATCCTGCGCCAATGCTTCTTCAACGAGCCGATTAAAATCTTTGTCACTCATGTGAACTGTGGCGGAGCCAATCGTTCCGTGGTGAGTGGATGATGCACCCAGACATTGGGTTCGATGTAACGGCCGCCATTCATTTCCAGGTCGATTTGTATCGGGACCAGGGCATCAGGCACCACATAATCCCCGCTTTCCGGGAATTTCAAACCGGTCCATTCTTCCCATTGAGCGATACTGCCCTCGATGACCATAGAAGGATGGGCGATTTTTAGAATCTCGCCGCCGCTGCGCCAGTGCGCGCGCAGCCAGGGGTCGAACGGTGCCCCATCTTCCTGCCGCCAGCGTACGTATCGTTCCATCGGTGTCAGAGGATAGCGCATTTTCCATGACGGCCGTACAGCGACGATCACGGCTTGAAAATCTTTTTCCCTGGCCTTATTGCGCAGCGCCTCAATCATGCGATAACTAATTCCCTGCCCATGATATTCAGGCTGGATGGCGATTTCCAGGGCAGCTAGAGTGTTGGGTTGGCGTCCCGCCTCGTAATCGGCCGCTGTGCGCATAAAACAGTCATTCCAACCTATCGGTAACCCAGACATCGTCCCATCCCAGGCCAAGGGCAGCGCTTGAGCGACAGCAATGGGCTCACTTGTTTCATTGAGGAGATATTGCTGGAATTCCGGATAAATCACATTGAGGTATTGGTTCCAGTATTTATTGGAAATGACATCTTCAAACATAAATCCAGCCCAGATGCGTTCCTTTTGGGGATAGAACCGCTCCCCTAAGTCAGGCTGCTCGCGCCGCGTTCTAATCGTCCATTTTTCAGCATTTTTCATAAGATTCTTCCCTTATCAAGCACTCCTAATTTGCTCGGCGAAAGGAATCCAATTCCGAGAGGTGATTCCTTCATCTTCGAAGCTCCACCAGGCGGACAGCACCATCTGGGCATAAGCCCATTCCTGGATTCGCTGACGGGAGAGCTGAAGTTCTTCAGACAGGATGTCAAGCCGTCGAGACTGAATCTCACCCAGATTGGACCAATTATAAATCTCAGGAAAAGGATTGCGCAGCAGCGCCCCGGCGTCATAAGCAGGGTCTCCGGCCACTCCCTTAGGATCAATAGCCAGCCAGGGTTCGCGTTGAGCGGAAAGGATATTGAAGTGATGCAGATCACCATGCAGCAGGACTTCACTCTCCGAATTAGCCGTTAAACGCTGGTAAATCTCTTCCGCGTCGCTTACGAGTCCTGCCGGAAAAGGTCCGGTGCCCCCGTTAAAGCGATCGCGCAGTCGTTGGAATCCTTTTGCCCATTGAGCAACGGTCGTAAATCCATGATCTCCCGGAAGGGGGCGCCAAAGTTTTTTCATGACCCTGGCGGCCATCCGTGCCGCTTCTTCGTCATTCTGCCGACCGAATTCCGACAACATCCGGCCGGGAATTAAGCGTTCCAGGAGTAGAACACCCGCCTGGGGATCGGCATCGATCAGGCTTACGCTGCCGCGAGAATCATAGGTCTGTAAAGCCGCTATTTCACTGCTGAGTTCGGGGTTGGGCACGCCAAGCTTGATGATGATTTCCTGGCCGTCATCCATTCTCGCCGGGGCGACGAAATTATAAGAGAGCGGTGTGATGGGGGAATTAATTTCCAGCCCCCAACGCCTCTCGCATTCCTTGAGCAGTCGGGGTAGATCGTTCAGCCAGAGACGGCCGTCGGCGCCAAACGTATTGGCAACGCGCTCTCTGAATTCGGTACGCAGAGAAGAGAGAGTTTCTTCAGAAGATGCAGGCAATTAATTATTCCTGTTATGCGCCTATTCTTAACCGAATTGATTGCCGGGGATTGGCAACAAGCCACTTGCCGACAACAGTTGAAAGTCCAATGCCTTGCTCATGAAAGCCCAGCGCCTCATAAAACGGTACTATCTCTTCTTCTGTAAAAAGGTAAACATGCTGACCTTCTAATCGGGCCATTAAATCTTGCATCATTTGACTGGCAATGCCTTGGTGCCGGTACGGTGTGTATGTCCAAACGTCCACAATATAAGCATTGCAAATTCCATCAGACAGCACACGCGCCGTACCAATAATTTTCTCGCCATCATAAGCGATACTGCATGCATAACTATTGGCGAAGGAGGCTTGGAGTTGTTCAGGGCTACGGCCGTTATCGAAATCATCTTCCATAAGGATTGATTTCAATTGCCGCCAGTCCACCCCATCAACATTATCTTTGTAGGTGATTGTCATTATTTATGAGTCGCTGGCCAGGTTCTCTGGCAATTACTTCTTTTTCTTATTCTTCTTGTTCTTCTTATTTTTCTTACTTTTCTTGTCGTTTTTATTCTTTTTGCTGTTCTTGCCCTTTTTACTCTTTTTGTCCTTTTTGTCCTTCTTGGATTTTTTATTCTTTTTGCTGTTCTTGCCCTTTTTACTCTTCTTTTCTTTCCCGGATTTTTTATCCTTTTTGCCTTTCTTCACTTTCACGACCACGACTCCTCCGGCTGTAGAGGCGGCGGTTGCAAAGACTGCGCTATCGGGAATGGATTCTGGCAGTTCCCCGGCTAACTCAGGAGCTTTAAGCAAGACCAATTCCTCGGGAGCTTCCAGTAAAAGTTCTTCTTCTGGGGCGTCTAATAACAGGGGGGTCTGCTCTACCTCTTCTTCCAGGGTTTCCTCCACCAGGAGTTCTTCCGGAAAGATAGAAAGGCGCCGTGTGCCAAAACGGCCGAGCCAGTGACGCATCTGATTAATCGTCAGGCCGGAGGCCATCCCGGCTTCGGCCGGATTCCCACCATCCGCCATGACTATGAGACCCTGGGCACGTTGGCTGTGAGGTGGTTCGGCGGAAGCGATGCGCTCCAACGCTGCTCGTTCGGCGGCCGTTAATTCAATCATTTTTTGAGATTTATTTTCTGTCATCGTTTGATTTCCTCTCTGGCGTAATTCAATTATTGTCGGCTATTTAGCGAAATTATCTTATTTATCCTGCTGGTATTTTTAGTATACGCTATTTTTGCTTTTAATGGATGGGCTGTTCTCAGTTATAATCTCTCTTGTTAATGAAACTGGAGATAGCCCTATGCAGCCGAGAATCGAATTAATTGACGGTCACGCCCTCGCCTACCGCATGTTTTTTGCCTTACCCCTTGATGCCTTTTCTACGGGGTCCGGTGAGCCGACAAATGCCACGTTTGGTTTTACCAGAACTATCATTGAACGTTTACTGGGTGATGATCCGCCCGAATATTTTGCGGTCAGCTTTGATCTCGGCCGTACCTTTCGTGATGACCTTTTTGAAGAATACAAAGGCACGCGGGAGAAAATGCCCGACGAACTGAGCATTCAAATAGATCGCATCAAAGAAGTCGTCCAGGCTTTTAATATCCCAATACTGGAGTTGGAAGGGTATGAGGCGGATGATGTGTTAGGCACGGTTGCCTTGCAGGCTAACCAACAGGATGTTTTTGCCTATATCATCACCGGCGATCGCGATCTCTTACAGCTGGTAAATGAAAAAACCCTTGTTCAATTACCACCACGACGAGGTAATCAAGAACCTGAAGTCTATGATTCCGCCGGTGTCGTGGATTATTTTGGTGTTACCCCGGCGCAGGTCGTCGATTGGAAGGCGCTCGTCGGCGATAAAAGCGACAATATCCCCGGCGTGCGTGGTGTAGGCGAAAAAACAGCCACGCGTTTCTTGCAGCAGTATGGCTCCCTGGAAAACCTCTACGAAAATATCGACGAAATCAAGGGTGCTATGCAGCAGAAACTGATAGATGGCAAGGAGGATGCCTTCCTGAGCCAGGAACTGGCGCGAATTGTGACCGATGCGCCAATTACTCTCGACCTGGAAGCCTGCAAGTCCCACGATTTTGATTTGTCAGTGGTTTTAGACATTTTTCGCGATCTGGAATTCAGGACCTTGACGCGCCAGTTCCTGGATAGCATGCCCGACGCACCATCAAGCCAGGAGGTAAGCTCCCAACCGCCTACGGAGACGGTGATTGTGCGCACGGAAGCGGATCTCCAGGCGTTGGTAGAAAAACTCGAAAATGCCCCTGCGATCAGCTTTGATGTGGAAACGACCGGCCTGGATAAAATGACAGCCGGCGTGGTTGGTTTGTGCCTGGCAGTTGATTCCCCGGTGGGCTACTACGTTCCCGTTGGCCATCTGGAACAGGTAAAACAAAATTCCAAAGGGCAGATGTCTTTGTTTGCGGGGGAAGAGATTTTAGCTCCTGATCAGTTGCCCCTGGAACGGGTGTTGGCTGCAATTCGTCCGGCAATGACTGATCCCAACATCCCTAAAATCGCTCATAATGCGAAATTCGATTATACCGTCTTAGCTTTGCAAGGATTGCAGGTCACTCCGATTGGTTTCGATACCATGATCGGGGAGTGGTTGACGGACCCAGCCACCAAGCACAAAGGACTTAAAGATCTGGCTCGCCATCGCCTGGGCATCGAGATGACCGAAATCACTACACTCATCGGCAAAGGGCGAGCACAGAAAACGTTTGCCGAGGTGCCGATAGAGGATGGGGCGCCGTATGGCGCTGCAGATGCGGATGTAACGCTGCGCCTTGTTGATCCGCTAACCAAGGAGATCAAGGCTAAGAACCAGGAAGATATTCTTAAACTAGAAATGCCTTTAGTGGAAGTGTTATCGGCGATGGAACAGGCCGGTGTGAAACTTGATGTTGATTTTTTTGGGAAAATGTCCAATGAGTTAACCCAGGATCTGGCAGACTTAGAAGCGCAGATCTACGAGATCGCCGGTGAGGCATTCAATATTAATTCTACTCAGCAGTTAAGCGATATTCTTTTTAAGAAGCTTGGCTTGCCCCATGAAGGGTTGAAAAAAACGAAAAGTGGGCACTATTCAACGGCCGCTTCCGTGTTGGATTCTTTAAAGCAGAGCGATTCGACGGGTATCATTGAGGCGATCACCAATTACCGCGAGCTTGGCAAGTTGAAGAGCACCTATGTTGATGCCTTACCGGAGCTGGTGAATCCAAACACCGGGCGAATCCATACCAGCTTTAATCAAACCGGAGCGATCACGGGGCGCATTGCTAGTAATTCTCCTAATTTACAAAACATCCCTATTCGCAGCGAAGCTGGCCAAAAGATACGACGAGGATTTATTACCGAACCCGGTTGGGTGTTTCTGGCGGCTGATTACTCGCAGGTAGAACTCAGGGTGCTGGCGCATATCAGCCAGGATCAAGCATTGATTGAGGCTTTTCTACAAGATCAGGACATCCATCGTACAACAGCCGCCGCCGTGTACAACGTACCTATCGAGGAAGTTACTTTCAACCAACGTCGTTTCGCTAAGGCGGTAAATTTTGGCCTGATCTACGGTATGGGTGCCTTCCGATTGTCGCGCGATTCGGAGTTGACCCTTGCCGAAGCAGAAAATTACATTGCCGAGTATTTTGAGAGCTTCCCTGGAATTCTCCGCTATTTGGATGAAACTAAAGAGATGGCGCGCAAGCAGGGGTACGTTGAGACGCTCCTGGGGCGCCGGCGCTACTTCCCAATTTTCAAGATGCCTATGAGCGGCAGTAATCGCCAGGCGATGATGCGCGCCGAGCGCGAAGCGGTCAATCATCCTATTCAAGGAACGGCCGCTGACATCATTAAAATTGCTATGAAGCAGCTGGATGAAGCTCTTTCCGACTACCAGGCGCGGATGGTCCTGCAAGTGCACGATGAGCTGGTCTTAGAGGTGCCGGAGGAAGAATTGGCGCAGGTTAAACCGCTCATGATTGATATTATGTCAGGCGCGGTAAAGCTTGATGTGCCTTTGAAGGTTGATCCCAGCACTGGTATAAATTGGTTGGAGTTGAAATCATAATGAGCCTCGCCGAACAAATCAATTTACCCGAGGTAGCCCCTTCGATCCCACGGCGCGGGAATCGTCTTTCTCGATTTATCGGCCGTTTTTCCATGGCTGCCTCTGGCTGGAGCTACGAGGGAAATTTCCCTGACGAACCGAAATTTATCATCGCTGTTGTCCCCCACACTTCAAATATAGATTTCCCCGTTGGCCTCAATGTCCTCTTATCAATGGGCTTACGCCTTGAGTTCATGGGTAAGAAATCCCTGTTTTGGGAACCCCAAGGGACTATCTTACGCTGGCTGGGCGGTGTCTCAATCGATCGGGACGCGGCCGGTGGAACAGTTGGCAGTGCGATCGAGCAGTTCAACCAACGTGATAAATTTGTGCTGGTCATTACACCGGAAGGGACGCGAGGAAAGGTAGATAAATGGAAGACTGGCTTTTACCGCATAGCTGATGGAGCCGGTATACCGATTGTCCCCGCGGGCTTTGACTACAGCACCAAGACGATAAAAATAGGTCCACCCTTGCTACCCAGCGGCGATATGGAAGCTGACTTCGCCAAATTGCGCGAATTCTATGCGGATATTGTGGCCAGGTATCCTGATAAGGCTCAAGGTATTCGACCCTAAGAGTCAAATATCAACGCCGGTTGATTATCTCGACAAAGTCTGGCTTCTCTAAGAATAATCAAATACGCGGCAAAACGATATTTTGTTGTTTCTGGTATTTCCCCTTGCGGTCCGCATAAGAGGTTTCGCAGATCTCGTCTGATTCAAAAAACACGACCTGAGCAATACCTTCATTGGCATAGACCCGGGCTGGCAGCGGCGTCGTGTTACTGATTTCCAGAGTTACATACCCTTCCCACTCCGGCTCAAATGGGGTGACATTGACGATCAGGCCGCAGCGCGCGTAAGTGCTTTTCCCCACACAAATCGTAAGGACATTTCGCGGTATGCGGAAGTATTCCACTGTCTGCGCTAGAACAAAGGAATTGGGTGGGATCACACAAATATCGCCATGAAAATCAATAAATGACATGGGGTTGAAGTGCTTGGGATCGACAACGGCCGAATGAACGTTGGTAAAAATTTTAAACTCGTTACTAACTCGAATATCATATCCGTAGGAAGAGAGACCATAGGAAATGACCCCTTCGCGCACCTGTCCATCTACAAAGGGTTCAATCATCCCTTCTTCTAGCGCCATGCGACGAATCCATCTGTCTGCTTTAATAGCCATATCGGGTCATTCTCCTTGCAAAAAAGCCGTCAGTCTCAGCCCTCAGCTGTCAAACAGCAAGCTGATGGCTGAACACTGACAGCTCCCAATTACATTACTTCAGGTGCGCTCATGCCCATCAGGTCCAGGACGCGGGCAAATAACTGCTTGGCCGCCTTGTAGAATCGCAGGCGAGCGAGGCGCAGCGGTTCGGGAACATCAGGATGCAGCACCCGGCTTTCCTCATAGGTGGGGTGGAACAGCGAGGCCAGTTCGTAGGCATAGAACGTGATCATATGAGGTTCGAGGGTCATGGCGATTTTTTCCAGCACCTTGGATAATTCAGTGGCTTTGCGAAGGAAGGTAAGTTCTTTCTCGTTCGTGAGCAGGCTCAGGTCGGCATCAGCATCCGCATCAAGATCATATCCTTCTGCCACCCACTTGCGTAAAATACCCGCACAGCGCACATGCGCATTCTGAATGTAATAAACGGGATTTTTATCTGACTGCTCCATCGCCAGGTCCATGTCAAAATCGATCTGGCTGTTGCCGGAGCGGGAGATCATGAAGTATCGAATAGGGTCGGCGCCGACTTCATCGACTAGTTCATCCAGGGTAACGAAAACGCCGCGCCGCGTACTCATCTTTTGTTGTTTCCCATCCCGGATCAGGGTCACGATTTGATGAATGATGGTATGAACAAAGCTGGGATCAATACCTAATCCACGAAGTCCCATCAGCACCTGGGGCGCCGTGGCATGGTGATCAGGGCCGAAGATATCGGCTACAAGGTCGAAACCACGTAAATATTTATCCCAATGGTAGGCGATGTCCGGCAGGCGGTATGTCGGCTCACCGCTGGCCTTTACCAGCACGCGATCCTGATCGTCGCCGAAGTCGGTTGAGCGGAACCACTGCGCATCCTCTTTATCGTAGACGTAACCATTTTCTCGCAGTTTTTCCAGGGTTTCCCACACGCGTCCTGATTCGTAAAGACTCTGCTCGCGGAAATAGATGTCAAATTCAATATTGATCCGCTTGAGGCTTTCTTTTTGGCCCTGCGAGATTCGCTCCACGGCATAATCGCTGAAAATAGTAAGCGGCGCATCAAGCAGCTCCGAACCATGCTGAATCTCAAGTTCACGGGCGAGATCCATGATATAGTCGCCCTGGTAATGCTCTTTGCTGAATTCGACTTCTTGATCGAGCAGCTGCAAATAGCGAAGACGAACTGACTCACCCAGTATCGTCACCTGGCGGCCGGCATCATTGTAGTAATACTCCTTGGTGACATCATAGCCTGCGGCAACCAAGGCTCTAGACAGGGTATCACCCATGACGCCACCGCGTATACGGTGGAAGGTAATTGGCCCGGTAGGGTTAGCGCTGACATATTCTACCTGAGCTTTTTGCCCCTGACCTAAATCAAAACGGCCGTAGTCATCCCCTTCTTCCAGGATGCGATTTACCTCTTCCTGAAGCCAGGTTTCGCTTAATTTGAAATTGAAAAAACCGGGCGGGATAACCGTGACTAATGAAAGGTAGGTTGGGGGGGTAAAGTTCTCGTTGATGGCTTCCGCGATTTTCAATGGCGCCATCTTTGCCTCACGAGCCAACTGCAAGGCAACGGCCGTCGCAAAATCGCCATGAGAGGGATCGCGAGGGCGTTCAACAATGATGTCGGGAATCTCAAATGGTGGGAGATCCCCATTTATTTGCGCGCGCTCAATGGCAGCGCGTACCAGTTTTTCCAGTTCGCGGTGAATTAGCATATTAATTTCCCATCATACTCCACCCAGATGCTAACAGGAATCGGTGCCAGTTGTCATTATCGAGAGTGGGTTCTTAGTCGCGTGGTATTTTAACTTGGCTGCGAATTAGCGACAATAAAATAAAAGGAAGGAAAATAGTTGGTCAGTTTAAGGTCGTCAAGTTGCTCCTTGATTACCTGACTCCCTGAAATCCTGAAGCACTACCGATATCTTAATACAAAATCATAAACCAATGCTGTTTCTGTCGCTGTATCTTGCCAAGAAAATTTTGCCGCTT